>Ga0265338_10000567_pt1 | contig 65049 bp, 93 predicted proteins | sample 42126metaG_FD_193579 | JGI IMG/M metagenome (GOLD analysis project Ga0265338, IMG submission 193579) | Rhizosphere microbial communities from Carex aquatilis grown in University of Washington, Seatle, WA, United States - 4-21-26 metaG | ecosystem: Host-associated > Plants > Roots > Rhizosphere...
AGTTCCGTAGCGAGGGCCTTTAACCGGGAGGACGCGGCTTGGGCGTTCCCCGCATCCGCAAGAACAGAAGAGGCGACAGCTCTCTCCGGAGAGGTAGTCTGCATCATCGTCTTAATCGCAGGCAGAGCCCGAGCCCCGGCATTAGCGGCCAAGCCGGTAGCAGCACCAGCCCCGGCCCCTACGAGGAGGTCAGAGGGTTTCCCCTCCTTGATCGCCTCCGGTACCGCAGCGGCACCCCCTGCCGTTGCCCCGACCGCCGCAGAGCCTACCACGGGATGGGCGGTAATAAACTCCCGCAAGGCACCGAGCCCCCTACTAATGCCCGGGTAGCGTCCTTTAAGCGCCATAGCGCCTGCCCCAAGGGCCGCAGCACCCCCGACCTCTAGCAGCCCCGCGTTAGGACTCCCGTCGCCAGGAGCGGGGGCCTGCGCGTGTTCTGGGGGAGCCGAGGAGGCCGCAGCGACCGCCTTTTCGGTTGACTGCTCGTCGTATTTGTCGAAGTAGTTACCCATTACTCTATCTCGCTTGGGAGGTACCCGTACTTAGCCTTAAAGTCATGCAGTAAGGTCGGGTTCTGTTTAAGAATGTCCGGGTTCGATAGATCCGATACTGCAGCGGCTGGGGCCGGGTTTAACTCGTAGGCCGTGCGAGGCAGGATTCTAGCACGCCACTCGCTATCGACCATCGCGTGGTGAGCATCGTAGGCCGGGGTACCTTCGTCGAAAGTCGGCATACCCATTCCGGCATAGAATTGGTTTTTCAGGTTATTCATTCGAGGAACAAGCATCGAGCGGTAGGCTTTCGTAACTGCGTGGGTTACCGGACCCGAGAAGTCTCTACTGACCTTATGCCCCGCCTCCTCACGTTCGTTAACTCCACTTGTTTGAGATACGGCGTTCGCGATCTCGCTTCCAACGAAGGTCTTAATGGCATCGTAAACGGCAGGAGCCGCCTCGCCTGTCTGCACCCCTAGGAAATTACCAAGACGGTTAAGCTGTTTAATGTCGTTATTGTGCAACGCATCAGCCGCCTGATCTAAGATGTGCATGTGGCTAATGGCGAGATTTAGGGAACTAAGCTTGCCCCCGCTGCTGTTAGGTGCCGAGGAGGTAAACTCCTTTCGGGTTTGGTTTATCTGGTTGTAGATGCCCTCCTGGTAGTTCGGGTACTTCTGCATCACGGCATTCATCGTCTCCATTGCACCAGGCTTAGTCAAAGCGTACTGACTAAACCCTGGCATATGGTAGGTTCCGATAGGGTCAACCATCCCTAGGTTCGGTGGGAGTTGATCGGAGAACGGCTCTCCTTGCGGGGTCGTGGTTCGGGCTACGGGGTCGAAGAGGACTCGCTGCTTCATACCCCCTCCAACATCGATGACCTTAAGCTGGGTGTGAGTTACCCCTCCCGGTGCCTTATCGGGAGCCGCTTCAACTCCGAGGGCCTTAACAGCGAACTTGTCCGCTCCCTGCTCGTGCAGTTTCTGCAACGCCATTTTTGCATCGAGGCTCTTTGCATCGATCCCGTAGAGCTGTTTAGAGAGATCAACCCCACCGAGCGCCTGTTGCTGTTGGAATTCCCGCTCCTTCTCTAGCTCGTTTTTCTGCTCCCCTGCGACGTTCGCTAAGGTATCCCCGAAGCGACCGGTACGAGTAGGCGATAACCAGGCTTGAGCCATAGCTAGCTGGTTTTCTCTCGGTGTCGGCTGTAGGGCCGAGAGCTTATCCCGCGCATCCCGAAGCGCCTGCTTAACGCTCTCGGCATTAGCATTCATGCTAGAGAGGATGTCCTGCTCCCCCGCTTGGGTTGCTCCTGACTGGTACTTCTTTAGGAAAGCCGAAGCATCAGCCTTCGCCTCCTTAGTACTCGACTGCGGCTGTAGGAGCTGAGCTAACGCTCCCCCGCCACTCGGACTCTCGTCCGGGCCTTCGTCCTCGTCATCATCAATTAAGCTAGGGTCTGCCATGATTAGCCGCCACTCGGGTTAAGGAGGTTATAGAGCCCCAGAGACTGCGAGAGCGGGGAAGCACCGTAACTTGGTGCATACCCTGTCTGAGCACTCGTTGAGCTTCCCGGTACCGTAGTCGGTGTCGCAGTCCCCGAGAGGATCTGGGAGAGGTAACCGAGCTGTTGATACGGGTACTGCTGCTGGTTCTGGAAGTTCTGGTAACCGACGTTAAGGTTCTGCTGATTAAGTCCTTGCTGCTCTGCTCCGACCGTATCGAGTGCAGCCGCACCCTGCAAGCCGAGCGCTTGACCGGTCTGGGAGAGCGATCCGAGCTGAGAGGCCCCCTGCAACCCGAGGACACCCTGCTCGTATCCGAGACCACCGAGGGTCTGTCCGAGCGCACCGGTTGCCTGCCCAGCGGCGAGTCCCGTCTGCTGTGCGTTCGTGTACGCTTGGGAGAGAGCGGACCCCGCCGTATCTTGGATATTCTGCGTGATCTGCGCGGCCCCCTGGTTTTGGGCTCTCGTGTTCGCACTCGATCCCGCCTGCCCTGCCGCCGCGTACTGCTGGTTAATCGAGGGCTGGAGGGTGTTATTCCAGTACTGAGTAGCCTGGTCCTCCGCCTGCTTGATAACGTTGTTCGTATACGGATTTAGCTGTGCAGCCGTAGGAGCTACTGCATTATTGATATAGCTCGAAGCCTGTGGCACAAAACTCTGAGCTTGTGTTAGCGCCCCCGGGGTTGCCGAGGAGCTTGCTAACCCTATCGCCTGGTTTAGGGGGCTCTGGTACTGGCCCTGAAGGTTCTGTACCTCGCTCTGCGCCTGCGTCTGCGGGTCCGTAAACCCCGCGACTTGGGGACCCCCATAAGGCTGATATGGTTGCCCCGCTAGCGCCGCTGCCTGCCCTAAGATGCCCTGGCTATACTCCTGCAACCACGTCGGGACTTGAGACGACGATGTCCCGTAGTTCGTGGTCGAGGTCGGAGCCTGACCTTGGAATAAGAAGTCGAGAACGGAACTCATGTTACTTCCCCTTCCCCAGATAAGCCAAGGGCTCTTTAGCCTTCATAAATTGTTTGCCTTTCACGAGGGACTTCCCCGCGTGCTTGCGAACCTGCTCCCGTAACTGATCGAGCTTTCGTGCCCCGGCATCATTAGACCCGTTACCGAGCATCGAGACGGTGCCACCGTCCATAACGTATTCACCCCCGGAGAGCTTTGCGTTAACCTCGTCAGAGGTTCCGTCCCCATAGCCAGGGTCATCGACGTACCCCTCTCCCTCATGCATTCCAGAGGACTGACTTAAAGCTCCACCTCCCTTGGCCTTTAAAATAGGGGAAGAGCCAGGGCCTCCTGGTATCCCCCCCATATAAGGAGCAAGCTGCATGTTTGGTGTCCCGGCGGTCGTGGAAGAAGCGGCCGTAGGCGAGGCGGGAGAAACACCAGAAACAGCGGGGAGCTGGTTATTAGAGAAGAAGGTCTGTTCCGGCCCCTCTCCATATTTATACCATTGTTCAGGAGTCCAATTCGAAGTGGTCGGGCCTACGTACTGCCGGGAGTAGTTAGGCACCGAGAACGGGGTCGAGGGAGGCCCGTACCCAGCCGGGGGTGTGGTTGAGGGTTGGGTAGCATTCCCACTACCGGAGGACTTGCCCCCTAGCGAGGCGATGATCGGTGCGAGAGACGCAGCCGTTAACCCTAACTGGGATAAGGTCTGCGCCGTGCTCGGAGAGAGACCAAGCTTTCCTAGGAGGCTAGCGAGAGCCCCGCTCGCTCCCTTCCCCCCGCTGCTTGACGAGGTCAAATTGCTGCTAGGCAACTGCTGTAACTGGGAGAGCAGGTTAGGATCTAGTTGGGAGGCGCTTTGCAAATTCGGATCACTAAAGGACGGTGCGTTGCTAAAGAGCCCTAGGGAGTCTAGGTTACTAGAATCCATTACCTGGGTGCCGTCCCGTAAGGCCTGAGCGTTATAGTTAGCGGGCAGATCCCCGCTGGAACTAAAAGTCCCGAGGTCTAACGGGGAAGAGTTGTCAAAGATGCTAGAGAGGTCTAGGCTACTAGCGGGTGAATACGAGTTATCGAAACTAAAGGAGTCATCGACACTCCCGCCGTCATCGAAACTCTTTAACTTCTTCTTCATATGTCCACCTTGTGCCATGACGGGTCTCTGGGCTATCGGAGTTGGTTGCTGGGGCTCTAGGGAGGGCTGTGTCTGCATTTGAATCGAGCCGGGACGTTGTGCCTGCAAATACTGCTGTATCAAAGCAGAGGAGGGAACTACCCCGGCCGCAGTCGCAGACCCCATGTTCGCGGGAGTAGAGGGCGGCTGCGCTTGGGCTGCCCTGCTAGCCGCCAGAGACGCCTGCATCTCAGGGGTCATTCCCGCATAGGTAGGCAGCGTCGTGTCGATCTGCCCCTTGATGCCAATGGGGGTCGTGTTATCCAAGGTACCATTCGTGTAATCCCCGATCAGGTTCTGGATTGCTCCCGAGAGGACCCCACCTACTCCGTTGTCAGGACCTACGATCCCCTGCCCGTTCGTTCTCTGGGTGATATACGGGTTAATGACCGAGGAGTAGATGTCCGCAGCCGATTCTCCGGGCTTGATCGTTCCGGCACTGTAGCCCGAGTTGATCTGGTTAGCAATGTCGTTAAGGAACGACCCCTCCTGCATCCGTCCCCAAGTCTGTTCGATAGGCTCCGAATGCCCCGGGGTATTGTTCTTCGCATCGAAGATACCAGCGAGGGTCTCCATCGACTGCTGAGGGGTAAGAGTCGAGAGCGCCCCTTGGGCCTTGGTCGGGTCCTGGTTATACGCCTGCGTGTATTGAGGGATAAGACTATTAACGGCGTCCGTCTCCGGGTCGTGTTTGCCTCCCCCGAAAGCCGAAGAGAGGGCTCCGATGGCCCCACCCGCCAGTCCCCCGATGACCGTCCCTACGGGGCCTACGAGAGAGCCAACCGAGGCTCCGGTCTCTGCACCAGAGAGGGCGTCGGGACCGGTAGCACCAGACTGCCAGTTCTTACCGAAGTTGTAGAGGGAGAGAGCCGCACCAAGCGGACCTGCTACGTCTCCTAAGCCTTGAGATAGCGCGGTGTTTCCCGCCATCTGGGCTCCGTACTGACCTAATCGTAGTGCATCAACCCCTGCCTGACCGTACCCGGAGACGCCACCCTGCTCTAACCCGGTGTAGAGACCGAGACCCGAGCCTAGCGCACCCCCGGCTTGGCTTAACCCTGGGCTGTTTGTAAGCAACCCTCCGAGCTTCGCCGCATTAGCAGCCGCAATAGCGTCCCCTAGGGGAGTCCCCGCGTGCAGGCCGCCATAGATGCTTAGAGCGTCACTCGCCCCGCTAAGGGCAGTGCCTACTCCGTTATTATTCGAGGTAGGAGGAGCCCCAGAGCCGGTCGGGTAGGGAATGGTAGGCTGGTAATCGGTAGAGCTCATAGAGGTACTGCCTGGATAAAGCGCATAGCCCACTCCCTCCAATCACCAAAGTGGCGGGGGTCCGGGGGATGGAATTGGGAGATCTTCGTACTCGACGAAACACTTATCGCCCACCGCTGCCAGTCATGCTCCGAGAGGAGCGTAGGAACAGTAACTAGCTGCCCTAGATCCAGAGCGGTCAAGTCGCACCAATCCTTGACGTTAAGGCCTCTCGGGTCTATCACGATGAGTACCTCCCGTCCGTTTCCTCGATGTGCGCGAGGGTGTGACCGAGGTAGTAGTCACCTCCGGGAGTGTTCGACTCGATTTGGAAAGCAAGTAACCGCGCGTTCTCCTTTAGGTAAACGAGCTGGGTATCCGGCGTCGTTACTACCGCTGGAACGACCTTCGGCACCGAAGCGCTCTGAGACAACGTCGCATTCGCTCTCTGGTAGACGGTTAGAGTCAAATCCCCCGTCTGCCCAAAGTCAGGCTCCACGAGAGAGACGCCTAGCGCCTTATCCTTTGGCTGCGGAGCTACGAGCGGGGACATCTCCGTGGTCTTAAAGTACGAACGGATAGGGGTGATCTGCCCGTTCTGGTTTTTATCCAGTCCGGTCTCGTGCTGCCAAAGAGTAAATCCGGTCTCTGTTTCGTCGAGGTCCGTCATGTAAGGCTTGTTAAACGTGCGCGGGGAAGTACCCGAGGTACGTCCTAGGTCCGGAAGTGGCGTATCATACCAAACTCCTAACTGGGTGTTATAGATCACGGCATGGTTGCATTCCGTCGAGGACCCGAATGGGAAGCACCACCAGATCTCGCAAGCGGCCTGAACCTTAATGGCGAAGACCTTTTGACGGTACTGGAAATTTAGGTTCTTAAAGAAGAAGTCCAGATTCTGGGTATTCGGTAACTCCCGAACGATGCCGTTAAACATCGAGAAGTGATCGACCTCGGGCCAGTAGTAGATCCCGTCGAACTCTACGATGGCGCTAGAGGAGAGGACCGAGGTGTCGCTAGAGATCGTGTTAAAGTTAAACGGGATGCCCGCGAGCAACGCCGCGTTGTAGGTTGCTACGATAAGCTCGGACATTGACCAGAGGATCATCGCGGGCCCACCGGACCCGTTGCGCAGGGGCAGGCCCTTTACGATCTTTTGGTCTGATACGAAAGCCGAATTAGGAGCAGTAGTAACATTGTTGATGGCCGAGACATCGATACGACCGAAGTTACCGTATCCGATCAGGTAAGGAGAAACAGCAACGACGCCCCCGCTAACAGGGTCCATTCCTGAGGCGACTAAGGGAGTAGCCGCATTGACATCTCCGTAGTAGATCGGGGTCTCTGTAAGACTCGTGATCTCCGCTAGGTTAGGAGACCCGTTAGCTACTAGCACCGTTTGTCCGGAGGCCGTGTTATAAAAGGTGTCGAACTGCCAGAGGTTATTCGCATTAACAGCGAACCCAGCCGGAGTACGGTCATTCTGCGCCCCGGGGTTACCGAACTGGTCTGACTGGATCTGCTCTAAGAACGACTCGGAACCTAAGTGCAGGTAATTGATCCCCCCGAAGAAGTAGGCATCCATCCCGTAGACCTTCTCCGGGAGTTGAGAGGTGATGCTCTTATATCCTGCGATCTTTCGAGGCAGAGCACGGCGGGAAAACCGGCACCATTGCCCGTCCTTATACTCGTCGCCTTCCAGCAGGGTACCGTCCCGTTTGATACCAGGCTTCGAGATGATTCTAACTGGGGTTGGGGCTGTCATGTTAAACCCAGAACGGCATCCAGCCGACACCCAGACCCTGCACGGCCACCCGAACCCAAGCAACGGGTTGAGCTCCTACCCCGGGGTATGTGGCCCCGCCGATGGAGGCAACACCACCTCCGGTGGCGGTATAGGGGAGATCGAGGTTTAGGGCAACGGGGTTGGCAGCAGTGGCGAAAAGGCGCATAGCTGTTTGCCCAATCCCCGCAGTAGCAAGATTCAGGGTAGGATTAAGAGCCCCGTTAGCGGAAGCTATGGTAAGAGAGGACCCGCCTACGGGGGGGGAGCCGATAAACATCCCGGAGGGAGCGATAAGGAGACGCGAGGAGACGGCCGTATTGTCATAGACCTCCCAGATGCCTCCACCCGAGATACCTACTCCCGCGTAGTAAGACCGCCCGGAATTACCATCCAGGTAATTAGCATATGCTCCGTGACCAGCTGAACCTAGGAGCTGGAGCTGAGGACTGCCCGCCGCATCACCCTGTACGGATAGAGTGGTACCTGCGGTAGCTCCATTAATGAGAATATTCCCGGTTCCCCCGATGGTTATTCGCGCTGCATTGTTTGTTACGAGGCTAAACGGTATCGCCTGAGCGGGCCCCATCCCGAATTGTTCCCCCGTCGGGCCGTTGGAGAAGGGACTTGCTGTATACCCAACAGAGGTAAGAGTCAAGTTAACGAAGTGAGGTCCGTCGTTATAAAAATAGGCGCTTATGTCCCCGATGACTCCGCTGGTCCCAGGTCCCGCGTTCCAGGCCTGAGCACCGTTTAAATTAGCCTGGAAAAGACCTGCTTGGAATAGGCCACCTACGTTTAGGGTTGCACCGCTGGAGGACGCCGGGATGCTAAATTGCCCGGTACCCGACTGGTAGGTCATCGAACTACCGCCGAAGGCACCCGCATTGTTGTACTGTACCTGGGTATTAGCTCCTCCCGCCGTTGCGGCCGGGATAGACACTGCGTTGATGACGTTCGTGCCATCGCAGTACAGAATTGCCCTATTACCCTGAGCTACTAGAACGGGAGCACCACCGGCGCTGAATCCTAGCGTAAAGGCTCCCGAAGTTTCATTATCTACCCAGTACTGCTGAATCGACCCTGGAACGATCACGGTCACGTTACCCGCGAGGGCTCCGGTAAACCGGTAGGAGATCCGATTAAGTTGGGCTCCGGAGAGTACGTAGTTGCCGGGACCGACTCCGCCTAGGGAGATCTGCACGAAGTTAAAGGTAGAGACCACCGAGCGTCCGAACCCTAGGGTGACGAAGTTAATCCCGTCCGTAACGATGATGGCAGAATCAAAGGGCTGAAAGACTTGAGAGGCCGCTCCATTGATCGTCCCCGAGGGAGGCGTAACTGTTAGGGTACCGGTGCCCGAGTTCTGCACATAGGCGAACCACCCGGAACCTACGGTAGCCGGGTTAGGGAGAGTAAAGACACCACCGGAGCCTCCGGTCCATTCGATCAGGGAAGCGCGATCTTGCAGAGGGCCAGAACCTATGACGTAGTTCGCACTCTGCTGGTTGATATTAATATTTTCATTCAGAGTAGTAGAGATCGCCTTTAAGCCTGCCCCGGCAAGAGCCCCGGCATTCGCACTAGAGACCCCTGCACCGAATTGGAATACTCGCCACGTCCCGGCCTGCGTCGAATTATCGGCTAGGTAGATCTGCCAGACCTGCCCCGAGGGAACTACCATTAACGTGTTTCCGAGATTATCGGTAACCGTAAAGGAATTCGCCCCGACGTTATTAAACAGAGCGCAATAGCCCGTCGAGGATTCGCGGGCATCGTCTAGCCGAAGGGAGAGGCCCACAGCGGTCGCTGTGATATCTAAGATCTCGGCTAGGACTGGTTGCCCACCTGCGGTAAGCTCGGTAGGCCACCCAAGCAGGATATTGGTCGAAACCGTCAGAGGGATATAGGTCGGCAACGCCGGGGCGATGTTGTTGCCCCCGAAGACTGTTTGAAAAGAACCCATGACCTAATCCTCCTTTCTAACCGAAGCTCTATCGACCACGCGAGTTAGGTCCTCGGTTCCTAGACCGGTCACGGCTTCCTCATACATCTCCTTCCAAACAGAGATACGCTCATCGTTTTTTAGGAATGGGGTGCATTCTAGGAGAGCCCGGTACAGCAGGGTCTCGGGGGCAAAATCCGTCCAGAAGTTTGTCTGGTTGGTACTATCGAGCAGGTTCGGTAATCCATAGTAGTTAATCTCCCAGGCATAGTCGATGTCGGGAGTCGGGACTATCAACCAATGCTTATAGTCGTAGTCCGCATAGAATTCGGGGGGACCCGTCTGGGTAGAGTCCGGCCAGTAGGATCGGCAATACTCATACGAGCGAGCGAAGAGCGGCACCCGCTGATTCTGGTTATCTATCCCAAGAGAACTAACCTCGTCGATAGTTCCAGGACCGTCGATGGTTATTGGGCTATCCACGGTATCAGAATTCGAGCCTGCGGCACCGACACCGTAGTTCATCGAAGTAGTGCGACGCCATCCAGAGGGTTTAGCGTAGACCGGGACCCCTACCGTTAGGACAGAGGTCACCGGGATTATCATGCCCGTGATTTTCAACCTACGCGCTATGGCCCTCTCCGCTAAGTTGATTAGACTCGGCAGTTGGTTATAGACAGTAGGGTCCGTAGAAGGACCGCCACGCTCCAAATACGACTGAAGCGTTTTGATCAAACTCGTGAAAGTCAGGGCAGTGGCCATTACGCCGCCTTATCCTGCGCTTCCGGTGGTACGGGAGGCGGAGGAGTAGGCAGAAGCGATACACGATTCGCTAAGATCATCCGTTGCTTCTCCTGCTGGATCTGCTGAATGACCCCGAAGACGAAGTTTAACTGGTTGCCCTTAACGACCAGGGCCTCCGAGGTCAACAGCGCTTCGATACTGTTAAGAGTTTCAAGAGATAACATTTTTGCTCCTTAGACGTTGGGTGAGGAAAGGACCCCACTCTTTTAGTTTCTCAGGTGTGAAAAAGTCGCTATGTCCGGAAACCACCGGCATCCCTTTCGTGATATCGCAATGGAAGTTCTGGATAGCTGGGTCGTTACCGACGTAACCGGTATGGCCTAGCTCTCCCCACTCCTCATCTACGATATGAGCCTTCTCCGCAAACTTGGCAACCTCGGTTATGCGATCCCCGCTGTTGCAGTAGACATCGATAAACTCGCACTTGTCGGGACGACGGATAGCGGACTGTAAAGCACCGTTAATGAACACGGCCCCCCTTACCGGGGCTCCCTGCAACAGTAAGTGGTAAGCAATCGCGCAGCCGTTAGAATGGCCTACGAGAATATCACCGGGCTCGATGTATGGAAGGAGAACCCCCTCGACTGCTGGGTTTAGCAACCGAGTCTCCACGGCGAGTTCATACCCGTACTCTGGGTAACGGGCATCGAAACCCGCATCCATCAAGTAGACGAGCAACCCCCGAACGGGGCTGTCTGGTGAGGTATGAATGCCGTGGATAAGGTGGACTTTCATGGCTACGGAGCGTTGGCGATCTGCTGAAGTGAAGCGATTCCGCCGTCCAGCTTGGCATCGATGGCAACGCCCAGGGCCGTACCTTCCGAGGTCAGGAGACCCGGGAGCAGCAGGTCGAGTTGGCCGACGAGCTTTAGTTCAGCACCGGGGAAGTTACCAGCCCACTTTAGGGGATCGACCCCCATGTCGGCGCGGAACTGCTTAACGGCCTGAAGGGCCGAGATCAGGGAAGGCGCAGCGGCTTTAAGAACGGGATTCGGTGTGGACATCGTAAACTCCTACTTGTTTGGCGGCATTGCCGCATTGGGGAAGAAAATCGTGTGGGCGGCCGTCGCTATCGTGCCACCGAGGGTAACCCAGGCCATGGCCGTAGGGTTTAAACCGAGGGAGGCCGAATCAAGGGCCATCGCCCCGGAGAGGACGGTAAGCAAGGAAAGAACCTTGTCCCCGTTCTTAGCAAACCATTGATAAAGAGTCATTTTCGTTACCTCCAGGGTTCTTGCTGTTTTACGTGTGCTTCGCGATCATGTAAACGAGAGTAGCGGTAGAGACTAAAAGAGCGAGAATGGCAATCCAAGTATTACGTCCCTGGTCGGTGCGTTCCATCGCCACCTTTACTGTTTCTAAGGCCAGGATCGTGGCACGATCAAGGGCCGCTAACCTCGTGTCTATATAGTCACGAAGAGATACCGTGTTGCTATGATCCTGGTCTTCGTTCATTTCGTCGCTCCTTCATCCGGAGTTAACGAGTAATGGTTATTGTCCTTCGAGTGAAAGTCGCCCCCCCAACAGAAGTCGGGCTGTTGCAACTTCCACCAGGCCCCTAGCTCCTTATGTCCCGTATCGTCCGTGATATAGGTCCCATCCGGGAGATAGAGATTTACGTCGATGGCGAGACCTTCGAGATGCAGAGAGTTCGTGATGCCCTTACCGTCCTTCGCGTTTAGGGCGGCTACCCGAGGATCACGCACCCACTCGCAGCGACCGGCCAGGTAGCCGAGATCGAAAGCCTTATCGATCAAACGCGGAACCCACTTAGCGAAGCGGGTCTGTTTCTCTCGTAGGGTCTCGTTTACAGTAGGCTCTGGCACTTCGGCTCTCTATAGAAGAAGCGTTGGATGGTAAAGTACTCGCGATTTAATTTATCGATGTCCTCCGTTAGCTCCTGCTTAAAGGCGGGATCTGCGGCCTTGCATCGATCCGCTACCCGGTTGCGTATGGCGGTCTCTAGGCTCTGCGCTGCGATTAGATCTACCCGGGTCTGGATGGCAGTAACCGAGGACACCTGGGCAAAACCAGGGTAGACCGAGGGCAGCCAACCGCAGGCCAAGGCGATATGCAATACGGACCCGGAGATGATCAGAATGAGAGCCGCGAAGACCATCCAACGCCAGCGGTTCTGCTCGTACTCGTCGTTCGTGTTCCGAGGGGGCAGTATGGCTTTAACGACCCCTAACCCGACATCTTCAAGACCCATCTTCTTCTCCTTATGGTTGAACGAACGGCGTATTGGCATCCCAACGAGCTTTGGCGGGGAGCCCGCTTGTAGCGGTACACCCTGCTCCTGTGGGGGTCTGGAGCTTAGTGCCAGCAGCCGGGGTGACCCACGGCCAGGCATATCTGCAATTGATGCCTGAGGTACCGAACTCGGGAGGGGTCGTAGAGGTATACAGGGAACTCGGGAATACCTGCGAGTACCCCGCTGGGGTATCTACGATGCTGTTCGTAAAGAAGTCATAGTTTCCACTACGAAACAGGAGCTGGGGGTTATTAACCCCGTTAAGGTTGTTGTCGTTGCAGTAGATCCCACCGTTACCGCACTCGGAGCCGGTCCAGCCTAGAAGCCAGATCTCACCCTTATTGTTTGGGCACCCGGCAGTCCCGAAGCATCCCTGATAGACGTAACCGTTAGCAGCGGTAGTGACACCAGAGATACCTAACACATTACCTACGTAGGCCATCTCGTAATCCCACATCATAGCCCCCGCCGCACGCAGGGGGCCTGGGGGGTACGGGTAAGCTTGGCCGGTGGCGTACCCGAGCCCGCTGTTGTCGTTGACGGTCCCGCTAGCAACTCCGAAGGTCACCGAGGAGCTAAGAGTCAGACTCGGGTCCGTAAAGGGAGGGCGCTGGGATAGAAACCAGTTACGGAAGAAGGTGTGAGCAGTGACGTTGCCGTGAGTCTCATCGTCGTCGCCGTTATCCCCCTGATTACCCTCGAAGAGGATTCCGTGGCAGCCGACGTAGTGGGAACCGTTAACGCCCATATCGAGGAGGTAGTTACCGATGCCGCTGTTGGCCTGATACATCGTTTCACCGATGTAATTATAGGAGACCACGTTGCCCCCACCGCATGAGCGACCTACCATCCCCTTGCCGCCCAGTCTGATGATGCTGTTCGTAATCATCGACTCGGTAGTAGCGCCATCGATGGCTACGGGGTACTCGATCCCGTTGTTTTCGAGATCCGCCCCGTCGTGGAAGTAAACGGTATTAAGCTCGATCCGCAGAGAATTGCTGATGACTACGCCACCGCGCCATAGGAAGGTTTCCACGTTTTTAAGCCAGCACCCGTCGCAGTACTGGAAAACCACCGGGTCCTGGGTGGACCTCTCAATCGTAACATTCTCCAAACCCGCTCCGGAGATAAATGGCACGGAGGTACCGGAGGCGTTGGTTGGCCAGTAGACTTGAGCGAAATGGGGGCTACCGGCTCTAAACGCTACCGTCACCGGCGAGTCGAAGGTGATAGTGCAAAGGGCTCCTGGGCACACCGAACTGATGGCGGAGATCTTCTTCACCTCGCTAGTTTCCCGATCATAGACGGCCCCGTAGGCTTGCCCATCCTCCACCGTGGTGCAACCGGGGCAGTAGACTATCCTCCCGATCATCGGACTGGTGTTTGCGGCGGCATAGTCGAGTGCGCCGAAAAGGTTAGCTGCAAGACTCCCGCTGGTGTTCGCCGGGTTTGTCTGTGTAGTGGCTCCAGAGGCCTCGTCGATACGTACATCCATTCCTACGGCGAGATTAGCCACGCTATTAAGCTGGACGGTCGTTGCTCCCTGGAAAACGCTGAAAGCTAACTGCGCGCCGCACCCGGTGGCCGAAACTCCGTAGGGGCATCCTGCCCACCACAGGTTATTGTTCGGATTCGCTCCTATCCGCACGGTCGCATTGGTGCTAACCCCGGGGCATGGGGAAGTCCCGGGGGCAGTTGCTCCGCAAGCACCCGAAGCTACGTAGGTCTGTAACATCCCATTATAGACAAAGAATTCGGTTCCGCAGAAGGCAACGGGAGGTTCACCCCCACCGGCAACCGTACATGCGGCACCCCGAACGGTGATGCCCTTATTAATCAGAACGGTCTGAGTGTTATCGAGATAGAACTTACCCGAGGAAAGCTGAACGACCCCGTTAGCGGCGCAAGCGGCGATGGCAGCGGTAATCAGGGTGTAATCATCTCCTGCCGTAGGAGGCGTAAGGTGGCCGCTAGGGCTAACGGTAGCTCCGCATTGGGTTCTGGTGGTAGGGATGCCGCCGTAGAACAGCATCCCGGCTTTCGGCCAGTTAGCTGCCGAGAGATCATTAATAGCTGGAAGAAACGGAGCCGTCGAGGCAACTCCTCGCCCATGCCGTATGGCGGCCTGTGCGTTTGCTACCAGCAGAGAGAGCAGAAGGGCGATGATATATTTCATTGAAATGCGATAGCCGTTGCGAAAGCGGTGGACCCGTGTTGAGCAGCACCCATAACGAAATTCCAGTTCTGGGTTACTGTGGTTGCAAAGTTTGCGTGACCGAATTGGTCTGCGTTGTCCATACGGTCCTGGTCGAAGGTCGCCCCACCCGTGATTGCATAGGAGACGCAATCGAAGACCGCCCCTGCGGGAGCCCCGGCAGCCATCGCCCCCTGAGAGGCCGTGCCCGACCCGGTTTGGTCGATGACGAGGCCCGGGGCCGCGATTGGGGTGATCGTCGGGAAATTAGAGATCACCGTACCACTGCCCGGAGCGGCCCCATTAAAACTCTGCGCATTTAAGAATGAGCTTGCTTGCGCTCCTACTACATCCCAAAGGTGGATGGAGAACTGGGGTTGTCCTGCTCCGGATAGGTTAACTGTTAGGGTAAGGTTATTCCCCGAGGTCGCATTCTGGTGATAGAAAACCTGCGAAGTACCCGCCGCTCCCGGGTTCGTGTAAGTCTGACTGCCAGAATCCACGACCGATGAGACTGCATTGATGTTATTACCTGCTGCCATAGAGGCGACAAGCAAATTCCCATCGGAAGGGAATAGAAGAACATTTGCCCCATTCTGGGGGTTGACCACACTGTAATGAAGTAGTCGTTTGACACGGATGCCAGTTGGGGCCGCAGTGCCCGCGCTCGCGACTTTTAAAGCAACCGAGGCATCAACACAATTGGTCCCAGTAGACTGAGTGAACCCAAAACCAGGATTGATCGACCCGTTAGTAGTCTGCACGTCGAACGATGACGCACTCGGGATCGTGGCGATGTTGTTCGCGTGCATAAAGGCAGGGGATACCCCACCGGTCTTCGAAATCGCCGTGGCCTGGGTGCTGATCCCGGTGCCGACGGGGTCGTTACTGATCGCGTAATTCCAGATCAGGTGGCCGCCGTTCGCGTCGTTGTTCGTCGTCGGAGTGTAGGCCCCCGCAGTGATCGAGGAGCAGGCCGCATTCGCCGTGCTATGACTGCCGTCCGCAGGACTCGCCGTGGCGATGTTATTAAACTCAGCAATCGCATAGTGGAACGGTTTGATGAACGTATCGAAGGTTACGGTCAACGTGTGCAGGCAAGATCCCGTGGCATTCGGTAACACGTAGATCTTAGTGTTCATATTCCCGACCGAGGCGGTCCCTCCCGTGACCGTAGCGGCAGGCCAAGTGTCTCCGCAGGAATCAGAGATGGCCCAAGTACGAGAAGCACTGTAGGGGTATGCAATCGATAGGAGGATCGGATTGCCCGTCCCCGTCGCATTAGGCAAGTTGATGACGAAGGCATTGCCGGTAATGCCGTTGTTATCGTTCAGGTCGGAACCGGTACCCTGAATAAAGGTTGGCACCGGGGGCCCACCGCCGCCACCGCCAAGGGACATGCCGACACCGTGATGAATACGAGCATCGGCAAAGGAGAGGAAAAGAGCGAGCGCTAAGGCTAGAACCTTCTTCATGGCGAAACGTCCGCTCCCGATGCGATCTGATCGCATGACCCGGTAAAGGCAGCTGTTGCAGTTACGGTCGCCGCACCCGTAGTGTAGCTCGATACAACCGCGAGATTAGGACCGGTGGAGGCGTCCGAGTTTACCGTTGTCCCGCTAACCGCTCCCCACGCGGAGCAGCTCTGTGCGAACCCCGTGAATACCTGATGCCCCGTACCGCTGGTTATCGGGCCTATCGAGATCGGGCTGGCGGTCGCGGTCAGGATACTAGTGAAACCCGCATTGGGGAACGCAGCACCGATGCTACCCTGATTAACCCCGGTAAACGAGATCGCGGATATGTGCGCTTCCCAAGACCCGGTCCAAGTACAGGTCAAGTTCTTAGTACCGCTGGTCGGAGCGATCAGGGCAAAAATGGTCGAGGCCCCGCTAAGACCTCCGTTCGTACCCGTGTTAGCACCGGTCAACTCGGTCATAGCCTGATTAGTACCCGCAGGGTCCCAATGGCAGGCTAACCCGGTTGGGGTAGTAGAGAGACTAAACCAGAGAACAGCGGCAAGGGCACGATTAGACCCGCTGCCTACCGTCATGGAGGCGGTCATCGTCGTGGCCCCGTTAACAGAGACCACCGCCGCCGTCTGGGCGTCGAAAACTACGGAACCCCCGCCGCCACCGCCGAACGACCCCAGGCCCGGCCCAGGTCCCTGCCCCTGGCCCGCTAGGGCAACCCCGTAGAGTAGGGCCAGTAGAAGAGTAAGTACCTTTCTCATCGCGGCACGTTCCAGTTCAAAGTGATCGCTCCGGGCGTGATACTGGAACTGGTGTTGTTACAGACCTTAAAGTTCACGTTATTGGCCGAGGGGTAGGCGATGATGGTAAGCATCCCCGAAGCACTCGGGGTGTAGCCGGTCACTGCGGTCGGATCACCGTTAAAACCCCAGTTAACAACGTCGGTGGTCGCAACTCCAGTAGCCGAAGTCGTAACGGCGGTAGCACAAGTCCCGCTGGAGATCGCGCCCGTAGCGAGGGCCGAAGTACCGTTGGCAACGAGCTGACCGGCGCGGACCCCGTTTATCTGGGTGTTGGCAGCCGAGCCGCCGACGATGTTCGTGATCGTGCCTGAGTGGACATTCTCACCTAGGGTTATGGTCACGGCGGTTGTCGTCGTAGGCACTAAACCAAAGAGAGTAGTTCCGCTGCCCTCCTTAAAGATAATGGAACCGGGGAATCCGGTACCTGCCCCAGCCCCGGTGTTAAAGTTTAAAGTCCCACCGTTAGCATTGGCCGCGGCCCCGGGCGACCCGGTGGTAATGCTGATGGTACCTGCGGTAGCGCTGGCAGTGGCGGCTCCTCCGCTACCTGCGCTGATCGAGACGTTACCTCCGTTAGCTACACCGACGCTGGTGGTAGAACCGCCTGCACCGGCCGTAATGACGACATTGCCACCGGAAGCAGGTCCGGTAACAGCACTAGCTGAACCTGCCCCTCCGAATAGGCTAAGAGCCCCGCCATTGCCCGAAGTGGTACCGATACCACTACCTGCAGAGACGGTAGTCGCACCACCGGTCCCGGAAGTACTGCCGCCCGCTCCTCCTGTGACGTTTAAGGCCTGACCATTGGCGGCGGCACTTCCCGAAGCGGCGGTAAGATTACCGGCCGTCGTAGCCCCTAGGATTAGAGTAGTGCTGCCATCGAGCCAGAGGAAGTCGGGGGTACCAGTAAGGAGATTCGAGCCATTGCCGTAACCTACCTGACCAGCGGTAAGAGACCCACCGCAGTTACCTCCCGAGTCACTGATCTGCAAGGGACCGGTACCACCTACCGTTACGCAGTGACCTACGGTAAAGGAGCCGGTCGAACCAGGCAGTGTGCCAGCAGTACTCGGAATGGTGCTCCCGTTTACCGAGGTGACCCCGGGCAGCAAAGCCGAGTAGGCGGGATCTGCGGAGGCACCACCGGAAACGAGGGCCTGACCGGTCGAACCGGTGGCAATGCCCTCTAGGGTAGTGCTGGTCACCCAGATCGCTGTCTGATGAACGGTCGGAGTACCCGAGGCGTTAAGGGATCCACCTCCGGCGACCAGAGCCGTACAGGCTGATACTTGGTAGTTCGTGCCATCACTCGTGATGTCGCAGCCGCGATTCGAGGCAATAGACAGGGAACTGGCCCCGTTAATCGTGCTGGTCGTAGGCGTAATGGTAAGAGTACCCGCCCCGATGTTCTGGGCCGTAAAGCCGAACCCCGCTCCGAAGCCTGTGGTAGTAGCTACCGGGAGCGTCGCGGCAATTGCCCCCGCATTATTATGGGTTACGAGCTTGTTGCCATCCGTAGCCAAGTAAGTGTACGTGGTGCCGGTCTGCGCATTAATCACGGCACTCGGGGCGAGAACCCCGGAGCTGATCCCGAGACCAGTGCCTACAGTAATAGGCGTGTTCTGCGCAGAGGAGTTAGAGGCCAGCAGGGCCGCGCTGGTCGGGTTAACCGCCCCATTGATCTGGTTTGCATTAACTACGCCAGTGCCGGTAGGACCGAGGCTCGCGCCCGTACCTACCAGGGCCGCCATACCGGTGTTCGTACCGGAGGTCAGGCCGCTAAAGGCGGTCGACCCACCCGAACCGCAGGCGCTACCGGTACCCGAAAAGAGCCCGGCTGAATTCGCTTGAATGCACTGGGTTAATCCCGTGATTCCCGAATCGGTAAAGCTAGAGGCAGTAGCCGCCCCGAGAATCGGGGTGATAAAGGTAGGGGTGTTGTTAAGGACTACCAGCCCAGTGCCGGTCTCGTTAGTGATAGCCGCTGCGAAGTTGGCGCTAGTCGGAGTGGCTAGGAAGGTCGCCACGCCGGTTGCTAAACCCGAGATACCCGTGCTGACCGGCAGGTTAACCCCGTTGGTCAGATTCACCGCACTAGGAGTACCGAGGTTAGGCGTGATCAATACGGGGTTGTTGGAGAACACCACGAACCCGGTACCGGTCTCGTCGGTCAGAGCCGCCGCGAGGTTAGCGCTCGAAGGAGTCCCGAGGAAAGCCGCGACGTTAGTTCCAAGTCCCGTGATCCCCGCGAGAGGCGAGGAGGTCGCTACGATAGAACCCGCGCCCGAGGTATCGAGGATTGCACCGGTACCCACCGTCATGTGGGCGAGGACGTTGGTGCTGGTGGTCAGGGCACTAAACGCCGAGGAGCTACCCGCACCGCAGCCGCCGCCCGAATCCGTAATGGAGGTCGAAGACGCCCACTGGACGCAATCTCCGGAGGTGATCACCCCGACCTGCACGGGGATACTTGCACCGGTCAGACTATTCGCCCCGGTACCTCCCGAAGACTGCGGAAGAGGAGTACCCGATAGGGTGATCGCGAAAATCCCAGAGGTCGTAATGGTCGAAGGGGAAACGGACAGGAAAGAGGGAACGGTTACCCCGATACTCGTAACCCCACCGCCTCCACCGCCGCCCGGGGCAGTACAACCCCCGGCACCGTTTACGAACAGGAGGGGATTGCCTCCGCACGGGAAGAGGTTGATGATATCGCTCGCACTCGAAGTACCGGTTAGGGCCAAGGAACTGGTAGGCCCAAACATGTTAAAGAGCTGGTGAGTGGATGTATTGTACTTATACGCGAAGATATACCACGGATCACCCGACCCGGTGGATACCGGACCCGTCGCGGTACAGGCTACCCCGGTAGCACAGTTCGCTGGGTTATACTGAGCGTATGCCCCTCCGCATCCGAGCAACAGCAGTAGAGCGAGTAGAATCTTTTTCATGCTAGGAACCTCTATACATCGGGAGGGAAGGGGGCAGGAACCCCGTCGGTAAGGGGAACGTCAGGACGACAGAAGGGTAACGTGATGTTCTCGGTCTGCCGGGCCGGTAACCGGTACGGATCGAGAACGTCTAAATCAGCTTCACAAACCATTAAACCTGGAGAATTCGGATCCATGAAAAGCTCGTCGAGGAAAAACTTTCGAGAGCACCGGGCACAAAGACCAATGCCAAAGGTAGAGCGGCCCCGGGGATCGAGGAAAATCGCTCCGTGACTTGCCTTGCTTCTACGGTGTCCCGAACGTCTCATCTCGTGTAATTCCTGATCATAGGCCGGAGGTAAGTGGGACTTCCATCCGATTCACCGCCCCAGGCCTCGTTGATTAACCGGGCCGCTTCCGGCCCTAGCTCCTCTGCCACCCCCGCTTCGACCTCCGGGATCGTATACGCGAGTTGACGGGCAAGCTCGGTAATGACCGCAAGGAACCAGCGCTGAGGGATGGCTAACTGTTGGGTCATCGTCCCTACGTCCTCTACCTGCTGTTGGATGTAGCAAACGATCTGAGCGTAAGTAAACTGAAGCTGTGGAACCGGCCACAGGGTAATGACCGGTTGCATAAATTGCTTGTTATACCAGAACTCTACCGGGCGACCCGCGAAGTCCTTGTCTGGGAGGTTAGCATAGTCATCCCGGTTGACCTTAGCTAAGGGGATCTCGTTAGGCCTTGTTCCGCAGACGAACTCGGTGACGTTTAGGACCGTGGCAGACCCCGCCTGCAATCGGACGTAGGATACACCGGCTTCCGGGATACCCTCGATATCAACCCAAATCCAAGCTCCCGAGGAAACAGAGAGGGATTCGGACCAAAAGGTTTCCCAGGTAACTCCGTCATCGGATGTTTGGATAGAGAGAGCCCAAGTACCGGAGGCGTTAGGGAGAACCCCGAAGATCGTAGGCTGACTCGGAGTCGAGAACTTGACCTGGATGAATCCCCCTGGTACGACCTGGGTGCAGGCTGTCGCAAGGTCATTATCGAAGGCGTTGGCCGCTACTCCGCTAGACGCGCTCGGGATGGTCGAGTTCCCGTTCCTTGATATCTGGGTTAGGGTTCGCAGATTCGCGTTTAGAACATCGACGGTGCCATCGGGACACGGGACCGACTTAACCGAGTCATAGACAGGGAGGATGATCTTCTCGATGCAAAAGGTGGCCAGGCCCTTGCTAGAGAGAGTCGAGAGATACAGGTAGAGAAGGTCCTTGGCAATATCAATATATTCAGGATTGATTTGCTGAGGAGAGATTCTGCAACGGCCAAAGGCCCGATCAATGACCTTACGGGTGTTAAATACCGTGGTGGCTACGGTACCCGATGTGCTTGCCAAAGTTCGCTGCTCCGGTAAGAACAGCTCGCCTACGCAAGCTTAAGTGTCTGAAGGTTAAGGTCGACACGGAGGTTACGCCGTATTAGCGAGCCCGGGAAGCAGATTTGCCTCCCTTCGACGCCATACGCATCCGGGGGGCTAAGGGACGGCCTGCACCCGCTACCCTACCTACCGTAGGCATAGGGGGCCGGGGGCCTCCCGTCGGCACGTTCCCTATCGGCATCGGACGAGCCCCGAGGGTCGGAGGAGCACCAAGACGGTTTGGGGCCCCCATCATCGGCATACCGCCCCCCGCTAACCGGTCTTGAGTTCCCCCGGTCGCGAGCTTGTTAACGGTCCCTCCCGTTGCGAGCTTGTCGATGGTTCCCCCCGTTCCGTAGACGGCTCCACCGGCGTTGTGGTGCTTGACTTTCCCTCCCTTCTTGTAGTCGGGAGATCCCTTCGGGATCGAGGTCTCATCATGCACATGGCCGCCTTCCTTCATTGCGTGCTTCTCAGCCCACTTTTTCTCGTGGTGCTTCGGGATCTTCTTACCACCGTGGTAGTGGTTATGAACGTGAAAGTGCTTTTCAGCCTTACCACCCTTTGCAAACCCGGAGGTCAAGGGGCTCTTACCCCCGTGATCCGCTAGCTCCTCGGTAGAAGGAATGCGACGATCAACGGCGGAGTTGCCATGGTCCCTATCAGCCGAGTGGTTCGGATCAACCTGAGGAGGCATCTCCCGCACCATACCGCCGTGGGCTAGCTTGGCCACACTGCTCTCGGTCGAGATCCATTTCGTGTGGTGCGGGGCGTTGTGATGACCGTGAATGGTCTTCGTAGAGTCTTTAAAGCCTTTCATCCCATTACTCCTGACTGAACGAGTCTCATCGTTGAAGTGGTAGCCCCTACCGTTTGGTTCATGCGAAAGGCGGTCGCTTTGTCAGTGATTTTCGCAGCCACAGCGGCTACAGCTCCGACGAGAGCAGCCGCAGAGACAGAGAACCAATTACCGGTAGCGGGGTTATACCCAACAGCGAAAACATCGTCCAGAGTGTACTGCACGGTCACGGTAGCCCCGGCCCCGGGTATGACCTCGATTCCGATGTCGGTCGGATTCTGGTACTGGTCTACCGGAACGGGAACCGAGGCAGCAACCCCGGTCACCGATATTGTTACTGGTCTCATGTGCTACTCCTTAGAACGGTGGGGTAGCATTGATGTTGATTCGATCCTTGGCGAAGTAGACCGTGTCGATCGACAGAGTACGAGCCGCCGCCGTCGAGGCAAAGGCCGCAATCGTGTAGCAGAGGTTCGTAGCACCGGGGAATGTCGCAGGCATCACGCCCGCCTGTCCGGTTCCTGCCGCTCCGAGTTCTACCCGAGCCGCGCCCGAGGAGATACCGGCGATAAACTGATCGGCCTGAGCTACGTACCGGCCATTCGGCTGGCCCGCCGCGTAGATCGCCCCATCGTAGTAGGCGGACAATTGGATCTGCTGACCCGCTACGAGAGAGACGCCCATCGCTACGGTCGTAATCACACCGCCTACGGCGACGTTAAAGGACAAGGCACCGGTACCCGCAGCGGAAGAGAACCAGGCACCGTCCGTGATGCTAGCCGGGGTAAACGGGGTCGCGGTAGCGTTCATCAGACCGAAGATGACCTGGCCGAGGAGGTTGTCGATGGCCATACGGCCAAACATCCAGGTACGGAAGGACTTGGTGTGGGACATCGCCGCTGGGTTGTCCTGAATCGAGGCTGAGGCCGAAACGGCCGTTACCAGATTCAGGATACCGCCGTCACCGGCAGCGAGGGCTACGGAGCCACCGTTAAGGGTCTGCGTCCAATCACCTGCGATATAGGAATCGAAGTCGTTGGGGTACTCGTGAACTCTGCCGAGCCGATGAGCTACGTAGAGATCGGAGAAGAGAGCGCTCTCCTTCTCGTTATTCACCCCTGGGTAGTGTCGAGTTACTGCAAGATCGTACATTTGAATCTCCTAAGAGAAACCCCACCTCCGAAGAGGTGAGGCTTTCTGGGGGGTGTTACAGGCCCGGAGTGCCGAAGAGGCAGCGGGGGTCAGTCCACGAGGGGATGTAACGCTCGGTGCTCTTATAGCGCATCGAGTCGGTCTCGAAGTCACCCTCCATCGACTTCTCCAGGGTCCGGCGCATGGCGAGCTTTAACCCCTGCTTGACGTCGGTCTGGATAAACCAGGCCGTGGTCGAAGTCATACGGGTGATATTCGCCTGCCCCTTCGGCAGGAGACCCATCGACTTAACGGGGTTGATATCGTTGTTCGCCGTACCCGCCCGCAGAACGCTCTTCAGGAGTACTTCGGCCTGAAAGACGTTCGACGGACCCGTCACGATCTGCAACGGCTGCAAGCGAATACGCTTACCGTTGTTGTCGACCGCATTACGGATCTGGACTAACTGCTGCTCCAGAGAGGTCTGGGATAACGCAGCGGCGGTGGTCAGCTGGTTGCTGAAGGCACCGGCCGGGGGAGCGAGGGGATGAGCTACGTTGATCAGCGAGACGCCATCGCCGCCCGGGAAGGCTCCGTTAAACGCCGTGTTCAGGACGTTCGCACAGAGGGTTTCCTTCGTCTCGATCAGGGACTGCGCCAAATGTTCGGCGTAGATCTGCCCGATCTTGATATGGTCGCCGTCCTCCACCAGGACCTTGGTCAGGGCAAAGGCGAGACCATAGACGTTGTAGACGTACCGCTGAATGAACAGCACACCACCACTCTGATAGGTGACCGGTGTACCGTCGGGCAGCGCGGGGGCCGCTCCCATACCGAAGAGGACCGGCTCTTCGTGGTACATGCGAGGCGTTCCACGGAATTCGCGGAAGACCATCTTCCACTCGTCCTCGCGCTGCTCGTAGATACCATCGAAGGTTTCGTTGAGGATCGGTTCGACGACTGACTTGAAGTCAGTACTGCGCATGGGCATTGCCATTTTCTTCTCCTAAGCTGCTACTGGTTAACGGACGATGGTGGGTGCGACATCCTGATGAAGTGCAATCTTCACCTGGATCACCGTGAACGCATCGCCCACTGCATTGGCGATACCCGTATCGAAGCCGACGATACGCAGCTGATTGGCAAAGCCATTCGCTACGGTACCGAGGGCAACGGTCGTGTCCGCTGCAACAGTGGAAAAGCCGGAAATGAGGTTACCATTACCGGAGCCGTTGGCAGTAAAGGAGATCTGGTCCTGAAGCTGCGCTTGAGTCACGGGCCCATTCGCCTGAATGGTATACGTGATATTCGGATCACGAGTGTACCAGGCGATGATCTGGGTGGCGACGGTATTCGCCGGCCAGTAGTTCGATACGACCGGGCGACCCGTGGCCGTAAGGGTAAACTGACATCCCTGGAAGGTACCGACGAAGTAACTCGTGTTCGCCGGGGTTGCGGTCGTGGCCGCTCCGTTCGCGGGTGCTGCGATCAGGTTGCCGTTAGGCGTGACCGTATCGATGCGAACCGGGGCGTTCTGGAATAAGTTGACCGCATACGCCGACGCTACTGGAGCGGACGGATATGCAGGCCGAACGATCCCAGACTCATGGAAGAGCGGGGCTAACCCATAGGGGTTTAGTGCTAATGACATTTGGGGGACTCCGGAAAAGAGTATTCATTTCCGTTAGCCCTCGTCCTCTGCGGCAAAGGAGGGGGCCTCACGGGCCTTACCCAGCTCCTCGGTACCGGACTCGATCATTGGTCCCTTCATGCGACCACCCCGCTTGGCAGCTTGCGCAGCTTCCTCACCAACACCAAGAGCGTTGTTGTAAATCGCCTCCTCCTCACGCAGCGGAGCATCGTGATGCACTTCACGCATGTACGCTTCGTAAAGATGAAGAGGCAACTTCATCGCAATCATCTCATTGACGCCGATGGCTCCCGCATAGTCGCCCGTCTTGTTCCCGAGATGTTCCCAGCCCTGCATGTCTTTTGCCTGGATGATCTCGTAGCCAAGTCGAAGTCGCCCATGAACGGGGTCGCGTGGATTCTGCGTTGTAGCCCAGAACGTGTGATAACCGGGGATCTTTGGGAGATCCGGTAACGCGGACTGGAAAAACGAACGTCGCAGCAAATCAACGCGCTCGGCATCAGTGAGCGTCCGGTCTTCGGTGACGGTGCGGTCTTTTTCCGCTCGATCACCCCGAACAAGGCTCTTGTCCTTTCTCGCACGTTTCATAGGTTCTCTTGACATGAACTACTCCAACCTAGAGTAAAAAATTAATGACGGCGGGGAGTGCCGTGCTCTCGATCATAGCTCTGGTACCTCTTCAGGTACTTCTCCCGCAGAACTGGGTCATCCCAAACGCCTGCCTCCACCATGGCGGCTTTGCGTTCGGCATTGACATAAACCTCATTCTTTTTCAGGGGGCGTTCGCGCCCGCCCGTTGTGATTCGTGGGCCTCTCGGGGTCGAACGGCGAGCATCTTCGCGACTCTCGGCCTCGTCTTCGCCACCTTCGTCGTCATCGTCGTCTTCGGTGGCCACTTTCTTGCCTCCCTTAAACAGATGGGGGAGCCGCTTCGCAAGACGCTTGTTGTACTCCTCCCAGTAAGCGTCGGTTCGAGCATCCAGGCGACCTTCGCGGTAGAGATTATCCTCGACCGCCTTTGCCACCAGGGAGTCTTCGTTCCGTAGCTGCGGATCAAACCACTCGCTATTCTCGGACATCCAGCCCTGAGCCCTTGCGATGACCTGCGGGTCCGGGCCGGGCGGACGACGCGAAGCCTGAGCCTCCCGTGCCTGGTTGTCCTTGATCTGTTTAAGCTGCCCTACGCCATCGCGTAGTTGGTCCCGAATGCGTAAGGCCTCGGTAGCCTCATCCCCGGCACCCTTCTTGATGGCCTCGGCATGAATACCCTCGGCCTCTCGGATTCTCTGTTCGAGTTCGCTGATCCGAGAATCGATCTGGAGAGTCTCGGCCTGGCCCTGTCGAGCCTCGACCTGGGATTGTCGGCGTTCCAGCGCATCATTGCGTTGTCGTAGGAATCGTAACTCCGTTAGATCCCGCTGGCGCTGTTCCCGCTTTCGCTTCTTCTCCTCGCGGCGACGCTCACGTATCGCGGTACGGTCACCATCCTCCTCGGTACCGGATTCGGCATGACCTGCCCTTTCATCCGTACTATCGGAGTCGGAACCTTCAGGAGCGTCCTGCTCCTCGTCGGCGGAAACCACCTGTTCGTCCGTGTCCATTCCTGGACCGACTGGAACGATGGGTTCCTCCTTTGTTTCTTCCTTAGCCATTGCAACCTCTCCAGCAGAAGTTAGATGTAAGCGACCATGTCAAGGACCTTGTCCTCAGGGACCAGACCTTTTAGGTCTAAGTCATTAAAGAGAACGAACAGGGCCTTTCCGTCATGAGATCCAGGAACGTCAACCCACCAACGATCACCACCGTACTTCGGAACTCGGACATAGTCGCCGGGATTCGCCCAGGCCCCTTCGGGCCACGGAACGAGGGTCTCACGATTACAGAAGGTAACGGGACCAAGCGCGATTACTTTCGCAACCTGCATGTTCCACAGATCCGTTTCGCGGGACTCTTCGGGAATCCAGAGACCGCCAGCGGTCCTGGTACGGGGTGTTCGAAGTTGGATAAGGACATCGGAACCGAATGGTGTAAGGCCGGGGTCGGCCTCGGGGAAAGCCTGAGCAAGGCTGTCGTACTTGAACGTGGACTTCGCAAACTGCGCATTGGCCTTGCTGGCGGCTTCGGATAACGCTCCGTTACCCACGCCCCGGTCGGCCCTACCGCTTTCGCGATGAATGGTTCGATCCACCTGATTCCTCCTGATTTTCCTGGGGTTCCGTTTCGAGCAGCCGAAGCGCTATGTCTAGTCCCGCTTTGATCCCGCAGACGTAACCGAAATGCCACTCCGTTTTCTGGGTGTTGTTCGGTTGCAGGGAATCAGTCGCAGTCTTGATCTGAAGCTCTTTTAACTGCTCGATGTATTTTCCGATTGAGACCATACTATGCTCGCAGGGTTCGGTTGTAAACTTTTAGCCTACGGCTAGTACTTCTTACCCCTGCTATGCCCACCCCCGTCCGTACCTACCCCTTCCGTATAGGGGCTCTCGCTACCGGTGTGCATACCGCCAGTGGTCTTATGAACGCTGTGGCCCTTGTGACCGCCGCCGTGAGGACCGTTGGTCTCGTTGTGCTTGTGACCGCCGTGGTGCTCCTTCGGATGGTGACTCTCGACTTCCTTGTGCCCGTGATGCCTTGCGTGGTCGTGCATGTGCACGTGACCGCCCTTCTTCATACCCTCGGCATGACCGGTAGTGGCCAGCTGGTGGTGCTTGGTCGTTGGATCGCTCATGAGGTCTTATCTCCAGTGATATGTTGAACCGCCCAGAAACTCGCTTGCTGCATGTTCGTGATCGCGAGAGATAGCTCCCGAGATCTTCCGATGCGACCACAGGCAGAGATAAAGTCGGCGGCGATGTCCTTTACCTCTGTCATCTGTAGTTTCTCCTCGTCCGAGAGCGGACGATAGGCGTGGCGAATAGCATTAGCCATCCGCTCGTCGGGAAGAGGCTCAGCCATTGCGGGCCTTCCAGACCTCGCGCAGGTGACCGAAGTCGAGACCGCTATGGATTAGCAGGTCTTCGAGATCTTCGAGGCGCTTGACGCGCTTCTCCAGAAGCAAGAGAGGGTCACTCTCGAAAGCGTCCGGCTCCTGCACATCGGGTGCGTCCGGCTCCTCGGTCTCTGGGGTATCGTTTGGTTCGGTCATCTTATGCTCCTCCGCTCATGGGACTTTCGTGGCCTTCCATCGCAGTCCCGGTTGATAAATTCGTTGAATGGCCAGTCTCGATCTTAGCAGCGGAGATCTCCAGAGCGGTAGCATTATCATCGGAGTTGATCTTCTGCTTACTATCGATCTCCGCCTGCGTGCGCTGATTATCGCCTTGCTGCTCGATGTTCGTCTGCTGCAATTCGAGCTGACCCTTAGCCTGATCCCCCTGCTGCTTAGTCTTCTCCAGGGCTTGAGCATTGCTACCCTTGATCTGCTCGATAGCCTGAGCGGTCGGGTCTGCCTGAGGCTTCGGTGCGAACTGCGCCGCCGTCTGTTGTGCCTGTCCGATTATCGGCATGACCTTTGAAAGAAGCTGCTGAAGCTTCCCGAGAACCTTTTCAGACCCCGCAGCAAGGGTCTTATCCATTTCCTTAGAAACACCTTTGTCCTTCATCTTCATGACCTTACCGAGATCGGTCCCGGAGGCATGTTCGGTTAACTCGACGGTAAGGGTTAGGTAGAGGTAAAGGATATGTTCCTTTAAGTGCTGCAAGGCAGGACCAGTAAAGGTCGGGGCGATCAAAGGATTCTGGCCTAGGACCGGGCTCTGCATAAAGTCGCAAAGCAGCTGAATGTGTGCTAAGTGGTCTTGGTCAGGAAACGCCGTAACTGGACGGCCGAGCCCCATTGCAAGATTCTCATTAACCTGATTAAGCTCTGTAATCTGCGGCTGGGGTTTAAGGAGAGCCTTGGCGTTTGGTATCTTCGTCCGCTCAAGGATAAGCTCCTCAACCTTAAAAGCGTTGTAGAGCTCAGGATGTAGGTCCGCACGTTGTTGGATGATTTGAAGTTGCGCGAATCTCTGAACGTCTGAGAAAATCTCCGGATCAGAAACCGGCACGACGTCAACCGGTCCCTCGTAATCGCTCTGGTGGGCGAGCATTTCACCCGTGTCATCGAGGATGTCCTTATCGGTAATGTAGAGCCGGTTAATTCGGTGAAGGACTCCGATCACACGATCCATCGCGGAGTGCAATCTTAAGTGGATCGCGGCAAGGACCTTTAGTCCCTGCTCGATCATAGCCAGGGTAGTCCCAACGGGCATGTTTGCCCCGCCGTCCTCTGCAATCGTATCGAAGGTTGTGCGGACTACCTCCTCACCCTGCTCGGTACACCAACCAAGTAACTGGTAGAGCATGTTCGATGGAGGGTTAAAGGGGATCGGCATAATCAAGCTTCGAATGTCCCCCCCGAGGCTAGAGCCTTCGATTTCGTTAACCGTACAGGGAGCGAGGGTCATCGACTGCCCAGGCGTATTGCCCTTGATCTTAATTAGAGTTGGTACGTTCTGGACTAACGCCGTATCGAGCAAGGCCCGCAGACTTCCGGTACCGGCACCGGCGAGCGACCCCATGATATGGATTAACCCGACCGACTGCGCACCCCGCCACGGGATAAACGGGAAGTCGATCATCCAACACATATTCTCCTGCTGTTCGTCGGCCTCTTCCCAGTTACGAACAATCGAGAGAATGGTTTTAAGGTAGAGATCGACTTCGATCAGGTAGGGTTTCGGGCCATCACCTTTCGTCTTCTTGATCGATCTCGGGTCCGAGTCCTTAGCGCTGCGACCTCCAGCGATGCTTAGGTCATCATCATCGTCTTCGATGGTCGCAAGAGCCTCGACGACGTAGATGGTTCGCAGTCCCTCCTCGTTATACGGAGAGCTGGTTAAGCCCTGGACTTGGTCCGTGGCGACCGCGGCCTCCGATTTATCTGGGGTTTGGGAAGGCGCTCCTAGATCGATCTCCCGATAGTACCCCTGCCTTACGCGGGCCTCGAATTCTGTTTGGGTGATCGTCTGCTTAAAGGTCCGGCGCTCGGAGGAGTAGAAGTCTGCCGCTGACTCGGGCAAGTAGACATCATCAATAGGGATAAAGGTCGGAACTGGTCTCTTCTTGCGAGAGTCGTACACAAGTCGTATGTACTGAGATCCCGCCAAAGGCTGCTGGGAGAGTAGCTTTTCAAGCTCGCTCCTGAATTCCGGCATCTGCCGTTTAAACTGCCAATTCATGTGGGCAGTCTTGCGCTTCGCCTTCTCGACCCGACCCTCGGTAGTCTCGCCAGGAATCCAATCCCTTACCGGGCCGTTCGGGGGCATCAGCTCCCCGATGGTATGCGATTGATAGTAGACGGTAGCTTTCGAGAGCATCGGGTGAACGGCTGTCGATCCGCCCTCGAAGGCGGGAGCACCGGGGGCCTCGTCACCTAAACCCGTGCGCTTGATCCCTTCCGAGTACTTATCATCCCGTTCCTTGCGCGAGTCCTTGTCGAACTCGATACGCTCAAGCAATTCGATAGCGAGCGTGTTAAGGGCGGTATTGTCAAGCTCCTCGGCTAGGTTGCAGTAGAAATCAGACTCACCCTCGTCCTCATCCTCGTCGTCTCCCATTTTAACGACGGCACCACCATCGTCGGTGTCCTCGACTCCGGTAGGGTTATCATCCGAGACGGTTTCGGTAGAGCCCTCGTCATCAGGCGAGTCCTGGTCTTGATCCTCGGGCTGATCCTCGTCGTCGTCTGGTTGGGTAGCCAAGATCATCGACCTCCGTCATATGGGTTCTTTCGACTCTTGCCCTTAAGGACTCTTAGGGCCTCTTCGGTTGCCTTAACCGGATCAGAGCGAACGGTAAACTTAAAGCCGAAGCGATCCATCAGGTAGCGAATCGCTTGGGTGCCGGTATCGAGCAGATCGTCATGTTCTAAGCTCCCCTCGCCTACGTAGGTGCAGAACTGTGTGATAACGTCCTGAGCCCAGCTCTTCGGTTCCCCTTTCCTTTCCGGCCTCTCGGACTCTATAACCCATACCCTACGGGCAGGGAAGCAGGGGGATACGGCGTGTAGCCGGGACAGTTTGTCCATCGCGCCAGGATTATAGCTTTCCGTAAAGATGTTCTCTACTGCAAGCATTTGCCGTAGGGAAATGCCTGATCCTTTCTCCTCAATCAGGATTAGATCGGCAGGCCTGCCTTGGTGATTCGGTCTCTGCCCTTTTTGTAGAAGCGAAGGCTTGATAACCGGCTCGTCTGCATCCCCGTAGGTGTAGGTTTTCTGTAGCTTGACCCGGCGAATTAGCTCGGGCATACCGAGATGGTCTTCCCACGCATCGAGTAGCATCACGTGCTCTTTCCGGTCGTGATCGAAGAGACCCCACACCGTGCAACCGGTCGGATCTCCCGTTTGTTTCTTTTTATCCCAAGTCTCCTCGGTCAGAGCCGTATCAAGCGACATAATGATAAACCGGAACCGGGGCAGCGCTTTCCCGGCAGGCCAGAGCCGGAATTGGGATCTCTTGACAAACCCGCCTTCTTCCGGGTCTAGGATCTCGCCATAGAGTTCCTGTCTTCCTATTGTCGTCCCCTCGTACTTCGCGACATTCTCGTAGAAGGAGTCCGGCAGGTTCTCCGCGTTCTCGTAGGTTGTCCCGGAGACGACCACAGAGCGTGGGAGCTTAACGAGCTTTCGGATAAAGGGTTTCGGTTTCGGAGTGCCGGTCCAGAAGATGCGAGGGTGTTTACCGAGACGCAGACCGAAGGACAAGTTATCCCAAGCTAAGTCCGGGTATCGCCAGGAGGCGATCTCGTCGAGCCAAGCGCGGCTAGCCTGCGGTCCACGAAGGCGCTCGGGAGAGTCGGCAGAGAAACCCCGGATGATCGAGTCATTCCACAGGACGATGTACGGCGGACTCTTGGTTGAAACCTTAATCAGAGACTTCGGTATGACCGAATGCAGACCGGTCGGCCCGTAGAAGCAGACACCGATTAAGTCTTCGTGGGTTGGGGCGATCACGAAGTTGTACGAACCCGGGTCACGACAGGCTTCGATCCCGAGCCAGTTTGCGGCGCAAAGTGTCTTACCGAAACCTCGACCGGACTTGATCCCGAAGTACGTCCACTCGTCGTCTTCTGGGGGAAGCTGCTTTTTACGAGCTTTCGCCTTCCACCCTAGCTGCCAGCGCAGTAGCTCTAGGTCCTCCCGGGTAAAGGCTTCTAGCTCCTTACGGAGTTCTTCAGGGACTAGCTTTAGGGGGAATGAAGCTACGGCCATCCGGGCAGGATAGCGGATGTGTCCCCTTTATGGAAGTTTACGTTTCCCCTTGCCACCCTTGCGACCGGCAGCGGCGGCCAGTTCTCTGTTTAAGGAGAAGGCCCGCTTCTCAGGGGGGATCGCTTTCCCTCCGAGGCTCGCGATCTCCTTATGGCGTTCGGGATCGATGGCGGCGAACCCGCGCTTCTTAGGCTGCAACATCTTTCCTATCCCTCGCCTCTTTTAGCTCCTTACGCAGATCCCTGTTCTCGGTTAACAGCTCAGTGATCTGTTCGGTTAACTTCGTAACCTGATCTAAGAGTTTCGTAAGTTGGGCGCTGTTATCCGGGGGCGGTGCCTCGGGTGCCTTAGCCCCGGCACGCACACCCCCAAGGCCTCGGGCTACCGCTGACTCGGGCTTATAGGTTTCTCTGTTTGTTGCCCTTGCCGCGCGTTGTGCGATCTCCTCGGGCGAGCGAGGCACGTGCTTGTAAACGATGCCCCGGTCCTTGCTCTCCTCGGAGGCGTTGCAGGCAAGACATTTCACCCAACCCCAGCGCTGGCCTCCGGAACCCATCTTGCCATCGGAGCCGATCAAGGGGACTTTCGACCCCCGGGGGGAGGCCATCACCAGCCCGGGAACTAGACCGTTCTTACACTCCGGGTTTTGACACGTCATCGAACACCTCTGGGTATGGCTTCCCCTCTAGGGAGAAGAGCTTATGATCAAGACCGGGGATCGCGACACGGGTAGTGATCTTTTGCAGGGCAAGTCTCCCCATCGCGGCAGTCTGGTAATCTTCGAGAATCCGATGACCCGGGCCATACCGCCAGTAGAGAGTAGGACCATACTCGGCCCGCAGTTCCGTAAACTGATTTAAGAGCGCAGCCCGTAGACTCTCCATAGGAATCTGTGGTTTGCTAAAGAACCCGAGAGAGATGTACGGATACCGGTTGCCCTGCGGGTCCTGGTGAAAAGCTCTATAGTCCCCGTTGATGCAGTCGAAGAGCTTTTCAATCTCGGTAACCAGCTCATCAAGCGTCATTAGGTTTCTCCTCCGGTTTCGGGAACCGGGCCATTCTCTGTTTAAGGATATGAAGGTACTCGCTCATCGCATGGGCCTGGCGAGTTAACAGAGAACGCTCCTCGTCGGGCAGTCCGGCGAAGACCAGGTGCCGGTGAAACTCTTCGAGCTTCTTAAGCTTCTCCGCTAAGGCGTTATGCTCATCGACGATACGCAGCTGATAGGGTAATAGGGTCATGTCCCGTCTCCTCTTGGTCTTTCGAATCCGACATCGTTACAGGCCTCGATCCGGTCGGCCGTAACCACGCGGGGCTTAAGGTCCGTGTTATCTTCTACCAGGTAGTGATCCGGCCCTAACTGCCGGATGATGCGCCCGCGAAACCAGAACTTGTAATTAGCCTGGCTCTTAAAGCGCACCGTCTGCCCGTAGTAGAACTTAGCCATCAAGCGCCGGTTTAAACTGCCCGCACCACTGCCCCTCGATAGCGGTAGGCCAGATGGCGTTCGTAAGCCACTGCGCTTTGCCGTCCGCCCCTGCAACGAGTTGGGCTACCGGCACCGGGGGGTGAAGTCTGCAAATCCCCGTTGTCTTATGCAAGGCCCCGTAGAACGAGCATTTCGAGCAGTCACGTCCCGCAGGCCGCTCGATGATCTCCGGTGGAGGAGGAGGTGGCGCAGGCTGTAGAGCTTCCGGAATCGGTGTCTTCTCCATTAGAGTCTCTCAAGTCGGTTGATCTGCCCGTGAAGAGAGATAAGACTCGCCTCGATGTTAGTGATCAGGCCGTGAAGTTGACTTACGGTCCCGGAGTTCTGTAGCCCCTCTTTATCCCTTCCCTCCTGTTCGGGCATCGAGCCAAAAGTACGATCAGCTATGATCTGTACTTTATTCCCGAGATCAGAGACATTCTTTAGGACCTCGGCTAACCGTGCCTGAAGAATTGACATCTGATGGTCCTGGGCTGCTCCGGCCTTTAGCATTGACATCTGATGGTCCTGGACTGCTCCGGCCTTTAGCACCGAGCTACACTCGTTAATGCCACTTGTGTTCGAACGCGATTGCATTTCTTGCTCCTGTTTACGTCGTATTACACACCACGCACAATAGCATGGTTCTCCTCCGAGAAGGAATACGCCATTCACGGCTCCTCCCCGGTTAATACCCAGTGATTGAATTGTTCGCGCGTCCAGCCGCGTAGGCGAGCGCGATACCAATTGCTCGGATCGTTCGCATCAATCGAACGGATACCGGAGTTGATGCTTGCGGCAATGGAAACCTTACGGTCAGGCTTATCCCGCTCCGGTAGCTCCTCGTTATCCCACTGCCCTTTAGTCATTGCGGTCTGCCATCATCCACGTGCGGTTCGGAGAACGTCGGCGGAGTCACGCAACCGAGGTCGTGATCGGAAGTCCAAACAGCGATGTCCCCGGCCTTGCACTGGTGGATGACGAAACCCCCTAGGGGGGCCTGCTTAATGATCAGAGGATAGGAGCTGATGGTCTTTCTTGATGCTACGACGGTGCCGATAGAAGACCACGTAAGTTTCCCTGGGTCTACGGGTTTGGCTATCGGCAAGGAGGCGGCGGGGCAAGTGGCCCCAGCATCGCTGAGTAGGCCCGTCCCAGAGTCCTTATAGACGCAGCCTCCGTTAGGGAACGTAACAATAACTCCTTCCCCCGAGTTTAAGGGAACAAACGCTTTCTTCTCTGGTTCCGATCCCGGACCGGGAGCCCAAGCCAGAGTCGGTCGTGTAGGTGTTCCGGTTACGTGTGCGTAGAAGGCACCGAGACCTGACGCCGCGATGACAGCGAGAAGGAAACAGAGTAGGGTTTTCATGCCGTTAGTATCCTTACGTTTCTCCACGGCCAGTGGCGATCAAGCTTGATCTTATGGTCTCCGCATCGTAGAGCGACGGGCTTCTTGTTCAAGTTTACATCCGTCTGCCCCTGCTCCCAAGCAAAGGTGCCGATGATTGCGTTGTTAATGCACCGTCCACCGCTCCTATCTAAACGGTGACCGCACTGCGCGTGGATAGGGGTTGCCTGCTTCGACATGCTCTCTCCTTACACCTCGGCCTGCACACTCTCAGCACGGCGTTGAATCCGGCCCGGTGTCCGCTCTCATTTAAGGAGTGACCTACCCGGATAACTCGTTTATTAAGTGTGCAGGCTCCGGATCGTTTACGTCGCTCCGGGGGTAGCTGCACCAGGTAGGAATCGAACCTACGCATAACCGGTAATCACGGAATCACCCGCTTTGTCAGTCTGCTCTACCTGTCTGAGCTACTGGCAGCCGCGTGATAAGCGCAGCCATCCAGCTACCCCCTCGGCATTCTGGGTTAGCCCCCGGTTGCAGCCGGAGTGGCAGCGGCAACGGCGGCGGTGATGTTCGCTACCTTCGTGCCGATGGCATTGACCGAGTCTACCAGGGCGGTAAAGTCAACGGTCGGCAACTGTGCTTCGAGTGCTGCGATCTGGGAGTTAAGGTTCGCGACTTCGGTAGAGATACCGGCGACCTCGGAGGTGACGGTTGTCCCGAGTGTGTCGACTGCGGTCTGGAGGGTGGCGATGGCGGCTGTCAAGTCGGCTGCGGTTTGCATGAGGTCTCCTAATCGTAAGATGATGCTTGCGTTCTGGCGTGCGATACGAAGATTCTGCTCTAGGAGCAGGTTAAGGGTTGCGCGATCCTGGCGGGTAAAGAACAATTCGCTCTCCCTAGGGGGAGTCGGGGAGTGTTACCCGACAACGGAGCGAAGCTTAACGCTAAGAGCTTAAGCGTGCAAGCTGGACTGGTTTTACCGGGGAATCCGCATGATGTTTATCCCCCACGCCTGCATTAAGATGGCGCGCACGCTCTGCCGTACCTTCCAGTTTACCTTCGGCAGGTTCCTGGTATTGTACTTAAATGCCTTACTCACGGAATGCTTCTAACCACTTATCCGCCTCGCCACCCTCACCCCAGACCGGTAACCAGATCTTCTCCATCCCGGGTCGCAGGATCTCCGTGAACCGTGCGTGAGCCATTACCTTACTTCTCTGGTAGGTGGGGAGGAGTTCTCGCGTTCCGGGGTTTAAAAACCATGCATCGACTGAAGTAAAATACTTACTCAAGTCGGTCTTAGGTGCGTTAGGTAGAAAGATCAGAGCCTTGTCTAACGCACGCCACGGGACTAGGGGTGCGCCAGCTGCGCCTGCGAGCATCGAAATAAAGCCACGACGGTTCATGGAATAAAGGCGAAGCGGAGAATGGCTAGCAGGATGATCACCTCACCGTAGTCAAGGAGTAGCCCGGTAAAGCGTCTCCAGACTCTAACGAGGAGCGGAGGGTCAGGCGACCACGAGTGAACGTATCTATCGCGGACTCTCACTTCGACCTCACAGGTGGGGTTTTTAATCCCTTATCCATCGTGTATGAATGCACTCTGCCCTGAACGCAAAGGACAACGAGGATCTTATCGTCCTTATCCAGTCCTATCGTCGGGTCGGCCTTAAGACACTCTTCCTGGGTGGTGTACTCCTTAAGTCCGGGCCAACTCTCGATAGAAGCAGCGTAAGGGAAACGAACCCAGAGAAGCATTATCCAGGTTGTCATTCGATTGCCTTTACTGGTTGGTCGTAGAACCTGCGCTCTACTAGGGACTCGTCCGGCGTGCTGGACCGAAGCCAGTAGGGTGTATCGCATTTGCAGTAGAGCCGGTTGTGATCGCACCCGGGGATAACCTTACGCGGGTGGGCAAACGCGTTAATGGTGCGGGTCTCGGTGGTCGATAGGGTCACGGATTTCGATCTCCACGTCTTCGATAGAGTCAGGGTTAAGCAGGACCGGAGCTGGCGAGAGGAAACTTAGCACCCAGCGCCAGCCTAGGAATCCGATGCGACGCTTAGGGCCAGGCGGGTGGCTTGCGGAAACGAGTGCGACACCGTCGTTGATGCGGAAGGAATTGCGTAACGCTTCGTTGTACCGCACGTTAAGGACGGCCATTTCCTCGGGTGTGCACTCCCGAAGCTCACCGGTATGCTCGTCATGCTTCCACGCCTTAGCCTTACCGATGGTCGAGTGCGTGTACCGGTCGCTAAGGTCGGTATGCTCGTTACCCATTACGGCTCTGCCGTGCTAACCAGTCTCGGTAGGTATCGTAGGTCCAGGTCACGTCCGGGCTCCTTGCTTCTTAGGTTCGGGGTCAGGCTTCGGTGTAACGAGTGCGAGAATGCTATCGATGATGCTGTTACGGTCCTCTACCTTTACGCCGATAGCCCCACCGTCCTTGCCGGTATGCTCGTTATGGCTTCTCGTCTTCCACTCCTCCTTGCGACGGTTCTCTAACCAGTAGCGTTGGGCGGGAAACTGCCCGAGCGCCTTCTTCTTAACGGTCAGCACGGTCGGGTCACGCCCACCGACAGCCTGCTCCTCCTCAAATTCGTAGCCTACGGCAGTGCGGTACATCGCATAGAGCACGTCGCCATCCGGCTTAGACCTGCCTTCGGCTAGGGCGGCATCGAGACTTGGGTAGAGCTTGCGCCACTTGCCTAGAGTGCCAGGCGGTAGCAGGCAGATTTGTTCGATCTCGGAGTCAGTCGCGCCCTTGCAGGCGAGCATACGCACCAGGTTCTCCTCGGATGGCAGGTATACGCCTGACGGCGTTCCTAGCTTGCTGGATGGCTTCGTAGGCGGTGGCGAGTGGACCCGCTTCGTATGCTTGCGCGCATTCCGGTATGCCATCTAACAGTCTCCTTGCGGGTGCAGGTAGGAGCGCGGCGAAAGGCTAGCGCGTTCCTAGCCTGACTGCATCGAAGCATGTATAACCGCGTCTCCTACCGTAGGGGGTAAGGGCGGTAACGCACGGTGCAGTACCTACGAAGGAGACTAATCCCGCTAACCACATGCGCCGTGCGTCGCCGCGAAGCGAACCTTAGCAGCACTACGACAACGATGTCGAATCGCACGCACACTCGGTGGCTAGCGTTCTCTGGGTGTACGGCTGCGCGTTAGTCTGCAATCGTAGTGCGAACGGTGTCAGTTCCTAACTCTTGGGAGTGCGTCTCTGCCGTGTCTTCGAATCCTTTGCCAGGCACGTAACCTCCAGCCGTTCGCGCATAGCCATGCGATAGCAGCCAATTCTTCGCGGTCTCGCTACCGGCCTTGCGTCCCATATCTGCGATCTCGCGCAGACACTGAACCGCATACGCCAGCATTTCCGTATCCGTTACTTTTAACTGGGTTGGCATTCTCTACTCCTAACCTAAACTCTTATCCCAAGAGGGATCGGAACCATGCGGCTCTGCCGTATGAGTTGTATTTCTCTTTTGCAGTTCGCGCAAGATTGCTAGCAACAGGTGCGCTTCGACTGACTGGGATTTTAAGTACCCTCCCTTTTCGTCGGTCGCACGTACCCAACCGAAGGTGTCGATGGTAAATGTGTGCATTTTCTACTCCTTGATGACAACGGAAACTGGTTACCCGTAGTATAGCAGAATTTCCCTGGGCCAAGGAGAGACATTCACATAATCCCCTGAAATAAATGAAATAATGAGAAATATATAAATATACTGATTATGTTAACTAAACCATTGCTTTCCCCGGAAATCAGGTAATTGGATACGTTGGATACAGTTATTACCAACAAAATACGCTGCTAACTCCTTAATTCTATTACTCTTCTTCTTCTCTATAGGATAATTGGACATCGCATTGCATTAATTAAGATATACGCGTATAGGGGGAACTCCTCTTTCATTGCACTATTCCCTGGTTTATGCTAATCAGCTCCTCTCTCCTCCTCTCCTCTACCCGCCGAATATCCAACGCCCTGTTTTCGCACTATTCTCCTTATATTTCCGTAACTTACGTCTGGAAAATCGCGAAATAACTGGACCACACGCTTGCTAAAATTCCTTTCAAATCCTATACTTGCGCGTGGTGCCCCTTCCCTAGATGATGGATAAACCGTGAAAAAACGACCCGTAAACTTGACAAAACGTGCCGAATCGGTCGCCCGAATCCAGGCGCATAGGCTCCGCGCGTTGCGCTATGCGAGCCCGAAAATCCACCCCGTAACTCTTAAACCTCTTGCGAAATTTACCCTAGAGGATTTCCCCCTAGACGAGACCCTTGACTCACCGCACAAACCGCTGTCCCCTAAAAACGACTAATCCCTGACGCATCGCAGCATGATTAAGTTAAATAGCGTCGGGGAATGCTACCCTAGCGGGTACCTCGCAAGTCTGCCGTAATCGCCTCTAATGCGCTCCTATCGCATTCCCCTTTTCGGCCTCGGATCGATCCCCTGCGAACCTTCTCGCCTAGATAAGGAGTAACCTGATTGTGCATCGCCGCGAAAATAAATTCAAAATTCGCACTGCACAAATCAGCACGGCCTGAAATTCCTGCTAGCATAGGCAGCAAGTAGGGTCAATACCGAGCCTACTACTAAGGAGACTAAGCAAATGAAAACCTCTACCTCTTCTGCCCCGGTCGGAACCGCCGTCGCCGTTATCGCAAACGCGAAACCCGGCAAGGCCCCCCGCAAGCTCGTTGCAAAAGCCGCAAAGAAGACCGTCGCGAAGGTCGCGAAGAAGGAGACTGTCAAGACCCCGACTAACGGCAAGCCGTTAAAGGTCTTCTGCGGCGACTACGGCCTTTCCCCGAAGCGCGCCCGCGTATTGCTGCGCAAGGCCTGGCGCGCCGATGCCGGGCTCCTGCACTCGCTTCGCAATCGTTGGGTTTTCTCCGCCGCCCAGGAGCGGCTGGCCCGCACCGTCTTTAAGGCGCACCAGGTCAGCCCCGCAATCGCGAACGAGAGCGACGACGAAGAGTAATCCGCCCCGCAGTGCAGCAAACGAGGCCCCCTAACCCGGGGCCTCTTCTTGTGCGCACTCCTCGCAAGCATCCCGCCTATCGACTACCCTAGGGACTGCCCCCCTAACCTCTTAAGGAGCCCGCTATGCGCCGCAAGCCCGACCCTCTACCCGAACCCTTTGCGCATCCCTCCCGCGTGCGGTCTGCTCCGGCAACGCGAGGACCTATGCCTAGCCGCACCGAAGCAGCCGCCCTGCGAATCGTTATCGCCTACCTGCGCAAATGCGAGCGGGTGCAAAGAGATTCCGGAGGCCTGCGCTGCATCCCTACCCTGCGCAGAAAGCTTGCCCTAACTTTCCCGGAGACCTAAATGACAATCCTATCCGTGACACTGACCGATGGCACTGTGCTGTCAATCGACGAAGACGAGTACTGGAATGTGCGCAGCCGATTCCAACGTAAGATGCAGGCTCACACCTTTATGCGTGTCGGGGATTTCCATATCGCAATAGGGGACAGCGACCTCGCTGTATACGAACAAGCCACACCCGAGATCCCGCCGGTGTGGACTACGCCGGAAATGCTTCGTGATCGCGTCCACTTCCAAATGCCCGCTATCGAAAAGGCGCTGTGGAAATTCCATGCCCACCCGTTTGCTGCACGGATCGCCCAAGCAGTCCTACATGAAATCAGCGAGTGGGATAAGTCTCTTGACAACGAGATTAAGGAACGGGCCAAGACCTCTTAATACGCACGCGCGTACCCGCTCCCTGACTCCTATCGCAATGCAGCATAGCGGCAAGGCGCATACTCTAATCCCCGCTACCTAAAGGAGACTACCAGTGGAAGCTAACGACCGAATCATAGAGCGAATCCGCAAGATGCTCGCCCTGGCTAACGACGCGGGAGCGACCGAGGGGGAGCGTGACAACGCACTCCGGGCCGCCCATGCGACGTTAGCGAAGTACAATCTCGATATGGCCGAAGTCGAGCAACACAAGACAGCGAAGCAGAAACAGGCCGAAGGCGAACCGCGCACGGTGCACAACGCACAGTTCTTTGGCAGGCCGTGGGCACGCGCCGCTATAATGGCGGTAGCGAAGCTCTGCTTTTGCTCCTATGTGTACGGAGCGGCTACGAACGCGAAGCTAACCAAGCACTACTTCGTAGGCCGGTACTCTAATAGCGTCACTGCCTCTCTGCTATCCGAGTACGTGGTTAACTCGATTAACAGAGAAGGGCGCACCCGCCAACGCCGGGAGGGCAGACTAAATCCTTGGTTTATCTCCTTCGCATGGGGGGCAGCGGTAGCGATCACGCAACGTGTCGAGCAGCTACTGCGCGACGGCAGCCAAGAACTTAATCGGGGAGCCGGTACCGATCTTGTCCTCGCTTCCCTCTACGATACGGAAGCGCGTGCTAATGCCCTGGTTGTGCAAGAGCGATGGCCTAAGCTACGCACGGGCCTTAAGGGCAAGGGCATCCACGACCTGGACGGCTACTCTAACGGCCAAGCATTCGGAACTACCATTAACTTGGATAGGAGTCTCTCATGATACTCGCAATCATCGCAGGACTTGTCATCGGCTTCTTCGTTGGCAAGATCCTAAACGCCCCGGAGCCTGACTTCTCGGAGACATTAAATGAGCACTGGTAAACTGCTCCTCGTCTATCCGAGCGGCGCTTCCATCGAGGAGGTTGTCACGGATAAGAAGGGACCGTCCCTGGAAACCTTACAGCGAGTGGTTGGTGGTTATATCGAGCGGATCAAAGTCCGGTATAACGACCGCACGCGCGATGCCTACGTCAACGAGGATGGCATAGCTAGGAACCTGCCCTATAACGGCATAGCGAGCCGCATGACAAACGGGACTATCTTCGCAGGCGCTAACATCATAGGCGTCTGCGCTGTCTGGATCCCCGACCCGAAACGAAAGGAGAAGATGTAATGGATAAGCAAGAGATCTTTAACAAGGTCGCCGTACACCTCTTAACCCAAAAGGCGCAAGCGGGTAGAAAAGAGGGGGATGCACCCTTTGCCTGTCTCTACCGTGCCCCCGATGGTAAGAAGTGCGCAGCCGGTTGCCTAATCACCGACGAAGCCTACATCCCGTATCTAGAGCAGAAGACCGTGACTTCTGAGGTCGTTACGAGGGCTCTGATAAAGTCCGGTGTATTTCCGGATCTCTCTACCAGGGAGTACCGAGACCGGCGTGATATGCTAGCGCACTTGCAGAGCATTCACGACGGGACTCTGGTCTCGAATTGGAAGAACGCTCTTCTGAATATCGGGGAGTTAAACGGCCTCGACACCTCGGTGGTAAAGGAGTTCCATGACTGGCCCTAAAAAAGGAACGAGGGAGTACGTACTCTCTTTCTGTGTCATCGAGAGCGCTGGTGCAGAGGAGGGTGACGAGCTAACTCCTAAAGCGGGATATGTTCTACTGTACGGAGGCGAGCATGTCACCGCTCTATACCCGAAACAGCGAATGGTCTTTTGCGGAGTCGATGGAAACGACGATGGTGCCTATAAGGAGAACGTCGTTTGGTCTAAGTTTCAAGTCTTTAAGGAGGTAGAATGAAAGCAGCGACTATAACACAACACGAGGGACTTACTGTGTTCGCAGGCACCGAGGCGGTCGAAGTCTTCCGCCTTACCGCCCTCGTTAGCGCCCTACGCCTAGAGCAGGGGGGCCTACGCCTATCCCGCAGGGTATCCGCCCTTAAGATTGCTAAGGGGGTTACGGGGAACCGTAGCAACGACCGAGGGAAGCAAATCCTGCTACTTGAAATCCTGATCGACGAGGCGAAACGGAAGGTGACCTATGACGCAGGTCCCGTCCTTGTCCCGGGTCCGGAGACCATCCAATGAGTTGTTTTTCCCGCCCTGAACCCGAACTGACCGAAGACGAGGAGCGCGCCAAGAGCTGGGCTGACCTTAAAGAGCGGCTGAAAACTGAACCGCCGAAAAAGACCACGTATGACCTTTACTGGGTTGATGACGAGGGGGATATGGTCTGCCGTCATTGCCGGGCCTCCTATAACTTCGGCCACTTCCCAGGTTGTCTCTACGATGCGGACTGGCAGACTGATAGGCGCACTGTCGAACTAAAGAAGCGACTAAGAGCCCTAGGAGATACTGCATGGCCTACGTAGCCCAAAAGGTCCTTGAAGATCTCGTTACACGAATCAACCAAGTAACAGGAGAATCTACGCAAGCCTACCTCAGAGATGAATGGGGGGAGCTTCATGCTCAAGAGGGTCATTACCAGTTGCTGTCTGTAAACGGGTTCTACTCTTTAGTTAGGCTCCGTAAGGGAGGAGGTGTTCTTACCATCATCGATGGACGACCGAAAAGTCAACTGCTCTCTCTACTTAAGTCTCTGCTACTTGGAATCGAGATCGGCAAGAGAGTCCCTAATCGGTGAGTCTTTCTGAGTTTTGTACTAGCAACGCTGTTTAACTTAATTTAACGTAGTCCCCGTACCTACCCTAACGCAAGGAGCATAGAAGTGAAGAACGTATCCATGAAAGTCGAGAAGGACATCCTGACCATTACGGTTAAGCTCAAGGAGCGGCACGGCGTCTCCTCCTCGGGCAAGACCGACATCATCGCGACAACCTCGGGTAACGCCGATGTCGGCGTAGACGGTATCAAGTTCGGCTTGAACGTCTTCGTCAAGCGTGCGGACGCGGGGAAGTAAATGCCCGCGCGCATCTGCATCATCGAAGAGTGTGGGCAGAAGCTCTCCGAGAACACAACCAGCGAGATCTGCCGTCAGTGCCGGTCGGGTTTCTACTACTGGCAGAAGAAGTCCCCGGCACTGATCGGACGGCGTAAGAAGCAGCTGGTCAAGTTGCAGGACCGGTTTGCCAATATGCCGGGCAAGAGCTGAAATCCAGCCGGTTGGGGATTGCCCGCGCAGTCCTCTTCCGGGTGCATTTCGCACCACAGGAGACTAAGATGCCGTTGACAAAGCACGAGGCGAAGAAGGTGCTGATTGTTGCCCGCAAGGTGCAGGATGCGGTCGATGAGGCGATGGAGGTTCTGACCCCCGAGGAGCGCTTGCACGCTGAAGCGACGTGGGCCTCCCAACTGCGGAGCCTGACCGTGCAGCGCGTCGAGGGAGATGACTCCCCGTTCGCCCTGCCGGTGATGGAAGCCGAGCTGATCCTGGATAGCGGCGCCGGTTGACTGGTATTGCTACCCTTTAGCCTATTCCCGCGAGTAGGCTATCGGGTGCAATCCCGCACCGAGGAGACTACCATGACCATTAGCACTCCCAAGAACTGGATTGGCGACGAAGGCCGCAGGAACCGCGTTCACGCGCTGCTTTACGCCAATATCATTACTCGGGCCTACGGGGCTACCTTCGAACTCTTCGTCGGGCATCACGTTGCCTTTAAGGCGAAGCACGACAACCTGACCACCGAGAACGAGATCCCCTCGGCTGACACTCTGCTCTTCGATCACGAGATCATGCGCGAGTTGTTCGGGAATCAGGCGATCCCGGTGATGCAGCAACTCGCCGCGGTGCCATGCAACGCACGTGAGCAACTGCTCGAATCAATGCTCTCGACTCCGGACGTGCTCTGTCCGTATCGGATCGCAGCCCACCTCGCGTCGCTCGAAGAGCGCAGTGAGGATTGGGGGCAGATCGAACGTCAGGTAAGGCGGTAGTCCCTTAGGCGGGGGCCGGTTAACTCTGGCCTCCGCTTTTACCAAGGAGAATCCCTATGAGAAGCTTTATCCTCTGCTGGGTGCTCGTAAGACTTGTCATCGCGATTTTCGCTGTCCTAATCCTTTCACCTCTTATCTAAGGAGACTCTACCATGAATAAACGTCTACGTGATCGTTGGATTGCCGCTCTACGGAGCGGAAAGTACAAGCAGGGCAACGGGGCCTTAAAGTCCAACGACCCTGACGATCCGGAATCGGCCCAGTACTACTTCTGCTGTCTCGGTGTTCTACGGGAGATCGACCCGAAGATCAAACCGAGACCAGGAGCGAGGAACAGCTACTTGGACGAGAAGAGTAGCGGTATTTCCAAGGAGACCCAACTTTTCTTGGCTCAAATGAACGATGGGAGCGATGGTCAAAAGGAACGAGGGTTCCGAGGGATCGCCCAGTGGATAGAGCGTAACCTCTAAGGAGAAGGACAATGACCGAAGAAGGCAAACAGAACCTAAAGGCCGCGTGGACTCCGGAGCGCCGTGCAGCGCAGGCGAAACGGATGCGGGACCGTAGGCGCAAGGCAAAGGGAAAGCCGCTAGGACGGCGTAAGGGCAAGGCCCGTAGGGCGGTAGCGGCCCCCCGTGCGAAGTCCGCCCGTAAGGGGTCCCTAGGCCCTCAGGCAGAGGCTATCCTTTACCTCGGGCAGGCCTGCGCCCTCTTGCAGGCCGATTACCGGGAGGGTCGGTCTGTCGGGGACTCCGACCCGCTCGTGTTCCTTGCCTACCGGGCTCTAACGCGGAGAACCCCGTCGTGAGTTGCGAGCATTCCTGGGGGGTCCTCCTTTTAAACATCGCCCTACTAGTCGCCTCGTGGGTCGGATGCTATCTTGCCGGTCGGTCGGACGGTAAGTACTACGAACAACGAAGGAGACGTTGGTGAGAAAACACGACGATGACTCGACCCGCAAGGAAAGCAAGTATGGGCAGAAGCGCACGAGTGGCAAGATGATGTATGGCCCCGGTTGCTGTGCGCATACGATCTCTGCGGATCAAGTCCGTAAGGCGAAGGAGGAAGCTCGCCGCAATGGGGCCTACCGGGAGAGCTACCACTCAAGAATCTACCGTGACTTCGCCTACGGGAGCGCCGATTGATGATGACCCTCGATGACCTGCTTGTCATGCTCGCGGCAACGGTCGATGTTCTCGCTAAGAGCAGTGAGGAGGACGAGCGTATCACCTTCGTGATCGACCGCAAGAAGCTAGACAGGGAGGTGTTAATCGAAGACGCCGATTCTCTCCTAATCGTCCTGCGTGAGAACCTCCTGCGCCTAAAGGAGATCGATGAGAAGGAGACCTACTTTAAGTCACGCAGGCCCGGGGCAACAGCGGCGGACTGCATCGGGTTCCTATACCAGCAAAAGGCCCTCCTAGAGAAGGAGCCTGCCGGGCTCGCCAGGGACCTCGGTAGGAGGTTCCTAGACGCTACGGTAGCGCACTTGCAGGAACTGCACGGTCGTAGGGAGGCAGCGGATAAGGACGCCTATAAGCGACGGGAGGAGGCCGCAGAGGCCGCCCGGGAGAAGCGCAGAGCCTACGAGAAACAGAACGCCGAACGTGAAAGAGCGTATAAACAAAAGCAGCATGAATCCGCTACCGGCCAGCAGAAACAGTATCGGAGTCCATTCGAGGAGTACTTTACCGGTAGGGCGCAAACCAGAGAAGATAAAGAGCGTATGGAGGAGATGTATAAGGCCTTTAACAGCGCTTTCGGTGGAGATCCCTTCGGCTTTTCCTCCGCGAAGGATAAGGAGAGCAAGAAGACCCGTCCCTCCAGGTCCGGTACTAAGTGGTTCGAAGTCCTAGGCGTTAGCGCCGGGGCGGATAAGAAGACGATTAACGACGCCTGGCGAAAGCTTGCGAAGCAGCATCACCCCGATAGGGCCGGTGGCTCTAACGAGAAGATGTCACAAATCAATGCAGCGCGTGACGAGGGGTTAGGTGGTCTTCTCTAGCTTCTTGATATTCTTGATCCGCTTCGGCCAATAGCAGGTCTTACCGTCTATATCACCGGTAGCGATCAAGTCGCCTAGGATCAAGTTCGTGAGGATCTCGTCAAGCTCCCGCCCACGTATATAGCGAGAGAGGCGCATCAGCATCGACTTAGGTAACAGGCCGCGTTTAACCAGAGCGTGTTCTACCGGGCTACGCGCCCGGCTCTGATGCTCCCGGACGTGGGTTATGATCCGCTCGATAAACTTCGACCCTCTCTCTGTTGAGTTTCTAGCCGATGACTGCTCGACACGACGCACCCAAGACTCGGAAGTCCAAGTCAAGAAGCGGGTAGCCCAAGTCGCGATCTCTTCCGTAATCATCGGCTTCTCTGCGTTGATCCCTACCGCAACAATGCCAGCGACGATAAGAGCGTTTTGGTTCGCCCTACCCCAGATCTCGGAAGTTCCACCCGAGGCGGCGCTTTCGCGGCATTTAAGGTAGAAGTCATTAAACTGCCCCCACACCTTAGTAGACTCAAACCGGATGCGACGGAATGGTAAATCGGCGTGGGGTCTCTTAATCGCCTTAAAGGCTAAGAGCTTGTCTTCTATCCGGGACGGGAAGATATGATCGCGAGCTTCGTTCATGCGAGGCATCTTCTCCCCGGCATCAAGAAGGATAAAGCGATTGACAAGGCCTAGTTGCAACTCAGCCTCGGTAAGAGCTTCGAGCAGATGTCCTGGTTGGGCTGCCGCGAGCACCGAGAAGAAGGGATAGTCAATAGACTTGATCGCATTCTTTCGAGCTGGCAATCCCGGGATCGAGGAGGCTCCCTTGCCGTACATCTCTAATAGGTGAGTTACGATAGCATAATCCTGTCCCCCGGTAGATCTCGCGGCGCTCTTAAGCTTTCGAGCGCACTCGTCCCACAGCATTAAAGCGGCGGATGGGGGATTAGCGAGCGTGTCGAGCATCGCGTGATAGCTCTGGAATCCCTTAAACACGTTCTCGCCTAGTCCGACACGACGAGCGGCTAGGAATACGGAATCCATAGCGGACTCCTTACCACTAGCTGTCGGGGCGATCAATAGGAAGTAGGGTTGAAGAGGGGTATCCCAATAATCTACGATGTAGTTATTGCGCGAGCAGAGGGCTACCGTCGAGAGACCGGCTGCAAGATTAAACAGCGGTTGATTCGAGAATGAGCGCTTCGAGGCCCAAGTCGAGATCTCCCCGACTAACCCCGGTACTTGCAAGAGCCTAGGATCAATACGGAAGGCATCATCCCCGGGCTCGTCTCCCTCGTCAGGAGGCATTTCCTCTTCGCTCTTCTTTCCTCCGATCCACTCCCGAAGGCAGCGCAGATTATCACCGGAGATCCACTGCGAGAGGGCAGGCCAACCCGGGATCTTATTCCCCTCCTTAAAATTCTTTAGGACGTTACTGATCGTCCTCTCGTGCTTCGTTCGGTCCTCTCCGTCAGACGCGGCGGCATCTAACGTCGCTGATGTAAAGTGCAGGATCTCCTTAGAATCCCAACCATTCCAGCAAAGGGCACCGGACAGGGCGACTAGGAAATCATGGCGAGATCCCTTAGTAGGCCAGCATATGGCAGCGAGTGCCGCAGCCGAGACGTGACGGATAAGAAGTTCTAGGCGAGATCGTGGGATTCTCTTAAAGGCCGTATCGTGGTAGATCTCATACGGCTCACTACTTGGATGGATCGATGGCGGCAATACGCTCTGAGTTCCCGTTGATCTTATCTCTGCAATGGTTCCGATCTCCGGGGTCTGGAACTTTCTGGTATTGATTCCCTCGCACCTATAGAGGTAGTGAGATCCTGGTGCTGATTTCCTGCCGTAGATAAAGGTCTCTGGTAGCATTCTGCGGGCGGCTAAACAGGCCTCCTCGGTATCAAGGTCTATGTCAACAACCCAGCCCGAGGGTTCGCCCCACAGACCTCCTACGTTGTATCCCCGATAGAAGAAGCGCTCGATGGCGTCCTCGGTCACGCGCATCTTATTCCAGCCCTTGCCCCCTACCGGTTTCTTGCTCCTTTTCGCTAGGGGTACGGGCAGAATGCCTAGGGAAAGCCAATCCTTAGCAATAGCGGCTGAATCGATTTGCTTAATCGGGTGCGATCCGTTAAGCTTCTTCGCGCTAGAGATCTTGGTCGGTATCAAACGGCGCGTAGGCTTTCCCCCCTGCGCGTCGTTTCTTTGTATGCGGATCAAATCACGTTCCCCTCGAATGTGCTGGTTCGTTTACTTGTGGATACGTAGGATTTAACCTACGCCGAGCTTCGCAAAGTTAAACGCAAAATTCCGGGGAAGCAAGAGTGAAACTAGTAGTTGTAGAAGGCCCCGACGGGGCTGGCAAGAGTACGCTGATCTACCGACTAAAGCAGGAAAGTAAACGACACTTCGTAGTCCTGCACCGAGCAAACCCCCCAGAGAACGTATCGCAGATAGTAGGGGCAACTGACATCCTATCTGCCGCGTCCTTCTCGGATGTTAACGTCGTATGCGACCGACACCCCTTTATCTCCGAGCCTATCTATGGTCTAACCCTACGGGGTAAGAACCTCCTAGAGGGACTGTACGGTCACTCGATGCTCCGGGCGACTCTTGCTGATACGGTAGATCGGGTCATCTACTGTCGTCCTCCGATAGAGGTCATCGTCGAGAACGCTAAGAACCAGCACCAGCTCTCCGGGGTTCACGAAAGAATCCTGACCCTTATCGAAGCCTACGACGAGATGATGAGCAGCATCCGTAATGAGCTAGGTATACCGGTCCTTCGCTATGACTGGACCGACGAGCTTTCCACCTTCGGCCCTACCTACCCTATCGAACGCCTTTTCTTTGGAGACGTAAAGTGAAAGACCGCCTCGGAGAGATCTTCGAACGCCAGCTCTCGTACTATAAGAGCTTAAGCCCGGTCATGCTCTTAAACGGATTCTTTCCGTATGACTACCCGTTAGACATACAGGACCGAAAGGACCAAGAACATTTACGGCTCCTAGCCTGGCGATTGACCGAGGAGTTAATCGAGGCCCTTAACAGCTATAACAGTCTGCTTGAGGAGCTGTCCGACGCTCTGCATTTCCTGGTCGAACTATCCCTAGCCTCCGGAGTTTCCCAGGCCGAACTCTCTACCGGGGTAGAACACACTTCCTTGGAACTCGTAGGCGATCAAGACGTGCTTGGGATCATGTTCGAGAATCCGAGCGAGGAGTTTGGGTCTAGCAATGGCTTTGCCTTTCGGGTCTATCGCACCATCGATATCCTCGGGCAGACGATGAACTCCTTACGCCAACGTCCGTGGCGCAGAGAGGATCGACCGAGTGATCGCAAGGTTTTCGTAGCCGGTCTCTCTCTGGTTTTTAAGTCCTTTATCAACGCAGTGGCGTATAGGCATACGGATCAGGAACTATTCGACGCCTACTTCGCTAAGGCAAAGGTTAATGACGAGCGACAAAAGGTATGAGTCTCTGGTCTGCTCCTCTCCTCTATACCGTTGCGAAGACCCCGACGGTAGGATGGCAAGCGATTGGGAAGGTAGTTCAGGATATAACCTATCGAACGACTAGACTGCCTCGTTGGAATTACTCCGACTGGGGTTACGGAACGAACAAGGTAAAACAGTTAGAGCGCAATTACATCAATGAAGAAGAGATCGAGCGAGTCAAGCAAGTCCTTAAGAGGCGGAGCCTCGTTAAGTATACGTCCGTGGCGCTCTCTCTGCGTGGCAAACCGAAGGATGCCAGGTCGCAAGGGTGGTGCATGTTATCTATGGTTGTTTCCAGGACGGCGGAACGCACTTCGGTCGAAATGCAATACCGCACCACAGAGGCTATCCTTAAGTACGCAGCCGACGTAATCTTCATTCAGGACATCTTTCGGCGTCTGGAGATTGACCCTACTGCCTTTACCTTTCGGTTCGCCAACATCGCTCTCTCCGGGGCCTACTTCCCCTACCTCGTTGACAAACTCGATCTCCCTACGTTCCTAAAAGAGATACACCGGGAAGACCCAGAGTTTTTCCTACGTACCACTCGTTTCCTGCTTAAGGCAAGTTACGAGAAGGACCAATACCACCCGTTCTCTCCCGAGCGGGTAAGCCACAAGTTCCTTTGGGAGCGGGCAAGTAGCCGGCAGATCAAGGAAATCCGAAATTTTCTGGAACCTCTGCACAAGGCTACTGGACGCCCGCTCCCGAAGGACTTTCACTCGGCTGATACCTACATCCCGAAAGGGCAACGTAACGATGAAGGGGAAGAAGAATGAAAATCTGCTTGATTGGTAGCACTCGATTCATGGATCTCTACCGGGAATGGAATCGTCGATTAACCCTAGCAGGACACGTAGTCTATACGGTAGCTACGATCTCTAGTAGTGCGGCAGCCCAGCACATAAAGGCAGAAGCCTTTATTACGGACGACCAAAAAGAGACACTGGATTTAGTTCACCTGCGTAAGATTCAAGAGAGCGATGCGATAGTCCTCATCACGGATCAGACCAACTACGTTGGGTTCTCAACAAAACGTGAGTTAAAGTGGGCCCGTATGCTTCGTAAAATTCGATACACAGTTCTAAATGAGAAGGATATGGATTTCCTCTGCTCGATGATCGATGGTGATCCGGAGGAGGGTATTCCGGTATGAGGACCTACGCGACCTTCTCCCACGCTCGACAGGCTCTTAGCGATCTATTCGAGCAGGGTAGCTACATCGTTCATGCACCGAAGTGGCAGGGAGTTGACGTCTCTACGAAGCCTGAGATGGCGATGCACGAAGTCCTTAACCCGGATTTTCAGGTCGCGTTGCGCCCGGCTCCTCTCAAGCATTGGCAGGAAGACATCAAGCCTAACCTGCCTTTCGCTGACGTGCATTTCGAGGAGCGGGTGGGGGGACACCCCACGAACCCCGGCGAGGCGTGGAAGATCTGGCCCTGGGGGCATAACGCGGCCGGTTTCCTAGAGGTAAACGGGCTGCAATTTACGCATACCTACCAGGAGAGATTCTGGCCTAAGTTCGCCGGGTTAACTAAGGGGCCTCATGGACCCGAACAAACGGCCTACGTAAAGAAACGAGGAGCTAAGCCCCTAGAGGGGGTACGGTATGAATATGCTGATCTTAATGACCTCGTTGATCACCTTGTTTCTGATCCGCTGTCTCGTCAAGCTTACCTACCAATCTGGTTTCCAGAGGACGGGACCTGCACTGGCCGTAAGCCTTGCACTCTCGGTTACCATTTCATGCTTCGTCACGAATACCTGCATGTCACTTACCTGATTAGGTCCTGCGACTTCTACCGTCACTTTAACGATGATTGCTATCTTACGCTCCGACTCCTTCTTTGGATGATCGAGCGGTTAGCCGAGAAGGACCCGAGGTGGGAGTCCGTGCGACCGGGTTTTCTGGTTTTTAAGTGCGGTAGCCTTCACATGTTCCGAGGGGACTATGATCGACTCTTCCCGCCGAAAACCCGTAAAGCTTCCACATAAATTTAAGGCACTCATTTTCCTAGACGGGGGCCGTTGGTGGTGCCAGGAATGGCAATCGGAACAATACCCGGAACTGCGGGTCAGAGTCCACGGGAATAGGAAAACCGGCCAGAAGTTTAGAACCTACCACATCGAGAATTCTAATGCCCAAGTCGAGAGTCTTGCCGATGCGATTAAATCCATTCGGTCTAACCATTCCCGACTTCTGGAACAACCAAGTCCCGAAGTACGAGTCAAAAAACTACGGAACGATGGTCGTAGACCTGATCTGGAATCCGAAGTACGGTCGAGCGATAGAACAGATAAGCGCGAAGCGAGCCGCAAACCGGTGGAACAACTACGTAAGCCCCATCGAATTGGAAAGAGTCAAGGCGAAACTGACCTCGAAGGGCGAGGCGTCCATTCGGTTCGGAGCGGAAAAAACAGGCCACGGCTACTCCGGAGAGCGCGGTGACTTCTGTCTAGTAGGCGGAGTAATCAAGGGAAAGAACCTGGCTCTGTTCTATCGCAGCTTAGAGCTGATCGGTGGATTCGCCTATGACCTGACTCTGATTAATGGTCTAGGGGATAACCTCGGGATTAAGTTAAACTTAGTTACGATTTACACCTGCAAGGCCTTTACCTTCGCTCTGAAAGGAAACTCGAATGAGAAGCTCTACCCGAAGTTACAAACCATTTTCAAAACTTGATCTCTGGTTAGACAAAAGGATATCCCTCTGGAGCGGTTGGATTAGTGGTATTGGAGGAGTTATCTTAGGGGAGGGGGTAGGCCAGGTAATCCATAGCCATTATTGGTTCGCGGCTTTACTTATCGCGACCGGGGCTATGATCATTACCCTATGTTTTCGCTCTATCATTGTGCATTGGAGAATGTTCGAGGAGAGATTTCGTGGATAGACTAGAACGCGAGGAGTTTCTGATCGAGGTCGCAAAGCTTTGCGCCAGGCGTTCTACCTGCGGGCGATTGCAGGTAGGAGCCGTCATTAGCGATATGGGGCGCATTATCGCGACCGGGTATAACGGACCCCCAAGCGGGTTTAAGCATTGCCTGGAGAATAACTGCGATATCTCGGAGATCTGCACCAGGACGGTTCATGCCGAGACTAACGCGATTGCCTTCGCCGCCCGGTTCGGGATACGGACTAACGGGGCCTCTATGTACGCTACCGATAGTCCCTGTGAGCAGTGCGCTAAGTTTATCATCCAGGCGGGGATTAAGCTGTTCGTGTACTATCGAACGTATCGGGATACGAAGCCGGTTCAACTTATGCGTGACGCCGGGATCGAAGTAAGGCTCTATGCCCCGTAACGCCTTTTGCGAACTCTGTCCTCTGCACCACGGAGCGAGGCATGTTTGTCTGTGGGGAGAAGGCGACGAGAATGCGGAGGTCATGGTAGTAGCCGAAAACCCAGAGAAACGGGACGACCAAACGGGGCATCCTTTCGAAGGCCAGGGCGGGCAGATGATCCGTGCGGAGCTTAAGAAGCTTGGGTTTAACTCCGTTTACTTTACCTACGCTACTAAGTGCGCGACAGCGGGCAAGATAGGAGCGAAGGACGCGAAGGCCTGCAAACCTTACCTGGAAGAGGAGATCAAGCGTGTTAAACCGAAGTACGTGGTCACTCTCGGAAGCTTGGCTTCGAAGGTTGTACTTAAGAAGTCTAAGATCACCGAGGAGCACGGCCAGCTCGTCGAACTACCAGGCTTTCAGGGAATGCCGGTTTACCAGGCCTCCTATGCAATTCGAGATCCGAGTAAGCTCCCCGCTATCCAATACGACCTGGCCCGGCTTAAGCGCACGATAGATGGAACAACCATAGAAGACCCCTTTCGATGGTCTCTGGTTAAGGATGTTGGTAGCTTCGAGCATTTCCTGCGTGAGTTTATCGAGGCCGAGGAGTTCTCCTTTGATACAGAAACCAGTAGTCTCTTCCCCCACGACGGAAAAGGATTTGTTCGCTGCATTGGTATTGGCCTTCCTATACGGGCTTGGGTTATCCCTCTGGATATGCCCGGTTCACCTTTCGAGGGCAAGCCATCTCTGGTTAGGGCTATTGGGCATATCCTGCGTTATTACGCTAGAGGCAAGGGAACGGTGGCGCAGAACGGGAAGTTCGATAACGAGTGGTTAACCTACTGCGCTGGGGGCGGGTTCTACGAGAACTTCGATACGATGCTCGCTCATCACGTCCTTGACGAGAACCAGCCGCATGATCTTAAGTACCTCGCTCGAATGGAATTAGACTGCCCCGAGTATGACATACCGAAGAAGGAGAAAACCGGTGGTTCGCTTCACATACCGGCTAAGAGGCTTGAGTATTGGGAATACTGCGCGCGGGACGCTTGGAATACGCTTCGACTTAAGTGGGTATTTAAGAAGCGGCTTAACGCAAGTCTACCGTTGCGTCGCCTCTTCTATCAGATCGTTATGCCAGCTTCCCGGGTACTCGAAAAGGCGGAGATGGAAGGCCTTACGCTCGATCTACCGAGATATGCCCAGGTCGAACAAGAGGCTAGAACCAAGAGACTGAACTTGGAGCTAGAGTTAAAAGCGATTGCTGATATTAACTGGAATTCTCCCGACCAAGTCGCAGCGATTCTGTTCGATGACTTAGGACTAAAGTCAACCGTTAAGACCGACGGGGGCAAACGCTCTACCGGTGAGGCTGCTCTCGTTGACTTAAAGGGCAAACACCCGGTCGCGGATACGTTAATCTCCTTCCGCGAAACCGATAAATTTATTGGCACCTACCTCGAAGGCTGGAAGGATTTCATACATGAAGGACGACTCTACTTGGGATATAAAATTCACGGTACGGTTACGGGAAGATATAGCTCGCGGCTTCATCAAGTGCCTCGTGATGGATCCATCCGTAATCTTGTCGTTGCACCTGATGGCTGGGAGTTCTGTCAGGCAGACCTATCGCAAGCCGAACTCCGAATTGCTGCCGAGTTATCCGGCGACCTTGAATTGGTTTCGTGCTTCCGACCTGGGGGGGCCGATGTCCACTGGCGCACCATGCTCCATATCGTGGCAACCGGAGCTTCCTCCGAGTACGACAAGCTCGCAAAGTCTACCGCAGCCCAGCTCTCACGAAGTCGCTCTGAACCGCGCATTACTGAAGCAGTGGAGATCCTCCGTTCGGTCGGGCATGATGCCGCGATAGCGGTCGATAAGGTTTGGAAAGAGGCTCGTAAGCGAGGCAAGTCAATTAACTTCGGGTTCGTCTTTGGAATGTATGAAAACAAATTTATCGAAACCTGCAAAACGAAATACGGCTACGAGCCGACGTGGGAAGAGGCCCATGCCTTCCGTCAAGCGTACTTCGAGCTTTACCAGGGTGTCCCTAAGTGGCACGATAAACAAAAGAGACTTGTTAAACTTTATGGCGAAGTGTCTAACCTCTTCGGAAGGGTTCGCAGACTTCCCGGAATTTACTCCTCTGACCGTGCGCTTCGTAGTGAGTGTGAAAGGCAGGCGATCAACTCCCCCGTCCAAGGAGCCATAGGCGATTGGAAAGCCGCAGCGATGGTGGAAATAGACGAGCGAATTGATCGCGACGAGCTTAGGATAGTCGGGGAGCATCACGACGCATTGCTTATGATAGTTCGCAAGGGCTGCGAGGACCGGACACTCCCGACCGTGCGAAGCATCATGCGCAAGCCGAGACTGTTGGAAACTTTCAAGATCGATATGAAGGTTCCGATGGAGTCCGAGATCGAACTAGGCCCCTGGGGGGCCGGTAAAGCCTACAAAGGAGACTTATAGTGCCAGAGACCCGCTATTCTATGGTTAAGGCGTATCGTCGCTGCCCAAAGAGCTTCGAGTATCGATACGTTAAGAACCTGCAACGTACCAGGCCGTCGCCCCCGTTGCTCCGGGGAACGATCATTCACGCAATGCTCGATGTCCGAGCTATCGGCACCGGGGCTAAGAAGCCGATGACGGTCCTTAGCGAGTACGAGGAGAAATACAAAGCCCTCTTCCGGGAAGAACAGGAGCTTTACGGTGAGAACTTTATCTCTGATATCCGTCGTATCTTCGAAGGCTACGAGCGCACTTACGGGACCGTGGAAGAGGATGGTCTTATCTACGAAGCTTCCGAAGAGTTTGTCGCTACTGACCTTACCCCCGATATTCGGTATACGGGTCACCTCGACAAACGGGTTGTCACCCGACGCGATGGGCGTCGCTGGATCTTGGATCATAAATCACACCGGGTGATTCCGACCGAGGAGCAGAGATTTCAGGACTACCAGATTCTGATGTACGTTTGGGCGTATAACCGCGAGCACCCGAAGGACAAGATCGATGGTGTTATGTGGGATTACATCCGAACGAAGGCCCCAACGATTCCCGAGGTACTAAAGGCCGGGGGGCTCTCGCAGGCGAAGAACATCGATACGGACTACTACACGTATACGAAGGAGCTAACCCGCCTACGCATTGATCCGAAGCCGTACAAGGATTTCCTAGCGGCTCTTAAGGCCCGGTCTGCCGAGCGCTTTTTCCTACGGGTTAAGCTGCCCGCGCCATCGAAGGCAATGACCGAGCAGGTCGTTAAGGACTTCCGCGAGACCTCCGTGATTATGAATAATCTAAAGGTCTACCCCCGGACGATGACACGTGATTGCTCCTTCTGCGATTTCTACCGCCTCTGCAATGCCGAATTGCGCGGGCTCGATGCGGCGTTTATTCAGAAAACCGAATACGAGGAGTGCACAGTTGGCGAAGATCATACCGAAGAAGTCTAATGGCCCTAAGAAGGCCAGTAGCAAATCGATCCTATCGAAGATCAAGCCGGTAGGGGATATCGAATCGCAGCTAACGATGCTCTGTTACGGGAAGGCCGGGACGGGTAAGACCGTTTTTGGCTGCTCGTTTCCGAAGCCGTTACTGTTGATTGACATTAAGGAGAAGGGCCACGAGTCCATCCTGGATGTCGAGGGCGTCGATCTCCTCCCCGTCGAGAAGTGGAGCGAGCTTGAGGAGATCTACTGGGAGCTTAAGGGAGGGACTAAGTACAAGTCTATCGTGCTCGATCAGTTAACCTCGATGCAGGCCCTAGCGATGGCTAAGATCCGCGAGGATAAGGGCGTTGGGGCCGAGGAGGTTATCTCTCAGCGAGCATGGGGGCAGATCTCCGGGTTGATGCAGACCTGGCTCTATAACTTCCGGGAACTCTACTCGGACGGTTACCATATCTGCTTTAACGCTCACGAACGGTTACGGGAACCGCAGGAGGAGAACGACGAGCGTATCGCCCCATCGGTAGGTTCGAACCTGATGCAGTCGGTTGCCTCCTTTGCAAACGGGATGGTCTCGGTTATCGGGAATACCTTTATCCGGGAACACGAGGTGGAGAAGAAGAAGTACGAAATTCAGTTCTGTATGAGGGTTGGCCCGCACGCCTATTATGCTGCTAAGATTCGCCGCCCGGTATCGGCGGGTCCCGCACCCGGCATTATCGTAAACCCTTCATTCGACAAGGTGATGAAGATCTCAAGAGGCGAGAGCCTTAACCGAACAATCAAACGTAAGTAGGAGCAGTGAAAATGGCAGTTAAAGCGAAGAAGAAAGGCTGGTCAGTCGAGGTTGACTTCGAGGGCGTAGAGTCCGGTGGCTTTACCCTCGATGACGGAACCTACCAGGCCGAGATCGTCAAGGCCGAAAGCACGGAGTCCTCCGAGGGCAATCCGATGCTGGTCCTTGGGTGGGTCGTGACCGAGGGCAAGAAGAAGGGTACGAAGTTAAACTTCGATAACGTCTCCCTTATGCCCCAGGCTCTCTGGAAGCTGAAAGGCCTCCTTGAGGCTCTCGAAGTCGAAGTTCCGGACGGCGCACTGGAGATCGAGGAGAGTGATCTCGTCGGTGGGCAGTGCGGTATCGAGGTCACTAACGAGACCTACGAGGGCAAGAAGCGACCGAAGATCACCGGCTATGTCTCCGGCGGAGAGGGCGGCGAATCGTCCGACGATGATGATGACGATGATGACGATGACAAGAAGGTCGCCAAGAAGCCTGCGAAGAAGGCGGACAAGGCCAAGGACGATGACGACGCCGACGACGAGGATGACGACGGGGACAAGAAGGTTGGAAAGAAGCCTTCGAAGACCGCGAAGTTCAAGGAAGGTCAGCGGGTCAAGTTCCGAGACGACAAGGACAAGCTCGTCAAGGGTAAGGTAGTCGAGATCGAAGGCGATACCGCCAAGGTCGAAGATGCCGAGGGCGATACCTGGGAGCTGGAGGTCTCGGACCTCGAAGCCGTCTGATGATTAAGACCCCTCTACTGCCCTATCAGAAGAGGGCGTCTAACCGGGCCGTCACCGCTTTAACCGGCGGTGGCGGTTTTCTGTTGTTACCCGAGCCTCGGGCGCGAAAGACCCTGATCGCTCTGGATATAATGGACCACCTAAAACCGGACTGGACTATCGTAGTCTGTCCGAAAGTTGCTATCCCCGAGTGGACCAGGCAGCTTGAAACCCATTTTAAACTCGATTGGAAGATGCAACTGACTCTGGTTAACTACGAGCAGATGGTCTCTAATCGAAAGTTTTGGTATAAGTCGGTAAAGACTGATGCCGAAATCCTACTGATCGCTGACGAAGCTCACGCCCTAAAGACACGGGGCTCCTCCCGGTCTATGGTCGTAAGGCACGTCTCGAAGTATTGCGACTACCGACTAGGGTTAACGGGGACGCCGTTAGCCCAAGGCCCGGAGGATGCTTGGGCGCTCTGCGACTTTGCTGACCCTACCGTCTTCGGTAAGTGGGATGACAAGATTAACAAGAAGACCAAGGAGGTCCTTGAGGAAGGGTTCGATACCCGTTATCTGGTTTGGGGCGGATTTAAGGACAAGGAACTCGTTGGGTATAAGAACCAGGAGGAGTTTAAGGAGAAACTTCACTCTATCTCGTACCGCATTACCCTGCGTGAGGCGAAGCGGGAAGGGGGCCAAGCCCCGTTAAAGATCCAATACTCAAAGATGATGGTCGATCTCTCCTCCCGGAGCCGACGTGCCTACGATACGATGGAGAAACAGCTCTACGCTATCGTAAACCAGAAAAAGGTCAAGGCTAAGAACGTCCTCTCCGTAGCGATTAAGCTCCAGCAAATTACGGGCGGGTCTCTGATCGACGAGGAGGGTATTGCCCGGGTAATCGATAGTGAGAAAATCGAGGCCCTGCATACCTTTGTTCGGAGCCTGCGCGCCCGGTCGAAATTTATTGTCATCTGCCGGTTCCTGCACGAGATCGATAGGGTTAAGAGCCACCTAGAGAAGCTAGGGTGCTCCGTCGCTCTCGTTAAGGGGGGGTCTCCCTACGATGGGGAGTTTAAGACCGACGCTATTGTAATGCAGATCCAGAGCGGCATGGCAGTAGATATGTCTAAGGCCGATAACATAGTCTTCTACTCTGCGGACTACTCCCAGATAAATTTTGAACAGTCCCGCTTTAGGTCACTCTCATATTCGAAGTCCTTTGTACATTATCATTTTTTACTTGCCAGGGATACCGTTGATGAGATAATCTATGAGGCGCTAAGTAGAAAGGTGAATCTATCGAGACTGATCATCGATAGTTACCGAACCAGGAGCGGGAAGTGAACGACCTTAAAGACAGTATTGCCTTGGTAAAGGAGGCGCTAGCTAGCGCTCCTCCGGAGCCGGGTACCATTAGGAAAGGAGCAAGGAAAGTGCCGAAGAAAGTTGAAAAGGTGACGAAGAAGGTCACTAAGGTGGCGAAGCCCGAAAAGGCAGCGAAGAAGAGCGAGAAGGAGGTTGACGAGAACGTCGTCACGCTCGCTCAGCTCGCAGCCGAGGCCGAGATTGCCCCGCAGTCCGCGCGGGTCAAGTTGCGGGAGGCGAACGTCAGCCGTCCCGAGGGTCGCTGGCAGTGGCCGGTCGGTTCGAAGGCCCTTAAGGAGGCCCGCAAGATCGTTGGCCTCGAAGGCTAACTAAGGACGGGGGAAGGCTCCTCCTTCCCCTACCTTTAACACGGAAGTTCGTATGGGTCAGGCAGTTCATTACACGAAGAGGCAGCAGTGGGTTTGCTCTACCTGCCAGAAAGAGATCCCCGCCAGTGAGATCCTTAGTCCGAGAGAGTTCCAAATACTCCTCGAATACGCTAAGGGCAAACAGGCAACCCAGATGGCACGAGAGATGTTTCTCTCCATTAAGACCATCAGCACCCACTTGATGAGAATTCGAGCCAAGCTTGGAGTATCTACTACCCGGTTACTCCTGATCTATGCTTGGGAGCACGGACTAATGTCCGGGGACTCTAGTAAGGGTTGCGTCCATCACAAGTGAGAAGGAGACTTTATGAAAACTGCAATTTTGATTCTCGCCCTGCTCGCGTCCCCGGCTTTCGCTACCGACCTATCCCCGGCAACCATTTGCCCGTCGTATTGCACGGGGATCACTACCAATGACCTCGCCGTCACGGTCGATTACCTTAACCTGAATTCGGGCGGAGACACCACGATTATCTCGATCAACGGCGTGACTTACCGGGGAACCTCTGCCTGGACTTCGCTGACCACGAACCTGCTGCACGAGGACGTATACCTGTTCTCCCCGGACGGAACTCCGTTGCACTTCGTAGGCGACATGCGCGATACCCGAACCTGCGTAAAGTCCGGACGCGGACAGCACTGCACGGATCGCCTTTACTTCCTGGGTGGGACGGTAGAGTAATGAAGGCTGGTCTCCTCCTCCGTTGGGGTTCTTTCTGGGTTGGGGTGCATTGGGCTCCCGAGCACAAACGCCTCTGCGTTAATCTCCTTCCCTGCGTCACCCTCTGGGTGATAGGTGAGGGAGGAGATGTTCCTTCGGCGCATCAGCACCGGTGGAAACTCTACGCCCGCCGATTAGATCATACGGGTTGGTCCTCTCATCTCGAATGCAAGTATTGCCCCGAACGCAAAATTGTCTATGATGGAGAAGGGCCGTGAGTGAAGCTAGCTTCTGGGATTACCTTCGCGTTCGGTTACCGAAGGACATTCACTACTCTCGGATTGAGTCCGATACCTGCCCGGGGTTCCCCGATGTTCACTACACTCTCGACCGTGAAACCGGGACCATCGAACTGAAGGACGCTAAACTCCCAGCGGGAAAGTACCCGTTCTCTGGTAAGAGCGGATTGCGGGACTCTCAGCTTAACTGGATGGATGACGAGCTAGCCTCCGGAGGCAGGGTTCTCCTAGCCCTCCAGAAACATAACGAGATCTACATCCTACGAGCTAATGTGAATTATAGGATGCTCTCTACGATGACCCTTCGGCAGATCGAAACAGCGTCCCTCCTTCGTTGGATGAAGAGATCGGAACCCGACAACCTGACTAAGCTACTTTACGACACCCTGATTTCCCTATAGACTTAACGCTCCTAGGGCAAGGAGACTAAAGTGGAAAGATCGGTTCGGTATATCAGGGTAGACGGGATGAAACCCGCCTTATGTTTTAGAGGCAAGAAACATGCCTATGCGATTATCAACGACGAGCCCTGTGTCAGGGCCGTCGAGGTAGATCTAAAGACCCACGACCTAGCCGGGGTTGTTGGCAAGGGATTCTTCCCCTACCCGCATGGGGAGTTTACCGAGAGGATGCAGGCCGTAGGCACCCGTAAGGGCATTACCCTACGCGCCCTGGCGCTCCTAGCCGTCCCGGAAGGTGCGGAGGACCCCGAGACCCTACCCCCCGACGAGATCGCCGCTCCGGAGCCCGCAGAGCGTCCTAGCCCCCCTCCGAAACCCCCGGCAAGCGAACGGAGAGCCCCAAAGCGGGCCGAACGGCAGGTAACCCCTAGCCCGACCCCTAAACGGGGTGTTGGCGAACGGGGGAGCCTTATTGCAAAGCTTGCGGCCGAGCTAAATATTGCACCGCAGCAATTACGCTTAAGCTTACGGATGGCAGGCCTCCGAGCCCCCTACGACGACGAGGTTAAGATCCGCGCCGTGATTAAAGGAAAGAAGTAATGCCCCACCATATCAGAGCCGTGTTCGTTCCTTTCGAGATCGGGGCTGACGGACTGGCGAAGAAGCGGGATGACTTACCCCGCTTTGCCGAGGACGAGATCGAGGCGATCAAGGACTATATCCAAAGCCACCCGAGACTCGGGAGATCCAAACTAGAGTGGCGTCTGCACTCCGAGAAGGATCTGATAGCCGAGTACGTAGCCGGAGTAGGGGCTACCTAATCCTCACTTCCCAGGTCTTCCTCTAACCGTTCAGAAAGCCAGTCGGATAAACCGCCCGTCTTATCATGCTGTTTTAGTAACTTGTTCACCACGGTGGGGCCGTTTGCATCAAAGTGCTGTTGATAGAGATCATCTGGGTGAACTCCCAGTTGATTCGCCTTCTCTTCTACAGCGGAGAGAAAGTTCTGAGCCTTCCCTGTAAGCTTTGGATTCCAGCTAGGCAGCTCATCTTGCAGTCTCTGATGAGGAGAGAAACCCAGAGCCTCTTCGGTCCTCGATATGGTTGATTTAACCGTTGGTGCTATATCCGCTATATCATTAGGGTGCATCTTAGGAATCATGCTCGTCGCCTGCGTTAAGGGTGACGCTGCCTTCTGCGCTACGGGTGCGGCCTCCTGCATCGTATGAGTCGCAAGCTTCGCAGCGGGTGCGGCGGCAGCACTAGCCGCAAGCAATTTTAGCAGGGTACGCCGTCCGGCATCTACCACCCCGCCACCGCCTGCTAGTTTCTGTTTCGGCATTCCATGGCCTGCGAGGCTTTGGCCTAAGTGCGGGAGCTTGATCGCAGCCCCCCCGATCTTCTGGTCTATGTTACGCATCGTATCCTGGATAGGAATGCGAGGAGCGTGGAAGTGCATCATCCCGCCGAAGGCACTGTTGCCTCCTAGGTGCTGAACTCCCATCGGATTCCCGAAACCCCCTCCATGCCCTATGACGCTAGAGAGCGGGGAGACCGGGCCGCCGGTAGCGTGCTCCCACTTACCAACCTGCTTATCCGCTTCATGGAAGTCGTGAGCGACCTTCTTCGACGGATGTTTCCCTGGGGGATTCCACCCGTGGTCGATAGCCGACATGTAATGAGCCTGCTTTTTACTACTGGATGGCACCGGTGGTACTCCCCTTTGGTAGGGCGTTGATGATCTTATCGGAAGCGGTATTAGCCCCTCCGAGGATCGCGGAATCGGTTAGGAGTCGGGTTGCCGTTGCCGGGCGAAGAGCCCCGGTAAGTTCCATAAGACGTTTAGCCAAGGACGCCTTCTGTCCGGCTGCTCCCATCGGAATCGGAGAGGAGAGTTGACCTACCGCATCGAGGAGGTGGTCTGGCAGGCCGTGAGCTTCCCCGACCCCCGTTTGTTGGACTACTCTCCTGTTTAACTCCGCGAGCCGCCCGGCTGCATCGGTCGAGAACTTAGGAGCCCACTTCCCGAGCATCGATGGGGCCGCTAGGATCTCGTCCATAAATTTCGGATTGCCCTTTGTCAAGCTGGTTGACCCGTCCGGGTTCTTTAGGAAATGAGAGGACCCTAGGAACTGCGGGTTACCCTCCTCGTCAAGCCCGTAGAATTGGGAAGCAACCCCCGTCGCTAATCGAGCACGAGCCTCCGCCCCACCAGCGGGTCCTAGCTCCGCTGCGACATCCGAGATCTTACGCAGCGAAGAGTCTTGGTCTACGTCGCTCGTATCTACCTGCCCACCTTCGGCAAAGGACGGTGGGGGATTGTTAAGCGCGTAGCTCGGAGGCATGTACCCGAGACGCATCATCGCAGAGTTAACCAACCAGTTAAGACCCGCGTTAGCGCCTGCATCCCCCGGGGTCGCCGCAGCGATAGCGGATAACTCCGCCGCATACGGATCACCTTCCGGGGTTTTCTCTGTTGGGTTTGCCATCGCCTTACTCCGTTGGCTGCTTCGAGATCGCCTGCGGTAGGACAGCACCGGCTGCCCCGCCACCGAGAACGGTCGCTGCAGTCCCGGCTCCCGCCCCTAGCTGCTTCGCTCGTTGCACACGAGCCGCTACGTCAGCGAGTCTAGCGAGTTGGTCTCCCCCGGCTTGACCGGATTGACTCATGATACTAGAGACCCCGCCCATATTAGGAGCAGCCGCCTTGGCTGCTAACCGTAGGGCTGTTAACTTAGGATGAACTACCGCATCCGCTATCGAGCTGATCGGACCTGCGCTAGGAGCGACGGCGGTGGCCGGTCCCTTCTTCGCGGCAGTAGTCATTACCTTCGTATGGTCGTACATCTGCGCTTCCCGTTGCAGGGTGCCGATAAAGTCAGCGGCGTCCTTCGGGTTATCGAACAGAGCCCCGAGCTTCGCCTGCATGTCAGGGGTACCGATAAGCTTATACCCGGTGTTTACCTTCCCTGGGGTTTTACCGATCTCTCGAAAGAGCCCCTCAGCAACGCCGGAGCGGAAGGCGTCCTTAGAGGAGAAGTCCATATTCGTCATCGCCGCTTCCACGTCGTGGGGTGTCATTTTCGGGAACTCGTCTAAGCCAGAATGCAGGGCATCGACCACGGCATGATCGCTTTGAAATTGCTTGCGCGCTTCGGCATAGGGAGAGACGCCGTTAGGGCCAGCGGTCTTCTGGTCGATCTCGTCTACCATGCGATCACGCATCCCGCCGATAATCCGCGCTTGGTTCTTATTCCCCGTCGCAGCCGCTCCCGCTACTTGATCGTCTAGCGCTCGCTTGACATAGTCGAAGTACTGGAGGGAGGGATTCATTACCATGCCTTGGGGGTTAACCGGGCCGATAGGAACGCCGTCGGCTTTCATATCTTTCACAGCCCGTTTCGAGGCAGCTACGCCATACGGATTGTTAAGCACGTTAGAGAGCTGGTCCGACTGAATTGATGGGAAGGCTGCGTAGGCCTTATCGTAGAGAGGCTTGGCATTAGCTTTCATCGTAGCGACGAGTTTCTGCTCCTCATCCGTGTAGGGGCTAGGAGCGAGACCCTGGTTAACCGCCTCGGTGATTCGCTGTGGAGCCCCGGCCTGTCTCTGTTGAAGTTGCTGTGCGTAGGCCTGCGATTCCGGCGCTGGGGCTGCAATCGCCTGTTTAGCTAACGCCTGACCCTGCGGGCCTAGCACATCCCCGACTGTCTGCGGATTCGGGTTTGGCCCCCTTGCTCCTGATCGCAGTTCCGTAGCGAGGGCCTTTAACCGGGAGGACGCGGCTTGGGCGTTCCCCGCATCCGCAAGAACAGAAGAGGCGACAGCTCTCTCCGGAGAGGTAGTCTGCATCATCGTCTTAATCGCAGGCAGAACCCGAG
>Ga0265338_10000568_pt1 | contig 65044 bp, 55 predicted proteins | sample 42126metaG_FD_193579 | JGI IMG/M metagenome (GOLD analysis project Ga0265338, IMG submission 193579) | Rhizosphere microbial communities from Carex aquatilis grown in University of Washington, Seatle, WA, United States - 4-21-26 metaG | ecosystem: Host-associated > Plants > Roots > Rhizosphere...
CGACCAGCGCGATGCGGACGACCAGCGCGATACGGACGACCAGCCCGCAGACGGCAGCCGATGCCAACTCGGGGCCCGGCGCCATCCAGACGACCGGAGCGCTCACGCCGACGGGCGCGCTCACGGCAACCGGCACGCTGCGCACCTCCGGCGCCACGCGGACCGCCAAGCCGATCGCGCCGGGCACCGGCAAGGCGCGGGTGATCCTGCCCGGCGTGGTGCTCGGCGTCATCGCGGCCGGCTTCCTCGGCGTCGTGTACCTGTGGTGGCGCGACACGCTGTTCCAGCACGGCCACGGTGCGCTGCTCATCGACATCGGCGAGGTACTCGGCCTGATCGGCGGGTACGGCGTGGTCATCCTCGTCGCGCTGATGTCCAGGCTCCCTCCGCTGGAGAAGGCGATCGGCACCGACCGACTCGGCCGCTGGCACGCCACCGGCGGCCGATGGGTCATCACCGCGATCACCGGCCACGTCGTGTTCATCGTCTGGGGCATGGCGGACGCCGCGCGCACCAGCGTGACGGGCGAGACATGGACGCTGGAGCGGGAGTTCCCCGACATCCTGATGGCGACGGTCGCATGGCTGCTGCTGCTGATGGTCGCCGCGTTCTCCATGCGCGCCGCGCGGCGCCGCATTGCCTACGAGACCTGGTACTACGCCCACCTGTACACCTACCTCGCGATCGCGCTCGCGTTCAGCCACCAGTTCGCCGACGGCGGCGCGTTCGCGCTGAGCCTCCAGGCCCGGGTCGCCTGGTCGGCGCTGTACGCGGTGGTCGGCGGGCTGCTGCTGTGGTACCGGGTCATCACCCCGCTGCGCAACGCCGTCAGGCACCAGTTCACCGTGCAGGCCGTCCGGCCCGAGGCGCCAGGCATCGTGTCGATACACATCTCCGGCCGCGAGTTCGACCACCTGCGCGCGGAGCCCGGGCAGTTCTTCCGCTTCCGGTTCCTCACCCGCGAGCTGTGGTGGCAGTCCCACCCCTACTCGCTCTCCGCGATGCCGCAGCCCGACCTGATGCGCATCACCGTGAAGGCCCTGGGGGACCACAGTGGCTCCGTGGCCAACCTCAGGCCGGGCACCCGGATCATCGCCGAGGGCCCCTACGGCGCGTTCACCCCGTCGCTGACCGGCCGGCGGGTCCTGTTCATCGCCGGCGGCGTGGGCATCACCCCGATCCGGGCGATGTTCGCCGCGCTGCCCAAGCGGATGCACGGCAACATCACGCTGCTCTACCGGGCCAGCCACCCACGCGACGTGGTGTTCAGCCGGGAACTGAACGCGATCGCCAGCGACCGGGCGGCCGACCTGCACTACTTGATCGGCTCCCGCGAGGAACTCGGCTTCGACCCGATCGACGCCGAGCACCTGGTGCAGACCGTCCCCGGGCTGCACCGGTGCGAGGCGTACGTATGCGGGCCGAGCGGCATGACCATGGCCGCGGTCAACGCGCTGGTCAAAGCGGGCCTCCCGCGCCGGCGCATCCACCACGAGTCCTTTGACTTCTGAACCCGTCCGCTACAACACCCGCCAGCGGCCAGCAGGCCGCTTCAGGAGGTTAGATGCGCCGCGCTGTCCTCGCCCTCGGTGGCACCGTCGCCGGGCTGGCCGCGCTGTTCTCGTACAAGACGTACGTGCCGCACGTCACCGCGCTCACCACGCCGATCACGCCAACGGAGTCCGCGAGCCCGTCGTTGGCGCCGACGATCGCGCCGACGATCGCGACGATCAAGCCGCCGGCCACCAAGCCGACGGCGACGAAGAAGCCGACGGTCAAGAAGACGACCGCGCCCCCCGCCCCCGTCCCGACGACGAGTGCGCCGCCGCCGCCCCCGCCGAAGCCGTCGGGTACCTTCACCGGCCAGGCGGTCGATACCAACTACGGTCCGGTCCAGGTGCAGATCACCGTGTCCGACGGGAAGATCACCCAAGCCAACGGCGACGACCAGGGCGGCAGTTCGATCGGGGAAAACGCCATCCCGCAGCTGAACCAGGAGGCCGTCCAGGCGCAGAGCGCCAACATCCAGGGGGTCAGCGGCGCGACCTACACGAGCCAGGGATACATCCAGTCCCTGCAGGAGGCCATCGACTCAGCCCACCTCTAGGCGCTCCCGGCGGCTTCAGCCGCCGATCCGCCGGGTGAACCCGGGCGGTATCACCAGGTCGTCGGGCGACAGCTCGGCGATCGACGAGCGGCCGAGCCCGAGCAGGCAGGCGTCGATGCCCGAGCGCATCAGGTCGAGGACGTTCTCCACGCCGGCCTGCCCGTTCGCGCCGAGGCCCCACAGGTACGCGCGGCCGATCATGACCGCCCGCGCCCCGAGGGCGAGCGCCTTCACCACGTCGCCGCCGCGCCGCACGCCGCCGTCCATCAGCACCTCGACCTGGTCGCCGACCGCCTGGGCGATGTCCGGCAGCAGCCGGATCGTGGCCGGGGTGCCGTCCAGGTTGTTGCCACCGTGGTTGGACACCGAGATCGCGGAGACGCCCGCGTCGACGGCCCGCTTCGCGTCGTCGACCCGGGTGACGCCCTTGAGCATGAACGGGCCGTCCCACTGCGAGCGCAGCCAGGCGACGTCCTCCCACGACGGCGGCGGCGTCTGCATCCACTGCCCGTAGGCGCCGAAGAACGTCGGCGCCGCCCCGCCGCCGACCGGCAGGTTCGGCACGGTGAGACCGGGGACCGCGCCCGTCTTCAGCCACGAGTACAGCCAGGCCGGCCGGGACAGCGCCCCCGGTGCCTGCCTGATCATCTCCTCAAGCGTCATCTTCTCCGGGATCTTCGGCGATCCCCAGTCCCGGCCGAATGAGAACGACCAGTCGAGCGTCACGATGACGCCAACCGCGCCCGCGGTGCGGGCCCGTGTCATGCGCGCCGCCATGTCATCGCGCGAGCCGACCCAGTACATCTGGAAGAACGTCTTGGGGTTCGCCGCGACAACCTCCTCGACCGGCTTGGACGCGAAGGACGACAGGCCCATCGCCGTGCCCCGCGCCGCGGCGGCCCGCGCCACGGCGACCTCGCCGTCCGGGTGGACCGCCTGGACGCCGGTGGGCGAGATCAGCACCGGCAGCGAGATGTCCTGGCCCATCACGGTGGTGGCCATCTGCCGCGTGGCGGGCAGGCCCGCCACGTGCGGGGCGAACCCGAGCTCGCTGAACGCGTCAACGTTGTCCCGCATCGTCACGCCAGCTTCCGCGCCGGCGACAAGCGCCAGGTACACGGCCTTGGGCAGGTGCCGCCTGGCCCGCCGCTGCGCGACCGCCACCGTCTCAAACCACTTGCTAGCCATAACCTCACCCGTACCCTTTCGCCCGCGCGTTGTCCCGCGCGTGGGTCAACCGCCGAAGAAATCACTGAGGGCCGGGGCAACGTCCCGGTAGCCGCGCACCTGCCGGAGGCGGCCGCGGCCGAGCCTGGCGAGGTCACGGGCCAGCTCGGGATCCTGCTCGCCGGTCGTGTCGAGCAGGATGTCCAGCCGGGGCAGCCGCGCCGCGAACGGCCGCGGATCCGGGCCCGCGTTGTGCACGCAGTCGGAAAGCAGCAGCGCCCGCGCGTCCCGGGCCGGGACCTTGGCCAGCTCGCGCCGCGCCACCTGCAGCGGGAACGCGACGTTGGTGAGGCCGCGCGCCGGGATGCCAAGCATCGACTCCACCAGCCGGGCCGACGGCACGTGCTGGCCGAAGCGGGACAGCACCGCCGCGTCCGACCAGAACGCGATCACCGCGAGGTTGTCCCTGGCCAGTTCCGCCGCGAGGGCACCGACAACGGCCGCCGCGGTCCGCGCGCGCTCGCCGCGCATCGAACCGGAAAGGTCGACGAGCAGCACCACGGAACGTGCGGTGGTGACCCGTTCCCGCACCACGATGTCCTCGTCCGCGGGCACCGGGTGCTCGGTCAGCTGCTCGAGCGTCCGGTCCAGGTCGATGTCGTCCGAGCCGCCCCGGTACGGGACGCTGGCGACCTCGCCGCGGCCGCGCCGCGCCGTCCGGTCGCCGCGGGGCCGGGGCATCGCCAGCCGCGCCGCGATCTCCCGCGCCCGGCGCAGCGTCTCGGCGTCGACCGCCCGCTGCGGGTCACCGAGGGCGGTGGTCAGCGCCCCCTGCTCATCGGTTGCCGACGGCCCGCCGCTCCCGGCCGGCGCCGACGGTATGACCGAACGGGTGCGTGGTCCCCCCGGCCCGCCCGGCCCGCCTCCGGCGCCCGACGGGGGCGTGGCCTCAAGCAGGGCCGGCTCTGCAGAAAGCTCCTTGGGCTTGCGGCGCAGGGGCCGCATGCCCGATACCCTGGCTCCTTCATCGGGCATGCCCCGGAAAATACGAGGGGTCGTCCCCCCGGGGGATGGCTGCGGGCGGGCGCGCTCGCGCCGGCGGCCCGGGTCACCGGGGCGCCGGAGCGGCGAGTCGGCGGCCATTTCTCTTCAACCGGGGGCCGCGGCGGCCGGGCCGAGGATGAAGTGGTCTTCCCAGATCTCGCGGAGCACCTGCTCGGGGGTGGCGTCCACGGTCTCATCGAGGAAGATCCGGCCCGACAACGCCACGACCATGGCGTCGTAGACGACGTCACGGTAGGCCTGCTCGGCTGCGCTGCGTTCGGCCGACTCGGGCGTGTCATGGGCGGTGCCGGGTGAAACACGCCCACGTTCCGACGCCAACTCGAAGAGCTGACCGGCGACCAGGGTCAGGTCGATCGCGCCGCGCACCGAGGAACCCTGCCTGATGTCCTCGTGCGCGCGGGTCGCGCGGGTGACGGCCACGGCGTCGGCGATCAGCCGCTCGTACCTGGCGGGCTTGAGGTCGGCCAGTGCTTGATCAACCAGTGCTTGGTCAAACTGGGGGGCGCGCAGCGCGACGATGCCGCGCTCGGCCGCCGCGTCCTGGTAGGTGACCGCGAGGCGGCAGAGCCGGTCGTGCACGGAGGTGGACAGCCGGGTAGTGCCGATGTTGTCGTACGGGTTCATCGACGCGATCACCCGGAAGGTCGCCGCGGCGGCGACCTCACCGACCCGCGGCACCATGATGCGCCGCTCGGCCATGGCGGTCAGCAGGGTGTTGACCGTGTCCTCCGGCGCGCGGTTGAACTCCTCGATGTAGAGGAAGCCGCCGTGCCGCATCGCCTCGACGAGCGGGCCGTCGACGAAGTTGTCCGGGCTGTAGTCCTCGCGGAGCACCCGCGCCGGGTTATGGTGCCCGACGAGCTTGGCCGGGGTGAGGTCGGCGTTGCCCTCGACCAGCACGAGCGGGATGCCCCACTCGGCGGTGATCGCCCGCAGCAGAGTTGACTTGCTGGTGCCCGGCGGGCCCTCGAGCAGCACGTCGCGGCCCGCGGCGACGGCCGCGAGCACCAGGTCGAGCTCCCGCTCGCGGCCCACGACGCGGGCCCTGATGCGGTCCCTGACCTCGGTCAGCGGCTCGCGGCCGTCACGGCTCGCGCTCATTCGGCTTGCACTGTTTCGGCTTGTATTCATTCCACCCGTGCTCATTCGGCCCGTGCTCATCTGATCGTGTTCCCAGCGTCGACGGTGAACTCGAGGCCAGTCACCCACTGCGCCTCGTCGGAGGCGAGAAAGAGCACCGCGTTGCTGATATCGCGCGGCTGGAGGCTCTCCACGGGCAGCGCGTTCGTGTAGATGTGACCGAGGTCCGGGTCTCTTTCGATCAGTTCGGTGAGGTAGCCGAGGCCGTTGCCGAGCGGGGTGTCCACGCCGGCCGGGTGCACGGTGTTGACCCTTATCTTGTGCCGCGCCAGTTCGTTCGCCATCGTCTTCGCGATGCCGACCACGCCGTGCTTGGCCGCCACGTACGGGGCGAAGTAGGGCAGGCCTTTGATGCCGGCCGTTGAGCTGGTAGCGATGATCGACCCGCCGCCAGCCGCGATCAGGTGCGGGACGCCGGCCACCATCGTGTTCCACACGCCGGTCAAGTTGGTGTCCAGCGTGTCCTGCCAGACCGCCGGGGTGACCTCGTCCCAGGACTGGACGGTACAGATGCCGGCGTTCGCCACCACGATGTCCAGCCCGCCGAGCTCGGCCGCGCCCTCGTCGACGAACTGCTTGAGCGCCTGGGCGTCCCTGACGTCGGCCGGCTTGGCGATGATGCGCCGGTCGAGCGCCTCGACCTGTTTGACGGTCTCGGCGAGGTCTTCCTCGGTCGCCATGCCGTAGCCGACGGTGTTGTAGTCCTTGCAGATGTCGATCGCGATGATGTCCGCGCCCTCTTCCGCCAGCCTGAGCGCGTGGCTGCGGCCCTGGCCACGGCCCGCGCCGGTGACGAAGGCGACCTTGCCTGCTACTCGTCCTGTCATGATCTCGCCGCCGCACCTCCTCACACCCTCACGCCGGATGTTAATGTCAGGCACTGACGAAAGCAATGCGCTGTGACGTGGGTCTCTTGGGAGGTGACCAGGTTGACCGAGCAGGGCGCGGCCGAGCAGGCTCGCGGTCACCGCGGGCGGCCGCGGTCCACCAGCAGGCGCGAACTGCGGCTGATCGCGCTGCGGCTGTTCTCCGAGCACGGGTTCGACAGCACCACAATCGAGCAGATCGCCGCCGAGGCCGGGGTCAGCGAGCGCACGTTCTTCCGTTACTTCACGACCAAGGCGAGCGTGCTGTGGGGTGAGTTCGAGACCGAGGTGGACACCATCAGGGCCACGCTCGGCTCGGTTCCCGACGACGTGCCGATGATGGACGCGATCCGCCGCGCGGTGGTCGCGGCGAACCATTACCGGGCCGACGATGTGCCCGAGATGCGGTTGCGGATGCACCTCATCGCGACGGAGCCCGCGCTGTCGTTCGGCGCGGCCGAGCACTACGAGGCGTGGGAGCGGGCGGTCAGCGAGTTCGCCGGGCAGCGGCTCGGCCAGCCCGCCGAGTCCCTGTACCCGCTGGCCGTCGGCCGCTCCGTGCTCGCCGCGTGCCGCGCCGCCTATGACCGCTGGTCCGCCCGCGCGGACGCGGACCTGACCCGCTACCTCGACGCCGCGCTGACCGCCCTGGCGGCCGGCTTCGCTCCCGACCGCATAGCGCAGGCGATGGCGGCCGACTGACGCGGCCACTCGGGTCCACGGCCCGAATATACCGGGCTATCGGGCCGCGACCCACGGCTACTCGCCCGGGTAGCGCAGTCCGATCTGCCCGCGGATCGCGTCGAGCGTGGCCATGATCGCGACCGTCTCCTGCGGCGGGAGGACGTCGCTGGCGATCCGGCCCTCGCCGACCAGCCGCTCGGCCTCCGCCGCCTGGAACTGCATGCCCCGGCCCTCGACGTGCGGTCGCACGTCCTCGATCAGCGTGCCGTCGCTGTCGTAGACGCGCAGCCCGGTCGGGGTGTACCACACGCTGTCGACCTCGATGCGGCCGTCCGAGCCGAGCACGACGGCGACGTTCGGCCCCCGGGTGACGCTCGCGGAGTACGTCGTCGCGATCTGCCCGCCGGGGTAGCGGAACATCGTGGCCACCTGGGCATCGGCCCCCGTCTCCTTGAACGTGGCGGTGGCCTGGATCGACTGCGGGGTGCCGAACAGCTGGGACGCGAAGGAGACCGGGTAGACGCCGAGGTCGAGCAGCGCGCCGCCGCCCAGTTCCAGGGCGTTGAGCCGGTGCCCGGGGTCGTCGGGCAGCTTCTGGGTGTGGTCGGCGCTCATCGAGCGCACCTCCCCGATCGTCCCGGCGGCCACGATCTCCCGCAGCCTGGTCATGTGCGGGAGCCAGCGCGTCCACATCGCCTCGAGGACGAGCAGGCCCCGGTCGGCGGCCAGCGACACGAGCTGCTGTGCCTGCACCGCGTTGAGCGTGAACGGCTTCTCGACGAGGACGTGCTTGCCCGCCTCGAGCGCGAGCCGCGCGTTCGGGTAATGGAACGGGTGCGGCGTCGCCACGTAGACCAGGTCAACCGACGGGTCGGCGACCAGCGACTCGTAGCTTGCGTGCGCCGCGGGCAGCTCGAAGAGCGCGGCGAACCGCTCGGCGCTCTCCCTGGTGCGCGAGCCGACCGCCGTGACGGCGTGTCCGGTCAGCAGCAGGTCACTCGTGAACAGCTGGGCGATGCCGCCGGTGCCGAGGATTCCCCATCGAGCCGTACTCTCCGCCATCTGGGCTCCTTCTCGTGATCGGGCTTGAACGCCTGCGTTCCGGATGATCAAGAGCATTATCCCGATGCGGGGCGCGAACCTTCGCGGCACCGGGCGACTCCCTCTGGCATCGGACTGCGGCCCGCCGTGGTTCAGTCGTCCAGCCGGCCGGCGTCCTGCGGGTCAAGCGACTCGGGTGACATCGGCCGGATGGCGTCGTCCGCGGCCGGGATATCGTCCTGCGGCTCCTGCCCCTGCCCCTCCGCGTTCGGCGCGGCGGAGGCGGCCGGCGTCCACTGCCTGAGCTCCACCTGCGGGATCAGCCAGGTGGCGATGAAGGCGAGCGCGGCGATCGGCACCGCGATGAGGAAGACCGTCTGGATCGACTCGGCATAGCCGGACACGAAGCCGGCGTGCACCGCCGCGGGCAGGCGGTCGAGCACCGCGGGCGTCAGGTTCGCCGGGCTGAAGCCTCCCGGCAGGCTCACCCCGTGCAGGTGGCTGGCCAGGTTGCCGACGAGCACGTTGGCGAAGATCGCGCCGAAGATAGCGGTGCCGAACGAGCCGCCGATCGAGCGGAAGAAGGTGGCACCCGAGGTCGCGACGCCGAGCTCGCTGTGCGGCACGCCGTTCTGCACGATGATCACGAGCACCTGCATGACGCCGCCCAGGCCAGCGCCGAGCACCAGCATGGACAGCGCGTCCTGCAGGACGGACGTCGTTGGGCTCATCAGCGAGACCAGGTACAGGCCGACGGTCATCACGCCGCTGCCCGCGATCGGGAAGTAGCGGTACTTGCCGGTACGCGCGATGACCTGGCCGGAGGTGATCGAGACCACGAGCATGCCGGCCATCGTCGGCAGCAGGTACAGGCCGGAGATCGTCGGCGAGATGCCGCGGACCACCTGGAAGAACGCGGGCAGGAAGGCGATCGCGCCGAACATGCTGAAGCCGACGATGAGGCCGACCAGGCTGGTCACCGAGAAGACGCGGGCGCGGAACAGGTGCAGCGGCAAGATGGGCTCCGCCGCGTGCCGCTCGGCGAACACGAACGCCACGATCAGCAGCGCGCCCGCGATGCCGAGGATGTAGATCGGTGCCGACGCCCACGGGTAGGTCGTGCCGCCGAGGCTGGTCAGCAGGATCAGCGCGCTGGCCGCGAGCGACAGCAGGATCGTGCCGAGGTAGTCGATGGAGTGGTGTACCCGGCGCAGCCGGCCGGGCACCTGGCTGGCGACCACGATGAGCGCGATCGCGCCGATCGGGATGTTGATGTAGAAGATCCAGCGCCAGGTCAGGTTGTCCACGAAGACGCCGCCGAGCAGCGGGCCGACCACGCTGGCCAGGCCGAACGTCGCGCCGAACAGCCCCTGGTACTTGCCGCGCTCCCGGGGTGAGACCACGTCGCCGACGATCGACTGCGCGCCGACCATCAGGCCGCCGGAGCCTAGGCCCTGCACCGCGCGGAACGCGATGAGCATGATCATGGAGGTGCTGAGGCCGGCCAGCACCGAGCCGATCAGGAAGATGACGATGGCAGCCTGGAAGAAGACCTTCCTGCCGTACATGTCGCCGAGCTTGCCCCACAACGGGGTGGAGACCGTCGTGGCGAGCAGGTACGAGGTGATGACCCAGGTGATGTGCGAGCCGCCCTTCAGGTCACCGACGATCGTCGGCAGCGCGGTGGACACGATCGTCTGGTCGAGCGCGGCGAGCATCATGCCGCACATCAGCGCGCCGATGATAAGCAGGATCTGGCGGCGTCCCAGCCCCGGCAGGGCGCCGTTGCCGAGACTTGCCGCCTCGGGAAGCGGGGAGCCGCCGGCGGGCGCGGGGGTTGCTGAGGCCATCAGTGCCTGTCCTTCCTGTCTGTCACTTCTGCCACTTCTGTCATGCCTCTCGGATGGCTAGCGCCCGCTTGCCGGGTAGCGCCGTGATCTCGCGCAGCACGGAGTCCTCGGGGAATCCGTCGGCGAGCGCCTGGAAGGCCTGGTCGATAAGGTGGCCGAGCTGCACGGTCCCGCTCGTCCCGGTCCAGAACGACAGGCAGGCGCGGACCACGCTGACCGCCGCGGCGGCCAGCACTCCCGGATAGGGGTCGGTCTCCTGGTCGGCGCCGAGGCGGGCCGCGATCCCCTCGGCGATCGCCCGCTCGATCAGCGCCATCTGCGCCGCGTGCGCCGCACGGACGAGCGGGTCGGCGCGCGCCACCTTCATCCGGCGCAGCCAGTCGGCCGGGTCGCCACCGAGCGAGCGCAGATCGTCGGCCATTGTCTCGGCGTCCTGCGCGAGCACAGCGCGCAGCGCGGTGATCACCGGCTCGCCTGGCGCATGGGTGGCGACGCGCTCGCGCAGCTGGGCCGCCCGGTCCGGGTCGCCGCCGAACAGCACGGCTTCCTTGGAGGGAAAGTAGTTGAAGAACGTGCGCGGCGACACCTCGGCCGCCTCGGCGATGTCCTCGACGGTAACGTTCGCCAGGCCTCGCTCGGCGACCAGGCCGAGCGCCGCGCGGCGCAGCAGCCGGCGCGTGGCCAGCTTCTTGCGCTCGCGCAGCGAGACGGGCGGTTCCGTCTCGGGCGGCGTGCTAGCGACGGTCATGATGCAGTCACCGCAACCTTGCAGTTCGTGAAAAATTGCATTCTCAGCTTGATTGCAGTGGGTGCAACGAGGGGTCGCGGAGCTTTGTTCCCGTTATTCCCGGTGCGCTAGATTTCGTCCAGGCACGGCGTTCTGGCCGGCGTTCTGGCCAGGCACGGCGTCGGATTGCGAGGAAGCAACGGTGGCGGCAGCAGACAGGCCCACGGCCGAGGCGGCGCCAGATCCCGGCGATGACAGCCACCTCGACGCCGGCGTGGCGCACATCGCCCGGGTCTACAACTACTGGCTCGGCGGCGCGGACCACTTCCCGGCCGACCGGGCGGCCGCGGAGGCCACCATCGCGGCCTACCCCGGCATCCAGTTGTCCGCCCGGGCCAACCGGGCGTTCCTCGCCAGGTCGGTCCGCTACCTGGCGGAGGCCGTGGGGATACGCCAGTTCCTTGACGTCGGCACCGGGCTGCCGACCGCGAACAACACGCACCAGGTCGCGCAGGCCGCCGCGCCCGCCAGCCGGGTCGTTTACGTGGACAACGACCCGCTGGTGCTCGCCCATGCCCGCGCGCTGCTCACCAGCAGCCATGACGGCGCCACCGCGTACCTGGACGCGGACCTGCGAGATACCGGGAAGATTCTCGGGCAGGCGGCGGACACCCTCGATTTCACCAGGCCGGTGGCCGTGATGCTCATCGCCGTCCTGCACTACATCCCCGATCTCGCCGAGGCGCGCGACATCGTCGCGCGACTGCTCGCCGCGGCGGCGCCGGGCAGCTTCGTTGTGATCTCGCACGCCGGCAGTGACCTGTCGCCAGGCGCGATCGCGGCGCTTGAGGAGACGCTCAACCGGCACCTGCCAGGCGAGCGGCACACGGCCCGCCCGCGCGGTGACGTCGAGTCGCTCTTCGCGGGAGCCCGGCTGCTCTCGCCGGGTGTCGTGCCGGTCAGCCAGTGGCGCCCCGCCACCGCCGATGAGGCGGCCGTGCCGACAACGCTGTGGGGCGGCATCGGCAGCAAGTGAGGCCGCCGCCCTGCCGTGCTTGCTGTGGCGCGCTCACGGCCGCGGCCGCTCCTTGATGCCGGCCGCCAGCAGGCCCGTCACCTCGGCGATGCGCGCCGTGCGCACGTCCGGCCGACGAGTGGTCGCATCGATGTAACGGAGGTACGCCTTGCGGTAGAACTGCGCGAGCGTGTCGAAGAACGCCCCGGCGGCCGGGTTCGCCGCGAGCGCGTCCGCGATGTCCTCGGCCAGGTCGGCCCGCTGCGGGCCCTCCGGCGTGAGTTCAACGGCCACCTCGTCGCCGGCCGCGATGCCCAGCTCCCCCGCCCGTGGCTGGCCGTACGAGAACGCCCAGCCGCCGTCGCCAGGTGTGAGCGTCACGCGCACCCGCCAGCCGTTGACGGTGCCGTTCACGTGGTGCACCGTCTTGGCGCCCCACGCCTCGTCCGGATCGAACGGAACCACGATGACGGCGCGGCCGCCGGGACCGGCGGCGACGACAGCATCGAACCGCTGCGTGCGCATGGCCTCATCCTGGCATCAGGCCGCGGCAAGGACCAGGACAGGCACGGTACGAGCGTGCGTACCGCCCTGGCCCTCGGCGGCACCCGCTCGGCAGCCACCGCCCGGCGGCCACCGCTCGGCGGCCACCCGCTTTGCAGCCACCCGCGGGCCCGGCATAACCCGCGGCCCGATGCGTCGCTCCGGAATGTCGGTGGATCGCACTAATATTTGATTAGGTACATCGGAAGATCAACTCAATCGAAACGGAGGGCGTGCATGGGCTGGCATGCGACCGGGGATCCCTGGACGGGCGGCACGCCCGACCAGGAGCCGGGCCTGCCCCCACCGCCCAGAACGCCCGCCGGGTTCGACCACGGCGGCCCGTGGGCCTCCGTCACGCCGTCCGCGGCGCTCGCCGCAGCCCTGGAGCACGTTGCTGGACCAGGTGACCTGTACCCGGGCGCGGAGACCGACGCGCTGGTCGGGATCGCCCGGCAATGGGCGGCGGTCGAGTCGTGGGCGGCGGCGGGCAAGCTCGCCGCGCTGCGCGCCATGACCCGCGAGGACAGCGACGGCAGCCCGCTGCTGCGCCGCCGGCCCGGCCTGCCCGACGGCTGGGACGACTCCCTCACCTACGAGATATCCGGCGCCCTGGCCATGGGCCCGGTGTCCGCGGGGAACCTCGCGTCCCTGGCCTGGACGCTGGGCACCCGGCTGGCCGGCGCCGGCCGCCTCCTGGCCGAGGGCATCCTCACGCTGCCGAAAGCCAGGCTCATCGCGGCGACGTTCGAGCCCCTCGACGAGCAGGAGGCGGCCCGCGCCGAGGCGCTGATCCTGGATGAGCTGGCCGGGAAGACCTACCCGCAGGTGGAGCGCCTCGCGTGGCGGGCCGCCCTGGCGGTGGCCCCCGACGTCGCCGAGCGGCGCCGCCAGGCGGGCGAGAGGCAGGCGCGGGTCACGGTGTTCCGTGAGGAGTCCGGGACGGTCGGCCTGTCCGGCCGTGACCTGCCCGCCGCCGACGCCCTGGCCGGGCACGCCAACGTCATCGCCCGCGCGCGGCAGTACCAGGCGTCAGGCGCGTTCCCCGGCCAGTCAAGCAGTCGCCTGGAGGCAACCGCCTACGTCGACCTGCTCGGCGGGGTCAGCGCCGCTGAGCGGATCGCGTTCGCCCGCAGCGCGGGCCCGGAACCGCCCGCTGGCACGGGACCGGACGGCGAAGACGGCCACGGCGACAGTACCGAAGGTCCCGGAGGCAACGGCAACGGCCCAGGGCCGGACGACCGCCGCGGCCCCAGCAGTCATCCGGACTCGCCCGGCGAGGACGACGGCGACGGCCTAGATCCCGGCGACGGCGGGCCCGGCCAGGACGAGCCGGGCAACAGCGGGCCTGGCGGGCCGGAGGACTCGCAGCCGCCGGGTCCTCCGCAGGCCGAGGTGACCGTCCCGCTCACCACTCTGCAGCACTGGGCGGAACGCGCCGGGGACAGCCGGCTTCTCGGCCCCGTCGACCCCGCCCTCGCTCGCGACCTCGCCGCCGCAGCAGCCCGCTCACCATGGTCCCGCTGGGAAATCACCATCGTCGACGAGCACGGCTACGCCACCGGGCACGGCACCGCCCGCCCCACGCGCGGCGCGGGCCCGCCACCGCAGCCACCACCGGCAGGCCCCGTCGGGTGCGCGCTCCCCGCTCGAGTCAACATAACCATCACCGAGACGTTCCTGCACCAGCTGGAAACCCACGCGGCCCAGCCGCGCTCCGGCGCCCCGCCAGGTGCTTGGGCGCTCGCCCAAAGCAAAGCCGGAGCCTGGCTCCTCACCCTGCCCGGCGGCCGGCAACTGGCCGTCCGGTTCGACGTGGTGCCTACCCATGCGTGTGATCACCGGTACCGGGTCAGCTCCTACCTGCCCGGGGACCGGCTGCGCCGCCTGGTCCAGGTCCGCGACCACACCTGCACCTGGCCACCCTGCTCACGTGCCGCCCGCGAGTCCGACTTCGAGCACGGCGTCGCTTACGACAAGGGCGGGGCGACCTGCGCGTGCAACGCCGGCGCTCGCTCCCGCCGGTGCCATCAGGTCAAGCAGATGCCGGGGTGGACCGTCACCCAGCCCAAGCCGGGATGGCACATGTGGACGACCCCGACCGGCCGCACGTATGTGCGGGAGCCCTGGCGGTACACCGCGTTACCTGGGCTAGCCTGCGGAAGCCGTGGGCCGGTGGGCGACAAGGAGCGACTGGGCACCGACGCCGACGGGACCGCGGACGTCGGAGAGTACGGAGGTGGCCAGCCCGGTACCGCCCGGCGAGATCGCTGTCTGGGCGTCCAGGCAGATCCACTCGCCCTCGGCCTCCCGGTGCAGGTGCACGGTGAGCTCGGGGTTGATGGAGTACCAGCGGAAGAAGTCCATCTCCCACGAGGCGCCGTTCCCGCTGTCGGCGACGGCAAGGACCCGTTCCAGCGGACCCGGTACCTCATCAGGCACGAGGGGGTACCGCATGCGACCCCACATCGCGGCGGGGCCGGCCACGGTGAAGCCGCCTCGGATCATGCGCCATTCGATCGCCGACAGGTAACCGTCCACCCAGCCATCGGGCAGCGGCACGGCCGGCCCGTCCGGTGGCGCCGCGGGCGCCGGAAGCCGGGATGCCACCGGGCCGGCGTCCGTGCGGAGCACGCGCCACGCGGTGGCCCGTGCGACCTCGCGCCCGCCCGAGCTCGCCGTCGCCTCAAGCAACTCGACGCTACGGCCGGGCCGCGCAAGCCGGACGGCCACGGTTATCTCACCGACCGGGATCGCGCCAAGGATCTCGCACGTGAACCGGGCGATCATCATCTCGTCCCTGGGCTGGCAGCGCAGCATGGCCCGGCCGAGCAGGGCACTCGGCGGGCCGGCGTGCTGCGCGCCCGGGTCCCAGGGGCCGGTCGTGTGCACCGTCGCCTGCCACCGGTCGTCCCCAAGCGGAATGTAGAAGCTCTCTGCCACGCAACGAATGCTACTGACCGGTCACCTGACGGGGCGTACGCCCCTCGGGCGCCCAGCAGCTTGCCGCGGACGTCGCCGCCCGCGTTTCGCCACCGCCGCCGCCGCCGGGCCTGGCGCCCGCCGCCTACCTGCACACCGTGCTCGCCGAGCGCCGCAACCGGGCCCTCGCCCGGCTGATGCCCTGTCAAGCGCGCCGTAACCCGTCCTGCAGCAGGGCCAGGGCCCGGGTGAGGGCGGGGTTGTCGGTGTCGGCGCGCCAGGCGGCGGCCAGTTCGACTGGAGGCGACTGGCCGTCGGCGAGGTCGACGAAGGCGATGCCGTCCGGGTGCATTGCCGTCGCGGACTCGGGGACGACGGCCAGGCCAACGTCGGCCTGAACGAGGGCAAGCATCGTGTGCACCTGGCTGACGTACTGCACGTACCGGGGCCTGGCCTGGGCGCGTACGGTCATCCCGAGCAGCAGCTCGTAGAAGTACCTGGACTCCACCGGCGAGTACATGACCAGGGGATGGCCGTCAAGCTCGGCGACGTCCGCCGGACTGCCGCGGCTCACGAACGGGCTGTCCTCGGGTACCGCGAGCAGCAGCCGCTCGGACTGGACGACGCGGGAGACCAGGCCGGCCCGGGTGACCGGGGGACGGACGAAGCCGAGGTCGATGTCGCCGGACGCGATCGCCTCGACCTGGTCGGCGGTGACCAGCTCGCGCAGCACGAGGTCGACGTGCGGCAGCTCGTCGGCGGCGCGGCGCAGGAACGACCGCACGTACCCGTGCACCGACACGGCGGTGAAACCGACCACCAGGGTCCCGCCGGTCCCTGTGGGGATGCGCCGCACGGCGAGCGTGCTCTCCTCCGCGAGCCGCAGGATGCGCCTGGCCTCGGCGAGGAACACTCGCCCGGCGGGCGTCACTTTGACCGCGCGGCCGCTGCGGTCGAGCAGTGACACGCCGACTTCCTGCTCGAGCAGCATGATCTGCCTGCTCAGCGGGGGCTGCGTGAGGTGCAGCCGCGCGGCCGCCCGGCCGAAGTGCAGCTCCTCCGCGACGACCACGAACGCCCTGATCCGCTCCATGCTGGGCAGCTGAACGGTGGCGATGTCATCGATCCCCGCCCGGCCCTTGGACCTCGCCGCGCGCCGGTCCGGCTCGTTACTCACGCTAGCCGAGCGTAAGCGACTACACGGGCACGCCAATGCACTTGTCGGCTGGACGCTGCCGGGCAACGTCGCCGCCCGCCCCTGCACTCGCTCGCCGGGCCGGGCTGGCACCGAACGTCATCGATTCAGTTTCTGTATCGGTAGGCAGCATTTTCGACTTAGACGTGAATCGTCGTCCGGCCTAGCATGGTCCCATGTTCAACGGTCTGCTGTTCTTTCCTGTGACGCCGTACCGGGGCGACGGGTCCGTCGACCTGGACGAGCTCGCGGCGCACGTGAGGCGCGGCGTGGACGCGGGAGCGGGCGGGGTGTTCGTCGCCTGCGGTACCGGCGAGTTCAGTGCGCTCGAGCCGGAGGAGTACGCGGAGGTGGTGCGGGTCGCCGTGGCGGCGATCGGCGGGCTGGTGCCGGTGTTCGCCGGCGCGGGCGGGCCGGTGGGCACGGCGCGGCGGTTCACCGACCTCGCCACGGGCGCGGGCGCCGACGGCGTGCTGCTGCTGCCGCCCTACCTGACCGAGGCGGCCGGGCCCGGCCTGGTCGATTACGTGCGGGCCGGGACCAGGGAGGACCTGCCGGTCATCGTGTACAACCGGGCGAACGCCCGGTTCGACGAGGCCAGCGCCGTCGCGGTGGCCAGGCTGCCGCAGGTGATCGGGTTCAAGGACGGCGCCGGCGACCTCGACCTGATGATCAGGATCGTGCGGGCGGTGCGAGACGACGCGGTGCGGGACGAGGAGAGCAAGCATCCGTTCTTCTTCTTCAACGGGATGCCGACGGCGGAGGTGACGCAGCGCGCCTACCGCGCCATCGGCGTGCCGCTTTACTCGTCGGCCGCCTTCGCCTTCGCGCCGCAGGTGGCGCTCGCCTACTACAACGCGCTCGAGCAAGGCGACCAGGCGACGCTGGACGCGCTCGAGCGCGCCTTCTACCACCCGCTCGCCCGGCTGCGGGCGAAGGGGACCGGGTATGCCGTCTCGCTGATCAAGGCGGGCGTCGAGCTCGCCGGCTACCCGACGGGCGGGGTCCGACCGCCGCTCACCCCGGTGACCCGGGAGCACCGCGAGGAACTGGCCCGCATCTTCGCCGCCGGGCTCGCCGCGCTCCCGGCCACCGTCGACCGCTGAGCGGCCGACGGTGCCGCCGCACGGGGGAAGATCCGGGACCGCTTTGGAGGCACGATGAGCACCAATGGAAGCATCCGCATCACGAACGTGACCATCACGCCCGTCGCGTTCGCCGACCCGCCGCTGCTGAACTCCGTCGGCGTGCACGAGCCGTTCGCGCTGCGCGCGATCATCGAGGTTGCCACCGACGCGGGGCTCACCGGCCTCGGCGAGACCTACGCCGACGAGAAGCACCTGGCGGCGCTGCACGCGGCGGCCACCGCGATCGCAGGCGCCGACGTCTGGCACACCGGGGAGATCTACCGCCGCGTCCAGGCCATCGCGGCACCGGACACCATGATCGCGTCCGGCCTCATCGGGCACAGCGCCGCGACCGACCGGGTGTTCTCGCCGTTCGAGGTCGCCTGCCTGGACATCCAGGGCAAAGCCGCCGGGCGCCCGGTCGCCGACCTGCTCGGCGGCGCGGTCAGGGACCAGGTGCCGTTCTCCGCCTACCTGTTCTACAAGTGGGCCGGGCACCCGGGAGCCGAGCCGGACGACTGGGGCGAGGCACTCGACCCGGACGGGATCGTCGCCCAGGCCAAGCGGATGGTCGGCGAATACGGGTTCACCGCGATCAAGCTCAAGGGCGGCGTCTTCCCGCCGCACCAGGAGATCGCCGCGGTCCGCGCGCTGCGCGAGGCCTTCCCCGCCCATCCGCTGCGGCTCGACCCGAACGCGGCGTGGTCCCCGTACACGTCGCTCAAGGTCGCCCGCGAGCTTGACGGCGTACTTGAGTACCTGGAGGACCCCACGGCCGGCATCGACGGCATGGCGGAGGTGGCGCGGAAGGCCCCGATGCCGCTGGCCACCAACATGTGCGTGGTGGCCTTCGACCACCTACCGCCCGCGGTCAGGGAAAACGCAGTCCAGGTGATCCTCTCCGACCACCACTACTGGGGCGGGCTGCGCCGCTCGCAGCTGCTCGCCGGGATCTGCGACACGTTCGGCATCGGCTTGTCGATGCACTCCAACTCACACCTGGGCATCAGCCTGGCCGCGATGGTTCACCTGGCCGCCGCCGTGCCCAGCCTCAGCTACGCGTGCGACACGCACTGGCCGTGGAAGACCGAGGACGTGGTAGCCGGCACCCCGTTCACCTTCGCGGGCGGCGCGCTCGGCGTGCCGCGCGGTCCCGGCCTCGGTGTCGAGCTCGACCGGGACGCGCTGGCCCGGCTGCACGAGCAGTACCTGGCCTGCGGCCTGCGCAACCGGGACGACACCGGCTACATGCAGCGGGTCGTCCCCGGCTACCAGCGCGTGCAGCCCCGCTGGTAGCGACGGTCCGTCGCACCCGCCTGTCATACCGAACGGAGGCGGGTTCCTCGCCCTCGTCAATCGGGCCTGCACAGGCGAGCAGGGCCGTCAGGCGGCGGACCTGACGGCCCTGCCCGCGAACAGACAGCCGCTGGACGGCGGGCGGTAACGGCAGCCGAAGGACACGCTCGGCGTTACCGCCGGCGATCTTCGCCCGGTCCGCTGGGCTGAGGGGCAGCATGTCGAGCAGCTTGCGGCCGTCCTGGTTGGAGCCGAACGGGTAGTCCACGCTGAACAGCACCCGGTCCACCCCGAACACCGCAACCGTGCACATCACGGGCGGCAGGCTGAACATGCCCGCGGTCGTCACCCAGACGTTGCGCAGGAAGTACTCCGACGGGGACAGCGCGAGCCCGGTCAGCCCGTGCAGGATGCGGTCGATGCGGTCCAGCATGAACGGGATCATCTCGCCGCAGTGCCCGATGATCATCCGCAGCCCCGGGTGCCGGTCGAAGACCCCCGCGGTAACCATCCGCAGCGCGTGCAGCCCGGCCTCAGAATGCCAGCCCCAGGCGGCCGTCGCCAGCCGGCCCGCCAGCGGTTCTGCCAGCCCGCCGAACAAGATCTCGTGCAGCTCAGCGGGCGGCGGTGCCGGGTGCAGGTAGAGCGGGACGTCCAGCTGCTCGAACCGGGCGAGCAGTGGCTCGAACCGCGCATCGTCGAGGAACGCGCCGTTCGTTCCCAGCGTGCTGTTGACCAGGGCGCCGACGAAACCGAGGTCGCTGACCGCGCGCTCCAGCTCGTCCGCGGCCGCGGCGGGATCGCCGGTGGGCAGGGTCGCGAACCCGGCGAGCCGGCCCGGGTGGCTGGCGACCGCGGCGGCGAGCTGATCATTCGCGCGCCGTGCGGCCTGGGCGGCCTCCGCCCCGCGGAGCTCCTGCGCGGCCGGGGCAACGTGCGAGATGACCTGCACGTCGATGCCCGCCGCGTCCATCTCCGCGAGCCTGCCCGGACCGAGGTCAAGCAGCACGTCACGCAGGCCGGGGTGCCAAGGCTGGCGGCCGGCCGCCGCGAGCCCTGCGGTCAGGAAGTGCTCTTCGAGCGCGACGGTACGCATGCGCTCATTGTGCCGCCCCGCTCCTACCCGGGGAAGCTCGGCCGGCCGGGAATCAGGCGGGCTGCTTGTCCACCGACGCCTGGTAGATCTCCTCGACCGAGTGCTCGAGCGTGGCGCCGAACTCCTCGTCGCTCTGGCCCTCGGTCAGCCCCTCGAGCAGCGCGCGGGAGAAGCTGGCGATCAGCGACTGGTCATGCTTGAGCAGGGCGCACGCCTCGTCCCTGCTGTACCCGCCCGACAGCGCGACGATCCGCAGGATGCGAGGGTCGGCCGCCAGCTCGGCGTACAGGCCGGGCTGCGTCGGGATGGTGACCTTGAGCATGATCCTGGCGTCGTCGGGCAGCGTTTCCACGTGCTTGGCGATGGCCTCGCGCAGCAGCGACTCGGCGTACTCCTTGTGCGGGCTCGAGATACTGACCTCGGGCTCAAGGATCGGGACCAGTCCCGCCGCGCGAATCCGGCCGGCGTAGTCGAACTGCTGGTCCACGATCGCCGCCACGCCGGCCTCGCTCGCGTCGTTGATCACCGACCGCATCTTGGTGCCGAAGATCTGGTGCCTGTTCGCCCGCTCGAGCAGGTCGTCGAGGGTGGTGATGGGCTTCATGAGCTGGACGCCGTCCTGCTCGGCGGCCAGCCCGAGGTCCACCTTGAGGAAGGGGACGACGTTCCTGGTCTCCCAGAGGTACTGGGCAGTGGGCACGCCTTCGATGGTGCGGTCCATGGTCTGCTCGAACAGGATCGCGGCGAGAATCCGGGTGCCGTCGAACGCGGGGCTGGTCATCACCCGGGTCCGCATGGCGTGGACCAGGTCGAACATCTCCTCGTCGGTCCCGTACCGGTCCCGTTCGATGCCGTACTCGGCGAGCGCCTTGGGCGTGCTGCCGCCGCTCTGGTCGAGCGCGGCGAAGAAACCGCGGCCGGCGCCAACCTTCTCAGCCTGTGCAGTGTTCACCCTTCCGCATTGTGTCACCAGGCCGGCCGGGTGGCGAGCGCTTCGGCCGCTTGGCGCGTCAAGGGATGAACCTGATCAGCGGGGACACCACCAGCTCCCAGGCCAGCCTGGGCCCGATGACCATGGCCATGACGCATAGCCTGGCATCGCCCGGGCAGGGTGTGGTCATGACCACCACCGGACTTACCAGCGATATATCACTCGACGTGGTGGCCGACCTGGCCGCGCAGCTTCGGGTCGACTCGATCCGCAGCTCGACAAGCGCCGGGTCCGGTCACCCCACCTCAAGCATGTCGGCGGCCGACATCCTCGCCGGCCTCGTCACCCGTCACTTGCGGTACGACTGGGACGACCCGCGCTCTCCGGCCAACGACCACCTGATCTTCTCCAAGGGCCACGCGTCGCCGCTGCTTTACTCGGTATTCAAGGCCGTCGGCGCGATATCCGAGCACGAGCTGCTCAACGGCTACCGCCGCTTCGGCGAGCGGCTCGAGGGGCATCCCACGCCGGCGCTCCCCTGGGTTGACGTGGCTACCGGGTCACTCGGCCAGGGCCTGCCCGACGGCGTGGGGGTCGCCCTGGCCGGCCGGTACCTCGACCGGCTGCCGTACCGGGTCTGGGTGCTGTGCGGCGACAGTGAGCTCGCCGAGGGCTCCATCTGGGAGGCGCTCGACAAGGCGTCCTACTACCAACTGGCTAACCTGATCGCCATCGTCGACGTCAACCGGCTCGGCCAGCGGGGCGCCACCGACCTAGGCTGGAACACGGCCGCCTACGCCGAGCGGGCCATGGCCTTCGGCGCCCGGACCATAGAAATCGACGGGCACGACCTCAGCGTGATCGACCACGCGTTCATCGAGGCGGCCAGCCACACGGGCGGAGAGCAGCCGACGGTCATCATCGCCAAGACGATCAAGGGCAAGGGCTTCTCCGAGGTCGAGGACCGCCCCGACTGGCACGGCAAGCCGTTCCCGCCGGACATGGCCGACCGGGCGATCGCGGAGCTGGGCGGCGTGCGCAACCTGGTCGTCCGCGGGCCGGTGCCGGAACTCGCCGAGCAGGGGCCCGCGCGGCAGCACCCAAGCACGCTCCCGCAGCAGGGGGAGAAGTCACAGCCGAGCAAGGACTGGCCGGAGTACAAGCCCGGCGACAAGATCGCCACCCGCAAGGCCTACGGCGACGCGCTGGTGGCCCTGGGCGCGCGGGACGACAAGGTCGTCGCGCTCGACGGCGAGGTGAGCAACTCCACCTACGCCTCGGAGTTCGCGACCGCCTTCCCCGAGCGGTACTTCGAGATGTTCATCGCCGAGCAGCAGCTGGTGGCCGCCGCCACCGGGCTGGCCGTCCGCGGCTACAAGGCGTTCGCCTCGACGTTCGCGGCGTTCCTCACCCGGGCCTACGACTTCATCAGGATGGGCGCCATCTCGGGCGTGCACTTGCGGCTCGTCGGATCGCACGCGGGAGTCGAGATCGGCGCCGACGGACCGTCCCAGATGGCCCTGGAGGACCTGGCCATGATGCGCGCTGTGCACGGGTCCACCGTGCTGTACCCGGCCGACGGGACCAGCACGGTCGCGCTCACCGCGGCGATGGCCGACCTGCCCGGCATCAGCTACATGCGCACCACCCGCGGCTCTTACCCAGGCCTGTACGAGGCCGGCGAGCAATTCCACGTCGGCGGGTCCAAGGTGCTGCGGTCCGGCCCGGCGGACCAGGTGACGCTGGTCGGCGCCGGGGTGACGCTGCATGAGTGCCTGCGCGCCGCGGACCAGCTCGCGGGCGAGGGCATCGCGGTCCGCGTCATCGACTGCTACTCGGTCAAGCCGGTCGACGCGGCCACCCTGGCGGCGGCCGCCGCGGCAACCGCCGGGCGCGTCGTCGTCGCCGAGGATCACCACCCCGAGGGCGGCCTCGGCTCATCGGTCGCCGATGCCTTGCTCGCCGCCGGGCAGCGCGACCTTAGCTTCGCGCACCTCGCGGTGCGCGAGATGCCCGGCTCCGGCTCGGGCAGCGAGCTGCTCGCCTGGGCCGGCATCGACGCCGAGCACATCGCCGACGCCGCCCGCCGGCTCACCGCCGGGAAGTAGCTCACGGGCACGTCACATCATCGTGTGCGTTTGATGGCCGTTTTCCGCGATCAAGTGCACACGATGATTCTCAACGGGCCGGTTGGGGGATCAGCGCCAGGGGCTTCAGTCCGTGAGGTCGTCGATGAGCAGGCCGAGGCCGATGCCGGCCAGCCAGACGTCCTTGGCTAGGGGAATCCCCTCCTGGGTCGGCTGCGGGCTGCCCTGCTTGCGCAGGCCGGGAGTCCTGGCGTACAGGCCGAGCAGCCCGCCGGAGAACGCCGTCAGGCCGGCTCCGGCGAGGGCGGCGGGAACCACGGGAATCAGCAGCGCCGCGCCGAGCGCGATCTCGGTCACCGCCAGAGCCCGCGCGAAGTCCTCCGGCTTGACCTTCTTCAGGAACGGATAGGTTCCGGCGGCGAAGCCGTGCAGTTGCGCGGCGGTCGCCTCATCGGCCGACAGCTTGCCGATGCCGGAATTGAGGATGAAGGCCCCGGCCGCGATGCGCGGCGGCAGCTGCCTGAGCTTGATGAACGTTCCCACTTCTCCCCCAGTGTCGTCACGGTGACTACGTGTTACCTTACGACCGCACCGCCGCCGCGTTACCGGCAGCACGCTCGCCGGCGTCACCCGTCAAAAGTGTCCGGCATGATGGACAGCCCCCCATAAGTGTCCTACGGTGCTCCTATGGCCTCGATGGTGATGCCAGAAGCCCGGACGGCTCGGGGAAGCCGCGGACGGTGACGGTCCCCGGACCAGTCGACTGCGACAGCCCGGAGGTCACCCGCCTGTTCGAGCTGCGGGGCGGCCCAGCCCGCGACCTGGCCAGGCAGGCCGGCTCGGTCGCCGAGGCCTGCCACGCCATGGCGGTCAGGTTTCACCGGGGCGGCAAGCTCATCGTGTTCGGCACCGGCGGGCGCAGCGCCGACGCCCAGCACGTCGCGGTCGAGTTCGTCCACCCGGTGATCGTCGGCAAGCGCGCGCTGCCCGCCATCGCGCTGACCACCGACGTGGCCACGCTGACCGGCATCGCCGAGGCCGAGGGCATCGACCAGGTCTTCGCCCACCAGCTCCGCTACCTGTCCGACCCCGCCGACATCGCCCTGGGCATCTCCGCCGACGGCGACAACGGCAGCGTGCTGGCCGGCCTGGCCACGGCGCACGCGCTCGGACTGCTGACCATCGCGCTGACCGGGGGTGAAGGCGGCCGGATCGCCGCGGCGCACACGGCCGACCACCTGCTGACCGTGGCGTCCGACGACCCGTGCGTGGTCAAGGAAATGCAGGTAACCACGTACCACATCCTCTGGGAGCTGGTGCACGTGCTCTTCGAGCAGCCGGGGGTGCTCGGCCCGGGAGTAGTGCAATGACCGGCACGGAAGGGACCTTCGGCCCTGCCTGCTCCAACGACCACTCCGTAACGTCCGGTGATATGGCGGTCGAACAACGGGGGGTACGGGGGGTCGTCCCCCCGGAAGACAGCAGCGCGCCCGATACGATGGCGGAGCCATCGGGCGCGCACCGGGGGGTACGGGGGGTCGTCCCCCCGGAAGACAGCTGCATAACGTGCGGGGATATAGCGGTGGAGGTGCGGGTCGTGCGGCTGCTGCCCGATGAACTGGCCGACGTCGACACCGGCGAGGGCACCGAGCGGGTCAGCGTGGCGCTGGTGAGCGCCGCCGTGGGAGACACGATCCTGGTGCACGCCGGCGAGGCGATCGCGGTGCTGGGGAGGTGACCAGGTGGCCGACGACGGAGGGACGGCGGCGATGGAGTCGCTGTACCCGTTCCTCTACCCCGGCACCCGCGACCTGTCGGCCGTGCTTGACCAGGTGCGCGCGTCCACGGTCGCCAAGACCGAGGAGATCACCGAGCTGCGGCGGGTGATCGCCCGGCGGGACGGGGCGCGGATCGCGCGGTGCGCGCGGGAGATGGCGGCCAGGTTCGCCGCGGGCGGGCGGCTGTTCGCCTTCGGCAACGGCGGCAGCGCGACCGACGCGGCGCAGCTCGCGACGTTGTTCCTGCATCCTGGAGGCCGCGCGCCTGGTGAGGCCGCCCCGCCGCTGCCGGCGTTCGGGCTCGCCAACGACACGTCGGTGGTCACCGCGCTGTGCAACGACATCGGGGTCGACGTCGTGTTCGCGCGCCAGCTCGGCGCGTTCGGCCGGGCCGGCGACATCGCGGTCGGCCTGTCGACGAGCGGTAACTCGGCCAACCTGCTGCGCGCCTTCGACGAGGCAAGCCGGCGCGGCATGCTCACCATCGGCCTGGCTGGCTACGAGGGCGGGAAGATGGCCGAGCTGTCGAGCATCGACTACCTCTTCGTCGCGCCGTCGGCCTCGATCCACCGGATCCAGGAAGCCCAGACCACGATCTACCAGGTGCTATGGTCACTCACTGCCCAGGAGGTGTCGCGTGTGCCTCGGCATACCGGGTGAGGTTGTCGAACTCCACCCTGAACATTCCGACCTTGCCAAGGTGAACGTCAGCGGCGTCAAGCGGCTGATCAACATCGCCTTGCTCGCCGACGACCCGCCCAAGCCGGGCGAGTGGGTGCTGATCCATGTCGGCTTCGCCCTGTCCAAGATCGACGAGGCCGAGGCGGCCGCGGCCATGGAGTTCCTCGAGGGCATCGGCCAGGCCTACGAAGACGAGATCGCGGCGCTGCGCGGCTCACTGATCGAATAGCTGAATGGGGGCGTACCGACAATGCGGTTCGTCGATGAGTTCCGTGATGCGGACAAGGCCCGCGCGCTCGCCGCGAAAATCGCGGCGCTGTGCGCGCCCGGTCGCGAGTACCAGTTGATGGAGGTGTGCGGCGGGCACACGCACACGATCTACAAGCACGGCCTCGAGGACTACCTGCCGGAGGCGATCACCCTGGTCCATGGCCCGGGCTGCCCGGTGTGCGTGATCCCGATGGGACGAGTGGACGACGCGATGCACCTGGCGTCGCGGCCGGAGGTCATCATGACCTCGTTCGGCGACATGATGCGCGTCCCTGGCTCGCAGGGCTCGTTCTTCGACGCCAGGGCCGCGGGCACGGACATCCGCATGGTGTACTCGCCACTCGACTCGCTCAAGATCGCGCGGCAGAACCCGGACCGCCATGTGGTGTTCATGGCCATCGGGTTCGAAACCACCGCGCCGTCCACCGCGATGACGATGCTGCGCGCCCGCGCGGAGGGCCTGCCCAACTTCTCGGTGTTCGGCAACCACGTCACGATCATCCCGGCGATCAAGGCCATCCTCGACTCGCCCGACCTGCGACTCGACGGGTTCATCGGGCCCGGGCACGTGTCCACCGTGATCGGCTGCCGTCCGTACGAGTTCATCGCCCGCGACTACGGCAAGCCGGTCGTGGTGGCCGGCTTCGAGCCGCTCGACATCCTGCAGTCCATCTACATGCTCATGGTCCAGCTGTCGCAGGGCCGCTCGGAGGTGGAGAACCAGTACTCGCGCGTGGTGCCGTGGGACGGGAACCCGGTCGCGCTCAAGGCAATCGGCGAGACCATGGAGCTGCGGCCGTACTTCGAGTGGCGTGGCCTCGGCTTCATCTCGCACTCAGCGCTGCGCGTCAGGGAGTCCTTCGCGTCGATGGACGCGGAGCGGCTCTTCGCGGTGCCCGGGGTCCGGGTCGCCGACCCGAAGGCGTGCCAGTGCGGCGAGGTGCTCAAAGGCGTGCTCAAGCCGTGGGAGTGCAAGGTGTTCGGCACGGCGTGCACGCCGGAGACGCCGATCGGCACGTGCATGGTGTCGCCCGAGGGCGCCTGCGCGGCCTACTACAACTACGGGCGGATGAACAGGAACCGGGTGGCCGAGGCGACCTCATCGGCGTCGGTGGTGCGGTCATGACCGCGGGCTCCGGCTGGGTCGAGGAAGCGCTCCGCGAGCACGATCACGCGCAGCGGCCGGAGAGCCCGGACAGGCGGACCGAGCTGCCCGTCACGGACCGGGAGCAGCAGGTGCTCGACCGGATCGACCGCGCCAGGCGGCGCCGCCCCCGGGTCCGCGAGGAGCGGATCACGATGTCGCACGGCGCCGGCGGCAAGGCGACGCAGACGCTGATCGAGGCGATCTTCCTCGACAAGTTCCGCAACCCGCTCCTCGAGCCGCTCGAAGACGCCGCCGAGCTGCGCGTCCTCGGTGGCAGGCTCGCGCTTACCACCGACTCCTACGTCGTGTCACCGCTGTTCTTCCCCGGCGGCGACATCGGTGACCTGGCGGTCAACGGCACGGTCAACGACCTGTCCGTATCGGGAGCGACCCCGTTGTACCTGACGGCGGGATTCATACTCGAGGAGGGCTTTCCCGTCGCCGACCTGACCCGGGTCACCGAGTCGATGCGCGACGCCGCCGCGGCGGCTGGCGTCTGCATCGTCACCGGGGACACGAAGGTGGTGCAGCGGGGCAAGGCCGACGGCTGCTACGTCAACACCGCCGGCGTCGGGGTCATCGCGCGGGACGTCTCGCTCGGCGTCGCCCGCGCGGGGCCGGGCGACGCGATCATCGTGTCCGGGCCGGTCGGCGACCACGGCATCACGATCATGCTGGCCCGCGGCGAGCTTGACATCGAGTCGGACGTCCGCTCGGACACCGCGCCGCTGAACGGCCTGATCGCTGGCCTGCTCGACGCGGTGCCCGGGGTGCGGGCGATGCGCGACGCGACCCGGGGCGGCGTGGCGACCATACTCAACGAGATCGCGCGGGCCGCCGATGTGGGCGTGCTGGTTCGCGAGGACGACATCCCGGTGCGTCCCGAGGTCCGCGGCGCGTGCGAGCTGCTCGGCATCGACCCGATGTACGTGGCGTGCGAGGGCCGGCTGGTGGCCGTGGTACCTGGTGACCGCGCGGACGATGCGGTGAACGCGCTGCGCGCCCACCCGCTCGGCGAGCAGGCGGCGGTCATCGGCAAGGTCGTCGCGGACCAGCCGGGGATCGTCAGGCTCAAGACGTCGTTCGGCGGCACCAGGATCGTCGACCTGCTGGTCGGCGACCCGCTCCCGCGCATCTGCTGAACCGTGAGCGCGTTATCGTCGCGGTGTTAGCTTCTGGCCGGGGAAGCGCCTGGTGCACGGCGCTGGATTACTCGCCTGGTAGGTGAAGACGGCGGCCGGGGTGGCGGCGCTGCGCGGCGTCCCCGCCAGTTCTCCGCCCAGCGTGGTGATGGTAATGCTCACCGTGGTGCCGGCCGTGCCTGGCGGGGACAGGACAGTGATCGGGCCGCTCGGCGTCAGGGACGGCTGGCTGAGGATCTTCGCGGGCACCGATCCGAAGAAGACGGTTCTCACCTCGGAGTCGAGCGCTCCCTGGATGGTCACCGTCGTGCCGCCGTGCGCGGGACCGGACGCGGGACTGCTCGAGTTGACGACCGGCCTGCCCTCGTAGACGAGCAGCAGCGTGTCCGCCGCGGGATCGGGCGCGCTGCACCCGGTCACGCTGCAGACGAGCACGTCGACCGGGACTTCAAAGGTCTGCGGTACGGCGACGGCCAGAGACGTGTCGGTCTGGGCCGAGATGGCGGTCGAGGTCGAGGTGAGGAAGCCAAGCGCTCCCTGCGCCTCGAAGACGACGCTGGTCACGTCGGCCAGGCCCTGGCCGGTGATTCGCAGCTGCCCGGGCGCGGCCTGGCTGGCCAGGTGCTTGGAGATGCTGGTGAGTACCGGGGTGCCCGCGTAGTAGAGCGCCGAGACGTTGGACAGCTGACCGGCACTCAGCACGGAGAGCGGCACCGCGAGCGGTTCCACGGTGGTGGCCTCCGGCGCCGCCGCGACCGAGATGACCAACTGCGTCGGCGTCATGCCCAGGATGGCGAAGTCCTGCGAGGAGCCAAGCCCGGCCGGGCCGACGTTCACGTACTCGAACGTGAGCAGGTTGAACCCGCTGCCGGAGATGGTCTCGACTGATCCGCCGTCCTCGCTGGCGAACGCGGGGCTCACCGAGCTGATGACCGGCGCGGGAGCGTAGTCGTACTCCTGCGGCGCGGCCGCTATCTCGCAACCGCACCCCGCGGGCACGACGTACGCACCGTCGGCACCAAATAGGACTGGCCCCTGGTAGGCAGGCCGGATCGGCGGGCCCGAGCTCGCACCGAACGGCGTGGTCACGGTCACCGCGACCGCGCACACTCCCTGGGCCGCGGACATGGCGCAGTTGTCGTCGCTCGCCGGGACGGTGGCGCTGATGTCGTTGTCGCTGAGCACGGTGAAGGTGGCCGGGACGTCGCCGAAGCGGACGCTGGTGGCGCCGGCCAGGGCCGCGCCGGTGATGTGCACCGTGTTGCCGCCGGCGAGCGGGCCGTTGGGCGAGCTGACGTAGTCGACGGCCGGCGACCCGGACGAGTCCGCCGTGTACTGGTAGACCGACGCGCTGCCCGGCGCGCTTGACTGGCGCGGGGTGCCCGCGGTGACCACCGTGACGTTGGCCCGTCCCGCGAAGCCGGACGGCGTTCCGCCGGGAACGTAGTACGGCGGCACGTCGACGGTGATGCCGGTATCCGACCAGGCGGTCACCGTCGCCCGGACGTCACCGAAGAACACCGAGCCCGTCTTCGGGCCGAAGCTGGTCCCTGCGATCTGCAGTGTCCCGCCGCCGGCCACCGACTGCGTGCCGGTGAGCTGGGTGAGCGAGGTCACCACCGGGGCCGGCGCCGGGTTGGCGACGGCCGCCGCGCACAGCTGCGCGGCGAGCCCGGGGGCGCCGCCGGGGTTGCTGACGCGCGGCGTGCCGAGCCCGGTGGCCAGGTCGTAGCCGGTGGCAGCCGGGTAGTCCACGGTGCCGCCGACGCCGAGGTTGTCGTTGTTCCCGCTGGTGACGTCGTTGAACGCGGCCGCGTAACCCGCCGCGGAAGCGGATGCGACCTGGTAGAGCAGCGGGTCGGCGAAGCCGGCGCCGTGCGGCAGGGTGGCGCACCCGCTTGAGGCGTTGATCTCGGCGAGCATCGCGGCCCACATCGGCGCGGCCGACGACGTCCCGCCGAACTGCGCCCAGGACCCGTTGTAGAAGATCGTCGGGCCGCTCTGCGGGTCGGCGAGCGCGCTGACGTCGGGCGTCTCCCGGCAACTCGTCCCCACGGGAAGGGTGGTGGGGATTCCCGCTCCGTGAAGGTTATCGGCGATGCCGGAGGGGTCGTCGCTGCAGGCCTGGCTGGCCGACGTCTGCGGGACCGCCACGGAGTCCTGCCACGGCGGCATGGCCCAGGTCGCGGAGATTCCGCCGCCCCCGGCGCCGCCGCTGTTGCCGTTGTTCCACACCGTCTCGAGCGGCGGCTGCGACGCGTTGGTGACGGTGGTGCCGCCCACCGAGGTCACGTAGGGCTGGCTGGCCGGGTCGAGGACCGACAGGTATGGCGCCACGGCCGCGGGCCCGTGGTAGGCGCAGGAGTCGGACCCGTCGTCGCCGGCCGCGGCGAAGACGGTCTGGCCCTGCGCGGCGGTCTGCTCGAAGATCTCGTTCTCCACCTGCTGCGCGCCGGGCGCGCCCTGCTGCAGCGCGGCCTCGCACAGTCCCCAGCTCGTCGAGACCTGGCTGGCGTCATCCGCCTCCGCGATCGCGTTCTCGTCGTCGAGCGCGCTGAACATGCCGTTCGCATTGGGCGCCTGGAACACGTGGATCTCCGCGCTCGGGGCCAGGGCGGAGATGTCCTCGATGTCGAGGGCGGCCTCGGCGCTGCCCGGGCCGGTTCCCGGTCCGCCGTCGACCGAGGTCACCGTGACCTGGCCGGCGTGACCGGCCCCGAAGTAGCACTGGTCGAACGCCGCGATGTCGGAGACCTCGAAGGGCTCGTACTCGATGACGTCGATCGTCTGCGCGGCGGCCAGGTCGCCGGCCTGGTACAGCGGGTCGAGCCCGTACGCCGCCGTCACCTGGTCGAGGGTCAGCGCGCCGTCCGGCCGCAGTGCCGCCGCAGCGGCGCAGGCGGCCGGCCCGCCGGGCCCGGGAGGCATGACGGTCGCGGCGGGATGCGCGGTCGCGGCGGGCGCGCGGCGGGCGGCGCGGGCGGCCGGTGCCGCGCTCCGCTCGCTGACCAGCCGGTCGAGCCCGATGACGGCGGTCACGTCGGGCGCGATAGCCGCCGGGAGGCTGACCGCGGACGTCGTGGCCTGCCCGGCGCCGCCCTCGGCGAGCGCGACGCGCCGCAGCCCGGTGTGGAATGCCGCCTCCGCCGCCGCGGCCGTGCCCGTGAAGCCGACGAGCAGGTGATTGCCGGACACGCCGCGCACCGTGAGCCCGTCGCCGCGCAGCTCCCGTTCCACCGCGGCCACCGCCGCCGCACTCGGGCCGAACCTGCGGGCGAACTCGCCCCGGGCCAGGTAATGGTGATAGGCGGGCGACCGCGGGCTGGACACCGCGTCGATGAAGGCGGTCACCGCCGCGGGATCCCGCAACCGCAGGGCGACGACCCCGGACACCGCGGCGGTCCCCGGCAGGGCCCCGGTCACGCGGGCCCCGGACGGCAGCGCGGGCGCCGCGCCGACCGGCACCAGGCGCCCGGTCGCCGCGGACGGCCACGGCGCGGCGAGCGCGGCGGCGGGAACCGATACCGCCAGTGCGCCGGACAGCGTCAGCGCGGCGGTCAGCACGCGGCCGGCACCGGACCGCCAAGGCAGCCGCAGCGCCCGGGCCATGAGTCCCCGATACGGCGCGTTCTGCATGCTTCCCCCGGTTGGCAAACGCGAACGACTACGTTCAGTGATTAGCTGGCTCCGACAGAGATGATCTTGGACAGAACTGTCCTGGTCAAAGCGCCACGCTGGGGTTCGCCATCACTGTGGGCGATAGGCCGTCGCGCTGCTCCACCGGGCGGCCACGCGAGCACCCGGACGGTAAGCGCGGCTCGCGGGCAGCCGCCACCACGGCCTGGCCGAGGCTGATGCCGCCGTCGTTGCACGGGACACGGGCATGGGTGAGCACGGTGAAGCCGCGCGCCTCCAGGCGGGTGACCGTGCCGCCAAGGAGCAGGAGGTTCTGGAAGACGCCGCCGGAAAGCGCCACGGTGTCCAGGCCGCTCTGCTCGCGCAGCAGCACGCAGCCACCCTCGATCAGCGCGGCGAGGCCGTTGTGGAAGCGGGCGGCGACGACCTCCCGGGCCACGCCTGCGGCGAGGTCCGCGCGGGCCGCGCCGATGAGGTCCGCGCCCGACGCGCGGAACGGCGCGCCGGCTTCGGCACCCGGAACGATGGCGGCGGCGTACGCGCCGGGTTCACCCGGGTCGGCCAGCTGCTCGAGTTCGATCGCGGCCTGGCCCTCGTAGCTGATCTCGTCGCGCACCCCGAGCAGCGCGGCGGCGGCGTCGAACAGGCGGCCCGCGCTCGAGGTAAGCGGCGCGTTGATCCCGCGTCGCGCCATGCTGACGACCGCCTCCCAGCGGGCGGCGTTGCGCTCGGCCACGGGAAGGCTCATCACGTCGCGGCCAGCGGCGGGCGCTGTGTTCACGGGCGGCAAGCTGACCGGGCCGGCCGGCCCCGGTGCGGCGAGCTGGTCGAGGTAGGCGGCGGCCATGCGCCACGGCTGGCGGATGGCGGCCGCGCCGCCCGGCATGGGGACCTGGGCGAGGTGGCCGGACCGCGAGAAGGCCGCCAGGTCCGCCACGAGGAACTCGCCGCCCCAGATGGTGCCGTCGGTGCCGTAGCCGGTGCCGTCGAAGGCGACGCCGATGACGGGGCCGTCCGCCCCGTTGTCGGCGAGGCAGGCGGCGATGTGCGCGTGATGGTGCTGCACGCCGACCAGGTCGACGCCGTCCAGGTCGAGCGCGTACTTGGTCGACAGGTACTCCGGGTGCAGGTCGTACGCGACGACCTGCGGCGTGACATCGAACAGCCGGGTGAAGTGGGCGATCCCCTCGGTGAACGAGCGCAGCGTCTCCGCGTTCTCCAGGTCGCCGATGTGCTGCGAGACGAACGCACGGTGCTCTTTCGCCAGGCAGAAGGTGTTCTTCAGCTCGGCGCCGCAGGCGAGCACGGGGCGCGGGAAGCCGCCGCGGACGGTCAGCGGCTCGGGCGCGAAGCCGCGCGACCGCCTGATGAGCATAGGGCGGCTCGGCTGCGGGCGGACGGCGGATCCTCCGGGCCCGAAGGCGCGGGCGACGGAATCGTCCGTCCTGATGTGGATGGCCCGGTCGTGGACGAGGAATGCGTCGGCGATGCCCGCCAGCCGGTCAAGGGCGTCGCTGTCCTGGTAGGCAATCGGCTCGTCGGAAACGTTGCCGCTGGTCAGCACCAGCGGCCGGTCCACTTCCTCGAGCAGCAGGTGGTGCAGCGGCGTGTACGGGAGCATGATGCCGAGTTGCCGGTTGCCCGGCGCGACCGACGCGGCGACCGATGCGTCCGGGTGGCGGGCGAGCAGCACGATCGGCCTAGCCGAGCTGGTCAGCAGGGCCGCCTCGGCGTCGCTGACCTGGCCGAGGCGGCGCGCCGCCACCAGGTCGGCCGCCATTACGGCGAACGGCTTGTCCTCCCGGTGCTTGCGGGCCCGCAGCGCCGCGACCGCGTCCTCGCAGGTCGCGTCCGCCGCGAGGTGGTAGCCGCCCAGCCCCTTGACGGCGACGACGGCGCCGCCGCGCAGCAGGGCGGCCGCGGCGTCGAGGACCGCGCTCGCGGCGGGCGCCGCATCCCACCGCGCGGCACTGGACGTAACCGGGCCGGGCGATGAGCCGGGCAGCGGCTGGCCGGCGTCGTCGAGCAGCGTCAGCCGCGGGCCGCAGGCCGGGCAGCAGACCGGCTGGGCGTGGAACCGGCGGCTGGCAGGATCGTGGTACTCGGCGGCGCACCGCTCGCACATGGGAAAGGCGGACATGGTCGTCAGCGGCCGGTCGTAGGGGACGTCGCGGACGATAGTGAACCGCGGCCCGCAGTTGGTGCAGTTGATGAACGGGTACCTGAACCGCGGGTCGCTGGGGTCCGCGAGTTCGCGCAGGCAGTCCGCGCAGGTCGCGCTGTCCGCGGCGATCAGCGCGCGGCGCCGCCCGGCCGGCTCGCTCGCGACGATCTGGAAGGACGCCGTCCCCGCGGGCCCAAGCGGGGCCGCGGTGACCCGCTCCACCCGGGCGAGCGGCGGCGCGTCCCGGGTGAGCGCGCGCAGGAACTCGCGCACCGCCGCGGGGTTGCCCTCGACCTCGGCGAACACCCCGTCCACGTCGTTGCCGACGAACCCGCCGAGGCCCAGGCGGCTCGCGAGCGAGTAGACGAAGGGCCGGAATCCGACTCCCTGGACGATGCCCTCCACGCGGACCGCCGTCCGCACCGGGCCCCGCTCTCGGGCGCGGCTGCCCGGCCGCCCGCTGCCGTCGGGAGGTGTCGCGGGCGTGCCGGAGTTACCCGCTTCCGTTCTGGATCTCCTTGAGACGGATGTCGAACTCGACGGCGACCTCGTCCTTGAGCTTGAGCGCGCCGAGGAATCCCGAGTACGGGATGATGCCGAAGTCCGTCTGGCGGACCGTGGCGCTGCCGCGGAAATGTCCGGGTCCGGGGCTGGTGACCTGGAGCCTCAGCGGCCGCGACGTGCCCCGCAGGGTGAGCGTGCCCTCGATCGCGCCGCTGGCGGACGATCCGGAAGCGGTGGCGGACGAGATGATCCGGGATGAGGCGAAGCTGGCCTGCGCCGCCTGGCCGAGGATCTTCCGCGCGGAGTTCTGGATGTCCCGGCGGTCCCGGTCGGTGAGCGGCTTGGCCCCGCCGGTCCCCTGGCGCACCGACAGTGAGCTGAGGTCAAGCTCGGCGGTCAGCGTCGCCGCCGCGATGCCACCGCTCGCCGCGTCGGGCAGCGTGGCCCGGGCGGACCAGCGGGTGATCTCGATCGTCAGGTCGTGACCGGCCCGGGCGGCGAGGCCCTCGCGACCGGTCCGCACGAGCACCTGTCCGTCGGCCGGGCCGAGCTCGTAGGTTCCGGTGATGTCAGCCACGGCACCACCGTACGCATGGACCTGCGAGAAGGCCAGTGTCCCGGCCGGCGCCCAGGGGCCCGGCGCGGGTTCGCGCTGGCGCCGCTGGCGGTCAGCTGAGCGGGATCTCGCCGAACAGCTCGCGGATGCGGCGCAGGTCGCGCAGTCGCGGCTCGGTGGTCCCGCCGACCCAGCGGCTCACCGTCTTCACCGACACGCCGAGCTGGCGGGCGGCGGCCTCCATGGTCAGGCCTTCCCTGCGCAGCACCCCGGCCATCCAGTCGGCGAACGACGCGTCGTCCGCGGCGACGGCGACCTGGCGCGCCCCGTCCCCCTTGGCGGCGGGCGCCCCGGCCTGCGCGGCCACGGCGCCCTTGGCGGGCGGCCGCCGGGTGCCGTCCGCCGCGTGCGCCCGCAGCAGCGAAGTCAGCGCGTCGATGCCCGCGGGCGCGCCGATCTGCGCGCCCGACTTGAGCACGTCGACCTCGACGTGATCGGGGAAGATCCGGAAGGAGACGCTGATGGCCCCGGTGAGGCCCGCCGCCTCGAGCAGCGCGCGGGAGACGGTCTCGCCGACCTCGCGGTTGTCCTGCTCGGACAGGGGTGACTGGGCCAGGCAGCGGCGGACGAAATCACGGATGTCAGGGATCGACGACGGCCTGGCGGGAAACGTCTGCGACACGACCACGACAGGGACGACCTCGATGTTGTTGCTGATCGTGTCGTCAGGCCTGTCCATTGCCCTCATTTTCCCAGGTACGTCCGCGTTTGCCACCGACGTAGCGTAACGCTCGCACCGTAAGCACCAGCGTACGTGGACAAATCCGCCACAGCGAGCCAGGCATGCGGACAGATATGTCCAGCCGACCGACTCTTGTGTCTTGTACTCGCCCCGGGCGGGACGCCGGTTACGGAGTGACTCCGGCCACCCCTTGCCCCGCACGGACGGGCAGCACCGTGAGCAGCACGGCGCTCGCGGAGGAGCACGCGCTGAACGTGTGGCTCACGTAGCCGGCCACGGTCTCCCCCGGCGGGTAGATCCGCAGCCAGTGCGCCGTGACGGGCTGGCAGGCCGAGGACGGGAAGTTAGCGGCCACCGCCACCTTCAGCCACGCGTGAGCGGTCTGGCCGGGGGCAAGGCGGACGGCCGTGTTAGCGAACGCGTCGCTCCGCAGCGCGGCCGCGCCGATCTGGTGCCCGGCGGCGGTCGCGGACGCGGCGAACGAGACGCCCGGGGAGCCGTACATCTCGCAGGCACTGCCTGACGTGTTGGTGAAGTTGAGCGGGTAATACGAATTGCCCGCGCCCCCTTGCGCCTGGCTGTCGTCCACCGTGATGCGCAGCGCGGTGGTGCCGCATGCGGCCAGGCCGGCCGCCCCGCCCGGCGCGGCCGACGACGGCGGTGCCGCCGCCGCACTTGACTGAGCGGTCGAGGGCGACGCCGGGGCGCTCGGGGCGGCGGCGGTCACGGTCTCGGTCACGGTGGCGGTCGGCGCCGCGGGCTGGCCAGGTGCCGCGGTGCCGCAGGCCGCGACCAGCGATGACGCGACGGCCGCGCCGGCGAGCCACGCGAGCCGCGACGACCGGCCAGGCATGCTTGCCGCGATCGCCTGCCTGGCACCGCGGGCCCAGCCGGTCGTCGTCAGATGCGAAGCGGGGGCAGGGGAGCGCGTGGACGTAGACATGACGGGCCCTTTCGTTCGCCGGTGCGGCTGACTGAGAGCAGTGTGCGGTCGCGGTCCGCCGGCTCGCACCCGTAAGACTCACTGGTCCCGGATACCTGGTTTTTGCTGCCGCTTGCCCGGGAATCAGGGGCAGCGAGCCTGGCCTGTCGTCACGCGCCAGCGACGAGGCATCCGAGGAGAACGAGCTGGAACAAGCAGCGGCCGACGGCCAGCGACCAGGCGGATCATCCGACACGGCGGCCCGGATCAGGGACGGCCTGGTCGTCGTGCTCGCGCTCACCTCCGGTGCGGTCGACGCGGTGACGTTCGTCCGGCTCGGCAACGTGTTCAGCAGCGTCATCACCGGGAACCTGGCCCTGCTCGGCCTGGCCGTCGGCGAGCGCCACGGCGCGCTCGCGACCAGCAGCGGCCTCGCGCTCGCGGCCTACGCGGCTGGCGTGCTGGCCGGCGGCGCCATGGCGGGGCCGATAGAAGGCGGGCAGCCGCCCTGGCCGTGGCGGACGACCGTGACCATGGCCGCCGAACTCGTCGTGCTCGCCGGGTTCAGCGCCGGCTGGCTCGCCGCCGGCGGCCATCCGTCCGGCGGCGTCCGCATGACGCTGCTCGCACTGACCGCGGCCGCGATGGGGATGCAGAGCGCCGCGGTACGGCTCCTCGGCCAGATGTCCACGACCTACCTCACCAGCACGCTGATCGGGATCTTCCAGTCGCTCGCGGTCCGCCGCGTGCCGCCGGACTGGCATCGCAGCACCGGCGTGCTCCTCGCCTTCGTGGCCGGCGCCGCGCTCGGCGCGGCCGGCGCCGTCGCGTCCCCGGTCCTGGTGCCCGTGGCGGTCATGCTCCCGCTCGCCGCGGTGGTGCTCTGCGCCGCCAGGTCGGCCGCACTGCGCCCGCCCAGGGCCCCGGGCGGTCACAGCTCTTGAGACGGGAGATCCACGATTAACCGGGGGCGACGGCCGCTCGGCGGTGCTCGTCAGCTCTCGGAGCTTGGCCGCTGCCGCGGGAGGATGATCGCGTCCGGGCCGGGGAACAGCAGCCGGGTACGGCCGTCAGGGAATCGGACCAGGTAGGGCGGCTCGCCTGCGTTCCCGTGCACCTCGATGATTTCGCCGTGCTTGTCCGGATGGCCGACGGTGCCTCCGTGAATGCAGATCTTGTCCCCGATTGTCGCTTCCATAACCGCCTCCCTCGGCGCTGCGGTTCCGATGTCGAGACCAGCCTCGCATGCCCGCCGCGCGATGGCCACCATCTCAAATCCGGCAAAAGGGAATGAACATAGCTGGATCACCTCAACCAAAGGTGATCTTCAATCGCCGGCCGCGCGGGCTTCCGGGCCGCCCGACCAGGACCGACGAGCAGCTTGAAACTTTTCGTTGACAGCCAACTTGTTAGCGCTCACAATCGCAGAAGACCAACGAGGCATGGGTTTTACAGCAGATTAACGAGAGGATGTGATCGCTAACAATCTGGCTGGCGCCGTGCTGTCGCATGCTTGCGCCCGGTTCTTGTCTTGCCTGTGCACGGCCTTAAGCCTCCTCCGCAAACCTCTTCAGCCTCGGGACGACCACGAGCTTCAGAAGGGAAGGTCCGATTCAACGATGACTGACAGACCACGCCTGCGGCGCACGAGAAGGGGGCTGCTCGTCCTCGCCGCCACGGTGACCTTGGCCCTCGGCGGGCTGCTCGCCAGCGGCGCCACGCCGTCGCGGGCGGCGACGCAGGAGCCCTGCGACATCTACGCCGCCAGCACCCCGTGCGTGGCCGCGCACAGCACCGTCCGGGCGCTGTACGCCGCCTACAACGGCCCGCTCTACCAGGTCAAGCGCGCGTCCGACGGCGCGACGACGAACGTCTCACCGCTGAGCGCGGGCGGGTACGCGAACTCGGCGACGCAGGACTCGTTCTGCGCGAACACCTACTGCTCGATCACCGAGATCTACGACCAGTCGGGCAACGGCAACAACCTCACCGACGCGCCCGCGGGCGGCGCGGCCGGCGGCCCTGACATCCTCGCCAACGCGGCGGCGGCGCCGACCATGGCCGGCGGTCACAAGGTGTACGGGGTCTTCATCTCACCCGGCATGGGCTACCGCGACGACAGCACCAAGAACATCGCCACCGGCAACGCGTCGGAGGGCGAGTACGCCATCTTTGACGGCTCGCACACGAACAACGGCTGCTGCTTCGACTACGGCAATGCCGAGACCAACAACGACGACGACGGCGCCGGCACCATGGAGGCGATCTACTTCGGGACGGAAACGACCTGGGGCCGCGGCTCGGGCAACGGCCCGTGGATCATGGCCGACATGGAGAACGGCCTGTTCTCCGGGTCGAGCACCGGCCTTAACTCGGGTGACCCGACCACCAACTTCCGGTTCACCACCGCGATGATCGAGGGCGGATCGAACCAGTGGGAGATCCTCGGCGGCAATGCCGACTCGGGCTCGCTGTCCACCGACTTCAACGGAGTGCGGCCCTCGGGCTACAACCCGATGAAGAAGCAGGGCGCGATCATCCTCGGCATCGGCGGCGACAACAGCGACAGCTCCGCCGGCACCTTCTACGAGGGCGTGATGACGTCCGGTGAGCCGTCCGCCGCGACCGAGGCGTCCGTGCAGGCCAACATCGTGTCCGTCGGCTACGCGAACTACACGCTGCCGAGCAACCCGTTCACCTCGGGCGCGCGCATCTCGCTGCGGGCCACGACGCCGTGCTGCACGACTGACTACCTCACTGGCGACAACCCAAGCGGCGACGAGGTTGGCCTTGTCGCAGTGACCTCGAGCAGCTCGACGACCGTCAAGCAGGACGCGACCTGGCTCGTCGAGCCCGGTCTCGCCAACAGCAACTGCGTCTCCTTCGAGACGGCGAACGGGTCAGGCGACTACATCAGGCATTCCGGCTTCCAGCTCCACCTGCAAGCGAACGACGGCAGCACCCTGTTCGCCAACGACGCTACCTTCTGCCCGCGAGCAGGCAACAGCGGCTCGAACTACTCGTTCATGTCGTACAACTACAGCTACAAGTACATCAGGCACTTCAACTTCATCGGCTACGTCGCCAGTGACGGCGGATCCAACGCCTGGGACGCGTCCAGCCTCTGGTACGAGGACACCACCTGGGCCGTCGCCTCGCCGTGGGCGTAACGCCGCGGAGTTGCCTGCCGCGGGCCACAAGCCCGCGGCAGGCACCCGGCGACGCGGTCGTCAGCCCATGGACTTGGCGCCGTCCAGGGACTCACGGATGATGTCGGCGTGCCCAGCGTGCTGCGCGGTCTCCTCGGCGATGTGGAGCAGCGTGCGCCGCGCGGTCCAGCGCGCGTTCGGCGGGTTCCACGGGGCGGGCGGCAGCGGGTGGCTGGCGTCGAGGTCCGGCACCGTGGCGAGGAGCTCGTCGGTCTGCCTGGCCGCCTCGGCGTAATCGTCGAGCGCGCCCGCGAGCGTTTCCCCGGGAAGCAGCCGGAAGCCCTCGGCCCAGGCCGCGAAGTCGGCCTCGGTCATGGCGGAGAAGTCCCGCGACGCCGCGGGACCGTGCACGATAAAGCGCGCCCAGGTCCGCTCGGCCGCCGCGACGTGCTTGATCAGGCCGCCGATCGTCAGCTCGCTCGCGGTCGTGCGCTGCCGCGCCTGCTCATCGGTGAGGTCGCGGGCGGTGTAGCGCAGGAAGTGCCTGGCGTGCGCCAGCGTGGCCAGCAGGTCCGCCCGCTCGCCGGTGAGGGTCGTGGTGTCGCCAGAAGTACCGGAGGTCATGACCGTCCGCCTTTCCCTGATTCTGTTCGCACTGCTCGGTGAGAACTGCCTGACAAGAACCAGGCTACGAGCCATTGCGGTCAGTTTCTGTCCGCAATGGCGAGCATAATGGGACTCATGGCGAACACCAGCTCACGGGCCCTCCGCCTGCTCTCCCTGTTGCAGAACCACCGCTTCTGGCCGGGCGCGGAGCTCGCGGAGCGGCTTGGCGTGTCACCCCGTACGCTGCGCAGGGACATTGACCGGCTGCGCGAGCTCGGCTACCCGGTCACGGCGCACCCGGGCGTGGACGGCGGGTACCAGCTGGCCCCGGGCGCGGCGCTGCCGCCGCTGGTGCTCGACGACGAGGAGGCGGTGGCCCTGGCGGTCGGGCTGCGGCTCGCGACCCAGGGCGCGATCCAGGGCGCGGCCACAGACGACGCGTCCGGTGGCCACGACGGCGGCGGCGACCTGACTGGCACCATCGCGGAGGCCGCGGCCCGCGCGCTGGCGAAGGTCACCCAGGTCATGCCGGCCCGGCTGCGCCGCCGGGCCGGGGCGGTGGCCGCCATGACCGAGTCCGCCAGCTGGGATACCGCGCGGGCGGGTCAGGCGGCGGCGATCAACCCGGACGTACTCGCGACCGCGGCGCTCGCCTGCCGGGATTCCGAGCGCATCCGTTTCGACTACGGCGCGGCCAGCGGGATGAGGACCGAACGGCATGTCGAGCCGCACCGGCTGGTCGCGCTCGACCGCCGCTGGTACCTGGTCGCCTACGACCTGACCAGGAATGACTGGCGCAGCTTCCGGCTTGACCGGGTACTCGGGGTACCGCAGCAGACCGGGGCCAGGTTCCGCCCGCGGGCGCTGCCTGCCGCCGATGCCGCCGAGTTCGTCCGCAGGAACGTCAGCGCCGCGCCTGGCGCGGGCCAGGCGCAGGCCGTGGTTGAGGCTCCGGCCGCGGCCGTCAGGGAGCGGCTCGGCCGCTGGGCCACGGTCACGGAGTCCGGCCCGGCGCGCTGCCTGGTCACGATCACGAACGCGGAAAACCTTGACTGGGCGGTCATCGCGCTCGGTGCGGCCGGCGCCGACTTCCGGGTGCTGTCCCCGCCTGAGCTGGCCGAGCGGGTCGCGGACTGGGGCGCCCGCTTCACCCGTGCGGTCCAGCATCCGTGAGCCGGAAGCCCGGATGCCGCGTAAAGGCTGAATGAAAGGGAATTGGCTTATCCTGACCTTAACTACGCATTTGACGTGAGGCCATGGATCGCGAGCCTGCCGGTGTTAACCTCGCCGGGTCAGGCACGTCCGGGGCCCGCTCAGGGCGCCGCCTGGCCGCCGCCGGCCTCACGGTCATCGTGGTCCTGCTGGTGACGGTCGCGGTGCTCGCGACCCGGCTCCTCAGCACCCCGCCCGCGGCAAGCCCGAGTGCGCCGGCGCCGGCGCCGAGCCCGTCGGCCACCGCCAGCCTGACCGTGCCCGCCATCTACCAGCGGGTCGCGCCCTCCGTGGTGTCCATCCAGGCCGGCCGTGGCTTCGGCACCGGCGTCATCGTCGCCGACGACGGCACGATCGTCACCGCGGACCACGTCATCGCGGACGCGTCGGCCATCGTGGTCACCTACGCCGACGGCACGCTGACGCGAGCCTCCATCGTGTCGGCCAACAAGCAGATGGACATCGCCCTGCTCGCCCCGGCCAGGTTGCCGCAGATCGTCGTTCCCGCGACCCTTGGCGGGGCCGCCGACATCGGGGCGCCAGTGGTCGCGATCGGTAACCCGCTCGGCCTGACGGACAGCGTGTCCGCTGGCGTCGTCTCCGGGCTTGACCGCAGTGCGGACACCGACACCGGCAAGCGCAGCGGGCTGATCCAGTTCGACGCGGCCGTCAACCCGGGCAGCTCCGGCGGCCCGCTGCTTGACGGCCGCGGCATGGTCATCGGCATCGTGGTGGCGCTGGCCGACCCTGACGGCCAGGACGCGTTCGCCGGCATCGGGTTCGCGGTGCCCATCGGCGCGGCCCTCGGCGGCACCGCGGGCAACTCGCCGGGGGCGGGGCCGCAGATATGACCCCGTTGACGAAGGAAGGAGCCCGATGACCTCGGTACCGGCCGGCGGCCGCGACTCGTCACCCGATCATCACGCTAATCCACTCCAGCCGGTGCTGTTCGAGGTGAAGCGCACCATCGTCGGGCAGGACCTGCTGCTTGAGCGGATGGCGATCGCCCTGCTCTGCGGCGGCCACCTGCTCGTGGAGGGCGTTCCCGGCCTGGCCAAGACGCTCTCCGTCAAGTCGCTCGCGGCGGCGATCGGCGGGCGCTTCCAGCGCATCCAGTTCACGCCCGACCTGGTCCCGGCCGACCTTACCGGGACGCGGGTCTACCACCAGCACTCCGGTGAGTTCCAGACCCAGCTCGGCCCGGTCTTCACGAACCTGCTGCTCGCGGACGAGATCAACCGCGCGCCTGCCAAGGTGCAGAGCGCCCTGCTTGAGGTCATGCAAGAGCACCAGGTCACCATTGGCCGTGAGACCCACCATGTGCCCGAGCCGTTCCTTGTCATGGCCACGCAGAACCCGATCGAGTCCGAGGGCACCTACCCGCTGCCCGAGGCCCAGGTGGACCGGTTCATGATGAAGGTCGTCGTCGGCTATCCGACCACCACGCAGGAGCACGCGATCGTCGACCGGGCACTGCGTCCCGCCGAGCCGCTTCGCGAGATGCTCACGCCGGCCGACCTGATCTCCATGCAGGAACGTGTGCGCGAGATTTACGTCGATCCCGCCGTCGTCGACTATGCCGTCCAGTTGGTGACCGCGACCAGGCGGACCTTCGCGGCCGGGCTCAGCGACCTCAAGCGGTACGTCAGCTACGGCGCCAGCCCGCGGGCCTCGATCGCGCTCGTGACCGGCGCGCGGGCGCTGGCGTTCACCCGCGGCCGGGAGTACGCACTGCCGGACGACGTGAGCGAGCTCGCCCTCGACGTGCTGCGGCACCGGATCGTGCTGTCGTACGAGGCACTCGCCGACGACGTCAACGCCGACACGATCATCACGCGGGTACTCGACGTGGTGCCCGCGCCCGAGGTCGTCCTGAGCGGTCGCTGAGCCAGTGCCCGCGTCATCGTCCACGTCGCCGCCCGGGCACGCCGCCCCGGAACGGCTGCTGCTCCGCCTCGAATGGAAGGTGCTGCGCCGCCTTGAGGGTCACCTGGCCGGCGGTTTCCGCACCGCGCACCGCGGAACCGGAACCGACCTGGCCGGCCTGCGCGACTACCTGGAGGGCGACGACGCCCGGCACATCGACTGGAACGTCACCGCCCGGCTGAACGAGCCGCAGCTGCGCGTCTTCACGGAGGACCGCGAGCTGACGGCGTGGCTGGTCCTCGACCGGTCGGCCTCCATGACGGCGGGCCCACCCGGGCGCTCCAAGGACAGGGTGGCCGCGGAACTCGCCGTGGTGCTCGCCCGGCTGTTCACCAAGAGCGGGAACCAGGTGGGCGCGGTCCTGTACGACAACGGCGCGGTGCGCACGCTGCCGCCTGGCACCGGGCGCCGTCACGTGCTGCACCTCACCGCGCTGCTGTCGAGGACCGCCGGGGCGGGGCAGGGCGGGCGGGGCGGAGGGGGCGGGCGGAGTGGGGGGGGCGGGCGGGGCAAAACCGTCACCGCAACGGGCGACCGTTCGCCGCGCGGCCGTCTCCGGGTCAACGGTCACCGCAAGAGCACCACCAGCCCCCACCGGGGCACGACCAACCTGGCGGCCATGCTCGACGCGGTGGCCAGGCTGGCCAGGCGGCGGGCGCTGATCATCGTCATCTCCGACTTCATCGGCGACGGTGACTGGGAGCGCTCGCTGCTACGGCTCGGGCCGCGCCATGAGGTCGTCGCGCTCCGCGTCGTCGACGCGGCCGACGGCGACCTGCCGGAGGCCGGCCTCGTCGTCGTCGAGGACGCCGAGACCGGCGAGCAGTTGTTCGTCGACACCGGCGATCCGCGGCTGCGCGCCAGGCTCCGCGCCGCCGTCGCGGACCGGGACGCGCGGCTCGCCGCCGGAATGCGCCGGGCCGGGGTGCCCGTGCACCGGATCGGCACGGACGCGGACCTGGCCACCGCGCTCATCCAGGTCGTCGCGAGCACCAGGCGCAGGCGCGCATGACGTTCGGTCACCCGGCCCTGCTCGCCGTCGGCCTGCTGGTCGCCGCGGCCCTGGCCTGGGCCGCGGTCGTCGTCATGCGGCGGCGGGCCGCGGCGCTGGCGGCGGCCGGGGTGGCGGCCGCCGGCGCCGGCCGGGGAGGGAGGGGCGGGCGGGGAATGACCGCCGGGATCTGGCTGACCATCGCGGGCATCGCGGCGCTCGGGGTGGCGGGCGCCGGCCCTTCGGTGACCGTTCCCGTGTCGCACGCCAACGGCACCGTCATCATCGCCATGGACGTATCCGGCAGCATGTCCGCGACCGACGTGCCGCCAAGCAGGCTGAGTGCCGCGAAGACGGCGGCGCAGGCGTTCATCAGCGCGCAGCCGGACAGCGTGGCGATCGGCGTGATCGCCTTCGAGCAGGGCGGCCTCGAGGCGGCGGTCCCGAGCACCGATCACGCGACGGCGCTCGGGGCGGTCCGCCGGCTCAGCACCGGGGGCGGCACCTCGCTCGGGTCGGCCATTCTCGCCGCGCTGTCCGCGATCACCCAGCGGACGGTCACGCTCGGCCCTAACGGCAGCGCGCCAGACATCGGTTTCTGGCCCTCGGCCACCATCGTGATGTTCTCCGACGGCCAGGACGGTGGCGCCGGGACCCTCTCATCGGGCACCAGCGCCGGGGCCGGCAACAGCGTACCCGGCATCGCCGACACCGCCGCCGCCGCCGCGGTCGCCGAGCAGGCCGGGGTGCACATCGACACCGTCGGCGTGGGCACCGCCGCGGGCACCACGGTGGACGCCGACGGCTACCACCTGTACACAGCGCTTGACGAGGCCACGCTCAAGTCGATCTCGCAGGCGACCGGCGGTGCCTACCACCCCGCGTCGAACGTGAGCGAGCTCGACGGCATCGCCTCGTCGATCAACCTGCGGCTCACCGTTACCCACCAGCCGCTGCCGCTGGCCGGCGCCGTCATCGCGCTGGCACTGCTCCTTCTCGCGGCCGGCGCCGTGTTCACCGTGACAAGAACGGGCCGGGTGATCTGATTGACCTTCAGCTGGCCGTGGGCGCTGCTCGCCCTCCTGGTTCTCCCGCTCGTCGCCGGCGTCTGGTGGCTCACCCGGCGCAGGCGCAAGCGCGCCACGGTGCGCGTCACCTCGATGGCGCTCGTCCGGAGCGCGGCGGGCGGGCGGTCCCGCTGGCGGCGGCGTGTTCCCGCGGCCCTGCTGGTGGCCGGGCTCGCGGTGCTCGCGGTCGGCGCCGCCCGGCCGCAGGTGTCGGTGCCGCAGGCCTCGTCGAACGCGACGATCATGCTCGCCCTCGACGTCTCCGGCTCGATGTGCTCAACCGACGTGAAGCCCAACCGGATCACCGCCGCCGAGCAGTCGGCGGGCGGGTTCATCACGTCACAGGAGGGCGGCCCGCGCATCGGCCTGGTCGCCTTCGCGGGCACCGCCGTGGTCCTCGTCCCGCCCACCACCGACACCCAGCAGCTGCTCACCGCACTCCGCGGCCTGAGCGTCGACGGCGGCACCGCGATCGGCGAGGGCATCCTCACCTCGCTCGACGCCATCGCCCAGGTGGACCCGTCGGTGGCGCCGACCGGCGCGACCGTCAGGCACGCGGCGGGCGCGGGCTACGCCGACGACGTGATCGTCGTCCTCACCGACGGCTCGAACAACCGCGGCATCGACCCGCAGGTCGCGGCCCGGGAGGCCGCCCAGCGGGGCGTCCGCGTCTACACCATCGGCTACGGCACGGACAATCCCGCGCCGCTCGCCTGCGGTTCCGGGCAGTTCGGCGGGTTCGGCGGTTCCGCGCAGTTCGGCGGCTACTTCGGCGGGGGCGCCAGGGGAGGCGGCGGCGCGAACGCGTTCGATGCCGACTACGGCGCGCTGATGAAGATCTCGCACACCACCGGCGGCACGTTCTTCCGCGCGCAGGACGCCAGCCAGCTAAGCCGCGCGCTCGGCAAGCTGCCCGCCGCCTTCTCCATTGTTCACAAGCGCGTCGACATCGCCGCCGGGTTCGCCACCCTCGGCGGCCTGCTGATCGCCGTCGCGGTGGCGCTCTCCCTGTGGCGGGACCGGCCCCGGCGCGTCATCGCCGCCCCGCGGGCTACCCCTGGCTGAGGTGCTGCCCGAGCAGCGCGAGGTCGGCGGCGCCGAGGCGGTCCCTGGCCGTGGCCAGCTGGTGCCAGTACGGGTAGACCAGCTCGGGGGCACTGACCTTGTCAAGCGCCGCACGCTCGTCGGCGGTCAGCGACAACGCGGCGGCGCCCAGGTTGTCGCGGAGCTGCTCTTCGGTCCGCGCTCCGATGATCAGCGAGGTCACCGCGGGCCTGCCGAGCAGCCAGGCGAGCGCGACCTGGGCCGGCGAGGCGCCGTGCGCGCCCGCGACATCGACAAGCACCTCGATCGTGTCGTAGAGCTTCTCCTGGTCGCGGACCGGCGGCTCGTTCCACTCGCCGGACAGCTGCCTGGTCTGCCCCTCCGGTGACGCGTCGCGCCGGTACTTGCCGGACACCAGTCCGCCGGCCAGCGGCGACCAGACGAGGATGCCGAGCCCCTGGTCGACCGACAACGGGACGAGCTCGTACTCGGCGTCCCGCGCCTCGAGCGAGTAGTAGACCTGCTGTGCGGCGAACCGCTCGAAGCCGCACGCGTCCGCGACGCTCAGCGCCTTCATCAGCTGCCAGCCCGCGAAGTTCGACGCCGCCAGGTAGCGGACCTTGCCCGCGGCGACAAGCGCGTCAAGCGCGGACAGGGTCTCCTCGAGCCGGGTCTGACCGTCCCACTCGTGGACATGGTAGATATCGATGTGGTCGGTACCGAGCCTGCGCAGGCTCGCCTCACAGCCGGAGATGATGTGGTGGCGGGACAGCCCGGCATCGTTCGGGCCGTCACCCATCGGCATCCGGACCTTGGTGGACAGCAGCAGCGAGTCCCGGCGGCCCATGATCGCCTCGCCGGTGATCTCCTCGGCGAGCCCGCCCGAGTAGACGTCCGCGGTGTCGATGAGGTTCACCCCGGCGTCCAGGCACATGTCGACCTGACGCCGCGCGCCGGTGACGTCGGTCGCGCCCACGGCGCTGAATCCGCCGCGCCCGCCGAAGGTCATCGTGCCGAGCGTCAGCGCTGACACCCGCAGGCCGCTGCGACCAAGTTGCCGGTACTCCATGTCAACCGTCCTTCGTCATCGTGCCCTTGCCCCTGGCCAAGACCTAACCAGTACCCGGGCAGCTAACCATCGGGCCAATCATCACAGAACCCGGCCTGACCGGGCGGGGCGACGTCCGGAACAAAGGGACCAAGGGCCTGACAGGTCCGGGCCACTCGCCCATAACCGTCATACCGCAGAAAACGGATGCTTGAGGTGTAAGGAAATCAGAACGGAGCCGGGCCAGGATGACCCGGCGATAGCCAGGGAGATGTTCCAGATGCGCCGCACCACTATCGACAAGCTTCTCGGATGGACCGGCGCTGGCCTCGGCGTGGCGCTGCTCGCCGTCGCCGGCCTGCTGCTGTGGGGTTCCGCCTACGTGCACAACACGGTCCAGGGCCAGCTCGCCGCCCAGCAGATCACCTTCCCGCCGGCCAGCGCGTTCGCGCACCCCAAGGCGGGCACCGAGATCACCCCGAGCATGATCCCCAGCGTGAGCCAGTACGCCGGGCAGCAGCTGCTCACCGGCCAGCAGGCCGAGGCCTACGCTGACAACTTCATCGCCGTGCACATCGCCAACATGACTGGCGGCAAGACCTACTCCCAGCTGTCGGCCGAGGCGATCGCCCAGCCGAACAACACCAAGCTCGCCGGCACCGTCGCCACCGTCTTCAAGGGCGAGGCGCTGCGGAGCATGCTGCTGAACGCCTACGGCTGGTGGAAGGTCTCCCAGATCACTTACATCATCTCGCTGGCCGCCTTCGGCCTCGGCACCTTGTCCTTCCTGGCCGGCCTGTTCGGTTTCGCCAGCCTCCGCCACGACCGCAAGCTCGCCACCGCCAAGGCCCCGGTCATCGAGCAGATCAGCGAGGCCGGCCACGAGGCCAAGGCCTAACCGCCCGCCGGCCCGGCCGGCCCGTGACCTAACAGAAAAGCGGCCCCCGCCCCCAACGGGACCGGGGGCCGCGCCACCACCGCCCCAGAGCGCCCGCCGCAGCGGCGCAGGCGGGCAGGTGCGGTAGACAGGAACACCTGCCTACCGCACCTTTTGCATGTCCGGCTCGAGTGTCCGGTGGGCCCGCAGGTCAGGCGAGCTCGCGCAGCGTCTCCATCAGCTGGCTCGCCAGCTCGCCCGGCGCGCTGCCGCTGCGGGACAGGATGCCGACCGGCTCCGCGTTGCCCGGGACAGGGACGTTCAGCCGGCGCAGCCAGCGCCGGTCGAGGTCGAGCTGCACGGGGTGCCGCGGGGTGATCCACACCGCGTCGGACACCAGGGTCAGCGCGCGGGCCACGGAGACCGACTGGGTTTCCGTCCGCCCGGGCGGCAGCGCGACGCCCTGCGCCGCGAAGAACCCTTCGACGTCATGCCGCGGCGCGGTGCCCGCGCCCGGGATGACCAGCGGGTAATCGAGCAGGTCGAGCGCGGACAGCGGCTTGCCCCCGGCGATCGCGAGCGGATGCTGCGGCCGCGTCACCACGGCGAGGGACTCGGCATAGAGCAGCTCGAACGACACGCCCGGCATCATCGCGGGCTCGGCCATCCGCCCCACCGCGACGTCGATCTCGCCCGACTTGAGCCCGGCGAGCAGCTCGGGGTTGTCGCCGATCCCCAGGCTGATCCCGGCGTGCGGCCGCCGCTCGCGCAGCCGCACGATCGCGTCGACGAGCAGCCCGCCGGCCACGGTCGGCAGTGCGGCCACCCGGAGAGCCGGCGCGATTGGCACCGCGGCACCGGTCAGCACGGCGGCAGCCGACTCGAGCGCCTTGGTGACGTCGACCGCGTAGCGCAGGAACTCCTCCCCGGCCGGCGTCAACTGAGTGCCGGCCCGCCCGCGCTCGACCAGGCGGCGGCCGGCCAGCTCCTCAAGCTCGGCGAGCGTCTTGGACACGGCCGGCTGGCTCAGGTGCAGCCGCGCCGCGGCGCGGGCCAGCGTCCGCTCCTGAGCGACGACCACGAAGCACGACAGGTGCCTGAGCCTGATCCTGGACGACACTGACGCGTGGCGAGATGACGACGCAACGTGATGAGACAACGCACCGCGTTCGGTCGGCTGCGCCCCGGAATCGTAATCTTCCATAACCTCAAGTTATTAATGACTGATCAAAAAGTCAATTTACATTACTTGAGCGAAACTATAGAGTCACGTTTAGCGCGAACGGCCCTGTTTGCCAGAGAAGACCCTTCTATTACCAACCGGAAGGGTATGATTACAGACCGCTGCCGACGCCAGCGAAATGCGCGGGCAGCACTGGAGGACGACATGGCCAAGATCATCGGCGGCGTCGCCGCATCGCACACGCCGACCATCGGCTTCGCCTACGACCAGAACAAGCGGGATGACCCGTCGTGGGGGCCGATCTTCAAGGCGTTCAAGCCGGTCGAGGACTGGTTCAGCGAGAAGAAGCCGGACGCCATCGTCTACATCTTCAACGACCACGTCACCTCGTTCTTCTTCGACCACTACTCGGCGTTCACGCTGGGGATCGGCGAGGAGTACCCGGTCGCCGACGAGGGGGGCGGCGCGCGGGACCTGCCCGCGATCAAAGGCGACCCTAAGCTCGCCGCGCACATCGCCACCAGCCTGGTCACCGACGAGTTCGACCTGTCCTACTTCCAGGACAAGCCGCTCGACCACGGGTTCTTCTCGCCCATGTCGGTGCTGCTCGACCGGCCCGACGGCCAGTGGCCGACGAAGATCGTCCCGCTGCAGGTCGGCGTGCTGCAGTTCCCGATCCCGACCGCCGCGCGCTGCTTCAAGCTCGGCCAGGCACTGCGCCGCGCGATCGAGAGCTACCCGGAGGACATCAAGGTCGCCGTGGTGTCGACCGGCGGCCTGTCCCACCAGGTGCACGGCGAGGGCGCGGGGTTCAACAACCCGGAGTGGGACCACAAGTTCCTCGACGCCATCACCGACGACCCGACCGCGCTGACCCGGATGACCCACGCGGAGTACGCGCGGCTCGGCGGGCTCGAGGGCGCCGAGGTGATCATGTGGCTGGTGATGCGCGGCGCGCTCTCCGACAAGGTGAAGCGGGTGCACAGCTCCTACTACCTGCCGTCGATGACCGGCATCGCGACGCTGGTGCTGGAGAACGAGGCCGCCGACCTGCCGGACGCCGATACGGTCAACGAGCGTCACCGCGCCCGGATGGCCGAGCAACTCGACGGCATCGAGGAGATGACCGGCACCTACCCGTTCGACATCGCGCACAGCGTCAAGGGCTACCGGATCAACCGGTTCCTGCACGACCTGGTGATCCCCGAGCACCGGGCCCGCTTCCTTGACGAGCCGGAGACGGCGTTCAAGGAGGCCGGCCTCACCGAGGAGGAGAAGGAGCTCATCCGGACCAGGGACTGGCCCGGCATGATCCACTACGGCGTCATCTTCTTCATGCTCGAGAAGCTCGCCGCCGTGATCGGCGTCTCCAACCTGCACGTCTACGCGGCGATGCGCGGCGAGACACTCGAGGACTTCCTCAAGACCCGCAACACGCAGGTCATCTACTCGGTCGCCGGCAAGAAGAAGGATTAAGCCTGGAGTGACCCGCGGAGCCCGCTCTCGTTCTGACTGACGAACATCATCCAGCGGAACGGTGGCGGGCGTCGCCATTCCCGCCAGGCATACGGCGATGGTTGTGGCAACAAGCTGGTTAGGGCGGCTCGTTGCCACAACCATGCGGTCGAAGGGAGCGGCCAAGCACTACAGTGACTAGTTACGCTAAGCCGATTTATTGGGGGTTACCGGGCATGGAAGCGCGGCTGGTCGCCGGACGTTACCGGCTGGTCCGGCAGCTGGGGCGGGGCGGCATGGGAGCCGTGTGGCTGGGCGAGGACGAGCTCGCCGGGCGGATGGTTGCCGTCAAGGAGCTGCGCCCGCCCGACGCGGTCAGCCCGGAAGAGCAGGACGTCTTCCGTCGCCGGGCGCTCAGCGAAGCGCGCAGCGCGGCCCGGCTGGCCCACCCCAACGCGGTCACGCTGCACGACATCATCCCGGCCAGCCCGGCCGACGACGCGGTGTACCTGATCATGGAGTACGTCGCCGGGGCCTCCCTGGGCCAGCTGGTCGACGAGCAGGGGCCGCTTCATGAGGCGCGGGTGACGGAGATCGCCTTGCAGCTGCTGTCGGTACTAGACGCGGCCCACGCGCTCGGCATCGTGCACCGCGACATCAAGCCGGCCAACATCATGATCACCCCGGCCGGCCAGGTCAAGCTGACCGACTTCGGCATCGCGCACATGGCCGGCGGGACCCGGCTCACCGGCGACGGAGTGCTCGGCACCCCCGCCTACATGGCCCCAGAACAGCTGCAAGGGTTCGACCTCACCCCCGCGGTGGACTGCTGGGCGCTCGGGGTCACCCTGTACGACGCGGTCAGCGGGCGCAACCCGTTCGACCGTAACACCACGGCCGCGACGTTCCACGCCATCCTGATGGCTGACCTGCCCCCGGCCCCGTGCGGACCCCCGCTGGCCGACGTGATCACCGGGCTGCTTGTCCGCGACCCGGGCCAGCGGATGACGACCGAACGAGCGCGTGCTTCGCTGACCGGCGCCGCTCCGCTGCCGCATTCGGCTGGCGCGGGCGTTCCGGTCCCGCCCCCGGTGCCGTCCCCGGGGCCAACCAGGCCGGGGGATGCCTGGTCCCCGGGTCCCGGCGGCACCGCCGTCGCAACCGGCCCGGCGGCGTGGCCTGGCCAGCCCACGGCGCCGGTCAGCGCCACCCGGCGGCGTCGGGGCGTGCTGATCGGCGCAGGGGTGGTCGTCGTGGCGGCGGTCGCGGCCGTGATCGCGGTGACCACGCTGCACGGTACGGGCGGAAGCCCGCCGACCAGCGGCGGGTCATCCGGCTCGGCCACCGTGGCCACCTCGTCGGCCGGGACCGCGTCGTCGGCCGCCACGGATACTCCGGCCAGCTCAGCGTCCGCCAGCTCACCGTCCGCCAGCGCAGCCTCGGCCAGCTCAGCCTCAGCCAGCGGACCGCCCGCGTCCAGCGCCGCCACCGGGCCCGGCGCCGTGCCGCAGGCGTACCTCGGCCAGTGGAGCGGCACGATCACCTCCAACACCGGGGCCGAAGGGCCGCAGACGGCCCAGTTCAAGCTCACCGGCGGCGCGGTTAACTCGATCGTGGGCACGTCCAGCTACACCAACGGCCCCTGCGCGTACAACCTGCGCCTGATCAGCTCGTCGGGCTCCGAGGTTGAGCTGCAGGAACAAGTCACCTCGGGCCCGTGCCTGGCCGACTACGCCATCGTGAAACTAAAAGACGGGAAGCTCACCGAAAACATCTACCTGTTCTCGCCGAGCGGCTCGCCCGACCTCACCGGGACGCTGGCCAAGACCTCGTAGCGGCGGCAGGCCAGCCAGCACAGCAGGCCGAGGACCGGGAACGCGGCCGCGACCAGGGTCGCCCCGGTCCAGCCCCACCGCGCGTAGGCCTGGGCGCCGGCCGCCGAGCCGAGCGCGCCGCCGGCGAACATCGTCGTGATGTAGACGGTGGTGAGCCGGGACCTGGCCTGCGGCAGCAGGTCGTAGATCACGCTCTGGTTGATCACGTGCGACCCCTGCACGCAGGCGTCCATCAGCAGCACGCCGATGACGAGCAGGGCGAGGCCGGCCGCGCCGGGGTGCGCCCCGCCGAAGTCCACACCGCCCAGGCCGATCGGCAGGTACGCGGCGGCAAGCAGCCCGAGTGCCGCCCCCGATGCCGGCCAGCGCAGCGCCTGCCGCTTGTCGAGCACCCGGCCCGCGGCCAGCGAGGTGACCGCGCCGGCCGCGCCGACCAGTGCGAACAGGCCGATGTCGAGCTGGGAGAAGCCGTACTGCGGGCTGGAGAGCAGGAACGTCACGGTGGTCCAGAAGCAGGCGAAGCTGCCGAACCCGCAGGCCGCGATCAGTGAGCGCCAGCGCAGCGCCGGCTCGGCGCGGGCGACGTCGAGCACGCCGCGCAGCTGCTGACGGTAGCCGATGGCGAGCTGCGGGCCGTCATCCGGCAGGGCGCGGCGCAGCGTCACCGCGGTGACCGCCATGAGCACGGCGGCGATGCCGTAGACCGCCCGCCAGCCGGCCAGCCCGGCGACCACCCCAGCGAACGTGCGGGACACCAGGATGCCGATCAGCAGGCCGCCCATCAGCGTGCCGATCACCCGGCTGCGCTCGTTGTCGCTGGCCAGCGTCGCGGCGTAGGGGACGAGCATCTGGACGACCACCGAGGTGACACAGCACAGCGCGATGGCGGCGTCGAGCAGGGGCAGGCTAGGAGCGAGCGCGCCGATGGCCAGGGTGACCGCGCAGCAGGCCAGCAGGCCGGTGAGCAGCGGGCGGCGGCGCATGATGTCGCCGGCCGGCACGATGAGCAGCAGCCCGGCCGCGTAGCCGAGCTGCCCGATCGTCACGAGCAGCGACGCGCTGCCCTGGCCCACGTGCAGCGAGTCACCGATCGAGTGCAGCAGCGGCTGCGCGTAGTACAGGTTCGCGACGGTCACGGCGCAAGTGACCGCCATCAGCCGGACCAGGCCGGGGGTGAGGCCATGTCCTGCCGCGTTCTCTGGGCGGGCAGCCGTGGTTCCCTGCTCGCTCACGGGTCTCCCATGGATCGCGGAAAGGGGCTCTAGTTACAACCCAGCGGGGCACGGATGATTCCGCGATCTGCAAACGATTGCGATTTGCCATGTAAGCGGACATCGCGGACATCGGGGGGTTCGTCCCCCCGGGGGACTAGAGTGACAGCGTGGCGGAGGGGCGGGTGGTCGCCGGGCGCTACCGGCTGACCAGGCAACTGGGGCGCGGCGGCATGGGAGCCGTGTGGCTGGGCGAGGACGAGCTCGCCGGGCGGCTGGTTGCCGTCAAGGAGCTGCGCGCGCCCGCCGGGGTCACCGAGGCCGAGCAGGAGGTCTTCAGGAAGCGGGCGCTGCAGGAGGCCCGCAGTGCCGCCCGGCTGGCGCACCCGAACGCGGTCACCCTGTACGACATCATTCCCGCCACCTCAGAAGACGACGCGGTGTACCTGATCATGGAGTACATCGACGGCGCCACGCTCGCCCAGGTCATCTCGCGGGACGGCCCGCTGAGCGAGCCGCGGACGGCCGGCATCGCGCTGCAGCTGCTGTCCGTCCTTGAGGCGGCGCACGTCCTCGGAATCGTGCACCGCGATATCAAGCCGGCGAACATCATGATCACCGCCGACGGCCGGGTGAAGCTGACCGACTTCGGGATCGCGCACGTGGTGGGCGGCACCCGGCTCACCGGGAGCGGCGTCATCGGCACCCCCGCCTACATGGCGCCCGAGCAGTTGCAAGGGCTGGATCTCACCCCGGCGGTTGACCTCTGGGCGCTCGGGGTCACGCTGTACAACGCCGCCGCGGGACGCAACCCGTTCGACCGCGAGACCACCGCGGCCACCTTCCACGCCATCCTCATGGCGGAGCTGCCCTGGCCGGCCTGCGCGCCACCGCTGGCCACCGTGCTCGCCGGGCTGCTTGTCCGCGACCCCGCGCAGCGGATCACGATCGCGCAGGCCCGCAGGCTGCTCGCCGGGAGCACCGCCGTGAGCGACGCGCCCCCGGCCGGCCGCGGCACCCCAGCTGCCGTCGCCGGCCCGATGACGCACCCGGGGAACCTGGCCTTTGAGGGGAATCAGACGCGCCCCGGCGGCCCGTGGTATCCGGACCGCGGCGCCGGCGGGCGCCCGGCGGGGCGTCGGCGCCCGGCGGTCATCGCCGGCGCGGGCGCGGTCGTCGCCGCGGTGGCGGTGGCAGTGATCATCGCGACGACGCTGCACTCGGGATCGCCGCACTCCGGGCCGGACGGGACGTCATCAAGTACGGGGGCGGACGGCCAGGTGACGGGTTCCATCCCAGCGGCCGTGGTCGTCACGCCCCTTGGATCGGGGGAAACTGGTATGCCCGCGAGATTCCTTGGCAACTGGACCGGCACGCTGACCGACAACACCGGCGTCGAAGGCCCGCAGGCCGTCCGGCTCACGCTGGCCGGCGGGGAGGTCGGCACCCTCGTGGGGACGGTTAGCTACCCGAACGTGGGCTGCGGCTACGCCTTGCGCCTGACCCAGGAGGCAGAGAACCAGCTCCAGCTCGACGAGGAAATCCAGTCCGGTCCTTGCATCTCCGAGTACGTCACGCTCACCCAATCGGACGCCGGGCTCACGGAATCCGTCTACGCGAGCACGCCAAGCGGGCAGCAACCCGACTTCTACGGCACGCTCACCAAGGGCACCGCCGGCTGACGTCCCGGTCAGCGGACGTGCCGGGCGGAGCCAAGCCCTCGTTCGGTATCCCGCTGACTGTCCCCGGCCGGCGCTACGATCTCAACGTGACCAATCACACGCCTCCTGTCACCGCTGACTCCGCTCTCGGGGGCGAGGACCTGCTGCGGTTGCTGGCCGGCACGGCGGCCGACGGCACGGATCAGCTAGGGACACGGGAGTCCGCGGTCCCCTGGCTGCGCACCGCGGGGCTGCTGCCTGGCGACGCCATCCTGAGCGGCTCGGAGCACGGCGCGCTGCTGCGGCTGCGCGACTCGCTGCGCGACATGCTGGCCGCGCGCGCCGCGGGGCGCGCGGACGAGGACGCCGCCGCCCGGCTGGCGCGCGCGCTCGCCGACGGGCGGCTCTCGGTCACCGTCGCACCGGACGGTGCCGCTGGACTGGCCAGCTCCGCCCGCGCCACCTACTCGAACCTCGTCGCGGCCGTCGCCATCGCCGTGGCGCAGGCCTGGTGACCCCGGCGCACGCCAGGTGAACCGCGCGGGCCTGGTGACCCGGCCGTGCCTGGTGACCCCGCCACGTGCCTGGTGAACCGCCTGCCCGATTGAGTCGCGGGCCCGGTCAGCGGGGTGGCGGCGCGGGCACGGGAATTGTCTCGCGCCGGTTATCGCTTTAACCGCGAGCGAGCAATACACGTGGAGGAGCGAGATGAGCACCGTCGCACTGACCGAAGACAACTTCGAGCAGACCGTTACCGGACAGGGGATCACCCTGGTTGACTGGTGGGCCGCCTGGTGCGGGCCATGTCGTGCGTTCGGGCCGGTCTTCGACGCCGCGAGCGAGCAGCACACGGACATCACCTTCGGCAAGATTGACACCGAGGACCAGCAGGGGCTGGCCGCCGCCGCCCAGATCACGTCCATCCCGACACTGATGGCCTTCCGGGACGGCATCCTGGTCTACTCCAAGGCGGGCGCGCTGCCTGCTGCCTCACTTGAGAAGCTCATCCAGGCCGTCCGCGAGCTGGACATGGCGCAGGTCCGCGAGGAGATCGCCGCCCAGTAGGCAGCCTGACCAGCTACTTCCTACTTCCCTGACCAGTCAATCGGCGGTCAGTGGCACCGGGTCACCTAACGGCAGAAAGCGCTGGCCGCCCGGCCGAATACTCCCGGAGCCGCTGGGTAGCCGGAGCGGAGCGAACGTCGCGTTCACCCGAAAAGGGAAGTGATGGCAGTGGTTGGGTTCATGCGGATTAGGCGCACTCACGGGATCATCGGCGGCCTGCTCGTCGCCCTGCTTGGCATCTGGGGCGGCATCATCCCGTTCGTCGGCCCCTACTTTAACTACGCGTACACGCCGGACACGGCGTGGAGCTACAACACGGGGCGGCTGTACCTGGAGATCCTGCCGGGTGTGGGCGCGCTCCTTGGCGGGCTGCTGATGATGGCCGCGCGGAGCAGGCACGTGGCGCTGTTCGGCGCGCTCCTGGGGATCGCGAGCGGTGCCTGGTTCGCGCTCGGCAACGTCTTCGCTCCGCTCTACTGGACGACGGCGAACCCGGCTGGCGTCCCGGCCAGCGGCGGCACGCTGATGCGCGCGCTTGAGCAGGTCGGCTTCTTTACCGGACTTGGCCTCGTCATCGTGCTGTTCGCGGCCATGGTCGCCGGGCGGGTCACCGCCGTTCCCGGTGTTACTTCGGTGATCGAGCGGCCGACGATCCCGGCGAGCCGGGAGACGGTGGACGAAAGCGAGACGGAAGTCATCGGGTAGCCGACGGCTCGCGGAGCCTGACCGTCCCCGCCGGTCTGCGGCGGCGGGGACGGTCGCTCATGCCAGGGGCCGGCCGCTCCCCCCTGGGGGGCCGGCCCCTGGGGCTTTCCTGGCCCCTGGGCCTTACATCCGGGTCCGGCCGAAGTCGTCGAACTCGCCGTTCCTGACGCCACCGAGGAAGGCCTGCCACTCGTCCGGGGTGAACCGGAGAACCGGTCCCCCGCGATCGCGGCTGTTCCGGACGCCGATTGCGCCTCCGGGCTGGTCCGATACCTCGACGCAGTTGCCGTTGGCGAAACTCAGCGAGCTCTTGACCCAGATCGACCTGGTCATCGTGCTGCTTGCCAGACTTCCCGTCATTGGGGTTCCCACGTTGTCCCTTCGCTGACTGACTTTCCCAGCCGGGTGCGAGCATCTGCCGGTAGGTTAACTACCGGTCCCACCCTGAGCTGGCTGCCTCGAACCGGTCTCGTCCTGCCCGCCGTCCGGAGAAGTCGGCGGGCCAGCAGCAGGCTGGAAAGGTTCATTACGAATGCTGCTGCAACTTGCAGTGCAAGACATCGGTCAGCTGCCGTATATGTGCGCTTCGCCCCCTAAGTCCGCTTGAGACATCAGGTGACAACGTTGTCACGGTGATGCCTGAGGGGCGCGGTCCGCCGTTGGACCCGGGCGCGCGATGCAGATCGGGACGTTTTTCTTGTTCCCTGGGCCTCTTTGTGGTGCGAACGGAGTGTGCGACCATCGGCGCAAGCCGCCGGCCTGCCGATCCGCCGACCTGCCCAACGCCGACCCAAGGAGACGTCATGGCGTTCGCGATGCGACCTGAATGGAAGGACGAGCCGGTCTCGACCACTGGCGCGTCATACGTGGAGCCGTCGGCAACGGACCTCATCGAGCCGGGGCAGCGGGTGGCGCACCTCTTCCCGCGCAGCGTGATGGAGGAGTACGTCCTGCAGCGGGTGACCGAGCGGGTCTGGTGGGTCTCCAGGCATTTCTACGGGTCGCTGTTCTATGTGGGGACGCGGGGCGTGCTGCTGCTCGACCCGTTCCTCGGCGGGGCCGACGCGACGGTCAAGGCGGTCGCGTCCGTGACCGACCTGCCGGTGACCGCGGTGGTGTACTCGCACTTCCACGCCGACCACGTCGGCGGCGCGCGGCGACTGTTCGAGCTGCTTGCCTCCGCGCCTCCCAGGGTGATCGCCTCGGAGAACACGGCCATCTGGATGGAGCGGTTCGGCAGCGATCTGCCATGGCCGGCCGACGTGCTCGAGTGGCCGTCCGGCTCCCTTTCCTTCGAGGACGTGACGCTCCGGCTGCGCGGACTGCCCCGGCCCGGGCACGCGCCCGATCACGCGGTGTTCCTCCTCGAGGAGGAGCGCGTCGGGCACTCGGCCGACCTGATCAACATCGATCAGCTGCCGTTCGGCGGGTTCGCCGGCCAGGACCCGCTGGTGCTGTTCAAGCCGAACCTGGAGTTCGCCAGGTCGCTTGAGTTCGACTGGTTCTGCGGCGGCCACGGCAACATCGGCGAGAAGTCCGACTTCGACGTTTACCTCACGTACCTGGACGAGGTGGCCGGGCTCGTCAACGAGTACGTCCCGCGCCCGGAGGTGGTTCCCGACCTGTCACTGACCGACTACCTTGGCGGCCTCGACGAGGCGAGCAGGTCCCGGCTCCTGACCGGGCTCGACAACCACTTCGGGCTCTACCTGTACGGCCGGCAGATCGCGGCCGGGCAGCCGCCGGCCGCCAACGGCGGGAACCCGTTCATGAGCGGCACGATCGGCGAGTGGGCGACGGAGCGGAAGGAAGCGGTCGACGCGGCGGTGCCGCGCATCATCGAGCGGCTGCGCCCCAAGTACGGGCGCATGTACAACTTCGACGACGCCCAGCCGGGCAACGTCCGGCTGATGGCCATGGCCATCCAGCCGAGTCTCACCAACCGCTGACGCTGCCGCCTCCCTTTCGTGATCATGGACTTCTGGCTATCGGAAAAAGCGGGAAGGCGGGTCAGTGACCCGCCTTCCCGTGATAACTGGGTAACGCGCCGAAGCGGTCGAACTCGCCGTTGTGAACGCCGCCGATGAACGCGTGCCACTCGTCCGGTGTAAACCGGAGAACGGCGCCGGCGATGTCTCTGCTGTTGCGGACGCCGACTGCTCCGCCGGACAGGTTCGCCACCTCAACACAGTTGCCATTGGCGAAACTGAGCGAGCTTTTCACCCATTCGGGCTGACTTTCGAGTGTAGGCATAGCAATGCTACCCCTTTACTGTTTTTTGTGTGTTTGCCCTGCACACGTGGCTACCAACGGCGTGAGCCTTACCGAGAGTAGCCAACACCGGTGAGGCTAGCACACCATGAGCATCAGGGGTCTGATTCAACCCAAGTGGCGCCACTGGCCGGTAAGCAGTCTTTAATTACACGTCTTCACATAGATCACACTGGACACATTGATAATCACAGATCTAACAGGGGCGGGCCGCAAGCGATACCAGCGCATTCGCTCCGCGCTCCGTGCCAGTCTCGCACAAGATTTCGGATTTGTCAGGAGGCGCTGAGGCGGGTGCCGGCCCAGTGGGACTCGGCCACGTCAAGAATCAGCTGCTTGGAGTCCGCCGAGCTGAGCGCCGCCTCGGTGAGCGTGCGGAAGGCCACCCGGTGCAGGTGGGTCTCTCGCTCGCCCTCGAGGATGAAGCCGCTGCGCATCTGCTCCGTGGAGACCACGTCTTGCAGGACCGCGTCGCCGTCGGCCTCGAAGCCGAACAAGACGAACGACTCGCCGATGACCGTGTGCGGGCCGTCGAGCGGCAGGATCTGCAGGGTCAGGTTGGGGCGGTCGCACTCCTTGGCCAGCCGCTGCAACTGCTCGTACATCGCTCGGTCCGAGCCGATCCTGCGCAGCAGGACCGACTCGTCGAGCACCACGTTGAGCCTGAGGCCGATACGGTCGAGTACCTGCTGGCGGCGCATCCGCACCCGGACGAGCCGGGTCACCTGGGACGGCGCGATCGGCTCGACCCGGTCGTAGCTGTCGATGATGTGCCTGGCGTACGCCTCGGTCTGCAGCAGGCCGGCGACCACGTCCACGTGCCAGATGGCCACGGCGGTCGCCTCATGCTCAAGGCCGATGAACTGCTGGTAGTCCTCGGGCAGGCTGTCGGCGTACTCCTCCCACCAGCCCTTCTGCGAGGCATCCTGGGCGAGCGCGAGCAGCATCTCGCGGTGCGTGCCCTTAACGCCGTAGTAGTCGAGCAGCCGCTCGACCTCCGAGGGACGCAGCCCCGTCTTCGCCCGCTCGTACCGGCTGATCTTCGAAGGGGACCAGCGGAGCGCGTGCGCCACCGACTCGCCGCTGCGCCCCTTGGCCTCGCGCAGCTGCCGCAGCTCGGCCGCGAGCCGCCGACGGCGCACCGTGGGAGAACCCTCCTCAACCACCGGGCACCCTCCTCTCGCCGGCAGGCGGCGCGGTTCCGCAAGCTGCCCGCACCCGGTTACCGCTCCGGCCGCGGGCAGTACCGAGCTGTGGACAGTACTGTAACCCTGATCTTGAATATTTCACGGAAAGGTTTGGCGAAACCAGGGAATCGCAGTTATCCGCACCGATGGTGATCAAATCGTCACTGCGCCCGCGTTTGCGCATTACGCTGCGTCGCCGCCGAAAGGCGGGCGAGGCTGAAGCACCTGCGGGGACATGGCAGTGCGGTGGCCGTTCCCGTGCTGCGTGATGTTCACGATCGCAGGCAGTCCCTTAGTGCTTGCGGTGAGAAGTGGATTTCAATAACGATTGCTGAGTTTCCGATTGCCAGGTACGACTTGCGATATAATTGTATGCTCAAGTGTCGCGTGACACTCGTGAGGCGGCGTTGAAGTGCGGAATTGCCGACCCTACCGAGCGTCATCGTTCCTCGTTCACCCGCAACCGAAACGGGCCTATCCGGTTGGGCGGACGAGACCTGGTTCCACGCATTGAACGTTGCCGTGGTGACGGCCCTGGACGACCGTAACCGCTTGGATGGGTGGTCGTCCTGGCGATGACGCGTTCGCCGCGAGTGAGCGCCGGCCGGCGCCGGTCGGCAGGCCAGTGGCAGCAACGGCAGGGGCAGTGCGGAGCGAGGCACCGGATGGCCGACAGGGCAGAGCTACGTAAGTGACTGAAGATGTACATGTGATTAAAGATGCACAGTAGTCCAGTGCTTTTCATGGCGCTAATCGACAAGAGTTGATCAGTATCGCGATTTGAGGGCGGCGCTTGACGGGCGAGTCTCACGGGGACGAAAGCACCCCGCGTGGTCGCCGCGACACGCCAGAAGAAGTAAAATTCCGGGAAATCTCGCCGATTCACAATCGTGATCTTTGCGATCTCAGCCACCCCAGAAAAGGCAGCCGCCGACGATTCGGTGAATCGTCGGCGGGCAGATGCCTCTTCGCGGTTTCAGCCGTGTAGGCCAACCATTTGAGGCGAGGCATGGCCGGCTGAGGCCACGGCAGTGGCCGGGGCTGCCGTGGTGGTGAGTGCCAGGACTGGGCCGGCCACCAGTGAGCCGACTGTGCCAAGCGTGAGGATGACGGGAGCGAGAATGTTACGCCGAATGCGCATGTCTACCTCCATGCGTTGACCGAGGTCACGTGCCTACAACCTGGCATCGGCGGCCCGATCGGACTGCGTCGTCCAATCTTTTTGTTCGCCAGTCTTTGGCTGATTACATAAGATAGAGTAAGCCTAAGAGGACGCTATATTCAAATAGTAAAACAGGCGTTACCGATTGCTATGGCAATATGCGGGTAAATTCTCTTCTTGAATGCACTGCAATTGCTGCAAACGATTGCTCCGCAAAGTCCAGCGAAACTTGCACGGCATATTACGACTACATAAAGTCACCATGGTGAATAAAGGACCTGTATCGTCCGAATTTCTGTCCTAAATAGAACCGCTTGTTCCGTCGATGTCCGGCTAGTACGCTTCGTGACATGCATCCGGTAACCCCGGCCGGCATGCTGGCCGGACGTGCAAACGAGCTGGCGCTGCTCGACGGGCTATTTAATGATCTTGCCCGGGGCAGCGGTAACGCGGTGCTCATCGAGGGCGAGCCGGGCATTGGCAAGACTTCCCTTGTCCGCAGCGCGCTCGCATCCGCTGCTCAGACCGCACGACACGGGCAGCGGCCTGGCTGCCAGGAGTTCTGGGGCGCTGGCGACGAGCTCGGCCAGGAGCTCCCGCTGCTGCCATTCCTCGACGCGCTGCGCGTGCGCGGCACGTCCGCGAACGCGCGCCGTACCACCATCGCCGGGCTGCTCCGCGGCGAGGTCGCCACGGACCGCGGCGCCGACGTGCCCGCGATGCTTGCCGAGCAGCTTATCGCCCTGGTCATCGACGAGACCGCAGCCCGGCCCGTGGTACTCGCTATTGACGACCTGCAGTGGGCGGACCCCGCGTCCGTCAAGCTCTGGGGACGGCTGGCGCGCACCGCGCGGCAGGTGCCGCTGCTGCTCATCGGCATGACCAGGCCCGCACCACAGCGCGAGGACCTGCTGGCGCTGCGCCGGGCGGTGGAGCCCGATAACCGTGTCCCGCTCGACGCGCTCTCCCCGCCGACGGTGGCCGAACTGGTTGGCACCCTGGCCGGCGGACGGCCGGACACCGGGCTGCTGCGGCTGGCTGCCGGGGCAGCGGGTAACCCGCTCTACCTCACCGAACTGCTCGCCGCGCTCGCCCGGTCCGACGGCATCGCCATCACGTCGTCGGGCACCGCGCAGCTCGCGGCCGACTCGGTGCCCTACTCACTGCCCGGGGCCATCGCAGACCGGCTAGGCTTCGTCTCCGCGCCCGCCAGGCAGGTGCTGCGCGCGGCGGCGCTGCTCGGCGTCGAGTTCGCGCTCACCGACCTGACCACCGTGCTTGGCCGGGGCGTGGCCGATCTTGTTCCTGCCCTCGACGAGGCCCGCGCCTCCGGCGTGCTTACCGGCGCTCCGGGCGGCGCAGGCCTGGCCTTCCGGCATCCGCTGATCAGGGAGGCCCTGTACGCCGAGTTGCCCGCCGCCGTGCGCAGCGCCTGGCACCGCGATGCCGGCCACGCGCTCGCCACCGCGGGCGCGGCACCGGACCGGGTGGCCAGGCAGCTGCTGCGCTCGATCGGCGAGCCCAGCGCAACGCGCGGGCGTGGTTTCACCGGCGACAGTTCCCTCCTGACCGGAAGGCCGGGCATCCCCGCACCTTCGGTCGCCGGCCTGCCGACGGCCACGGGTGACCTGAGCGTCGAGATCGAGCGTCCGCCCGTTGGAGTTACCACGGGACGACCGGACGGTCCCGTCGACGAGTGGATGCTCGACTGGCTGGCGACCTCGGCGGACTCACTGGTCAGCCAGGCACCTGGGGTCGCTGCGGAGCTGCTCGCCGAAGCTGTCGCCGGGGTGCCCGCAGGATCGGTCAAGCACGGGTGGCTAGCGAGCAGGCTCGCGGATGCCCTCTACCGAACGGGGGACCACGCCGCAGCAGAGAACGTAGCGACGCGCGCGCTCGGCCATGCCAGCGACCCGGACCTGGTGGTGGACCTGCAATGGACGCTCGCCCAGTGCCGGATCGTGGCGGGTTCCGCCGGCGAGTCCCTCGCAACGCTCCGCCAGGCGCTCGCGGGACCGGGGGTTACCCCGAAGCACCAGGCCCGGCTTCTGGTCCTTGCCGCCCGCACCTACCTTTACATCAACGACGTGGAGGCCGCCGGCCGCGAGGCGGATAACGCACTCGCCGCGGCAACCGAGGCGGGGGACGCGTGGGCGACGGGTTGGTCGCTGCACGTGCTGGCTCTGATGGCGATGATCCGGGGTGAGCTGAGCGAGGCTCTGCCGCTTTACGATCGCGGCCTTGCGGTGACCGAGACCGATCCCGCACTTTACGACCTCGGCCTGCTGCTCCAGATCAACAAGGCAATCGCGCTCGGCAACCTCGACCTGTGGGACCAGGCACTGGTCACCGCGGAGCGAGCGGGACAGCTTGCCGACCGGGTCGGCACGTCGTACCGGCTGACGCAGGCGCATAACGTGCTTGGCCAGGCACTCTACGAGCTGGGCCGGTGGGACGAGGCCCTGACCGAGATTGCGGTCATGCCTGAGGACCTGAAAGACCCGATGCTCGTGTGCGTCGAGTTCGGGATCGCCGCGGAGATCGCCTTCCACCGCAACGACCCCGTCGCGGCGCGCCGGTACCTTGCGGCGACCGAGCCGCACTGGCAGCGGGTTGAGTACCGGACCATCCCGTCGCTGGTGCTCGCCAGGTCGCTTGACCGGGAGCAGGACGGCGCGCTCCGCGAGGCGCTCGACGTACTCACGGCCATCTTGAGCAGCAACCCCGACGACCTCGGGGAGACCGAGGACCTGCTTGGCGACGCCGTCCGGCTCGCGCTCAAGGTCTGCGACAAGGACACCGCGCAGACGATCGCGGAACAGGCCGCCACCCTCGCCGAGGGATCGGAGATCCCGCACCGTCAGGCGAACGCCCTCTACTGCCGCGGCCTGGTCGACCGGGACTCCGCCGTGCTGCTCGCCGCCGCGCAGCAGTACGCCGAGTCGGGTCGGCCGCTGCCACGGGCCAAGGCCCTGGAGGCGGCGGCCG
>Ga0265338_10000569_pt1 | contig 64949 bp, 52 predicted proteins | sample 42126metaG_FD_193579 | JGI IMG/M metagenome (GOLD analysis project Ga0265338, IMG submission 193579) | Rhizosphere microbial communities from Carex aquatilis grown in University of Washington, Seatle, WA, United States - 4-21-26 metaG | ecosystem: Host-associated > Plants > Roots > Rhizosphere...
TTGAATAATAAGATATATAATTACCTGCAAACAAAGAAACAACCTAGCCTAACAGTTAGGCTGTTAAAGCCCCTTTTAGGGGTTTGGGGTGTTCACGTCACAAAATAAATTGTCATTTCTATTCTATTTCCTTAACTTAATGACATTGAGTCCGCTCGAGCCTTACCAAGTCTTAAATACGACAATAATTCATTCTCATAACTTATTTTGATACGTTGATGCCATTTTTCGATAACTCTATCTCAACTTTTACATTTAAGGGAGCTTAAATCAGATTGTGTAAACTCAATAAATTAGAGTTTAATTACGTTTTTAACCTTCACATCCTTTTTGGGGCTAATCGTTACTTGAAACGTTTACTAAAAATGACAGTCAACCTCCTGCCCCCAAGTTGTTTGGAAACCAAAGGAAGATTAGGGTTTGCTAAATATTCTATTCTTATTCGTAATGCCTGGTTTACGTTCGACGATCTGCTTACCGGGAGTTCTAAAAATCCAATTCTGTGCGTTACGCTGTTTTTTTTAAATCATCATTTACAATGATAGAGACAATTCATGAATTGTCTCTACTGCGGTTTTACAAAAACAGCAAGCCTTGATAATTGTTTTTTTTGATCCTCCCTTACTTTTTAATCTGCACAGTATATTCGTTTGGAACAATTTTATGACCATGTGTACGGGCAAAGACTTTGGTAAATTCTGCTCCAAAATAGAGAATGATGGCCGAATAATAAACCCATGCTAATATCAATATCACCGAACCTGCCGCTCCATATATTGATGCAATATTATAACGACTCAAATATGCTCCTATTGCAAACTTACCTATCATAAAAAGGAACGCGGTGAACGATGCTCCGATAAGTGAATCTCTCACATCGATTTTTCCATCGGGCAATGTTTTAAATATGATGGTAAATAATAAAGTGATGATACTAAATACAATGAATATATTAACGCCATAAAAAAGCCAAACAATATGATGTGGAAAGATTATAAGCAATTGCTTATTAAACACATCGACAATTGAATTTATGATCAAACTAACCAACATCAAAAAGCCAACGGTACCTATCATCGAAAATGACATCAGACGATTATATAAAAACTTTACTATACCCCGCTTCGGTTTAGCTTGGATTCCCCATATATAATTTAAGGAGTCTTGTATTTCGGCAAAGACTCCCGATGCTCCAACTAATAACACGATTACACCTATTGATGTGGCAAAAACATTATTATTCGATAGTTTTACATTTTTCAATGTTTCCTGAATTTGTAATGCTGCCCCATTTCCTACCAAATCGTTTATTTGTCCGAAGATATGTCCTCGTACTGCATCGGCTCCAAAGAATATTCCGCTTACGGTTATGATTATAATCAATAATGGTGGCAACGAAAAGATGGTATAATACGATAACGCTGCACTTAATTTTAATGCATTATCGGCTATAAAGCCTTTGAAGCTTTCGGTAAAGAGATATGCTATTTTTTTGAATATTGTTTTCATACTGTTTTTTATCCACTGATGACACTGATAAATACTACACTGATAAATACACTGATAATATAAAGAAACGATTTTGGGGCTACTGCGATTTTAACCACAAAGATGCACAAAGGAATTTCACAAAGGCACACAAAGGAATTATTGGCTAACGTGGACTTGCAGTCCGTGCTTTTATATTTATAACGAACAGACTGCAAGTCCGCTCGAGTCAACACACAAAGGAATTATCTTATTAATTTGTATTCCCTTTGTGTGCCTTTGTGATATCCTTATTCTCCTTCGTGGTTAATTCGTAATTCGTAATTCATAATTCGTAATTCTTATTGGTACAACACTACGTCGGGTTTTCCCAGTTCAAAATCTCTAAACCCGAAATCGGATGTTTTAAATGCATTTACTTTAAACAGCTCGTTACCTACGCCTGGCATGACGGGATAAAACGATAGCGATATTTGAAAGGTATTAATAATAAGATTCTCGTTCTTAATTAATATTCCAATTCCGAATTGCGAATATATTTTACTTCCCGAGAATCCGTTTTGAGCATTGCCGAGCATTCCCATCGAATAGTTGATAAAGGGTCCGAACTTGAATCCTATAAAATTCCAGGGTGCATACGATTGTGTTTGCAAGGTTACTATAAAGCGATTGGTTCCCACTAATCCGGTACTGGTAAATCCATCCAATCCGTAACCTTCGTTTATGGTTAAACTATCGTACGAAAAACGTTTCAACCCTATGGTGAGTTGTGGTTTTATAAATTGACGGAATTTCCATTTACCTACTTCCTCTAATTTGGTAAAATAATTGATACTTGCCGTTATTATTCCCTGTTCAGTCTGTCGGGCATGGAGAAAGGTTCCATATTCCACATTTGTTGAGAAATAACCCCATCGATAATAGTTACCACACGAATATCTGACGCCAAGATATAAGCGATCTTCATCATTTTTCAGTTGATAGCCTCCAGTTATTCCGTATAACATGCCAACCGGAACATCTTCGGTAATACCATATTTAAATATATACGAATCATGAACATATTTTCGAGTTGAAACACCAACTCCAGCAAGATAAAAGATTTCGTCGGAAAAATTATGTTGTGGATCGACTCGTTCGTCGGGTGTTTCAAGATATTTAATCCTTAAGAATCGTGCAGTGGTAATAAGATTGGTCGAACGATTCTTTACGGTGTTACCTTTAAAGAGGGGTATTGCATATCCCAGCCAATAATCTTGCGAATTGAATTTATATCGACGCGGCACAAAAACCGAATCGGGAAATTGTAACGAGTCTTTATTAAAAAGTTGTGTAAAATTAATCCCTCCCGCCCATTTGGTATACGATGAAAAGAACGGACGTTCAACGGCAAAGATTTTACTGAAATTTTGATATCGGTCGGTTCCATAATGGAATCGGGTATTTATATATGTATTGTAAATATTGGGAATAAAATAATTGGTATTATAAGCTCCTTTACTAGAAAAGTCGTATCGAGTGATTTCGTTACTATATTGATGTCCCATTCCTCCAAAATTATTATCGGTAACATTTAAAGTAATATATTTTGTCGATCCTTCAACTCGTGGTGCTACACTCCAGTTATCCAATTCACGAATATAAATATCAACAGAATCAGAATTTTTCGATGTTGCTACGGTATAAAACGAAACGTCGCGAACATAGTTCTGACTCCTTACCAAACGCTCCGATTCTATAACTAATAACGAGTCGAATGGTTTGTTTTGATGAATCAATAGCAGATTTCGTATCGTAAAATTGTGTGTTTTAACATGTAGTGCGTTTCCTGCTTTCGATACTTTATTTAATGGTACGGTTATGGTATCGGCAATTGAATTTCCAAAAGGATCGAGAGTTGTTATCTTAATATGACGTATTATTTTCCCTTCAAAACTACTATATGGTTTCTGCAATGCTTTTTTCTTTTTTTTCTTTTTTGATACTGAAGTATTTGACGTAGGTCTAAAAAACAACTTATAAGCAAATGATTTGAATTTACTACCTTTCGAGAAGTTCTCAATTTTTGCATACAATTGCGTTGAATCTTTCACCACAGGAGCTGTTTGTGCACATACAAAACTTGTACTAATAAATACTATAACAATCGTTTTGAACCACATGTATAGGTATTAACGTGTTTTCTTCTTTTTTATTGAGTCAAGTGTTGCTGCCTTTTTATTTATAGCATCTTGAATTACTTTTTCTTCTGCTTTTTTCTTCTTGTTATAGAATCCCCGTAAAAAGAAATTATGTTTTGCTGCTTCCATATTCTCAGTCAATCCCTTTGAGCTTTTCTCAAGATTTACCATCGTATGATTGAAACTCCGTGCTATATTAGAATCTTGGATTAATCGTCCAATGGTTCCTTTACCTTTATTTATTTTATGTAATATTTCGGCCAATTGTTGCGAGATAATTGCTGCATTCGTTGCTGTTATCTGCACACTAGCCATGATGGCATCTGTTTCTATGGGTTCAACCGATTCGAGTCGTTGATCGTCTTTTACCAATCCGGCTTGAGCACTTCCTTGTGTAATTACAATAAATCTATCACCTATAAGACCTTCAGAACCTATTGATACCTGACAGTCTGATTTAATAAATTGATGTACTTCTTTTCTTACAAGCATATCAACTTTTACCGTCGAATCGTTTATGATGCTTATGTTGTCGACCGTTCCCACATTTATTCCCGAAAAGCGGATATTATTTCCTACTTGCAATCCACTGATATTATAGAAATGTGCCGTGAGCTTAAATACAGGATTAAACATATTCTTTTGTTTACCGATGATAAAGATTGCAATAACAAAGAGAGCTATGCCAATTGAGACAAATAGTCCTAATCGTATTTTAAATTTGTGTGTTTGTGTGTCCATGATTTTGTGGTTTTACATTAGTGATATATTTTATTTTGACTTTAATAGAGCAAATTCTTAAGATTGAAAGAACGATTTTATCAATTTATCGTCCGAGGTTTCAAATGCGTCCAATGTTCCTGTTTTATATATTTCGCCTTCATTAAGCATTATGACGCGATTGGCTGTTTTTCGTGCACAAGCAATATCGTGAGTGATTATAATTGAAGATGTTTTATAGCTTTTCTGTACATCTTTTATCAACATGCTTATTTCGTCGGAAGTAATAGGATCGAGTCCGGTTGTGGGTTCGTCGTATAACATTATCATCGGATCAACAACAATGGTTCGTGCCAAACTGATCCTCTTTCGCATACCTCCTGATAGTTGCGAGGGCATTTTATCGATCGAATCGGATAAGCCTACATTCTCCAAAGCTTCTTTTACCTTATTATCTACTTGATATTGCGAAATCTGTTTCTTTATTCTTCGTAAAGGGAATTCAAGGTTTTGCCTCACGGTCATCGAATCGTATAATGCTCCACTTTGAAAAAGGAATCCAATCTTTCTTCTCATTTCGGCTAATTCCTCGCCTTTTAATGTATTTATATTTTTACCGAGTACATCAATCGATCCTTTATCGGGCATTAATAAATTAACAATACATTTTATCAATACCGATTTTCCCGATCCCGACTTACCGAGTACAACCAGATTCTCGCCTTTATATAATTGTAAGGAAACATCTATTAATACTTCTTGATTATCAAATCCTTTTTTTAGGTTTTTGATATCTATTATTGTTTCTGCTATCATTTCTTTTATTTGTAATTTATCATTCTCCATTCATTTAAAACCAAGGGTTTTGCCCTTGGCTATTTATTACGGTCTTTCAGACCTTTGAGCCATTCTAAATGAAACGTTTATGCTCTATTTATTCCCTAAATTGTGTAATTCATAATTTATTTCGATGAGGCTTCATCATTCACCATTCATAATTCATAATTAAATGATATCGCTTATTTTCTTTAACAATCTTAATTATTTAATTCATCTGTGCATATCAGTGATATTCATCAGTGTAAATCAGTGGAAAATAAACATCGTTTTCACCTCTCATAATTAAATCATATCTGTTATCTGCACCGCAATCATATCAACAACGATAACTAATAATGAAGCAAGCACAACTGCCGAGTTCGCAGCTTTTCCAACACTTTCGGTTCCACGTCCGGCGGTATAGCCTTTGTAGCAACCTACGAAACCGATTGTTGCTCCAAATAAGATTGATTTAATAAAAGCGGGTATAAAATCTTTGAATTCAACGTGACTGAATGCTTGTGAAAAGAATAACACGAACGATACATCACCTTTAATATTAGCTCCTGCCCAACTTCCCAGTATGCCAAGTGTATCGGCATAAAGAATTAGTAATGGTATCATCAATGTTGCTGCTAACACTCTTGTAACGACTAGAAAACGCATCGGATTGGTCGACGATACTTCCATTGCATCAATTTGTTCGGTAACTTTCATTGATCCTAATTCAGCTCCCATTCCCGATCCTATTTTACCTGCACAAATGAGTGCTGTAATTACCGGTCCCATTTCGCGTATTAACGATACAGCTACCATTCCCGGTAACATACTTACCGCTCCAAATTGAATAAGCACCGGTCGCGATTGTATGGTTAGAACCAATCCCATGATTGTTCCCGTTACCGAAATCAGCGGTAATGATTTATACCCTATTTGAAAGCATTGACGAAGAAATTCCTTCCATTCGAAATCGCGAGAAAAGGTTTCTTTAATTGTTTGTGCTATGAAAATAAATATCATTGCTATTTCAAGCAATAAACGATTACCTTCTTCTACTTTTTCAATGGTTTTTCTTTTTGTATTGGAATAAACCCGTCGTGTTTCTAATTGTATATTGGGAGCTATGCTGAATCGTTTCATTGTTTTGTTTTTATGTTTCTCACTTGAGAATCCGAAGACTTTATTTAATGTTGACTTATTGATGTTTCATTTATTTTAGTTCTACAAATACCCCAAACCCCTAAAAGGGGTATTCTTAACTTTTTAGCTTGCAGTCCGTGCATTCAAATCTTATAACGAACGGACTGCAAGTCCGCTCGAACCTTACCAAGTCTAAATACGACAATAATTCATTCGCATAACGTAATATACCTAATAGATTATGTCCTCAGAGACCGACTTCTCTTTATTCTTTAACAATAATAAACTCTGTACGACGATTCTTTTGATGTTCGGCTTCGGTACAGTCGGATAGTACTTTATATTCGCATTCGCAACGGTTAAGTAATCTTGTTTTACCATAACCTTTACCAGTAATACGAGTTGGATTGGTTATTCTTTTTTGAATATATGCTGTCGATGATTTTGCTCTTCGTTCCGATAATTTTTGATTATACTCGAAACTTGATCGACAATCGGTATGAGCTCCCAATTCAACAACCATTGTTGGATGTTCGTTCATTACTTTAACAATATTATCCATTTCAGGAATAGCATCGGGTCGGATATTCCATTTTCCATAATCGAAATAAATGGTGTTTGGACTAAATGCTAATACTTTGGCCAAGTTGGCACCAACCTTTAATTTCGCAGCAATTGGAACGGGTAGCACCGTAACGGTATCAGCTTTCTTAAGCATGATGATATCGGCTATAACAATTACTTCTTTTCCAAAAGTATTTGCTATGGTATCGCCTTTGATATAGTCTTTGTTTGTGCCTGTTAATTTGAAATTCCTGTCTTTTTTAACCGTGAAACTAAATGCTGCATCGTCTTTGGTGGTAAGGGTATCGATTATTTCGCCTTTATCGTCTAACAAGGTAACGAAGGTTTTAGCTATTGGAAATCCAATTGAGTTCTTTGCTATGCCAGTTATCTTTTTACTTATGGTTAATGCTTTTATAAAATCAACACCATAGATATCATCACTTCCGTTACCTCCTACTCTATTTGATGAGAAATAACCGAGCGTCATTTTATCGTTTACAATAACCGAGAAATCGTCGTATTGTGTATTTAAGGGTGATCCTGCATTATAGACTTTTCCATAATGGTCACCGTTTATTTCGGCTATAAAAATATCTAAACCTCCAAGTCCAAAACGTCCGTTCGATGAAAAAAACAATATTTGATTACTTTCTTCAAGATAAGGAAACATTTCATCGCCTTCGGTATTTATATCCGAACCAAGATTTTGAGGTTTGCCCCATTGACCTTGATTGTCTTTTACTGTTTTATAAAGATCGGCTCCACCAAATCCACCGGGCATATCGCTCGTGAAATACATCGTGTTTCCATCTTTCGTTAAGAAGGGTTGACCAACTGAATAGTCGCTATTATTAAAGATAAAGGGAGTTGGTTTAGTCCATTTTTGATCGACAAAGCTGCTAAACCATATTTGAATTTCAACAATCTTATCGTTTGTATGATCGCTATAGTTATTACGGCTGAATGCTATTACGGTTCCTTTATTGCTAAAGCTTGCAGGTCCATCGTGTAAATGTCCATTTAGTTTTGTACTGAAATTCTGAACATTGGTTAATTGACGATCGGAGTCAACATCTGCCACATACATATCCCAGAAAGGTTTACCTGTCCAATTGTAATTTCGTACAATCATCTTTTCCTTTGCCCTGCTTGAGGTGAATACTATTTGGTTATTGTAGTAGCTTGTTCCGAAATCTTCGGCATCGGTATTAATCGTTAAATGTTTAACACGATATTTACCATCATCCTTTTGTAAATCACCAAGCGATGCTTTGTTTTCGGCAAAGCTCTTTGCTCTTAAATCTTCGGGTTTCAGTGTTACAAACTTTTCCATCCAAACGGCTGATTGTTGATATTTACCATTCGATTTCAGAACCATTGCATAGTTATAATAATCTAAAGGTAAGACTCCTGCTGTTGATTGTATCAGTTTATCGTAAACAACTTCCGATTGTTTATTCGAGTCAAGTTTATGATAGGCTTCAGCTAAATGGCGTTGCCCTTCAATGGTCAGTTGTTTTGCAGCATTGTACGACTTTATAGCATCCGAATATGAATATCTGAATGTTAATTTGTCGCCTTTCAATTCTTTGTGCGATTTTTCTTGTGCGGTTACCTGAATACAGCTGCCGATAAGAAGTAATATTGGTAATAGTATCTTTTTCATAGTAATAATTTTAATTGTTATTTATAGAACTGATGTGAACCCTCATATGATTCTGTCATGTATTTGCGTCAAGCAAATCAATGAGGATTCCTTTAATCAAGTATTAAAAATTTCTAGGTGAATGAATCTGTTTCTTACTAGAGAAAATAAAATCGTATCGTAATACTATTTCATGGCTACCCATATTATATTTTCCCGTTTGTAATCCATACGACCAATCGAACGAATAACCAAGATGAAACTGTTGTGTAAGATCATATCCTAATAAAACACCTGCAGCATCGCCGGTACGAAACATTGCTCCAAGCAATAATCGTTTTGCAACGATAAACGATGCGGTAAGATCGGCCTGAACCGGTGCTCCACTCGTTACTTTAACAAAACCTGTCGGTTTAAAATCCAAGTTTTCGCTTAAGCTGAACATTGCTCCTGTAATAAAGTAATAGTGACGTTGTTCTTTTCCAACCACCGTTGTTGTATTACTGATTTGATTAGCTACCGAATAACTATTTTCCAATAAACTCGGTGCCGAAATACCTGCATAGAAACGTTCTCTGTAATAATATGCTCCAAATCCGAAATTAGGAGATAGATGTTTACTGATATTATTAGAAAATGAAGGATCAATTTGTTGATCGAGCGTTAAACTGCTCAAGTTTGCTTTAAACATATTGATTCCGGCACTTAAACCAAGAGCCAGTTTCGATTTCTCCGACATTTTCATAATAAAGGCAAAGTCTGCTGCAACCGACGAATTATTGGTAGCTCCCAGTTTATCGTTCATTAACGATAAACCTAAACCTATATGTTCGTCAGCTATGGGAGCATGCATGGTAATTGTTTGTGTTAATGGTGCTCCTTTAAAGTCGACCCATTGTGCTCTGTTAAGTGCCGTTACTGTTAGTGCATCTCTACTACCGGCATAAGCCGGATTGACTTCCAAGGTATTGTACATATAATGTGTGTACATAGGTGCTTGTTGGGCAGCAGCAGTTAAACTCCCTAGAGCTAACGCCAATACTGCTATTTTTTCTTTTAGTGTTTTCATTCTATTAATTTTTCAAGATTGTGTATCAATTGCCATTTATCGGTTAAGGTATATTGTTCCTTTATGAACAGACGAACCATCGCCCAAATCGAGGATGTAGAAATAGGTTCCTATGGGAAGTTCGTTTCCACCTAAACGGAATCCTAATGATGATTTACCATCCCAGTTATTCAAGTAATGATTAGCATCAAATACTTTTTCGCCCCAACGATTGAACACGGTAAATGTATTGTTCGGATAATTGTCGATTCCTCTTATTACATATAAATCGTTAATGTTATCGGCATTCGGAGAGAATCCTTCAGGTATGTTGAAATTAAGACTATCGCAATTACTTACTGCTACAATCACGGTCGAACTATCAGATTTACATCCGTTAACTGTTACGACCAACCAATATAATCCTGCATCGACATATGCTGCATTTGCAATTACCGGACTTTGTGTTTTAGAAGAATATCCTTTTGCATTAAGCCAAAGATAATCGGCTGCTGTTACCGTTTGTGCTGTCAAAGTAATTGAATGACCTAAACAAACGGGCGAAATGGTGGTTGCCGTTGCTTCGGGAATTGCATTTACGATAAGCGATACATTTATTGTTGTATCGTTTGATGCACATGTTCCCGATAATACTACCGAATAATTTATTGCAGCATCTTCAACCTTTGCTTGATTTATGACTAATGTATTAGTTGTTTCGCCTACGATGTTTGTCAATCCTTTTCGCCATTGATAGCTCAAATTTGATCCGGTTGCAGTAACAACAAGACTTGTTGAATGTCCAACACAAACAGCTTGATTATTTGGTTGTGATGTAATAATTGTTTTTACACTGCTTTCTAAAGAAACATTTTTAGATGTATCGGTTAGTAAACATGTTCCGGTAACTATTACATTATATATTGAAGCTGTATCAGTAACCGCTATTGCATTAAATACGAGCGTATTGTTTGTAGCTCCTACAATTATTGCATTTCCTTTTCTCCATTGATATGTGAGTCCTAAACCGGAAGCTGTAACTCCTAGTGTAGCTGATGAGCCAAGACAAACGGTTTTATTTGTAGCTTCAACAGTAATTATCGGTGCTTTTGTAAATTCTAATACAACGTTTGAAGAAGTATCGGTTAATGAACATTTACCTGTTACAACAACATTGTAATTTGATGCAGTATCAACAACATTTACCGGATTTACGGTTATTGTATTATTGGTTGCTCCTACAATGTTAGTATTTCCTTTTCGCCATTGATAACTAAGCGTTGAACCAGTAGCAGTTACCGCTAAGTTTGCTGATGTTCCTTTACAAACCGCTTGATTAACGGGTTCTACCGTAATAATTGGTGCTTGTATAAAACGTAAGCTAACATCTGCTGATGCTGTTGCTAATACACATTTGCCTGAAACAAGCACATTATAGTTTGAAGCAGTATCTGCAGCATTCACCGGATTAATTGTTAACGTATTTCCGGTTGCACCAATGATGTCAACAAGAGCTTTACGCCATTGATAGGTAAGTGCCGATCCGGTTGCTGTAACCGTTAAGGTTGCTGAAGTTCCTTCGCAAGTTGTTTGATTACTTGGCACGACAGTTATTACCGGAGCCTTTTGTAAAGCTAATGCAACAGAAACCGAAGTATCGTTTGGCAAACAGGTTCCCGAAACAACAACATAATAGTTCGATGCCGAATCGGCAATAGAAACCGCTTTGAATGTCAAGGTATCGGTTGTAGCACCCGATATATTGGCTGTATTAACTACATTTACCAATCCTCTTTTCCATTGATAACTTAGATTCGTTCCAAGAGCAACTACCGTAAGACTGGTAGAATCGCCGGTACAAACCGTTTGTGTATTAGGTTCTGTTGTAATAGTAGGAGTAACGTTTAAAGCAATAGATGCTTTACTTGAAGTATCGTTAGGAAAACAAAGTCCCTTTACTACAACAGTATAATCAAGAGCAACATCAGCAATACCAACCGATTGTATGGTTAATGTATCGGAAGTTGCTCCGTTTATGTTTATTCCATTAAAAATGGATACAATTCCTTTTCGCCATTGGTAGCTTAGACCTGAACCAACTGAAGATACCGATAATTTCACGGTGTTTCCTAAACAAACCGTTTGATTTACGGGTTGTGTTACAATATTTAATGCTGTTGTTATAGAGAATGACGCATTTTTTGATGTATCGTTCGATGCACAGCTTCCCGAAATAATAACATTATAGTCTAATGCTTCGGTTGTATTATCAACAAGATAAAGTGTAAGGGTATCGGTTTTTGCTCCGGCAATTTTAACTCCATTGATGAGGTCAACAGTTCCTTTTCGCCATTGATAGCTAAGATTACTACCGGTTGCTGATACTATAAATTGTACCGAATCGCCGGTACAAGCACTTTGATTACTTGGTTGTTTCGTAATGAAAGGAGCTGTGTTGACTACTAACGTAACATTTGCCGAAGTATCATTTTTTAATAATAGATCCATGATAATAACATTATATGTTGATGCTGTATCAGATATTTTTGCGGGAAAAATGGTTAATGAATCGCTTGTTACACCTTTAATGGTTGCACTATTAAGCAGATTAACATTTCCTTTTCTCCATTGATAGGTAAAGCCTGTTCCTGGGGTTGAAACAACAAAACGAGCTGTATCGCCAGCACATACCGTTAGATTTACCGGACCTGAATTCGTTTTTTGTAAGGTTGCATTTATTGAATGTGTTGAAACAGCACCATCAGTTGCAAGTGCACGTCCATTAAGGGTGGTATTAGATAAAATATCGATTGCTCCACCTGCCGTAACTATGGTTCCATTGAATATTGAATTAGCCGTGATGCTTACCGCACCATTTACCAACCAATATACATTCTTAGCTTGTGTTCCGTTTATTAAAGCAACTTTAGAGTTAACCGTTGATGCAAATGCTCCATTTGTTCTAATAATAAAAACAGCATTTGGATTGCCCGTTCCATCTAAGTATAGCGTATCGGTAAATGTTACCGCTCCATTCATTAAATAGGTATGAGGTGTAAGAACCAGATTATGCCCAAACAATGTTGGTGCAAGTAATATAATATCTTCGGGTCGTGCAGTATTAAGGGTATCGTATACCGAAAGTAAATCGGCAGCAGCTGCTGCTGTTATACCATTAATGCCATAGATTCCACCCGTTACTAATAACGGATTGTAATTAACCGGAGCAGCAGTGTTACCTCCTACATCACCAATGATGTGCGAGAAATTATCGTCGACTACCGGACCAATTGATGAAAATATGGTAAAGCTTTTAGATGCATTAAACACCGGAGCTTTAGGACCTGTTAAAATTGAAGCGGGAATATATCCTAAAAAGCCAATAGTTCCATTATCAACATTTATAGCTCCACTAATGGTTAAAGCTCTACCTTCTAAGGTATCGCTTGCAGTCATATCTATTTGTCCACCACAAATAATGCTACCTTTAAAACTTGTTGCAGTACCCAAATTAACAGCACCAGAAACAAACCAAAAGACATTACTTGCTTTTGCTCCATTTTTCAAGATGATTCGTGAATTGGCTGCAGTACTAAATGCAAAAACAGGCGGTGCTGCAGGCATTTTAAAGATAAAAACTGCATTTGGATTATTTTTGGCATCGAGAGTAAGGGTTAAATTAAGAGAAGTTGCACCAGGTAATAAATACGTTCCTGCAAAGAGAGTTGAATCGTTACCTAATACCGGATTCATAATGGTTGAATCGGGAATTGCTGCACTTAAGAAATTATATGCAAGCAATAAATCGGCTGAACAAGTATTACTTGCACCATCACCGTCGTGCATTACACCGTTAACATTTCCAAAACCGGTACTCGACCCGGAGTTTGTTCCTACATTACCGGTAAGATGGGTAAGGTATTTGGCAGGATCGGTTGTTCCTATATTTGTTACTGCTCCAACGGTAGAGAAGAGAACAAAATCTGCTGCTGTTCCCAAGTTTGGGGCTTGACCGAAATCTACCTTCGGAAAAGCTAATAAAGCAACGGCTATAATAAGTAGTCGTAATCTATTTTTCATGTTACTAATGTTTTAATTCGTGAATAAATTTTCACTGAACAAAGATTGCTTCATTAATAACCGAATGTGTTATACAACTATAGATGGGTATTACATCTTTCACACATGGATTATGATTGGGGGGTTGCTTTAATAAGGGTTTACCTCATTCTACATCAAATACATTTTAATCAAGGGGTCTAAATCATTTAATTATTGCAGCTATTATAATTTCATAAAATGAGAAAAGTTAAGCGGTGAGACGTTGCGTACAACGTCTCACCGCTTAACTAATAATTAATAACTAAAAATTAAAAACTAAAACAACGTTATCTTAATTAGATATTCAATTTTCTAAAATTGCGAGGACTTAATAAACAAAGCAACATAAACTCCAAAACCTTATTGCCTTATTATAATAGATTTAGTTATCCTTTTGTAATGTATTTGTACTACGATAAAAGGGTTTAGATGAAAAACCTATTTATCTTGATTATACAACTACTTTGAGCAGTTCAATTATTGACTTATGTTTTGCAATGCAATTCTAAACGACAGCCTACTTATTTAGTATATTTGTATTGGAAAGCTATTTCCAATACAATATATAAAAGATGATAAAGACCATATTAACACCACTTAACAACAGTATTATCATACAAATACCAAACAATTATATTGGTAAGAAAATCGAAATACTTTTGTATGCTCTTGATGAAGTTACTGATGACAATGAAACATCAACAAAGAAAACGATGGCTGATTTCTGGGGAACGTTAAGCGATGAAACTGCGAATGAACTTCATAAAAACGTTACAGAAATTCGTGATAGTTGGGATGATCGATTAAATAAGTAATGGTAAAAATATAATGTCGCAAATTAAACTGTTAGCTTGCACGGACTCAATGTCATTACGTTAAGGAATATAGAATAAAAATGACAATTCATTTTGTGACATGAACACCCCAAATCCCTAAAAGGGGCTTTAACAGCCTAACTGTTAGGCTAAGTTATTTCTTTGTTTGCCGGTAATTATATATCTTATTATTCTATGATAATGGAATTTATTTGAGATATCTTAAATCTTTTAGAGAGGTTGTTAAAGCCCCTTTTAGGGGTTTGGGGTGCTTTTCATACTAACAATAAATGATATTTCTTAACGTAATGACATTGTGCGCGGACTTGTAGTCCGTGCATTCAAATATTATAACGAACGGACTGCAAGTCCGCTCGAGCCTTACCGAGTCTTAAATACGACAATAATTCATTCTCATAACTTAAACAATAATATTACAAATAATAATCCTTCTATTCCAATCCAATTAATCATAGAAACATCTACCAACAAAAACTCCTTCCTCCCAATAGTAATCAGAAGAAAGGAGTTAAATGTTAGAATCGTTTTATTTCTCAGAAATAATTTTACCTGACTTAATTAAGGTTGTATTTTCAAATATTTTATAATAATAAAAGCCCGTAGGAAGCTTACTTGTTTCGATAACGGTAATATCACTCGTTAACCCAAACGTCATTAATTCGGCACCTGTTGAATCGTATAATTTCAACTCTGTTATTGCATTGAGAGGCAATTCAGGTATTTTGATTGTTAAGGTAGATCCGAAAGGATCGGGATATAACGTAATATCATTATTTGATGAGTTGTCGGCAAGTGATGTTACATTATTTAAAGAGCAATTGCTTGGAATTGAAGGTGCCACTATTGTTATAGCACTTGTGGCAATACTTCCGTTAGTTGAATATACCCTTCCATCTATCTTAACAGCTGTATTGAGATTAATAGCTCCATTATTACAAATAATTGTTCCATTGAATTCAGAGTAGTTATTAATTTCAACAGCTCCGTCAATTTTCCAAAACACATTCTTAGCCTGTGCTCCGTTTATCAAAATAACTTTCGAATAGGTACTTGTTGAAAACGCTCCATTTACTTGTATAACAAATACTGCATTTACATTGCCCAATGCATTAAGATATAAGGAATCGGTAAATATGGTTGCTGCTCTTAGAATATAGGTATGCGGTGTAAGAACCAGATTGTTACCAAACTGAGCCGGATACAACAATTCTATATCGTATGGTAAGGTATTAAGAAAGGTATAAACATTTGTTAAATCGGCAGCACAGGCGGCAGTATAAATATCGGGTGTTGGATGAATAAATCCAGTTACATGTAAAGCTTCGAAACCTGATGTTAAACCAACATTTGTTCCTATATCACCAGTAATATTCGTTATACCCGCATTTGTTACTGCTCCATTAGATGAATAAAGAGCATAGCAAGATGTTGATGCTAAATTTACTGCTGCAGGACCGTTAAGAACCGGGCTTCCACAACCAATTGGAGTATATGCTAAGACACCATCAACGGAAACGGCACCGGCAGTTGAAAGAACCCGTCCTTCGAGTGTATCGCCCGTATTCATTTCTATTGCAGCATTGTTTGCTATTATAGTTCCTTTCATCGAAGTACCTGTAGCCATGATTACTTTTCCTTCAACCTTCCAAAATACATTACATGCTTTAGCTCCATTAATCAATATAACTTTAGCATTAGCAGCGGTCGAAAACGAACCTTGTATTTGAAATATAAACACGGCATTTTCATTGCCCTTTGCATCAAGGGTAAGTTGTAAATTGAGCGTCGATGCTGCCGATATAGAATATACACCGGCAATAAGGGTATCACCATTTCCAAGCAAAGGAGCTGGGAAAAACGTTGCTATTGTTGTATTCAATTGATTGTATGCAACGAGTAAATCGGTAGCACATTGAGCACTTGAACCATCGGCATCGTGCATTACACCGTTTACATTTCCAAAATGAATACTTGATCCGTTATTTGTTCCTACATTACCGGTAAGTTGCGACAGTCCTGTATTACTTACCTGTCCATTTGTTGAAAAGAGCACAAAATTTGCGGCAGTTCCAAGATTTGGAGCCTGACCGAAGATAACCGTTGGCAATACCAACAACGCTGTTGCTATTATTGCATGTAATACTGAATGTTTCATATACTTAGATTTAATGTTATATTAATAATTTTCGATGATTTATGGTTTTACAATGCTATTACCCTCTAAAGAAACACCTCCAATTCTTGCAAATGCACGTCCTTGAAGTGTTGCCCCGGTATTAAAAGTGATCGATTGCATAACCATCACTGTTCCTTTAAAAACTGAGGTGGTTCCAAATGTTGCAGAACTACCAACCTGCCAAAAGATGTTCGATGCCAACGCTCCACCTGTTAAGAATACTTGACGTCCCGAAGTTGTGGTTAACGATGATGCTATTTGTATAATAAAAATAGCATTAGTATCGCCTTTTGCATCGAAGGTTAGATCGCCCGAAGAAATAGCAAGCGATGATGTCGATTTATAGAGTCCCGGGCTGAGGGTTAATCCACCTATATTGCCCGATAAGGTAACAATATCGGTACTCGTTCTGCCTGCGGCATCATTATAGGCTGCCGTTAGGTCTAGTTTAGCTTTAACGGCTATACTATCGTTGATATGTTTTACACCATTTATTATTCCGGGAGGAAATCCTCCAATTGAAGTTCCGGGACTTAATGCTATATCGCCGGTTATAATCGTTGCTCCGGTACTAGTTATGGCAGAACCTGCAAGAAGAACAATCGGCGAACTTGTTGCCGTTGTTGCTGTTTCAACTACCGGTTGTTTTGTTGTTTGTACCGGAATTACTTGTGAGTTGCCTGTTGCAGGACTATCTTTTTTACATGATGTATATAAAAGTGTTAATGACAGACCTACTATTGTTATATATTTTTTCATTCTAATCAATTTAATTATAATTCAAAGGTTGGTCTGTTTTAAGCAAAAACTGTTGTATAACTTTGGTAGTGATTTACATCTTTCACAGATAAACATTAATGGTAAATGGTGAATTATGAATGGTAAATTATGAATTGAACAGCCATTTACCATTCATAATTCACCATTCACCATTAAAAAGAATTTCATCTATTTAGATAAACAGTTCCTTTATAAGCAGAGGAGCCGTCACCCAAATCAAGAACATAAAAATAGGTTCCCGCCGGCAATTGATCAGCTCCAACGTGTAAACCTTTCGAAACAGTTCCATCCCAAGTATTTTGATAATTATTTGCTTCAAAAACTTTATTTCCCCATCGATTAAAGAATAGTATTTTATTGTTAGGATACCGGTCTATGCCTCTTATAACAAAGAAGTCGTTAATTCCATCACCATTAGGCGAAAATCCTTCGGGGATATTGAAATCAACATTATCACAATTCTTTACCGTTATATTAACCGTTGATGGTATTGAATTGCATCCGTTGTTTGATGCATAAAAAGAATAGATTCCGGCATCTGATAATGCAGCCGAAACGATCTCTGTATTTTGATCGAACGAAGAATATCCATCTGGTCCTGTCCAAAAATAATGATCGGCTGCAATGGTTTCCGATCGAAGGAATATTGAACTGTTTTCACAAACCGGACTATTTGTTGTTATTATTATTGAAGGTATAGTACTTACGGTAATTGTTTCTATTTTCAATTGTCCTATACAGCCCAATAGCGATTGTTCTTGAACGTCGAGCAAATAGGTCCCCGTATTGAGCCATGATATATCAATTTCGTTCAATATTGCTAATGGTTGAACGATACCGTCGATCCTCCAGCGATAGGTTGAACCCACTATTGGATTGGGATCGACATAATAGTGCTTTGTTGATCCTATACAAATGTTTTCTGACATTGCATTCTGTGCTAAGACAATAATACTTATGCACAGAAAACAACAACATAAAAGGAAATATCGAATAAAGCTCTTCATGGGGAAATAGATTTTTCGTTAATTATGCCAGATTGCAGATGTTGTTGGTATAGGGTTAACAATCATTGTCACGGTATTTGAGGTTGCCGGATTGCCCGATGTACAACCAACGTTTGATGTTAGTATTGCATAAACAACATCACCATCAACTGCTGTATAACCAAAACCGGCTGAAGTTGACAATTGTACAACCCCATTAACATACCAAGCATATACAGGAAGTAATCCTCCATTGGTTGGTGTTGCTGTATAATTTACGGCTGTTGCTCCACATACATTATTTTGATCGACAACGTTTGTAACACTAACCGGAAGATTAGGCGTTACCGTCCAACTTGCCAAGGTAACCCATGAAGTTCCAGAACATCCGGCATTTGCCGTACAGCCTGATCGTTGTCCTTGTATTTCGACCGATGTATGTCCAACGGTACTTAAACTTGTTCCCGAAATATAAGCCGTCCAAGCTCCTCCATCGAATCGATATTCGAAACTATCGCTACATCCTACACCACCCGATCCTGGGGTGAAAGTTGATGATACACTTATACCGTCGCAAACACTTGCAATATTAGGCGATTTCGCATTAAGTGTTGGTCCTATCGGTTGTGCTACCGCTGTAACAGTAACCGATTGTGTTGGACTCGGACAACTTATTGCTTTATAAGAATAAACGGAAAGAACATAACTACCTGCAGTATTCCAATCAACAGATATAGAATTGCCGGTGCCGTTAATGTGAAAATCGGCAGGAACTCCTCCCGTTATAGTCCATACAAATGTTGCACCAACAATAGGATCAACTGCATAAATTTGATTTCCAATACAGGCAGATTGGGTTGCTGTTTGGCTTGTTTGAGCCAAAGATCTCAAAGCACTTATCGATAAAAGAATCATCATGATTACCGGTAAAAGACGTTTCTTGTTTTTCATTCTATTCGTTTTTAGTTTTTAGTTTTTAGTTAATTATGATATATTGCTGATGTTAATGTTGCTGTATTGACGGTTACGGAATAATTTGCAGAAACAATTCCAACACCGCTATCGTTCGTACCTTGTACGGTAATAATTCCATCTACAGCACTCGCGTTGTAATCGACCGATATGACATTGGTATTACCACCCGAACTTATAGTAGCTCCGGAAGGTAAGATCCATAAATAGCCGGTTGCATTGGTTATTGGGGGAATTGAATAATTCACTACTGTTTGCGATTGACATACTGCTGCGGTTCCCGTTATAATACCGGCTGCCCAAGGAAATGTAGTAACAACATTATTGTGCAAAGCAATTGCTCCTGAACGAGAGAGTGCTCTTCCATAAAGTGTTGAAGCTTCTAATAAATTTATAGCTCCATTTGCAACTATTGTTCCTCTAAAAACAGAGCCATCGCCTAAATCGAATTCGCCTCCAATAAGCCAGTAGACATTATTTGCAGTTGCAGCATTAATGAGTGTTACATTTGAATTAGTACTTGTGGATAATGCCCCGCCTATCTTTATTATAAATAAAGCATTCGGATCGCCTTGTCCATCTAAAATAAGATTTGCATTTAGTGACGATGCTGCCGGTTGACAATAAACGCCGGGTGTTAATGTCTGCCCGTTTCCTAAAGTAATTCCAATGGTAGTACCACATGTTGTAGTATTTAAATCAGTGGCGGCAACATCCAGATCGGAGGCTGCTTGTAGCGATTGTCCATCAACAACATATTTTTGTCCTAGTAAGGTTCCAGGTGGAAATGCAGTGAAGGCACCTGCGTTTGTACCAACATCACCGGTTACAACCGAGGCTCCGTTATTATCAAATGCACCTACACTGGTAAATAAGGCAAAACCAGCTGTAGTTCCCAAATCTGGAGCCTGTGCAACATTTATTTTAGGAATGAAGATGCATACTAAACCAATAATAATACTTTGTAATGTGAATTTCATTAAAATAGTTTTTATTTACAAAACAAAGGTTGAACTATTATCTCCGCAAAGCATTACACAACATTAGGAAGGAGTTACATTATTCATTGCATTCAAGAATTAGACCCCGAGGGTTTTAAAAACCCTCGGGGTCTAATTCTATTTTCTTTAATTAAAGGTTTACCATTCACCATTCCCCTCATACATCAACGCAGAGCCACGAACGCAATATAAAGCAACAATTACAGTAGAAATAAAAGTTAACTCAACTATTTTCTTAAGGTATAGAGTACCTTTGCTATATGAAGAAAATAATCATCTATACCTTAATCCTATTAACGCCTATCATGAATAACGCTGACGTAATAGACTTTCATTTGATAAACGATACAAACCGGATCACATACAATGTTCTAAATCTTGCCGGCAAAGGTTTATCGACAACGATATTTAATATTGCAATGAAAGGACATGCAAATCTAGGAAAGAGTGGACGTTTACTAAATCAAGACATTATTACTATTGTTGATTATTCGCAATCGAGCAATGCAAAACGTTTCTATGTAATTGATTTAAAAAACATGAAACTTTTATTTAACACCTATGTAGCTCATGGCAGAAATACCGGTCAGGAGTTTGCTACATCTTTTTCAAATAACGAAGGTTCGTTAAAAAGCAGTCTCGGATTTTATATAACTGAAGAACCGACAATTGGAATGCATACCGGTTTTGCTTTGCTTATCAATGGTATTGAAAAAGGATTTAACGATAATGCTTTACGTCGATCTATAATTTTTCATGCTGCAGATTATGTATCCGAACATTTTATTAAAATGAATGGTCGACTTGGAAGAAGTTTAGGCTGCCCCGCCCTTCCTCCTGAATGTAATAAGGCTATCATTGAAACAATTAAAGGGGGTAGCTGTTTGTTTGTTTATTATCCAAACGAAACGTATATTAACCACTCCACTTTACTTAATTAATCCATAAACATCGGGAAGAAACGTAATCTTTTTTCCAACAATTTGAACCGGCATATATATTATAAAGGTTGGTATTTTATGTGGTAACATTATAGTGTTCGATTCAGTGTATTGCTTTGCTGTCTTCATTTCCTCAACATTAAGTTTAGTTTCGAGCAAGGCATTTGCCAATTCAAAAGGTTTTTCCAAACGAATACATCCATGACTCAAAAAACGATTAGTACGAGAAAATACTTCTTGATTGCTTGTTGCATGGAGAAACACACTATAAGGATTTTTTAGATTAAATTTCAAAACCCCCAATGCATTATCTCCTCCCGTTGATTGACGGAAGAAAAAGGGGAAATTGTTTTCGGTATATTCTTTCCAATGCAATTCCGATTCGTCTACTTCATTTCCTTTTGCATCAACAACCTCAAAGCCATTTTGCTCCAGATAGTTTTTATCTTTTTGCACTTTAGGAATAAGTTCTTTTACTGCAATAGATTGAGGTACATTCCAATGAGGAAAGGTAACAAGACTCGTAATATACGATGCAAATAACGGCGTTGGATTTGCTTTCTGACCAACAACTACACGCATACCCATAACAATTGTATTGTTTTTATAGTATTCAGCTTCGGCACTCAAAACATTAACAACGATATATTCCGATTGATGATTGATGCTAAAATACGATCGATAATTCATTGCAAGCTGTATTGCTTTATATTTCAAAGTATCTTTGGTTGTAATTGAATCGGTTAAATAGTTTTTTAGTAACACATAGGCCGGGTCTTTACATTCGAACTTCAATAGTTGTTGTACAATATTGCTTTGATTTAATTGATCTATATAAACGGAATCTCTTTTAACAGCTATATCATCATAATCGAAAAGCTTGATACCTTCTTGTTGACTTTTAATATATGAAAGTACGAACCAGGTAATTTGCCGATCAATTTCCATCTTATAAACACTATCGATCATATTCTTATGATCCAATGCCGTATTCATTTTCTCCATTGCAAGTTTTGTCGATACCGATGGATATACATCCGACGCAGTCACTACTTGAAGCCATACACGAGCCCTCTTTATATTCTTGTTTGAATTAAACCAAAAGAGTTTTTGATTGTTTTGAATGTAAAATTGTTGAACCATCGGGTCTTCTTGTAACACAAATTGTTGTGAATAACTTTGACTAACGATAAAAAATAGAATTAATAATAAGAGATAGTGCTGTTTCATAGTTGTATTGATTTTTATATTTTAATTATCCACTGATGGACACTGATAAATACACTGATTTACACGGATTGATTATATTTACAGATGGCTGTTTCAATTCGTAATTCATAATTCGTAATTCGTAATTGATTTATCCACAGATGGACACAGATAAATACACTGATCTATTATCAAATACAGATGGCTGTTTCAATTCACAATTCATAATTATTAAAGTTTTACCTTCTTATAAAAGATTGTTTTTGTTATTTCGGCAACAACGACATAGCCAATAATAATAAGGAATAAGAAGACATAGGTTATTAAACTTAATGGACAAAATCCGAAGAGACGACCAAATGGAGTAAAGGGTAACAACATTGTTAGCACTGCAATCGACAAGGTAGCTATCAACAAATAAATTCCCGGTTTACTTTTAAAGAAAGGTTTCCGGCTACGGATTACCAGTACGATGATTGATGCAGAAATAACCGATTCAACAAACCAGCCGGTTCGAAATTGTACTTGGTTTGCATGCATTATCAGTAATAAAAGACCAAAGGTTACAAAGTCGAATACAGAACTGACTAGACCAAAGGTAATCATAAACTTACGTATGGCTTTAATATCCCAACGTCGAGGATATTCTATCATTTGTTGGTCAACATTATCGGTTGCAATTGCCATTTCGGGAAAATCGGTCAGTAAGTTGGTAAGCAATATTTGCTTGGGCAACAGAGGTAGAAAAGGAATAAAAAGAGAAAGTCCGGCCATGCTAAACATGTTTCCAAAATTAGCACTCGTAGCCATAAATACATATTTGAGTGTATTTGCAAAGGTTGTTCTACCTTCCTTTACGCCTTCAATCAAAACAGCAAGATCTTTTTCGAGTAACACGATATCGGCGGCTTCTTTGGCAACATCGGCAGCTGTATCGACCGATATTCCAACATCGGCAGCATGCAGTGCCGAGGCATCGTTTATTCCATCGCCCATATACCCCACTACATTACCTGCTTTACGCATAGCAATAATAATTCTTTCTTTTTGGTTCGGTTCTATTTCGGCAAACACATCGATGCTTGCAACTTTATGAAGTAATGCAGCATCACTCATTTTCGCTAATTCGGAACCAATAATAATTTTGTTATCGTTCAATCCCATTTTCTTACTCAAACTGGCAGCAACAAGATGATTATCGCCGGTAATGATTTTAAGCGAAACTCCAAGTTTTTTGAGACTATCAACGGTTTCCTTAGTATTTGCCTTTGGTGGATCAAATAGTGTAAGAAACCCAAGAAAGATCATATCTTTTTCGTCGGTTTTATTAATGGGTGAATCTGATTCGAGGTTTTTATAGGCAATACCTAATGTTCGAAAACCGAGATTACTAAATGCTTCAAAATGTTTTTCAATGTCATTTTTTATGGAATCTAATTCAACAACAGCACCTTCATTAGTTTCGGCAGAAGAACAAACATCAATAATGTTGCTTAAAGCTCCTTTCGTAATCATGAAATGTGAATTGTTGTTGGCTAAAGCAATACTTAATCGTTTTCTGTTAAAATCGTACGGAATCTCATCTTTCTTTTGATAGTCTTTAATATCGATGTTTCGATACGTTTTTATTGCTTTGTCAATCGGATTGGTAAAACCACTTTCGAACGATGCATTAAGAAAAGCATAGAGTAATACTTTCTCGTTTTCAACGGCATGTATATCGAGAGCCGCTTGAAGCTGCACATTTCCTTCGGTAAGCGTACCCGTTTTATCGGAACAGATAATATTCATGCTGCCAAAATTCTCTATTGCTGCAAGACGTTTCACTATTACCTTTTTAGCAGCCATTTTCTTAGCTCCATGTGCTAAATTTATACTAATAATAGCAGGTAACAACTGAGGAGTTAATCCAACAGCTAAAGCAAGCGAGAACAAAAATGATTCAAGAACCGGTCGATGTAAAAAGACATTTATTGCAAATATTATTACAACCAAGAAGATGGTTACTTCGGCAAGGAAAAAACCAAATTGTTTTATTCCTCGTTCAAATTCGGTTACCGGTGCTTTAAGTTTGAGTTGTTCCGATACTTTACCGAATTCGGTATTTTTGCCTGTATATACAACAATTGCTTTTGCCGTACCACTAACTATATGAGTTCCCATCCATACCGCATTTGTTCTTTGCGATAAAGTTGCATCGGAAGGTTGAACAGTAGTATTTTTTTCAACAGGAAATGTTTCTCCGGTCAATAAAGCTTCGTCAACAAATAAATCTTTTTCTTCTATTAACAAACAATCGCCCGGAACAATATCGCCTGCATTTAAAACAATAATATCGCCTGGAACGATTTGTTCAACAGGAATTTCTTGTTCTGTTTTATCGCGAAGTACCGATGCTTTTATTTGAACAATTGCCAAGAGTTTTGCAACTGCATTTGATGCACTAAACTCCTGCCAAAAACCGAGCAAACCACTGATAACAACAATAGTTAAAATGATTGATGCATCCACTGTATTATGCAAAAACAAAGACAAGGCTGTTGCAAACAACAAGATAAGAATTATTGGGCTTTTAAATTGTGCAAGTAAAAGCATAAAGACCCCATTTTGATTTTTCTTTGTTTGCATATTAGCTCCATACAAACGAAGTCTTTTCGTTGCTTCCGTATTTGTAAGACCTTCGTTGCTTGATTGTAACGTAGAAATGCAGGTGTTTGCGTCTCTACTCCAAAACAATTTTAAAACATCTATACCCGATGAATCAATAATTGGTTCCATTAGACAAAGTATTCACGAACAAAAGCATGCATCTGATTTTCTGTCATTACATCAGTCGTTTGTATATTTATTTTTATTTTATCAAACAAACTATCGGCATTTAATATATTTAATAATTCAACTTTTGCATCGGTAGGTCCAAAAAGAAGCACGTTATTAAATCCTATAATTGCATTACATATTTGCTTATAGAAGGCCGATAGCTCATGTTGTTCTTTATTGTGCATCAAACTTTCGCCTTTTCGTACACTTGCTTCTTTTATTTCATCGTTAAATTTAGATTCAATTCGATGTTGTAAAAGAGGACCACTTGTTAATTCCATTATTATTGCGTGTGAATGATCCATCCAAACAGCAAGTTTTTTACTATCATTCATCTGTGTTATTTTTAATTGTTATTAAGTCATCGCAATTCAAGAAAATTGAATTTCTCATTACGTGTCCAACAGTTTTTACCTTTTAGTTTTTAGTTATCAAGTATTTTCTTCTTTTCTTGATATTCAACTGCGGTAATCTTTCCCGAAGCAAAGCGTTTTTGCAAAATGGAAATAGCTGTTTCCTTTTTATTTCTTTGTCCCGGAATATCTCTTGGTACTACAAATATCCAAACAAGCATTACCAACCATACTAACCACCAAATAAGGTGCATTCCCCAATAATAATTTTCGTTCATCATCTTTTTAATTTTTAGTTTTTAGTTAACTAACAGTTTCTCAACGATTAATTCATTGACAACAGACAAAACTCCTTTTGCATTCCAAGCTATTCTTTCGGCTTCTTCTTTTTCGTAAAGCGATTCTACTCTACCATTGAGGGTAACTTTATTGCCCAAAACTGTAATCGTAATACCTTTATTATCTAGCGACCAATTACGAGCCATAGCACGTTCTATATCCGATTTTTCAACTTCATCTATCGATACGGTGCTAATGGTAATATAATTTGAAATGCCTTTAATACCTACAATTTTACTTATGGATGTTTGTGCTGCAATTTTTTGATAATTATTTTCTACAGCAGCTTCTAGGGTAACCCATCCGGCTTCAACTTTTACCTTAATGGTATCGTTTGGTACATCTAAATTCCATTTAAATGCATTTAAAATGTCGTTTGCAATTTCTGAATCATCTTTCATACATGAATTGCAAAACTGAACTTCAATTTTTTCTACTACAGCTTTAACTCCTGCAACATTTCGTGTTGCAATTTCTGCTTCTATCTTCTTTAAATAATTATCGACAACCCCAGTTAAGGTTACAATTCCATCTTTAACGGTAACACCAATTTCTGCTGCATTTAATAGTCGTTCCCATTTTATTGCTTCTTGAACATCATGTTGTAACTCTTCGTTGGTTTTCATTTGATTAAGTTTTAATGGTGAAAGCATTTTCACTACACAAAGATGATTGATTTACAAGGCGAAAATGTTATATAAATGAGGAGAAATGTTGTATAATTCACGTAATTAATGGTGAATGGTGAATTATGAATGGTAAATGGCTGTTCAATTCACCATTAATAATTCATAATTAAACAACGCATTTCTCTTTAATTGAAGTAATACCTAAAGCATTAGTACTAAAATAGCGAGATGAAATGACATTAAGATTTCTAAAAGCCATTTGAATTAACGTTTCATCTTTTTTAGTTTTTTTATTAATACACAGAACCAATTGATCTTTGGTTTTTTTATGAGTATTTTGATATTTCTCAATAGTCATTCTAGCCATCAAGTAACTTACCGTCGATTCAGCTCCTTGATTGAGATTGATATTCGATTCTTCCATTCCATCGTAACAGCCACCCGTACATGGATTGTAAACGATTTGATGTAAGCGATTCTGGCCAAGAAACCAGTTAAATGCTATATCCATTTTAGTACGATACTCTTCATCCCAAAATACATCATAGAATTTACTGAGTGTCATAATGGTATATGCAACATCAATTGGTTGTTCACCAAAATGTTCGGGATCCTGCCCTCTCTGCATCCAACTTTTGTTCGAAATAACTTCTATGCCGTTTTTATTAAACGTTTGCGATAACAGAAATTGTAATGATGTTTTTGCTATGTCTTTGTAAATATCGTCATCAGTTAAAATCCAAGCATACAGCATCGCTTCGGGTAAAATACTATTAGCATAGGTTAAATAACCTTCAAACCATTCCCATTTAATAATAGATTCATGTTTATACATTTGAACCAAACGATCGGCCAACTTCTTAACAAGAGCAGTATTTTCTGGTAATTTATTATAACTTTGATAGTAATACAGCCCTTTAATAGCAAATGCCATAGCTCTGGTAGAATGAATTTGACTGATATGAGGTATTGCTTGCAAAAGCAGATCATTTGCTTCATGAATAATATCTTTAGGCAACAGATCGGTAAGAGAAACAAGATATCCTAAAGCCCAGATTGCACGTCCGTTCGAATCGTCCAGATTGGTTTCAAAATTTTGATCGGTAAAGAAACAGTCCTTATCAAGATAATTAATAAAGTCGCCGGTAGGTTGAATACATCGTCTAATAAATGATAGATACTTTTTTATTTCAGTGATGCTTAGAACATCAACGGTCGATTTATAATATAAGCACATTGCAATTAATGCACGGGCATTATCATCTAAGGTATAACCCGTTTCTAAATCGGGTTGGTTTATTTTAGAAAATTGAATAATACCTATGTCGGTGGTCATCTTTTGAATATGATTCAGATTTATTTCCGGAATAGTATACTCTAATGCAATTGTTTCCTTTGCAATCGATTCGAACAACATTGCATGAGCCACTGCTGAGTTCTCCCATGCTGTCGAAACAATTTTCTGCAAGGTATTAACACTGATGCTTTTTCGTAAATGCTCGTCATTTAAAAGTTTTATCACAGCTTGAGCCAGTTGTTTGGAGTTACAAAAATCAAAAATAATTCCGGTATCGCTTGTCAGTACTTCCTGTGCATGAGGAATCGGTGTTGAAATAATAGGACATGCACAACTCATTGCATAGGCAAACGTACCACTTACGGCTTGATTAGGATCGTTTGTTGTAAACAGATAGATATCGGTCAGCTGTAAATATTCCAACAACTCGGGCAATGCAAGGTAATTATTAACAAATCGAACATTGTTTTGCAATTGTAAATATTGAACCTTATCTTCCAACATCTTACGGTATTGTTCGCCATCGTTTTTCACTACCTCGGGATGAGTTTTTCCAATAACAAGAAACATCACTTCAGGACATTGCTCAACAATTGTTGGTAATGCATCTATTGTCGTTTCTATACTTTTTCCTGAACTAAGCAAACCAAATGTAGAAAGTACTTTTCTATTTTGCAGTTCATATTTTTCTTTCAATTGTTCTTCGTTTTCATGCGAAACCAAATGTGTACCATGAGCAATAACCGAAATTTTCTCCTTAGGCACATTATATTCGTTTTGTAATATCTCGGCTGAATGGTTTGTCATTACAATAATAGATTGGCAAACCGATGCAATGGTATGTACCTTTGCCTTTAACATTTCATCGGGAGTAGGTAGAACGGTATGGAAGACTATTACAATTGGTTTCAATATCTTATGTAAAAACGCCATAAATGCTTTTTCTTGTACACTAAAAAATCCAAATTCATGTTGAATCAATACAATCTTAATTGCATGATCTTTATTAATCTTCATAGCCATTTTTTCGTATTCAAATGCATCGGAAGTATTTAGTACTCCTGTTACTTCGCTTGGATAGCTAAAATTCGAAACATCCGATTCCAAAGCACAAACGTTAATCGTCAATGACTTTCCGAATTTATTATTTAACGATTTTATCAAATCTTGCGAATAGGTTGCAATGCCACACTCTCTTGGTGGATATGAGGTAACGAATAGAATTTCAGTCGTTTTTAATTCATCTATTTTTTTGTCACTTTTATGGGGAAATATTTCTTTTTGCATAATAGTATGTGTTAATATTAATTATTGGTTTATTGGTTATTTCTCTTTTTGAGAGAGTATTTTAGAATTAGTAACAAAGTTGAAGAAATGAGAACTTTATAATAATTGTTATTTTCTTCCATATCAATGAACAAATATTTCTTCAACAGTAACTTGCAACTTGATATTTTAACTTATTTTTCACAATTGAACAACAATTCTTCAACCAATTCAAGAATATTAACCGAAGCACAGGCAATAACAGAGTCGGCAGCTCCATAATAAATAAATAATGTATCGCCAAACAATGCAGTACCGGTTGGGAAAACAACATTGTTAACTTCACCATTCAATTCCCAATCGAGTTCAGGAGTAAAGAGAGTATAAGGCAAACGGGCAATTTCGTGCAATGGATTTTCAAGATCGAGTAATGCCGCACAAGCAGAATATACCAAGCCCTTCTCCGTTTCTTCAACACCATGATAAATAAGTAACCATCCTTGTTCGGTTTCGATTGGAGGACAGCCTCCACCAATATAACATGATTCGTGTTTATGTTTTGGATCGAGAACGATATTCTCTTGAAAATAATCGAAATATTTCTCCCAAAAGCTTTTTGTAAGTTCATCTAAACTTTTAACAGCAGCAAGCTGAATACCTGGTCTGATTCGATGAAGAAAAACAAATTTACCATTGATCTTACGAGGAAAGAAAATCACGTTCTTATCCCATAATAACATTTTCTTTTCGAGATCGGCAGCCTGATAGTAGAACTTATCGTTTAGATAATAGTTTTCATTAACCTTTCCGGCCGATTCTACGAGATATACAAATTCGGCATACGTTATTGGAGGAACAATAAGACCATGTTTTTCAAAACTGATTAGGTCTTTCGATGTAGCTAAAGCACCACGGGCATTTGTTCCATCATATCCGGTATAGGTCATATAGTATATATCGTCAATTTTGGTTATTCTAGCATCTTCAACGCCTTGTGTTTCGTAATCGAATTCTGGAATTATTAAAGGTTTATCCCATCGTTCAGCAACATTCAAAGGACCGTCGAGTCGGCAATAACCAATACTCGAACGATTACCTTGTTGAACGGCACGATAGTAAATATGAACACTATCTCCTACGCGAATTACAGCAGGATTTAATACGCCTTCGTTTTCGAATTCCAAATCGGTTTTCGAAATAATAATGCCTTCTTTTTTAACTTGTATCATGATATGTTACTTTAAGAGTTTTTTAATAATAGGTTGAAATTTTATGATAGGAGGCATGGTATCACCCAATAAAAATCCCCAGGGTTTTAATGATTCTATATGATCGAAAATAAGTTTTACGATACCTAGTAAGGGAATGGAAAGAAACATACCGGGTATACCCCAAAATGCATTCCCCGCAATTACAACTATGATTGAGAATAATGCATTTATTTTCACTTTTGAAGCAACAACGGTAGGTATAATAAAATGATTATCGATTATTTGAATGAAATAGAATATCAGTAAGATATAAAAAGAATACCATCCATTTTGTTTTGTTGCAAATGCAACCATCATAGGTAAAGCTACACTCACTACTCCACCAATAAAGGGAATTACATTTATTAAGGCTCCAATAAGTCCCAGTAAAATGGCATATTCAATTCCAAGTGCGAAAAGAGTTACAGAATATAATGTAGCAATAATAGCTGCTTCAATGAGCAATCCTATTAGATATCGTTGAATGACTATTTTAATTTGAGAAACAACTTCCGAAACTTCTGTTTTGTTGCTTGTTCCAAAGAGTTTACGAATAAAATCGAGAATCAGCGGTTGGTAAAACAAGAGCATAAAAATATAGACTGGAACTAAAAAGATAATAATGGCCAATCCTCCCAGTTTAACAAGCATTTGTTCAATTGCAGCTCCACTATTATTGAGCAGTTCAAGTCGGGTTTTGTTAATCCAGTTATGAATGTATCGAGGTTTTATATCAAGATATGAAGCTGAACCTCGGATACTCTTATTAAGCAGATCGGTACATTTATCGACCAGAATAGGCCATGAATCGCTAAAGGAACTTAGCTGCGAAAACAATAAAACAGCAAAGGCGGCGATAACGATAAGTGCAAGCATTAATGTAATAATAATAGCTATTAATCTATTAATCTTTTTGTGGGTAAAGAAGTTCACAACAGGATGTAATACTATAGCAATAATAATTGCGAAAACCAACGGTATTATAATGCTTTGAGCAATATATAACATATACAAAAACACAAATAAACCAACAATGAAGATGCTGACCTTTGCATAGAATGGAATATTTTCCGAAGCCACTTTCACAACCCGGAAGTATTTGAATTGTTTTTATGAAACAACTTTTGATAGATAATCTGACCAATCGATATAATCGTTTCTGAATGATTAGAAACAGCAGATGTAACACCTACTTGTATTAATGAACCTAAGATATTGCGAAATAGATTATGAGAAGTACCAACAGCGATTTTCTTTGTCAGAAATCCTGATGCTAATCCGATAACGGTACCTAATAGATTATCTGAAGCAAGTGGTGGTTTAAAAAAATCGTTAATGCTGTCTTTAATAATATTGACCGGCTTAAGACATTCATAGGTAATTTTAAACTGATTAATCAATTGCTCTTGCTTAATGAGTTGTTGCGATTCTAAAAGTTGTATAGCAAATTTCAGTTCGGCTGATGTAGAGGTATTTTGCATGAGACCTTAGTTTAATGAATGTTTGATAATATAATTACAAAAACACCTTTTAAGCATTTTATAGAAGAACACAGCTATTACTATTGCCAAAAGGAAATAAAACCCGGCAACAATAAAAAAACCGCAATAGATATTACAAAAGTATTTCCCAAGAAACAAAGCAATACCAAAACTCACAAAGAATATAAACGATGCAAGCAACCCAAACATGATAATTAGAGGTAAGAATGACGAAAGCAGTTCTGATGTTTTGTCGAGTGCTTTCAATTTCAGTAATTCAAAACTTGTTTTGCCGTAGTCTACTGCATTATCGAGCAATAATTCCAAATGATTTGTATTGTCGTTCATGACGAATATTTTAACTATTAATTGATGATGATATTTTATAACTATCGAGAATTAAATCGTTGAATAACGCCCTTTTATTAAGACATTATCCAACGATTAAACAACCTAGGCTGTCTTAGCTTTGCTTTTATTCGGATCGGTAAGATCGGCAACCTCTTCTTTAACCTTTTCGAACTGTTCGGTTACACTTTCGAACAGTGTGTCGAATTTTTCTTTAAGCCCATCAGCAAGGTCTTCGCCTTTTCTTGATATCTTTTTTCTTGTATCCGAACCTTTTGCAGGTGCAAACAACACTCCTAATAATGCACCGGCGGCAACGCCTGCCAATACACCTAATAACACTTTTTCAGCTCCCATAACATTTAGTTTATATTTGTTTATTACTTATTTATAATATTGATTTTCCTTGAATTATTCTCAGTATCACAGCTATTAACGCTATTACCAGTAGAATATGAATGATGCCTCCGACACTGTATGCAAAGACTCCGATTGCCCATGCTATAATCATAATTACAGCTATGATATAAAGTAAATTTCCCATTATTTTCTATTTAAAATGTGTGAATTGCTAAACCGATAGTCGATACTCCGGTCGATAAATCGAGAAATGCTCCGATTTTACTATTAAAGTGATATTCGGTTCCTATATGGAAATCCAAGAACAATGGACTAGCTCCTTGAAAACCATTTCTATTGCCATTGTAACCATTATCCCAATTGGTATTTATTATTGCAAATCCCAATGAACATGCCAAGTAAAAATCCCATTTGGAGTTTGCTTTGAGCAATTCATCAAAATAATAGCTACCTTTTACTCCAACCGGAATCACTGTTTGATGATAATAGTTATTCATATTATTATTGTTACTATAATAATCGTTTCGATAAGAGAAAAAACTAATAAAGGGAGCAAGCGTAAAGTTGTGAGCTACATTTAATTCGTAATCGGCATGTAATACCGGCATGGAACCACCTGCATATCCGTAATAGCCTATTCCTAAACCAAGATTTAACGTATTACCATATTTTTCAGATACTATTCTAGTCTTTTCTTGAGCAGTAACAGTATTCCCTAATACAAAGAAAAGGGCACAGATTGTTATTATTTTTGTTTTCATTTGTTTATGTATTAATGTAATTGTAAAGATTATTGTGATACCAAATCGTTATTCATTATGAAAATCGATTGAGATACACAATTTGTGTTGTGTTTGTATTAGTCTGTAAAAAGAGTATACCCCAATGTTGCTTGATACCAAACGTTTTTATAACGAGGCGTTGTACTGGTACCATCTCCATTATTCTTCATAACATCCCAACCCGATCGTAAACCAAAAACAAAGAGATTATAATTACAATCTATTCCTCCTATAAAACACAGTGTGTTTTTGCGAATATTATCGTGAGAAAATTCTTGTTCTACGTCAAAATTAGAACTTGAACTACTAAACACATCCTTCTGTTTTATGAGGTAAGAATACTGAGGACCAACCAAAATGGTAACAGAGTTCAGTGGTTTAAAAGCAATTAAAATCGGTACGTCGATATAATTGGTTGTTCTTATAAAAGAATACGATTGACCGATTAAAACCCCATTTCCTTGAAAACCTTTTTGAGAGAATAATAATTCGGGTTGAATACCTAAATATTTGCCAATAGGTATTGCAAGATAACCACCTCCAACAAAACCAAACTTTGCATTGGCTTGAAAGTTTTGACCTTGAGTATCGTAAACATTCGAGATATTTGCACCAATTTTAACTCCCAGTTGAAGCTTATCTCTGATATCATTATCGCTTTTGCTCTTGTTTTCATTATCTTGAGCCCAAACTTTATTAACCAATAATGTAATCATTATGGTAACGAGTACTAGTAGAAACCTTTTAATTTTATGTTTTTTAATTGTTATTAAGTCATTGCAATTTTAGAAAGTTGAACATCTAATTCAAATAACATTGCTTTAGTTTTTAGTTATATAGTAGAGTAACTGATGTAAACCCAAAGAGGAAAAATCTTCCATAGCATATATATCTATTGCTTTCAAATGGGTTACATCAGTTTCTTTTTACATTGAGTTAAATTTGCAAGAAGCATATTTTGCTGAATGCCATGGTCTTTTATTTTTTATCTTTCGATCCTAGATTTTTAAATGCTTCACCGAAAGCATCCATATCTTTGTTAAATCCAACTTTGAAACTATTCCATTGTTCTTGACTTTCTTCTTTATAGTCATCAAGTCGTTTTTTCAAATCGGTATTCTTTTGTTCTAACTCAGCCAATTTCGCCTCGTATTTCACTCTGTTTGCTTTTTTATCTTTAGCTATTCTCATTCTGAAATCAGCTATACTCTTTTCGTGCTCAGCTATTTTAATGGCCGATTCTGTTCTAAACTGGATAATCGAATCTTTAACTATTTGATTAAGATCTTGCTTAGCTTCTACGACATTTTCTTTAGCATTTTCTACTTTCTTTTCAGACGATTGACAACTTGTAAGAATTGTACCTGCTATTATTGATGCTATTGCGATTGTTGTTATTCTATTTTTCATAATACTATTTGATTTATTGATTATTTTCTATTCTTAAAATTTATTGTCCACAGATTTACACAGATAAATACCACTGATCTTCACCGATAAATTATCGTATAGGTAAGGCTGTTTCAATTCATAATTCACCATTTATAATTCATAATTAATTAAAGTGCTTGAATTATTTTATGCAGTTCTTCCTTCGTTTTACCAAGTTTTTCTTGAAGACGACCATACATTTCTTCACGGCGACCTTCTTCATAGAGTAAATCGTTATCGGTTAAAACCGAATATCTTTGTTTAAGTTTACCCTTTTGTTCATTCCAGGTACCTTGTAGTGTTGTTACGTTCATAGTTTTTAAGTTTTTAATTATTACTAATTATTTACAGTACAAAGGTGCTTGTGTTTCGAGCTGAATTCGTTATAGAAGAATGCTATAAAGTTGCAACTTTCACACATTCAATTTAATTAGAGTTTCTAAGAAAACGCCTTCATTTTCACCATTACATTCAATTTTCGTAATTTCTGACATCTGTTTTTAGTGATAAATTCTCATCCAAAAACATATATTACTGAAGTTTTATAATTTCAGTGAAAAATGTTATTTACTTCACAAAAGGGTATAATTTCCCTTTAGTTATATTTGTAACAGCAAGAATTCAGTGATTTATTTTAAGCAGCTCAACTGTGTTTGAGGACTTCTCTTTCTACTTTTGTATTTGAGTCCCTATCTTTTTAAGATTATCAGCACAAACACCAAGACTGCTGTATCTTGTGTAGTTCTCTAAGCCTTAGTCAGGACATCTATCTAATCAGCAATATTCTAATTCGTTGATATTTGATTCAACGTCACTATGCTTATTCTTCCCACGTTTGAAAGCCGTACTTTTTCACTCCTCTTTCTCTTGTTTGTTGCGTTTTCCGAGCTTTGGCATGACAACAAGCTTGACCTCAAACTGCAATAGCGGTTTGTTTTCCGGATTCCAATAACCCTCGTTAAAACGCCATGATTTCACGTTGTAGTCTTTCAATATTCTGTCTGCCAGTTCCATTACTATATCGAGATCTTGCTCATTATTTGATAATCAACAATCAGTTGATACTGGTCGGTGGTTATTGCTATTTTTTTGCAGAGTTCAACACTGGAACGCAACTTGCCCTTCTTGCCCTATTCGGTATATTGCTCGAAAATCAAAAACATCTTCTCTAAATGTGGGATCTACTCTTACTTTAAAATTCGTTTATCAACGAGGTCTATATACTTATTCATGAGGCTCATGAATATATGGATTTTAGTGCTGCCAATAAAACTCTAGCCTGTTTTTATTTGGGGGCGAAATGGGTATCTCTTCAATGGGACGTTGACCAAAAGATAACTATACCTCGAATCTTTTTCTCATAATCATTTTCTTAGGGACACTAAATAAGAATCTTCGATAAAATTATAGGGTTATTTATTTTTCCAACATGCTTTTTCCATCTCGTGGAATTGAAAATCGGAATGTTATTGTATTCTCATTTTTTATGTCTAAAATAATAGTACCTCCCATTAAAGTAACCAGTTTCTTAACTAAGGTTAACCCTATTCCCAGTCCAATGGTAAAATCATATTTAGATTGTTTAGTAGTCTCAAACATTTCGAAAATACTTTGTTTTCTTGTTTCTTCTATTTGAGAACCAGTATTACTTACAAAAAAAACAATATTTTGACCGTTAGACGATAATTCATAACCATACAGCACATTACAAATGCCATCTGAATGTTTTATTGCATTATCAATTAAGTGATAAAGGATATGTTTAATTTTGCCACCATCACTAACTATATTTAATGCTCCGTCAGGGTTAGCATAATTAATGGTTACATCCTTTTGTAAATAATCGGATTCAACTTCAAAGTAATCTTTCAACTCTATAAAAACAGATTCAATCCGTACGTTGTCATTATATATTTTTATGTCATCTCCTGAATGCATGAGCGATAAATCTATTAAATCATTCATGATTAATAAAAAACGATCTGCACTTTTACGTACTGTTGAAAAGTGTTGACCTCCTTTCAATTTAAAATTTTCAATATCAAGATTTGAAATTATATCTAAAAAACCAAGGATATGATTCAGTGGAGTCCGAACTTCATGTGATAGATTATGTATAAATGACGTTTTAAGGTTTTGTGATATTAAAGAGGAATTATATAATTCATGAATTTTATTTTTCAATGTATGTAAAATTATATCTTCTTCAATAATCCCAAGAAAGGTATCATTGTGATAAACGGGAAGTGCCTTAGAATGATTACTCTGTAATTTTTCAAGTGTTTTAATTATCGTTTCATCTACAGATATACTATCCTTCTTACTTAAACAATCAATTACAAGATTATGTGGTCGTTTAATAATATCTGAAGGTGTAAGAATTCCGTAAAAGATTTTTTCTTCATCTATTACAGCCAAATACTTATTTTCCACCAATTGATCACCAATAGCATTTATACCATCAAAGGGATGAACAGTCGGGTAATTGTAGGTTATCAGTTTATCTATTTCCATAGCTTAAAATTCTCCTTCAACAGTATCGTAAAAGATTTTCAACTTAAAATCTACCTTTAGAATTTCACTATCAGAAACAAATGGAAAGACTTTTTCCTCTAGTATTTTAAGAATTTTATCTTTGTCTAGTTTTTTCAATACCTTTTTATTAATGTATACAGCCTCTATAGTTGTATTATTAATTTCGAAAACATCAAACTCATTTGGAACTAACAGTTCAAATGATTTATATACAGCGACCTTCCCTTGAGCACATCTTTTCCCTAAGATTAATATATCTTCAAAAGGTGGTAGTCGAATTTCTTCAAAACTCAATTGAACCGAATATTTTCTTTTTGATGATTGCTCTTCCATAATTTTCTCCTTTTTAGTATATAAATTCAAGTAAACTATTCAGTAATTCCAATGCAATATCAAATATATGTAAAAATCATTAACATTTGAAATAATCTTAATTTATTTTAAACTTTTTAACTATCTATAAATTAACATATATTCTAGCTATTCACTTGCATTTATTGTTTATTCCAATAGTAATGAGACTAACTAAAATCGAGTAGTAGGAAAATAAAATAGGTTTTCCTACTATTTTATTTTCCTACCTCTCACACCACCGTACTGCGACAAGAAGGGGTTGGTGTTGAGAGGTGATTACATAATTATTTCAAAAGTTTTTATTTTATTTTATTTTATTTTATTTTATTTTAATATGGTTATAAGTCTATATACCAAATGTATAGACTTATTAATAAACTTAACTATTTCTTAGGTTCATAAAAATTCATGCGTTTTTTCTCTACCTAGCATAAATGAATGCTTTTTTGACTGTAAATTCTATAAAAAAGAGTAGAAATAAGGTTACTTTTTATTTTTATACCAGATAACAACATGTTCATACCACGAATTCAGCTATTCATGGACATTTATAAAATTGGTATAAATAAATCAAATAACTTTGAAAATATGTTTTTATTTTAATTTCAAATATTTCCAAGAGTTAAGATAAAATTAATAAAAGATATTGTGCATTTTAATTTATTATGTATATTTATATATAAATTATACTAACTTTAATTAATACAATATTACATGTATTTACATAATAATAGCATATGTATACATGGCTATAAATGAATAAACAAGAATATTAACTCATTTTCAAAATTTCACTATGACATTGAGACAAAAATATTTTTTATTTAATTTAGCATTTACATTGTTTTTTTCGCAAATATTCTTTGCTCAAACTCAAACGTGTGAAAACACAACCCATGTAGATTGGAACAGAACATTAAATTTTGTAGAAAATTTTACGAGAAATGGTTTGGTTTCGTATTTGACATCATATTACGACCTTAAAACATCTTTAATTTGTAGTGTTACGCATCTTTTTAAAACCACGATTGTTAGTTATCAGGAAATAATCAACACTGGAATACCATCAATTATAAGTATATTTCAAATTCATATAAAATCAGAAGATACTTTAATAGCTATAACTAGTAAGAGAGTAAGTATATTAAAGATATTTTTATGTCCTGATAAAGCACAAACGATTTCACTTGTAGATACAAATAAGTGTGTAAATAGTTTTGGCAACAGAAAGTATTAATCGAATTGTTTAGAAATAAAGAAAATCTATTTTGTTAGAATATGTATGTAGATTCATTAATATCAGAAGACCTTCTGAAAGGTATTTGAACTCTTTCAGGTCTGAAAACAGATTAATAAAAAAATGTAAAAATCTGTGTTTTCTGTGTTCTATTATTGCAAATAGATTAAACATCAGTATAAATTGAACTTAAAACAGAAAGAATAGAAACAGAAAGAAATTCAACCATATATAATTACTGAAAAGTATAGTACCAGTAATTGTCCTGTTAACATGCCTAAGGTGGGTGCGGAATAGCAGGTTATTTATATCCGCAGTTCTGTATTTACTAATAATAATAGAATTATCGTAGCTCGAACATGGAGATCTTTCATATTTTAAAAACATGAAAGATTTGAATGATTACGGACAACTAGTTCCGCGAAGCTATATTAATATTCAATCGTTGGCTGTTTAAGTCTTTCTCCTTTGGGGAGAGATTTAGAAAGAGACTTCTATTTATTAGAGATACAAAACAAAAAAGCCTCCCTGCTACCAACAGGAAGGCTACAAATATCATGTTCAAAAAATATTTAACACATAACTGTAAAAATTAAAAAACATAACAATGCGAGTTTCTATACGACAAAAAAACAGAAAGGTTACTGTTTTCAAGGGACGAACGTCCTTGTTTTTGAGCATACTCATGCTTTTTACCTTTTCCGCCTTATTTGGTCAACAAATAAGTACGGTAGTTCCTACTACAGTTATTAGTGTTGGTTACAACAGCGAACAGTTTGCTGTTTCCATCACTAATGTAGCTGCAATAGCGAGTGGAATGAAAGTATCGATTGTTCAACCTTTGGGCATGAACATCGACACCACAGGCTATAAACTTATCATCAACGGTGTCGCAAGCTCCAGTTTTACCCATCTAGGCAAATCCGTAACTATCGGTTCTGCTATACCTGCTAACAGCAAGGTCGAAGTCGATTACTTGGCTTTTTCAACCTGCGATATTGTTACGTCGCTCTACAATCCTTCGGTGCCCATTACCCTTACTGACAATATTACGGTAACAACTGGAATAAGCAGTGTATCGGCTACTACAAACTACTACAATGTGAAGTTTCCCGACCTTTTGGTGCAAGCACCATCGGGAGCTAAAAGCACACGACAAGTTGTTTATGGACAGAGTCTTTATCGCACCATTCCAATTACAAATGGTGCCGGTGCCGGTATTACCAATAATGTTGTGTTCAGTATTACGAACGACGACAATACGGTTCTTTCTACTCCTCAAGGTTCAGTTGCTATTGATAGTGTTAACGGACCTTGGGTAGCTTTGTCTGCACCAACACTTGTGGGCAATACCTATTCATTTACCATTAACTCGGCAAACTTTTTGAGTTTAGGGTTGGGAACGACGTTTGACGGTAACGAGAAATTCTATTTCAAAGAAACCGATCATGTTATTATCTACAAATCGAATTTACGAACCGATTATCAAGCTACTTGGATGGCAAACGCGGTAAATTGCGGTACTATTCGCGACAACTCAAAAGGAACGTTATATTTAACTCAACAACCTCCGGTGAGTCAATCGTCACTTGAATTATTGTTTTCGTCTCAAAAACCGAACATGTGTCATACACAGGGTTTTGATACTTTGCGTTTTGTAAATAATGGTGGTTCTATTGACGTTGACGTGAATCCGATAATATACACTGAAGGTGGAATAACGGTAGTGGCTGCCATATACAAAGGAATGAGCCTAACGGTATCGCCTAACGGTTATGGCACTTTCTTAATTTCATTACCTACCGTTGATAGTACTTTGGGAGGATTTAAGAATTTGAGCGGAAACGGCAAATTTGATGATCTTAACGTTGGTGATACTGCAACTATTATTGTAGAAATAGCATATCCTTCAGCAACAAGCGGATTTATTCCAGGTAATCATTTCTTTAGAGCTTATGGACAATTTACCAACGAAATGGGGAACGCTCAAAACTCAAATTTAGTTGATTTATGGGATTATGACGGTTCATTTGGTGGAACTCCTATCGGACCACTTGATATTACGCCAAATGGGAAAGGTGTTTTTGGTATCAGTAACTATTCGACAAATAATCCATATTACAATATTGCCGATACATGCAACAGAGGTTCATACTATCTAACATTGGAAGTGCCAAACGGATTAACCTACGATCCAACCTTTCCGGTAACCGTTGCCGGTATTGTTGAAAATGCAACACAAGTGGGAAATATTATAACCATTTCAGGCAATCAAAGCAATAAGGTAATATTTCCTACCAGTGGTGATGTAGCCATTCAACTTATAGGTAGTTGCTCGGTGACTAGTGGCCCGGCTTCGTTGGTGTGGACATTGTTCCGTCAGTGCAACAGCTGTTCAGTGGCTATAGGTACCGATTCGTTCAAAACCGAACTTCACGGTTGCGATACTACGCTACCTGCTTGTCTAGCTGTTACTGCACCGGTTTTCTCGGCAAACAGATTGACACTTGGCTACGATGCAAGTACACACACTGGTTTATGGTATGCAAGCGATTTAGTGCCTGCTAATAAAATAAGTCCATCGAAAGCTGACTTGAAACAAGCTTTGGTTACTGATACGGTGTTATTTACCGTTGCAAGTTCTATTAACCTGACTTGTCAGCCATCGTCACTTAGTGCAACGTTTATCTATCAGGGACATACTAATTTGTTTGTTCATCAATCGGCTGTATTCGTAATGAACAGTATTTCGTATACTCTTTCTGCTCCCGTTGTATCAGTTGTTGGTGGTTATAATCAAATAACTTACACTATACCACAATCGTTGGTAGGCAGTTTTGTAAACGGAGCTATAGCTATAAAAGCTAAAATGATTGTTCCTGATAGTACAATGTCTGTAGGTCAATCGTACAATGTTAATTACTTGAAAGCAAGTCTTGGTATTACTCTCGGTACGGTTAAATATGCAATAAAGAGCCTTGGCGATCATATGAATTTACATTATCCTAGCTTATCAGTTTTCGGACAATGGGATTATGATTTAGGATTATGTGGTGGTGGACGTACTATCAGATTTACTAATGCCAATACATTTTCGTTACCAAACGAATATAGAAGCATATTCCATGTTCAAAATGCAGTGTTTACTATGCCGGCAGGTTATAGTATCGATCCTTCGTCTTTGAATGTTACCTATTATAACTCTAATACCGGTTTCAATCCAACCATAACAGGTGTTACCGCTAGTGTAGCTGGACAACAGATAACCATTGCAGGCACTTTCCCATTGCTCGAAAATAATAGTTTTATCAATATAAACTATAATGTAACTGCAATCAATTATGCAGCTTGTGCTTACGGTACCATTGTTCCTAATACTTACGAGAATGATTACCGTTTCCCTGCTTTAAACACAAGTACCGTGTCGAGTGGATCGTTCAATACATACGTTTGTGCTTATGGTCCTTCTCAAACACTGAATGTTGAAGCAAACCAACCTGGCTATAGCAATTCGGTTACTTGGAGGATGTATATCAACAACGATTGGCATACTGCTGCAAATACTTGGCTTGCCTTTACTGATGCAACAAGTAACATTGCTGATATAACCATCCGTAGGGTGAAAGTAAATGGAGTAACGGTTCCCAATCCATTGATTACCCTTAGTGGGACACAATGGTTGCTAAACCTTGGAACTATACCGGTAAACAAGAACAATATTATTGATGTGTCGGCAACCTATACAAATTGCAAAAACGACCATGTCGATTCTATCTATGTAACCGGTGGTACTACCTGTACAAACCTGACCACAGTGGCTGGAGCAAAGGTAACCCTTAACGGAACACTTACCCTTACCGACAAAGCTGCCGATATGCAAGCTGAAGCCTTTGAAGTATTCCCCAAAAGCTACGACATGTGTGATACTATTTTGTACATCATAAAAGTGAATAGCTCGTCGTTAGGTTCTATGTACAAAATGGGATTTTGGGAAACTCTTCCTTCTCAATTACAAATAATTGGTGACGGTGTTCATTATCGTTATGGTGCATTACAAGGTAATTTCTCCAATATCACAGTAGTTAATACTAAGAACAATACTATTATTTCAGATTCCCTTGATTTGAATGGAACAGGTTTCCCTGGTCTTGGTGATACTATTATTCTTACTATTCCTTTAAAAATGGTTTGTAAGGGAGATACGGCAGATGTTTCAGACACCTTAGCATTTAACCTAAGAGGTCAAACTAACTGTCAAGCTAATAAAGCTTATTTTATGCCATTTACTCCGAAAGTGAAGGGTTTTGAGTATATAGACAGTATTAAAATTCTGAGTGCCGTAGGTACTGATTTTACAGTTCGTCACGGGCAAAGTACTATGACAGTTACTATTAAAAATAATAGTAACGCTTTTGTCGATAGTGTTTACTTACAAGCTATATTACCTTTAGGCTTTAGTTATGTAACGGGATCAACAACGCCAATAGGGGTTGAGCCTAAACAAACTCTTACTCCTACAGGAACTATACTTGTTTGGGCATTGCCAAAAGAAATATATCTATCACCTGGGCAAACACTTGCTATCAACTACAAAATAGCTGATGCAACAGTCTGTCCTCCACCTACGGCATCTATCATTACATCGACCTACTTACTTCGCAGTGTCGGTGGCAAATGCGGCGAACATTGTATATTTAAAGGTACAACCGATATTGATACGAACACCGTGAAGGTACAACCTCTAGGAACCGTTTCGATCATTGGTGGAACACAATCGGTATGTCAAGCAACCCAAGCTACGAGTTATTCGGTAACAGCATCAAGCAACATAACCAACTTTGTATGGGGTGTAATTCCTGCAACGGCAGGTACGGTAACCGGAACCACTGCTACTGCAACTCTTAATCTGTCAGCAGGTTTTAGCGGTACTGCAAAACTATGGTTATTAGCATCGGCTACCGGCTGCCAAAGCAACGATAGTTTATTTTTACCTATCACCGTGAAACCATTACCTACCATCTCAGCTATTGTACATCCCGATTCGGTTTGTAATGGTAAAAGTGCTTCGTTTAGTATTACGTCAACTGGAACAAGCTTTGCATGGTCGGCAACTGCATCGGCAGGTACAATTTCTGGCACCGGAACAACAGCAATAGCAACGTTCTTGAATAGCTATAAAGGGAATGCTACAATTTATGTAACGGCAACAAACAATGGTTGTTCAGCAACACAAAGTACTGTTATTTATGTTAGTCAATGCGATACTCCTTGTACCGTTTCGGCAGGCAACGATGTAACAACTTGTTCGGGAACACCGGTTACCCTTTCGGCAACGCCAAGCCATTGTATGGTTGGAACCATTACCGGATGTGCAGCAAAAGTGAGTTCGCCCTTTACCTGTGCATCTAATCCTTTAACAGGAAGCCAAGGTATTACGATTAATCCAGGACAAACCGTGTATATATCTAATTATTCGGGAACAGTAACCATGAATGGTGGAACACTTATTATTTGCGGTAACACATCGAACCTTCCAATTAACGGTGGTAATAGTTTGACAACTGGGATCGTTGTGGTAAATGGAACGGTAACGTTCAGTAACTTGAATATCAATACCGGATCAATTACGTTCAAGAATTATGGAATCAGTACGTTCCAAAATGCAACGAACAATGCAGCAATTGAGAATTATGGTACTATGACCTTTAATGCTGATTTTACAAGCAAAAACAGTTTCTTAAATATGGGGACAATCACTGCAAATCAATCGTTGATGAATAGCCCTGCTTGTACCATCAATAATCAAGGTTTAATAACCGTAAAAGGAACATTACATAACAATAGTAATGCTATACTGTTGAATAGTTGCACAATCAATGCTAATCAATATATAAATGACTATATCACAACAAACTCAGGTACCATAACCGCAAGCACTACCACATTCAATGGTGCCAGTGTGTATAATGCAGGTGCAGGTAGTTTATTGAAAACCGGTGGTATGACATTTGACGGTATAGTAAAAGGTGATGTAAGCAAATGTGCAACATTACAAGTAACATCATTTAACTCAATAAACAGTTCTAATATTAGCGGTATTATTGACATTTGTGGTGTTACTACAACAAGCAATGCTGCGTTCAACGCTAAAGTAGCGTTTAATTGTGGCTGTGTAGTAGGTACATCAGGCATTCAATATGCTTGGACACCTGCTTCGGGACTTAATGATGCTACATCAGCAACACCTACCGTTACCAACCCTAAAGTAACCACTACCTACACCGTAAAGGTGACTGATGCTAAAGGCAACAGTGGTACTGACGATGTTACGGTAACCGTAGTACCTTGTTCTCATGTAACAATTTCGCCTAACCCTTACACCCAATATATCAACATTGTGGCAACAACCTCTGTTACCGGCAATGCAACAATATATGTGCGGAACTCGCAAGGACTGCTTATAACCCAACAGGGAATACAAACTAACAACACACAAACAGTATGGTTAAATTGGTTGCCTGCTGGAAGCTATACAGTACAAGTGGTAACAAGCGAGTATACCGAATCTAAAATAATTATTAAGGACTAAGCGTTCTATATAATTGAATCTCAACTAATACATCCCCACCTGTTGGTGGGGATGTATTTTATATATCAGAATACTTTATGTTTAACAAGATTAATAAACCTACAACAGATTATTGCCATGTGGCATTAGTAAATCAGAAATGTTTTAGTAATGCCAAATGGTAGTCTTTCTGAAAATGAAGCAACTATTATTATTTTAATATAGTCTTAACACTAATTAACAAATAACGATATGAATATAATAAAATTAGTTTATAAGTACAAATTTAATGCTCTACTGTTGGTATTTGCTTTAATTGTAACAGACATGGTACAAGCTCAAACAGCTATACCTACCTACACCAACCTAACACCACCCAATACCATTGGAATAAATTTTAATAAAGTATGCTTTCGTGACAGCTTAAACGGTTTTATCCTTTCTAATCTAGGGCAACTTTTCAGAACGAAAGATGCGGGTAAAACTTGGAACTTTCAACAACAATTACAAACATCAAATTTATATGGGATGCTATTTAAGACTAAAGATACAGCTTTTATTGTGGGTGTACACAATATTTTTAAAAGTAATGATGGTGGCGAAACATGGTTTATTGTACAGACCTTACCTTTGAAAGATAAAGATGGCAATATTTATCCTGCTCTCAATAATATTTTGTTTATAAGTCAACAAACAGGTTTTGCTTCTGGATTTGGAATTATATGGAAAACCGTTAATGGAGGTAATACATGGAAAGAAGTATTGTATTATCTTGATGCTAATAATCATGGAAATATTGGTTCAATGCATTTTACTGATAATAATAATGGAATTGCTTTTGCTCAATACGATATTTATTTTCAAACCACTAACGGAGGTGAAACATGGGTTAAAAATATATATGCAGGGAATAATCAATATCAGTTTTCAACTGGTTATTTCTTTACCAGTCTATATGGTGTGGCAAGTGTGAAAACAACAGATTCAACAAATACAAGTTATTCGCGAACAGTAAAAACGCTTGACGGTGGTTTAACCTGGAATATTATTGCAAGTACAGGGGGAGGGTTATTTAATTGGAATTATGATAAAAATATTGGAATTGTTGGTGTTAGTCAAACAACTTATTGGAACTCTAAAGATTCGGGTAAAACTTGGGAAGCAATGGCTGTTCCATTAAATTATTTTGGAGTAAATGTAAATAGTATTTTCATTGCATCAACTAAACATATTTGTATTGTTGGAAACAATGAACAAATATTCGATAGTTACGATGATGGATTAACATGGAGCCGACAAAGTTTAGGTTACCCTAGTGGATTTACTCGAGTTGCCTTTACTGATAGCCTTCATGGACATGTATGTTCTGATGATGGTAAACTTCTTAATACCAATGATGGCGGATCAACATGGACAGTCAGTCTTTTTAAACAAGGAGCTCAGGTTGAAAATGTTGCTTTCCCCACTCGCGATACGGGCTATGCAGTTCAAGGTAGTTTTAATATTATTAACTCTGCTTATGTGGGTGGATGTCAATTGTATCACACCTATAATGGTGGTGTGAAATGGGATTCTTCTCAAACAGTATTGAACTTTGATGGATCAGACTTTATAAATTTCCCAACTAAAGATGCTGGTTTTTTTGGGGTTACGTTCTATGGTTCTGTAATCGGCACCACCGATGCAGGCAAAACCTTGACAGAAGATGATTTTTTCACCATGGGTATTGATGGAAAAGCATTGGGTGGCGATTTTGCAAACGCACAAACAGGTTTCGTTGCATGTAATTTAGGCGAGTTCGTAAGAACTAATGATGGAGGTGCAAGCTGGGATCGTATTGATTTACCGGGAGGAATAACTTCGAGAACAACACACATGTACGATGCTAACATAGCTGTTGCATTTACGCCTACTGGTTATATTTTTAGAACGATTAATAATGGAACAACATGGACACAAGTTTTAAAGAAAGGCGAATACTTTAGTTATTACTTTCCAATAGATAAAAACTCGGGTTATGTAGCTACAAATCAACCTGATTCTATTTATTATACTAAAGATCAAGGATTGACATGGACAAAACAATGGAAAGGAACTATATCATGGACATACATTTCTTTTGTAAACCCATATCTAGCTTACTGTGCAAATAGTAATGGCATTTACAGGGTCGATTTTCCTCGCCCAGGTGTTGTGTTGCTTACAGCAAGTACCGATAGTTCGATGGTTCATGTATCGGCAAGTAAAAGTTCTGTATTACATGTAACGATAGCACCCGGGCAGGCAATGACAGCAGGCAATGTTTATACCGTATTGCTCAGCGATGCAACGGGTTCGTTTACTAAAGCCGTTTCCATAGGTTCGGGAACTGCAACGAGTATTGATACCATTACCTGCAACATTCCGGCAGGCACAGTCTCTGGCACGGGTTACCGTATTAAAGTAACTTCGTCGTTACCAGCAGGTGAATCGATAGTTATTGCTCCTTTGCAGGTAGTACTTGAGGTACAAGCGGTAACGCTTCGCATTCCATTACAACAGGGTTGGAACCTTATTTCCACTAATGTATATGTGGCAGACAGTAGCATCACAACGCTCTTTGCAGGCAAAAATGTAGCAGAAATAAAAACACAATCTAGCTTTTGGCGTTCTGGTCAGCCTACTACATACAACAGCCTTACCAACCTTCAAGCCGGAACTGCTTATATGGTTCTCATGAATATGGTTGATACGCTTGTGGTAATGGGTTTGCCAATGAAGACTTTAGCAATGTCATTGCAAACAGGTTGGAATGTGGTTGGTTGCTCGTACCAAACGACAACAACATTCTCGACTGCCGTTGGCACAGTAACAAAAATAAAAGATTTGAATCAATTATATCAATCGACCGATAGTCTGGTGCCGGGAAAGGGTTATTTTATACAGAAATGAAAATAATGAAACAGTTTTATTCAATTATATCGATTGTTTGCATTTTGACAATTTCATATCACAAAAAAAGTAGAGTCAAGAAACTACGGAGGTATCATTATGAAACTATTTGAAAATTTCCGCACTCAATTCCGCACTCAATCGGAAAACCGCACTCTGTTCTATGACTTTACGACCTTGCTAAAAACAAGAAAACCCTTGATTTCTCAAGGGTTTCCAAGGTACCCGGAACCGGAATCGAACCGGTACAACCGCAATGGTCACAGGATTTTAAGTCGTGACGGATAATACGTAATCCCTATAAAGTCGGACTGAAATAATTGCATTTTGATGCAAAATCAGACATTTCCGCACTCCAAAAACTAACTTTTCCGCACTCTATTCCGCACTCCACTTTTAAAAACATCTTTTTAAGAGCCGGACTTACTATGCCCTATTACGAGACTTTTTCAAAACAAATTTAAAAGAATAATCATGGAAACACTTAAGAGCAAAACGGTATTTGTAGAATATAGTTCGCATAAACCGGGACAACATTTTATGACAGTAATGCAAACCAAAGATCATAAAAGAATAATTATAGGACGGATATATCGTGCATATGATTCCGAAACAAAAAAGACAAAATATATCGCAACCGATGTTGTCGGGAATCAAATATTTGGTGATATAAATGATCTCTCTGAATTAAAGAAGAACTACATAGAGAACGGGGAACGTCTTGCAGGTTTAGCTCCTGTAATGCTGAATAAAGGCACATTAAACGAACAAAGACCAAATAATCAGGAAGATGAACGATATGATGAAATGAAAAGCATCAGAGAAAAGAAATCGGCAAAAGTGCAAGAAGTATCAAAACCGATTCCTATTACTAAAACTGATTCCAAACTAAAAGACAGAGTATTAGATTCTGAAAAACACCAAATTAATACTTCTAAAGAACAAATTCGAGAAGTGAATAATGCAAGAAATCAAGTTTCTAAAAAAACTGATTTAGAATCAGAAAAGCATATTTCCAGTGAGCAAAAAGATAACAGCCCAACAATTGAAAAATCAGAAAGAGAAATGGAATTGGAACAAATACGGGAACATGACAATGATAAAGAACAAGAAATTGACCGATAAGCTGAATTAATAGAATGATAAAATCTTAGTAATACAAACCTTTAAATCTTAATCTTATGAAAAATGCTATACAACCAGTAATTACCAATTACCACAATAATGAGTTGGAAAAACTCATAAGTAAAAAGGATAGTGATTTGAAAGCCTTAGCTCGCAAGCAAGGTAAAAACTTTGCCGATAGAAAACTGCCTGCAAGTTCTGGAGACAGCTTACTGCCATATATCGGTGAAATTAAATCGGGATATGAAGAGCTCTGTGCAAACCTCAATAGTCAATTGCAACCTGCATCGCATTTTCCTGAAGTGAAAACCGAAGTTATGAATGCCGAAGTGGAAGAGCATAAAACGAATGAAGAAATACAAAAACTTGAAGAACAAAATAGAAATTCAAAGTACGAACTGGAAAATGGAAATGCTGAAAAGGGCAATAATACCATAATTATGATTTTAGTTGTTACTGCATTAATCAGTCTTTCAGAAGTATTTTTCAACTCATTGGCATTTCAAGCAATCGGAGAAAATACCTTATACTCGTTAATTATCGGATTATCACTGACCATAGCAATACTCATTTTAGCTCATTTGGCAGCAATATTTTATAAGAAAATGCAGAATCCGATACAACGTTATTTGTTAGTTATTGTGGTTTCAATTATTGCTATATCCTTATTTACAGTAATGGGAAATATGAGGGTAATTGCGATGGAAAAATTAGGTTCATCGGTAAGTTCAATATCATTTGTTATTATCAACAGTTTCTTTTTTATTGTTACCGCTCTCCTATCATACAAATATTATCCAACAAAAGAAGAACGACAAAAAAGAGAGGCATATAACAAATTGCAGAAAGATATTACTCAAAGGCAATCTGAAATCAAACAACACAGAAAAAGAATGGAGCTTATTAAATCTCATGTAAATGAGAAAGCAAAACAAACGCTACATCAAGCTTATTATGTCGAATATACCCTTGAAAGAATCAATAAGCTTTACAAGGAGGCAATTCAGATTTTTATCAGTACCAATATGTTGTATCGTACCGATAGGAAAGCTCCTGATTGCTTTTCAGAAACAATACCTGAATTAGAAATTAACAAAGATTTTTACATATACAAACCAAATAATGAGGAGGAAAGACAATGAAAACGGTAGCAATCATACTATCAATACTAGCAGTATTTGCAATACTTGTCGGATGTTCGAATTATACTAATACTTCCAAAACTACAGAAGTAGTTACAATTCGTGATATAACCGATATGATGACAGTAACACCAAAAGTTGATGACATTACTCCATTATTTGATTTGCAAAAAGAGAAATGGAACGGTGGAATTTTCAGACTTGTTGACCTTAGTGATGTGAGCTATAATCGCACGCATGAAGTACATATTGAAGCTGAAAATCAATGGTTAAGTAATGAATTTACGAGAAATGATGCTGTAAAAACATTTTACTCTGATATAAGCAAAACACTATCCGATACTTCAAAGGAAGCGATTGGAAAAAATAATTCTTCTCTTTATTTCCCGATAGCAACGGAATTGAATCGCTTGAATCAAAGTCACGCTAATAAACGGATAATGCTTATTTACAGCGATCTTATGGAAAATACAGAATCCATATCATTCTATAAAAAAGAGACTTTGACAAAGCTGACAACGAATCCCGATTCAATTAAAGAACAATTTGAATTACAGATGAAACTTGGTAGCCTAAGTGGAATAACAATATTTCTGATTTACCAGCCAGTAAATACAACTGATGATGAAAAATACAGAATAGTTTCGAATTTCTATAAACATCTGTTTGAGAGCTATGGTGCAAGAGTGGAAATTACAGCTAATGTGAATTAGAAAAGTGAAAAACAAAGCAGATTATTGAAATAAACAATAGAAATAAAGTAAACAATAAAGTGAAAACCTAAAAAGCGAAACAATGACAGTCGGAAATAGAATATGGACTATGTTCAAATGGCTTGTAAAAGTTGTTTTTAAGCTCTTTCTAGCCATAATATGGGTTTCTTCAAGTGTGGTGGAAGCTTTTCTCCATCACATAAATGAGTACCTCAAAAAAGTATTAAGTTAATTAAACCATTAGAAACGTATCGTTATGAAAACAATTACATTCATTTTACAAATGCTTTTTCAAGCATTTTCAAGCATTCTGACTTTATTGTTTGAAACAATAAGCGATGCTTTCAATTCAAACAATAAAGAGTATAAAGCTGATTTCGCCGTTTCGGGAATTTTACTTTCGCGATTTAATTACGGCTTTTGTTTAACAGGAAGTAAAAAGCTTACCTGTAAAGATTCATATCAAAATGCTCTGATAATGGGTGGAACTGGGGTTGGAAAATCAAGCGTAGTGCTATTTCCCTCATTGTATTCTATGCGTGGCAGTTTTATTGTTCATGATCCATCAGGTGAACTTTTATTAAAAAGTGCTGGATACTTAGAGCAAAAGGGATATGAAATCAAAGTGTTACATTTTGCCAATCCTGATATTTCATCGAGATATAATCCAGTTAGCAGAGCAAAAAGTTCTTCTGATATTCAAAAACTGGCTTCTATGCTTGTTGAAACTGCATTAGGTGGAAAATCAAAAGATCCGTTTTGGAATACACAGGCGACTTCACTGCTTACCATTCTTATCACTATTTTAAAAACACAGGAAATAGAATTTCAAAATCTTTATAATGTCCGACAGTTGCTTAATCGTATGGGTGGTAATCCCGAATCAGTTGATGCTCTATTTAGTGAATATGCCGATGAAATTCTCTTTTCGGAATACAAATCATTTATTGCTTACGATGAAAAGGTATTGAGTGGAATAATTGCAACCTGTAAAGCTAGTTTAAACATATTCAGTGATGAATCAATCGCAAGAGTAACAGCAACCGATACTATTGATTTTATGGAATTCAGAAATAAACCCACCGTTTTATTTATTCAAAATTCAGTCGCCGACCAGAAGTATTACAGTGTGTTGACTTCGATATTCTTTGAACAATTTTTCTCGTTTTTACTCGGTCGTTTTCCTAAGAAAGATGAGAAAGACATCTTTCTTCTTATTGATGAAGCATCATCGCTTAATCTGCCAACCTTGCCTTTAGCTGTCGCCAATGTTCGTAAACATCGTTCAGGGATAATGCTTTTGGTACAGGATTTTAATCAGCTTGTTCACCATTATGGAAAGAATGACGCTGATGGCATAAAATCCAATTGTTTTGCAAAAATGTATTTTACAGGACAATCATTGGAAACAGCTAGCGAACTTGAGAAGACACTTGGTAAATATGAATACAAAGACAAGGATGGTCGCAAAGTAGTTAGAAATTTAATGACGAACGATGAAATCAGAATGATGAAAATAAATCGTGCCTTACTTATTTGTGGTCACCACCCTCCTATTAAAGCTCGATTAACCCCGTATTATAAAAATGTCTTTTATAGCGGTTACAGTAAATTACCAGTACCTAATTTACAAAACAAAATGTTGATTGAGCATCTTTTTATTTTACCAACTGAAATTTTAAAAAAAGGCAGCAATAAAGAAGAAGACGGCAATGCGTAAATCAAAAAAACAGAGCGGTGGTATATGGGAATACCTAGATTCATTAGGTATTCTCGAAAATGGTTCTGATGAAGCTATTAAACAGGCTAAAAAGGACTATAGAAAGCTCTATTTTACGAAACATAAGCAAAAGCAACGGGCATTATATCATGAATACACGATTCGTTTTTCAAAAGAAAAGGTGGAATATGCAAAAGTAGCTGGAATGGCGAAACAGCATAGTATGAAAATCAATGCATTTATAAAGTCGGCGGTTCTGGCATATATTAATAAAACGTACATAGTGCCAGACCGCTTACAAATCGCAAGGTTAGAACAATTAACAGCCCAGTGTTTAAATGAGATTCAAAGCATTGTGAAGCAAAAAGAGAAGTACAGTTATGAAAGGGAACAGAAGTATGAACTTTTGGAAAAGCGTTTTGAGAAACTAGAGGAAGATATTTCGAGTGTATTGAAATGCCCCTACACTATCGAAGAACTGGTTTTAAAAGGAATTAAAGAAAAACCATCGTTACAAGAAGTATTACTTGCACTACTTACAACGAAAAACAATGATTATCAAAATAAAATCACATCAAAATAAAAAAGCATTTTATGCCTTGCTCAATTACATGATTCATGATAAGGATAGATTATTTGATGAAAAAGGAAATAGTTTTATCGTAACACATAATATTAAAGGGGATTCAATTGATGAATGGGTTGAACAATTTAAAACCAACGAAGAAAACAGACAGCACAAACGAATTAATTCAGTTTTAGCAAGCCATGAGATTATTTCATTTCATAAGGATGATGCAACAAATATTACTTTAGACAAGCTTGAGGATATTGCTCGGCAATATGTGAGGGTGCGAAATATAAACGGGATGTATGTTGCTGTACCGCATTTTGACAAGGATCACTATCACATTCATATTTGTGCTTCGGGTATTGAATACAAAACCGGCTCGACAATGCGGTTATCGAAAGTTGATTTACAAAAACTGAAGAAAAACATTCAGATGTATCAACTTCAACAGTATCCGGAATTATCAAAATCGTTAGTGAACGTTCTGAAAGTTCTTTTTCGGCTTGTTTTCGTAATCCGATTTCTTTTTGTAATTGTTCGTTTGCTCTTTTTATTTTAGTGTTTTCAAAAATTTCATTTTTAAGAATCAGTGCTACGTGAAAAAAAAACAGGGGAAATAGAAAAAATAAATTCTTTAACTCGACAGGTATACCATCTATTACAAAAACACCTATTGTTTCGGAACCAACAGTTAAAGGGAATGCCCATAAGAATGTATCGGATGTATGTTCTATTTCTATCGGTTTATGATTTCCCAGTACATCAATTACAATGGGGTCGTCTATTTTAGAAATTGTTTCTTTTCTCCCCAAAACATCGGTATAAATATATGTATCGTTAATTTGATAATATAGTATCAGGTTGCTGTTGCCAACAGTATTTGAAATATTGTTGAATATGTTATCTATTGTAGATTCAAGCCCAGCAAATTCACTTATTCCATTCATCATATTGAAAATACATTCAATTTCTGTATTTTTAAAAGTACGTTGGGGCTCAGGTGTTTCCGCCTTCTTCTTTTTGCTGTTTTTATGATTGAAAATGCTATTCATATAATTGAGTTTAATAAAACAGTATCTAGTTATTTGTTACTACACCATTGAAATATGAATGAATTACACTTTTATTCCGAGCAATAAGATATCATCGAGTTGAATAGTATTGATTAAATTATTGTTGATATATTGAAAAATAACTTCACTTTGCTCATTCATTGATTTATTTTGATTTTGTAGTAATAGAAATGCTAATCCATTTATCGATATTTTTTCCTCGTTGAATTTCCTTGAAAATTGATCGGGAAATCCGTCTGAAAAAAGATACATGCTATCGTTTTGAAGTATTTTAATTATTTTATTCTCAATAGTATGTGTTCCTGTTTTAATATTCTCTTCACTTCCATCAATGTAAAAAAGATAATATTGATTAAACCTTAAAAATGATTCTTCCTCTTTACCATCAATTTCTATCTTTGATATATCTTTTCGAATTATAAAAAGTGGACGATTTATTCCAATAAAATTAACCAACATTTTTTGTTTATTAATTTCTAAAAAAATAGCATCGAAACCAAAATCTGAATGAGTATCATTTGATTTATTTATAATATACCTTAATTCAGTATTTATATTTTCAACAACCTGCTTTAATGTCATATTAGTCATTGAATTTATATGATTTGATGCCGTGAGATGTACAACTATTGCCATCATTGCAGCAGGAACTCCATGCCCCATACAATCATAAAGTGATAAAATTGTTGTTGTGGGTGAAATATGAATGCTATAAAAATCACCACTTACAATATTTTTGGGGAAATTTAATACAAAACTCTCAGGGAAAGCGTTTTCACGAGTGATTTTGTCGGGCAATAATGATTGTTGAAATCGTTGAGCTACATACATCGATTTTTGAATATTTGCAAATGCTTTGTATTCATGAATTTCAACTATATTATCAATAATATGTTTCTGAATATTTATTTTTGTTAGTAATTCAATTCGATCTATGGGTTTTGTAATATAGTCTGATGCTCCTGCTTTTAAAGCATCTTTTATATCGTCCGGAGTATTTTTTGACGTAACAACAATGACAGGTGTTTTGGATGTATAATCTTTTTTTCTAATGATTCTTAATGTGGTAATGCCATCCATTATTGGCATCATAATATCAATTAATATTAGATCTGGTTTAAATGTTTCAATCTTTGATAAAGCTTCTTCACCATTGTATGCAACATCTATTTCAAATTCATTATTGAGATATTTTTTGATAACCATAATATTCATTTGTATGTCATCAACAATTAAAATTTTCATGTTTAAGTATATTGCGTTTTTATGAAAAGACGGCTAATGGTTATATGCGTAATTTATAAAAAAGTTATTGTCAAGTTGATGTTTTTTTGATTACAGATATAAATTATGATTTTACTTTGAGGAAAACCATCTTTGAAATTATGTTCAATGGTTTCAAAACCTCTATTATTTGATGCAGTAATTAAGGTTGCTTTTGGTGTTTGCCATGTCCAAAACCAAGATAAAATGCCATTAATTTTAGCACCCGTTTCATCGGCACCTATCAATGAACTAGTGGCAACTTGATTTCTTATTATCTCTTATTCAAAGCTGGCTTGAACATTTAAGAAATGACAAGCGGTTTATTATTTATGCTTCTTTGTATGCTCAACGGGCTGTTGATTATATTTTGAATGTGTAGAATAAAGGAATTGAGATACAAGAAGAAAAGAAAATTCAACCTAGTAATGAACGGAATGAGGACGTTAAAAATATACGAACGAAAAATGTTAGTAAAGGCGTTGGTATTGAGATGTGATAACATAATTATTAAAAATATTTTATTCCTTTTTAATATAGTTATATATCTATATAACAAATGTATAGACTGATTTATATACTTAGCGATATCTTATATTCTTAAAAATTAATACGTTTTTTATCAATCTTTAAAAAAATGAAGTCTTTTTTGACTGATAATCCTGTAAAAAGAATAGAAATAAGTTTACTTTTTATTTTTATACCAGATAACAACAAGTTCATACCACGAATTCAACAATTCATGGACATTTTTAATATTGGTATAAATAAATCAATTAATATTGAAATGTTAAATTTAAATATGGAAAAGCCTTATGAAAAGGAAAAGTACAATGAAAAACACAGATGCCAAATTCTGATAACCAATATTTATTCTGCTTTATTTTTTACAGCTAAATTATATAGAAAAACAAATTAGACAGATAATCCACATATAATATTACATAAAAACAATATTTTATTGTTAAAGTATATAGCAGTAATAATTAATGTAAAATTAAAACAAAAAAATATTTAACGTACTATATTTATGAGTACATTTATCATAATATATTTGAGACATAAAACATGCTAATTAACTTAAATCACACTATTAATAGTATTATAATACACTACTAAATTAGTGTAATAACCCTTAATAAAAATAACGATAATAATTTTAAACTTAAAAAAGAATAGAAATTATGAAAAAAAATGTTTTAACTTTTGCATTTAGTTTATTAATAATTACAATAACCAATGCACAACTATCAATGAATAGTTTAGGTCATGTCGGGGTGGGAACAACAGGTTCCGATGTTTTCACATTAAGTGTCTATGGTCATTTGAATATCCCTTCACATCTCTCAGTTTATATAAGCGACAACCAACAGCTTTTAGATAGGGGGACTCGTTTGAGATTAAGTACAAATACTTCAAACGCTTATTTAGATTATAGTACAAACTTATACATGAGATATGGGGCAAATGCAAGTTATTATGGAGCCATTTTTCATTCAAACGGCTATATGTCACTTAATAGTTTTTATAATTATAATAGTCCCTCAACATATGTTCCTACTTATCCACTTGAAGTAAATGGATATATTCAAGTAAATGGAACGGTATTGCCATCAGATGGACGATTTAAAGAGAATATTGAATCATTAACAAATAATAGCGATAAACTTAAAAAATTAACAAGTGTTAAATATGATTATAAAAAAATACTTTCAGTTAATCAATCAGTTCAAGTAAAAAGTGTCAAAGGTAATTCTTTAGATACTATAGATTCAAAAGATACAAGTACAACAAATATTATCACTAAGAAATTTGACGATATTACAACTTCAAGAAAACATTTTGGCTTCGTAGCACAAGATTTACAAAAAATATTTCCTGAATTGGTTTATGCCGATAATGAAGGATATTTAAGTGTTGATTATATATCTCTTATTCCTATTCTCGTTGCTTCTTTTCAAGAACAATCCCAAACAATCGATAATCAAGCAACAGATATTGCAAGCCTTAAACAACAAGTAAGCGACTTGCAAACAAACCTAACATCATGTTGTAACTTAAAAGGCGGAAAGTTAAAATCAGATAATGTAATTAGCGACGAAACCACAAACCCAGTAATTGGTAGCACCAACATAAAACTCTATCAAAATGCACCTAATCCATTTAAAAGTTCAACAACAATAAAGATGGATATACCGCAAACAACAGGAAATGCAATGGTCTGTATTTACGATCTTAACGGACGCCAATTAAAATGCCTGCCTGTAAGCGGAAAAGGTACAACCTCGGTTGAAATATATGGAAGTGAACTTACCGCGGGTCTGTATCATTACGCTCTAATTGTAGATGGTTCATTAATTGATACTAAAACAATGGTTTTAACTGAATAAATATTAAACTATGAAATACAAAATAATTATTGCTATTGTTTGTTTTGTGCCTTTAATTATGAACGCACAAACTGATAGTCTTTATCGCATTGAGTTTACAAAACAAATAAATAAATTCCGAAAAACGAACTCAATGAAATCATTGAATTTAGATAGAGGGTTGAATCTTACTGCAGAAACCATTGCGAAAAAGAAAAACAACTTTAAAGATAACAATGGAAAGTATATTAAAGATTCAATTCTGGCTGTGCTACGTGAAAATAATATTTTCGATTATCAATTCGAAGTATTAGAAAAAGTAAAAACAAAAAATAATGGATTTGTTACAAACAATAGGCTAAGTTCAGACTTGCAATCAGTTTTAAATGATTCACTTCATAATACTATTGGAATTTCCTCGATTTTGGGTAGTGAATTAGTTATTATTGCTAAGCATTATATTGATTTAAATCCAATAATAAAAGCAAATGTAAATGCTTATATGGTAGAAGGGACTAATAATATGACTGTTGAAGGTGAAACAATAGAAATTGAAGGTTCCACTCAATTAAATAATTTAGAAATTCATAGTTTTGAAAAAATAGTTGAAGAACCAATAGATGTTTTCAAATTAACTAAAGACAAAATGAATAATTTCAAAATTATTATAAATAATTCTAAAAATAGATTTAAAATCCCTAAAGAATTTTCAATCATTGATTCAAATGGAACAATACTAACTGTAATGCAACTTTAATCTTTACAAATTATGAGAAAAATATATCTATTGTTTGGTTTATTATTTTTAACTAAATTAATAATATCCCAAACTATTACAAAATTTGATTATACAGGTACAGATAGAGGTGATTTCCCTCAAACTGTTGGTAATGCCATGGTATGCATTTACGACCTAAACGGACGTCAGCTTAAATGCCTATCTGTGGGTGGACGTGGTACTACTTCGGTTCAAGTTTCCGGTTATGAACTTTCTGCAGGTATGTACCACTATGCACTTATTGATGACGGTGGACTTGTGGATACTAAAACAATGATTTTAACTCAATAAGATTTTTATCATATATAAATTTATTTAAAGTCACAGAAATTATGATTAATAAAATTATAACAAAGAGAAATACATTATCGTTACTGATTATAATGTTGTGCAATATTTGTTTTTCACAGATTTATTTCAAAGTAATCAATGAAGGACGTCCTGCAACATATAGAGCACCAATAGTAACAGTCTCTACACTCAAAAGTACTGAATCGAATTCTATTTCAGGTGTTCCTGCTTATATTTGGTCTTACGGTTGTACTCCAACTGCTGTAGGTATGTTAATTGCATATTACAATAGGTTAGGCTACTGTAATTTAAATTATGACCCTTATACTTATGCTCCTATGAATAATTCAGAATGGGGCATATCATCAGAAAATCAAGGTGAAGACCCTTTAATTGCAACTCGAAAAGGTCTTAATGGAAAAACTACTAGAGGACATGTAAATGATTATTATATTGCCTTTAATTCTTCACAAAGAGATCCCTTTTTGACTAATGGTTGGTCAGAACATACTCCCAAAGAATGTATTGCTGATTATTTAGGAACTAGTCAATATAATAATTCAGCACTTCAATCTGATGGAACAGTTATTCGTCCAAATGATGGATTTACTATAACTATTAATCCTCAAATGGATGGTTCAAAATTTTCTGGATTAGATAATCCTGTAACTTGCGAAATAGGAATAAAAAAATACATTGAATCAAAAGGTTATGTCGTATCAGATTGCTATACTCAAGTATTTAATGGTTATCTTGATGCAAGTGGCACTATTGCTTCAAATGGATTTACTTTCCAAGATTTCAAAAATGAAATTGATAATAATTATCCTGTGCTAATACAATTAGAAGGACATACAATGTTAGGATATGGATATAATTCAAGAACGACTAGAATTAATGTACATGATACTTTTGATTATTCTGATCATGAAATGGATTGGGGAGGAACGTATTTTGATGGAACTGATTATCTTCCAATGACAGGAGTTACAATTGTACATATTTCCTCTCCACCGCAAGGACCACCCGTATGTATTAATTGCAACTATCCTGGTGCACCTAACGCACCAACTTTAAATAATGCAGCTTTTAATTGCAATAATAACTCTATCACATTAAGTTGGACACCTTCATCGACAGGTTCTACTCCAGATTATTATGCGATTTATCGTTGCCCAAGTACAGAAACAATGACTGATAATGATAAAATTGCGAATACTGCTCAACTAAGCTATTCTGATTTTAATTTTACCGCTAATGCAAATATAAGTTACACTTATGCAGTAGCTGCGATAAATAATACAGGCGAGGGTTTAAATTCAAATCAAAAAACAGTATCATTAGCTCCTTGCACTAATACAAATATTTTTAATACAAATATAACTACATCTGCAACGTATAAATGTTCCAATATACATATTAATAACACATCTGTTAACAATAACAGTACTGCAACATTTAATTATAGTAATTCGGTAACTATTTATTCCGATTTTAATGTAGATTTAGGTTCAACTTTGATTATTCAAAAACAATAATTAGATATTAAAATTTAATAAAAAACATTTATATTTTATGGAAATTTATATTTTATCTATCATTGTTTTTTTGTTGAGTTGTAAAAAAGTTGAAAACACAGATAATTCTAAATCCACGTTTATGGTTAAAAATAATACATGGTATATATCACAAAACCTTGGTGGATTTTGTAAGAGTTGTAGGATACCACATAAAATAATATTTGGAGGTGATACCATAATCAAGTCTAAAAAATACACATCTATTTATGATTATACTGGTGACTCTGTTGAATATCAGATTAAAAGTGGTCGATTGTTAGGTTATCTTCGAGAAACTGACGATAAAAAAGTTTATTGGTATTGGGGAAATGAAGATAATCCGGCTAGGGATCATCTACTGTTTGACTTCAATTTACAGGTACATGATAGTATTGGTAGCTATTTTGTTAAAACTGTTGATTCTATTAAATTGCAAAATCAATACAAAAAAAGAATCACGCTAGTTAGCTCTTGCGGCCCAAACAAAGTGTGGATTGAAGAAATCGGTGATATGACTGAACTTTTAAATCCAATTCTTTATTGTGATAAATTTATTTCTATTGGTGGTGGTTCATATAAACAAACCTGTTTTGTAAATAAAGGTGAAGTAATATATAAGGATACAAGTTGTACCGAATGCTGGAATTATAAGAGATAATGTATTCTTTTTGCAACATAAAAAAATGAAATATTTAATTATCCCAAAAAATATTTTGATAATTAGTTGAAATTCATGAGGACAAAACAGATTTAAACCCTGAATTGTTTAAACAATCTGTTAAAGAGAAATCTTTCCCTGACAATTGGATAGTAATGGCATTATAAACAATAAAATAGCCATCATTATAAAAATGACAGCTATAATTTTATTTTAGAATTACCGTTTTAAGTAATTCAATTATTTCCTCCAAATTCTCCAATCTATCGATAACGATTGTACAACAATCTGAATTCCAGAACTTTTGCACACTTGGCACTAAAGATTTTATCTCGTGATGTTCAATAAGTGTTCTTGTTTCTTCTTCGGGATTACAAACAACAATTGATAAAACCTTTTTCCGAAACTGAAAGAATGCGATATTTTTGTTCTTCCGAAGCGAGATATAATACTTCTTTGGATTAAATGCGATAGAATCATCAACACTAAGTAAAGCTGATTTAATCTCAAAATACACCGTTCTAACCGTTTCGGAAACAACATTTAAATGATCGTCTTCCGTATATTTAACAACTTCTGTCCGTTTTTTCTTTTCAACGGTATTGATTGCTATAACAACAGGAGACAATGTGTAAATAGCAGTTTCATCATTACAATACTTTTTAATTACAACTGGTTTTACCAGCTTACCCCAAGTATCAGTGTACGTTTCCTGCATTAACTGGACATCACTTTTCATACCGTCCATTATTAGTATTATTTCCGGTTTGTTTACCATTGTGTCTGATAAAAACTCTAAAATATTTCTATCATCAATGAGTGTCAGCAAAGAATCTCTCTGTTCATTATCTGCTTCGATAATATCGCAGTGTTTTATTAGAAATTCGTATTGATGGTGATTACCTCTTATCGCTGCTATGAAATGTGTAATTCGGGCATACATTAATCCAAAATCTTCATTGGATAGTGCAAAGACAATTAAATACATTCTTGGTTTTTCAAAATCAGAGAAGTCAAGTAAGCATACATCAGGGAAAAACTCATCTGATGCTTCATTGTTTTGAAAAATAAGTGTTCGGTCACCGAAAAACTCTTTGTAGTTTAAGACGACCAATTGTTCCAATTCCTTTTTTGATTGGAATTTCCTTTCAAGCAATTGCAATACCTCTTCTTTCGTAATTGGTTCCAATTGGAAAAAACGGTGAAACTGACCACCTAATACCGATTTAAATTGACCACCTAAAACCGGAGCAAACTGACCACCTTTGACCGGAGCAAATTGACCACCTGGTAGAGCGTTATCTCATGTTAAAAAAGTAACCAATAATGGCTATGTTGAATATTCATTCAATAGATGCAATTATGGCAAACAAAAGAAAAGACATGAGTAAACTACGACAAATGCTAAGGCTGTACTCGCAAGGCGAGAGCAAATTACAAATCAGCTCTATAACAGGTGTTTCTCGAAATACTTTAAAGAAGTACATTCGACTATATGATAGTTTATGTATCAGTATGCCAGAGCTAGAGTTGAAATCAGACCGAGAGCTGGATCAATTATTTGGTGAGAATTTACTTCCTGAACCCAGTGAACGCTATAAAATAGCAGAGAATTATTTCCCCTTTATGGAGAAAGAACTCAAAAAACGAGGTATTTCTCGATATAACTTATGGGAGCAATATATTGCTAAACATCCTGATGGTTATATGCGTTCACAGCTTAATCATCTCTATGCATTATGGTTAAAACGGAGTAAGCCCGTGATGCATATCGACCATATTGCGGGCGACAAAATGTATATTGATTATGCAGGAGAGAAACTCCATATCGTAGATGTTCAAACCGGCGAGATAAAAGATGTAGAAGTATTTATTTCTATTTTAGGAGCTAGTCAGTTGACGTATGTAGAAGCCAGTAATAGTCAGCGAAAAGAAGATTTTATAGCATCTTGTATACGAGCTTTGATTTTTTATGGAGGTGTTCCTAAAGCTATAGTTCCTGATAATCTCAGAAGTGCTGTAACCAAAAGTGATCGCTATGAACCAACGATTAATCAGACTTTTGAGAATTTCGCATCACATTTTAGTACAACAATATTGCCAGCTAGAGTATATAAGCCCAAAGATAAAGCACTCGTTGAAGGAGCTGTTAAAATAGCCTACAGACGTATATATACATTGCTTGACAAGCAAATCTTTCATAACCTTGAATCATTAAATGCTGCCATAGCTCTCATTGTTGAAACGCACAATAATACCAATCTAACGGGTCGTCCATACAGTCGACGAGTTTTATTCGAAGATATTGAACGACATGTCTTGCAACCTCTTCCTGTATTACAGTATGAATTTAAACATCAACAATTATCAACCATATCGGTAAACGGACATGTCTGTTTGAAAGAAGATGCACACTATTACAGCGTACCGTATCAATTTATAGGTAAAAAAGTTAAGTTGCTTTATTCATTACATCACGTTGAGATCTTCTATAATTACAGTTCCATAGCACAGCATGATCGAGGTAGGAAACGATACGGTTATACCACCGATACTGATCATTTAGCTAGTACACATAAATATTTAAGTGAATGGAATCCTGATAGATTTATCAAATGGGCTCTAAGCATTGATAATGCAGTGCAAGAGTTTATCATAAAAGTAATGGATAGTAAAGCTCATCCTGAACAATCATATAAAGCCTGTCAAGGCATTTTAGCAACAGAAAGGAAATATGGCAGAGAAAGACTTATTAATGCTTGTAAACGAGCTTTAGCGTTTGAAAACTACAGCTATCAAGCTATTAAATCAATCTTAGAAAATCAGTATGATAAGTTACCTATTCCTGAAATACCCACCGATACTCCCAAACACGATAATATTAGAGGAGAAGATTATTATCAATAAATATAGTTCATAATCAATAACTAAAACTTTATACCAATGACACAAGAAACATTAGATCGAATAAAAAAACTCAAATTGTTAGGAATGTACAGAGCATATCAAACAAGTCTTGAGAACAATCAAATTGCTCAATTATCAGCCGATGAGTTGTTACAAACATTGATAGAAGCAGAATGGGATGATCGACTGA
>Ga0265338_10000570_pt1 | contig 64916 bp, 46 predicted proteins | sample 42126metaG_FD_193579 | JGI IMG/M metagenome (GOLD analysis project Ga0265338, IMG submission 193579) | Rhizosphere microbial communities from Carex aquatilis grown in University of Washington, Seatle, WA, United States - 4-21-26 metaG | ecosystem: Host-associated > Plants > Roots > Rhizosphere...
TGCACGAACTGCTGCCGGGATGGAACAAGTCGCAGAGGCAGTGTTGCGGAATCTGGACCGCGGACGGCCGCTACTACATCTTTCAGGCCAGCCAGAGCAGTCCAACGGCGATCACGAGTTTGTGGGCATTGGACGAAAGGCAGAAACATCCAGGGGACAAGGCAGCTGCGCCCATTCGGCTAACCGAGGCTCCAATGTCGTTCGGGAACCCCTGGCCTTCTGCGGATAAAAATAAGATATGGGCACTCGGCGTGCAGCCGCGACGGAAGTCGTAGTGTACGAACAGACGAAGAACACCTTCTCCACTTTGCTTCCTGGGATTTCCGCCACCGACCTCGATTTTTCTCCCGATGGCAAGTGGGTGAGCTACGTGGCTGTTCCCGATGGCACGCTCTGGAGAAGCCGGACGGACGGGAGTGAAGCGAAGCAACTCACGTTTGCGCCGGCACGAGCGGCGCTCCCGCGCTGGTCGCCGGACAGTAAGCAGATCGCCTTCGTCAGCGTTCTCGCGGGTACCCCGTGGAAGATCATGCTGGTCTCGCTGAACGGCGGAGTCCCGCAACTGCCTTTGGCGGAGGAGCGCAACCAGATCGACGCGAATTGGTCGGCCGACGGTACGAAGCTGATGTTCGGATACGTGGTGCATGACACGCAGGACTTGACCATCCGACTGCTTGACTTGAAGACGCATGCCGTATCGACCATCCCGGGTTCGGAAGGACTGTTCAGCCCGCGCTGGTCGCCGAATGGACGATACGTCGCCGCTCTATCGCCGGATTTCACCAAGGTGATGATCTTCGACTATCACACGCAGAAGTGGTCCACATGGCTGACGGAAGCGGCAGGCGCAGTCAGCTATCCGGCCTGGTCCTCTGACAGCAAGTATCTTTATTTTGACGATCTGGTCACGGAAGAGGAATCGATTCGCAGAGTGAAGGTAGGAGAGACGCAAGCCGAACGCGTCTTCGTGTTGCATGGAATTGATCGCTATCTGGGACCGTTCGGGCTCTGGAGTGGGCGCACTCCGAATGGGTCCTCGATGTTTGTGCGCGATCGCAGCACGCAGGAAGTCTACAGTCTGAAGATCGATCTACCATTGCGATGAACAAACTACCGACAGTTGTGTTCAAGGCGTACACAGCGAGTTGTCAGAAGATAGCGGGCAAAGTTCTCATCACCCTCGTGGCCATGTGCCTGGGATTTACGGCCACTTCACCGTTAGCGTTGTCGCAGAAGGACTCCAACACCAGCGAAAGGAAAGTGATCACTCGGGTTGAACCCAAGTATCCGCCCACGCTGGAGCGGCTTTACATCGGTGGCATCGTGCGACTCAAGGTGGTTGTGGCTCCTGGCGGAAGCGTGGAGAGCACCGAATTGATGGGCGGCAATCCGATCCTGGGTCAATCGGCGATCGCTGCCGTCAAGCAATGGAAATACGCCCCCGCCAGCACCGAAACCACGAACGTGGTGCGACTGGAATTCGATCCTCATCACTGACGCAATGGGGCCGGTGGTGGCCCACTCTTTTGTGGCGCTGGCTGCAGGCCTTTCCACACCATCCCGTGGAACAACTCGTCCATGGCCTTTGGCGATTCCTTCGCGCCGCGATCAAGCCACCACTTCAGCAATGACAGCAGATTTCCGGCGCATGCGTGGGAGCGAGCGGATAATTCACGCTTCGGCAGTGTCCGCTGCGGCATCAGTTCCCTCAGGCGCTGCTCAATGCCGCGGGCGAAGTAGCCTTGCGCGAGATCGAAGAATGCCTGGATGCGGCCGGAGTCGACCAGCGCACGATAGAGTCTCTTCGCCGACGCGACATGCGCGAAGAACTCCACCACCGGAGCAACGCGGTACGACTTCTCGTGACTCTTGCTGAGGGTAGTCGTCCACATCTCCAGGCCATCCTCCAGCCCGCTCAGGAACAGGTCGTTCTTGTCCCGGCAGTGAACATAAAACGTAGAGCGGCCCACCGCCGCACGGTCCAGCACTTCCTGCAGGGTGAACTGGTCGAATGGCTTCTCCTGAATAAGTTCGATGAGAGCGTCCCCGAGCCGGTTGCGTGTATTGCGGATACGCTGATCCATCGTGCGTTGACTCAACTTACGTGGATTCATCCTGCGTCGCTCCTGCTGGTGTTTTCTCTCCCTCGCCTGCTTTCTGTCCAGTGCGGAGCGCTCATTCTTGGACATAGGCCGCCTCTTTGTTCAGTAACTCGGCCGATCTCCCACGCAGTTCTCGACTGCCATCCAATTCGCCGATATATTCCGACGTAACGCAGTCCCCCGCGGGCCGATAACAAAGGTGATCTCAGATGAGAGATGGTACCAGTTTGCAGTTGCGCAAGATCGCAGATTCAAAGGAGAGGTTATGAAACAAATTCGAATATGGACGAGCGTGATCGCATTGCTGTTTGCCACGGGAGCGTTCGCGCAATCAGGCAACAGTAACGATAGCGGCGGGCAAGGATCGGGTCAGAATCCGGCAGCGAATCCGGAAATGCCCACGGTCGCAGTACAGCTGAAGTTGCTGACCGAGAAGCTTGCTCTCACCGGCGAGCAGCCCGCCAAAGTAAAGGCCATCCTGCAGGATCTGCACGAGGCCACGCAGAAGCTTGTGCAGGACGGAAGCATCACCAGTGAAGAGCGGCTGAACAGGGTGCGGCCCTTGCGTGAGAAAGCCGACCAGCGCATCCGCAATATCCTGACCGGTGACCAGAAGCAGAAGTTGGATCAACTCGAGCAGGGGCCGCACCCTGAATTGCACGGGGACCTGCACGGCGCGATCCAACGACCTTCACACCCGCCGATGTTATAGAGCGCTCTCCATGTCTTTCGTCGTGAACCTTCAAGGCAAACCACAGAGGGCACGGAGTCTCTGATCGCATTACAAGGAGAGGGCGTCTCCGCCCTCTCCCGTCTTACCCCTTCACGCACACCACCTGGCGCAACGTGTGGACCACGTCTACAAGATCGCGCTGTGCTTCCATGACAGCGTCAATGGACTTGTACGCCATCGGCGTTTCGTTCGCGAAAGCGGGTGCAAGAGCAGTTATTTTTTCACCAGAGCGAGAATCTTTTCCTGGTTCTTCACGATCGTGTTCAGCTTGGCCTGGTTCTTTTTGATCTCCTCCTGGTTGCGCTTGATCACGCCCTGATTCTGCTTGATGGTTTCCTGGTTCTTCAGCAGAGCAGCTTGGTTGGCCAAAATCGACTTCTGATTGCTGAGAATTTTGGCGTCTTCTTTTGTCGACATAGGGTAAGACCTCCTGAGAGAATTTGAACTCGAATGCTACCACTATTCCTTGCTTAGGCCGCAACATCGTACCTGCCGCCACGAAGTTGTTCACTAATCTTTTCCTACTAATGTTAGCTCTCAGAATCGTCGCCGCAGTTCGAACGGTTGAAACGACGTGAGCAGAGCGTTGCTTCCTGCGAGGCGGGGCCTCCGCCTCCGCAGGTTGCAACTACTTCACGTTGCGCAACGGCCCGTGATCGTCAGGATAGTTACTGGTGTTCAGAACCTGAATGCCAGCCTGGTGATCACCGTCGAAAGGTGTCATCGTGGCCGGGCAGCTCACCTTGCCGGCATCGCTCGGATCGGCGAACCAGAGTCCCATGTGATAGATCTGAACCGGAGCTGTGGCAGGATTGCTGGTCGCGTTGTCGGCAAACACGCTGGGAGCGGGCGCAACGCCTGGCGCATTGATGAAGGTCTCCTGGCTGAAAATGCCGGTGAAGTCTCCTACGCCGCGGCCAATTTTGTTGGTAACGATGTCGCCCTGATACCAGACCAAACCGAACGGTTTGTTAGGGACCTGGAGGAGAAACGTCGTGAACTCCGTGTTGGGCGGAAGATCCAGCAGTTCAACGTGCATGTTCTGAACTGGTCCAAGATCGCTGATGGTTACCACGCCGCGAGCCTTGGCCGAGAGGCAGCTTGCCGCTCCAGCAGAGGGCACCAGATTGAATCGAATGTTATCACCGGCAGCAGCCGCTGCCCGCGGGGCGAGGCCCATGGAACCCATGGCCATCGCCAGGGCAAGTGTGAATATTGTCTTCGTCATGAAACTTCTCCTTATGTATTTTCGTTCGGGTTGATTTGTCTGTTACCTGATCTCGGCCTTGGCCGGGATGATGCTCACTGTTCCTTGAAATTGGCTATGAATTGTTCCTCCTTTTGTGAAGGCGTTCGCCCCCTCGCGGTGCAACGCAACGTTACGGCGTAATCTCAAACACGCATCCGCCCTGCACTGGTTGGAACAGGAAGTTCTTCACGGCAGTTCCAAATAGATGGCCCGCCGTGTCGCGAATCACGCCCGCCAACGGCGCCGCTCCGTCGTCAAGGCCGGTGAAGGAGTGCAACGTGTTGATCAGCCCCGCCGGAGTCAGCTCAAATACGGTTCCCAACCCGTCGTCGCCACCGGTCTGAGTGGTGCCGAAGAGGTTGCCAGCCGGATCCAATACCAAACTGCCGTTGGGGGTGGACCCATCTTTTCCCACGAAGCGGTGAAGCACCTTGTAGGTGCCGTCGGCAGCGATCTCGAACACGGTTCCATTTTCCGAGGTGCCACCAAAACCGGCCGTGCCGAAGATGTTGCCTGCCTTGTCCATAAGCAGGCCCGGCTGGGGAACTGCGCCATCCGCGCCACCGGCGAAGGTGTGCAGAACGGTGAGCTGCCCGTTCGTAGCTACTTTGAACACCGTGCCGCAGCCAAGCTGCGGGAACTCAGCGCAAGATAAGTTTCCGCCGTGCTGCGCCACGCCATATAGATTTCCTGCGGCATCTTTGACCAAAGGCCCGTAGGGCTGGCTGCCATCCGCGCCGCCGCTGAAGGAATGGCGCACATGCAACAAGCCGGCCGCATCCAGGCGAAACACGGTTCCGCAGCCGAACTGACAGCTGCCGTTGCCGCCCGCCAAGGTTGTGCCAAAGAAGTTCCCCGTCTTATCCATGAGGATGCCTCCGGAGGGAACTCTTGCGTTGCGGCCCAAGCCTCCCTGAAAGGCCTCCAGCAACGTTTGCTGGCCTGCCTGGGAAATCTTGAACAACACTCCGGCCCCGCCGGGACCTTCGTCGGCAATGCCATACAGATTCCCTGCCGGATCCTGAACCAGATTCGATGCGGGACTGCTGCCACTTACGAAGGCGCTAAACGTAAACAGGACGGTCTCTCCGCCGGTGCGGCTGTCGATCTTGTACACGACCCCTTCGTCCACTCCGCCACCGTCGAAGGTTGTTCCAAAGAGGTTGCCTGCGGTGTCACGGACGAGTCCCCCATGGGGGCGCGAGCCGTCGAGCACTCCACCGGCGGATCCGCCGTTAAACTCGTGCAACACGCGAAAGGTTTGCGCTTGTACGCGCGGTATGGTCATCGCGAATACCAGCAAGGTGACTGCGAGAAAAAGCTTCTTCATGTCAATCTCCAAAGTTTTGATTTGTACGGCCTGCTACTGACCGAATGACATTGCTACGGGTTGCTCGGAATTGCGGGCCGAGCCCGGCCTTCCATGGTTCGCTTCACGGCGGGGTGAGGGTGTGCGGCTACGACGGATTTCTCCGCCGGAGCGCCAAACAGTTCGGGGTGCAGATACAATCCGCGCTCCTGGTCTGGCTTCACCTCTTCGACTGGAATGCGATGTGCATTCGCGTAAGCATCCTGGCGAATTCCTGTCACCTGCCATGACACCTTCACATGGGGCCTGTCAGTGCGGATGCTGAAGCTGTGATTTGCCATCTCGCTGGCTACAATCGCCTGTGCGAACTGGCCGATGACGGTGAGTTGATATCGGAAGTCACGATTCAGAGCCTCGAACCAATCCGGCAAAGTAACCGTTGCACTTCCAGCGGCGTCCGTAGTGACGGTGCCGTCGTAGATATTCTTCATGTCGGGCGACTCTACGAACGAGTGATAGAGATACTTGTTTGCCGGATCGAGCGGATGATCGATCTTGAAGGATCCAGAAGACTTGGAAACATTGCCGGTCACCACAAGATCGCCCGCCACTTCGGTCTTACCGAGGAAGAACCCGGCGAGACCCCCATTGCTCTGGGCAAACAACCCATCCCCATTGCTCAAATTGACTGCCGCAACGCCGGAACCAGCGACACTGTGCGCGACCCCGTCGACGCCGTCGGGGCCAAATCCGCTGCCATCCACGAGAGCCCCGAAACTCTCGCCCCAGACCCCCTGTCCGGCGGGCCCGGTGGCTTCTCCGAGCACTCCGAATCCGCTGGTACCCGAGGCCTCGCCAAGTACCCCGAATCCACTGGTAACGTTTGATCCCAGCACCCCCGCACCGGACAGGCCATTCGAAAAACCGAAGATGCCGGCACCCTGGTTGGTGGAGGAAAAACCGTTCACTCCGTGGGTGCTCCCATCTCCGGTTGCAATGCTTCTGCCGGAGACAGCCGGAGTGAAAGCAAGGTTATTGGTCATCAGCGCACCCAAGCCCTCTCCGGCGTTTACTGCCTCCACGCTTCCGCCGGTCACGGTAATTCCGTTCACGGAAACTTTTCCGGCGTTGTCTCTCTTCACGATCGCGTTAACCGTACTGTTTGGAGTCGGTGGAACCAGCCACGCCAGGTTGAGCGTGCCGCTGCTCGTGACCGGGGAACCGGTGACGGCAAAATCAGAACTGGGCGCTGCGAGCCCAACGCTCGTGACCGTGCCAGCTCCGCCTCCTCCAGGGAATGTTTGTCCATTGGCGAACTGGATGATGCCTGTGTTCGAAATCGATAGACCGGTTTCCGCGGGCGAAGCCGTGCCGGAGCCGAACAGCAGGTTCAGTTTGCCCGACGGAGAGGTCGTGTTGTTTCCGACCGGTTCGGCCTGCCAGCGGAAGTTTTGATTTACGGCTGCTTTGGTGCTGCTGTTGAATGCTGAGGCAGTCAAGCTCTGCGGTTGCGAATTCCTGCCGGTGGTTGCCGTGGCCGTGCTCGTTGCGGGCAAGGTCAAACCACCGCGGACCGTGACGCTGCCTCTCACATCGAGCTTGGTGGTGGGCGCGGTGGTGCCGATACCCACGTTGGTGCCGTTGTCGAAGATTTGCGAATTGGCAATGTCGGCGTTGGCGTCAAACTTCGCGAGCATTTGCGCCGTGCCTCCCGCGGTGGTGACCGATGTAGTGCCGACGGCCGCCTGAGCGATGCCATTTCCAATTCCCGTTGCACTGGCCGCCGTTCCCGGCTGCGAGGCCAGCAGGAAGGCGGAAGGCGGAAGGCCGCCGAGGGTTTGCGCGTCGGCCGCTTTGAGCGCGTAGGGCACGCTGACTACTTCTATGCGCGGCTGTTCAGCCTGGCCGCTGGCCTGGACTCCGATCCAGCGGGCCTCACCGGCAGCGAAGGCGCTGGCAGGAACTCCCTTATCTTTGGTCGAACCCAACAGCACCGAGTAGTGACCAGTCTTGTCGGCCTGCACGTTCTGGGTTTCCATCCAGAGGGGCGCGCCGCCGGATTGTTCCTGGTAGAGAAGAAAAGTCACTCCGACCGTGCCGGTGAGCGGGTTGCCGCGTCCGTCGTTCAGATTGCCGGCAAATTTCACAACGCTGGGAACGACGCTGTCTGCGCTGGCTGCACTTTGCGCCAGCAAGGGGAATGCGTAGCAGAAGATTAGTACGAGATAGATTTTCAAAATCGCTTTCGTGCCGATCGTGGACATGACTCTCACTTCTCCTCTAGTCGGTGTGGTTGCGTTGCCAGCGTGATGCACACAGGGATTGACTGAATATCGAGCGCGCACGCAGGAGCATCCCACTCCGTGCTCCCACGTGCGCCGCCCGATCTTCTCCGAGAGACAGTGACTGCTTACTTGCTCTCGTGGAAGAAGTAGTAGTCGGCCGTATACGGCACGAGCTGAGTCTGTCCCACGGAGCAAGCGCTAATGGGTGCAGATCCTCCGTTCGTGTTGAGGCGCTGGATGAAGCTGACGTTAGCCAGCAGCCGGCCGCCCGTGGGGCCTTTCAGGTTGCCGACAGACTGCAACAGGAGGCACTGAATCGAGCCGTCATGCGGGCAGCTCGCGTCCGTGCCGGCGTCGATGTGAGCCGAAGCTGTTGCCCACACTCGGCTGGAGTCGAGAGAACTCTGCCACGTAGCGTTGCCGCTAAGGGGTACCGCTACGCCCTGTTTGGGATTCTCATTGATGCTCGCGAAGTGAGTGATGATCTGGTAGTCCAGACCGAAGACATCGGTAAACAGGGTGGCTTCGGGGCGGGGGTTGTTGATGGTCCAGGAAGTGCCACCGGTGGGGGCGGGCAGGCAGACATAGCCTTGCGAACCCTTGGCGTGGCCGACCAGGAATGCGGTGTTTCCCACTGGTGGGGTAATGGTGTCAGGGGTGGTTGGCGCCACAACTTTCTGCGCCGCGGCGTGGGTGACTGTGCCAAAGGCACATGCGAGCACAAGGGCGGCCGCGAACAGGCTCCGCACTCGGGCAATCTTCTTGGCTTGTGGAATAGTGGTGCAGTTCATTTACTTTTCTCCAGTTGGTCGTATCTCTTTCAGATTTACCGATGGCAGTTGACACGCATTAGCTCACAGCTGTTTCACGTTCTGCTTCACGAGAATCACAATGGCTTCATGCTATTAGGTGTCTCTTCTGTTCATAGGTGCATTGAGAGCTGCAATCGCCCTCACTAGACAGAACGAGATCCAGGCAGGTTTTGCTTTTTTGCGGATCGATGGAGTTCTTGAATTCGAGGTAACAGGTTGGTATCGGGCGGCTATTATCTACAAGATAATATTTTGTTACGACTGCCTGAGGGGACAACTATCGCTGGATCTGAACCGGATGCGCTTCTCACACACGCACATGTCCGGTCGCGATTCGTCGATGATTCAGATATGGCGATCCCGCGGCCGACGCGCGGCAGACGTCCTGGGCAACACACACAGCAGAAGGCGGCCACGGGACCAACCCATGGCCGCCGATTGAGGATCGGAGCGGCTTGAGAGACTCTTGCCGGTTACAGCTTCGAGACCGTGCTGTCGACCGTATTCACGACCCAGATATTCGAGCCATCAAAGGCCGCGCCCACGGGACCGCGCCCTGTGGGGAAGGTCCCCAGGTTCAGGCCGTCGCTGGAGCGCAAGCGAGTGACTGTGTTGTCGGTGAAACTTGTCACCCATATGCTGGTGCCGTCGAACACGACAGCCACGGGCGCCTGCCCAACTGCGAACGTGCCCTGGTTCAAGCCATCGCTGGCGCGCAGCTTGGTCACGCTATTGCTGAACGGGTTCGGGATCCAGATGCTTGTTCCGTCGAACGCGAGTTTCTTTGGCCCATGCCCCGTGGGGAAGGTTCCAAGAAGAGCGCCGTCGCGGGCACGCAACTTGGTCACGGTCTCGTCAATATTGTTGACTACCCAAATGTTGGTGCCGTCGAAGGCGACGCCGGTCGGTCCCAAGCCGGTTGTAAAAGTGCCCTGCGAAGTTCCGTCCGTGGCGCGCAGCTTGGTGATCGTATTGTCAAAAGTATTCGAAACCCAAATGTTCGCGCCATCAAACGCGACGCCTCCCCCCGGATTGAGCCCGACCTGGAAGACGCCCAGGTTGACTCCATCACTGGCGCGCAACTTGGTGACGCTATGCTGGTGAGGGTTTGCGACCCAGATGTTGGCGCCGTCAAATGCCATGGCGGCCGCGGCATCTGGAGTGGGGAATGTTCCCAGCCGGGCTCCGTCACTTGCCCGGAGCTTGGTGACCGAACGGACCGGACCGTTTGCCACCCAGATGCTGCCGCCATCGAACACGACATTGGCGGCGGAGGTTCCCACCGCGAAGGAATTTCCCTCGGCGGCGGGGTAAAACTTCAGAGTGGCAATCGACTCGAGATTTTTCGTTTGGGCCGCTGCTCCGCAGGTCAACAGTATTGCGGCTAGAAATCCAGAATAGACTCGGACATTCATCTTCCACTTCATCTTGTCTCCTCGAAACTATTGGGTTGTTCGAATGCGGGCGGGCCCGGCATTTTTGCTCTGACTCAGGTCCTCGCCGCCAGATCCCTTTTTTCGTGCCTCACCAGATAGGACGAAGTTTGGGACAAGTTTGCTTTTCAGGGCGCTGCCTGTAACGTGCGTCAGCAGGATCCGACATGCTTCCGGCTACAACGTGTTGGAGGATTGCCGGCCTAAAGGGGACTGCGTGTGAGTGAGGTCGCGGTCTCTCATCGAAGAATGGCAAACCATGCACGATCGCTGCGTGTTGTTTGACTCCTGAGAAACCAGCGCATACGTCAACCCATGCTGCGACCAGGTCACAACCTTGTATCCCTCAACCGTGGCGTAGTGAAAACTCACTTTTTCGAAATCGACTTTGATTCCACCGGAAGCGACAGCCACCGAGTCAGGCGCCACCACGAGGCTGGCGGCTTCCAGTTGCGCGGGAGCAGGCCGCAACTGATACGCGATGAACGCCGCGGACTTGCCGCCCACTGGAACGAACCGCGCTCCCACCAGACGGTATGGCCGGTCCTCCCCCGGCGCCGCGGGAGAGGCGGGCACGGCCAGAGAGAATGGCGAGTTCGCCTTAAACCACTCGTTGAGCGTCTGCTGCGAATCGGAATGAAGGTCAAGCGCGAGTCTGCCCTGCGCATGCTCCTTGTGCGTACGAACAGCAAACTCCGCGAACTTAGGCCCGGAGAGCGATGTCCCCGACGATCGCATCTCAGTCACCATCCCGACAATCACAACCAGCGCGATCGCCGGAATCAACCACCCCATGAATTGCCAACGCGATCGCACGGCCACGGCCAAGGAAGGGATAGGATCAGGCCGCGACGGCTGCTTGAGTTCCGCCAGCAGCTTTTCTTCCTGCGGCGTCGGATCATCGTCCACGGATGTGGCCGCACGGAGCAGCGGGCCGCAATGGTCGCAGAACGCCGCATGCGTGATTAGCTGCGCGGCCTTCAACTCTGGCCAGAGCCCGGCAGCCACTTCGGGCCAGTCGACACAGTCGTCCGACGGACAGTCTGCTCCCGCCGGCGCGGCCTTCGACGCGGTCCGGATCGAGAAGCGGTGCACAAGTTGCCAGTACTTCAGTACTTTCCCGCTGCACGCCACACACCCATCCACATGGCGCTTGGCCTCGCGGAGGGCATCCGGAGATAGCCCATGGGGCGTATGCCTGGCCTCGACAGAGGAAGGCACGAGAGCGTCCAGCTCTTTGTTGTCGATATGCTTGTCGACCGGGCGTCTCAAACTCTGGTACTCCCTACTCAGCTATCACGAGTTCCGTGGGGAATTTGCTTTTGCTTATTTGCCGCCGTCTGCGGGATTCGGCTGGATTCCGAGAATCCGGTCCCGGATGGAGTGCTTCAGGCGCTCAATCACGCTTCCGACTCCCTTGGTACCCAGTCCGATGGCCGGCAGCGAAGCAATCTCCTTGGTACTCATTCCCTGCCGGAAATAGAGCCAGAAAATTGCACGGTCGCGTTCCTGATCGGGTCCGGCTACGCACTGCTTGAGATGTTCATCGATCTCGTTCAAAAAGACTCCGAAGGCGATCCTCTCCTCGCTTCCGTGGATATCCATTCCGGCCTCAGGATCCACGTCGCTGGTGGAGACATGTTGTGCGTCGCCGCCAGAGGACTGGCTATGGCGATGCTTGAAAAAGTCATGCGTGGCGTTGGCGGCGGTCTTCTTCAGATATCCCAAAATCGCTTCGGGACGCTGGATGGCAAAGTCGCGCAGAAGCTGGCAGCCGCCCTCCCAGAGCTTGAGGTAGGTTACTTGCATCAAATCCTCGACGAGCGAGCGGGATGGGTTTCCCCACAACGACGCTGTGCGCATGATCATGAGGTTGATGGGCTTTCCGACCCGGGAGACGAACTCTTCCCACGCCTCGTCATCACAAGGACCGGCGCAAAGACAGACGACGTCTTTGAGAGACAGAGATGAATATCGCGTCGGTTTCGAAGTGGTAGACATTGTTTTGTTAGAGTGCCGCCCCCAGCCGCTTTGGCATTGGATGATCGCGAACCCTGCCTCCTCGTAAAAACTTTGTCACGGTTCTGTCAACAGTTCGTACATCGCACTCGCGTTCGGGTCCAGGTCACTCCCTCTCGCGAGGAATGGCCCGTTGATTTTCTGGCTGCCGGCCGTTGGCTCACCGTCAGACTCCGCGATCTCCGTTGTGCGCTCGGGGCGTCGGTGGGAAGTCGGACGCTTTTTGAAATGTTTGCTCAACCTTTCACGAAGCTGCAGGCGCGCTCGAAAGAGTCTCGCCTTTACGGCAGGCAGCGCGAGCTTCAGCACCTCCGCGGTTTCCTCGCCGGAGAGTCCCGTGATATCCCGCAGAACGAAGACCACCCTCAGGGCTGGACTTAGGCTGTCGAGGCTCTTCAGCAGAGTCCTGCGCAACTCGGTTGCGGAATAGAGCTGCTCGGGATTCGGAGTCCAATCGGCAACGTCGATCGGGATGCCCTCCTCCGGCCCTGCGATCGGAATCAAGTGCTCGTCAGTGGTGCGGTGTTTTCGCAGCTTGGCGATCGATTCGTTGACCGCGATGCGAGTCAGCCAGGTAGAGAAACTTGCCTTCTCCTCGAATTGATCCAGCTTGATGTATGCCTTCAGGAATGCATCCTGGACGGCCTCTTCGGCGTCCTCCTGGTTGTGGGTAATGTGACAGGCGATGCGCAGCAATTTCGTGTCATATCGCTTGACCAGTTCTTCAAAGGCGGAGACATCTCCACTCTTGCAGGCATGGACCAGGGCCAGGTCGTCGATGGCTCTCTCGGGCGCGGCTTCTATCGAATTTCGGCTCACATGTTTTCCTATTTCCACTACTGAAGGGTCGATCTTGCAACGCATCGTTACCACGCATCTTTGCTCCCGCTAAGGTACGAACTTGTATCCCACCCTGTGGACCGTTAGAAAGTGAACCGGGCGGGCGGGATCCCTTTCCAGCTTTTGCCGTAGTTTCAAGACGTGGTTGTCGACGGTTCGGGTCGAAGGATAGTTTTCGTATCCCCACGCTTCATTCAAGAGTTCGTCTCGAGAAAACACCCGATCAGGATTCGAGAGGAAGCATTTGAGGGTTTTGAATTCCTGCTTGGTCAGGGTGATGACTTCACCCGACATCCGGCACACCTCCATCTTGATGAAGTCAACGCACACATCCGCGAACTGGGCGACTCTTCGTCTTGCCGAACCGTTCGACTCGCGAAAGAATTCATGGATGCGAGTAAGGAGCTCTCTCCAGCTAAATGGCAACAGGAGAGCTGGCGCCACCGGAGGATGTGGGCCCACTGATCCCTGGGGATCGACCGCGTCACTCGCCGAGATCAGCGCGACCCGGTAGTCATTCGACTCCAACATCTCCTGGAGCTCTGGATCGGACAGGTAGTCCTCTGGCATGTAGTCGTCCGGCAAGACATGGCCTCCGTTCTCCACTGCGGGTCCCGGCAATGTCTCGAAGTCAGGATGAGGATTGAGGTCGATCCCCGACAGTGGAGCTGGTTGCGAAACGTGACAGTTGTCGTGGTTCAGTGCGCTTTTTGTTGCCATTGCGATTTCCTTGTGTCGGCGGCGCAGATGAGGAACGGCAGTCCTGAGCACCGTCATCATTGCAGTGCGCAGCACGCCATCTGACTTATTGGGTCCGCCTGTGCCATCTGTAGGCAATGCCAGGTGGTATGTCAATTCACGGCGGCTTACCTCTGCATAGGCAGTGCATTTCCAGCTAAGTTAGTGAAGCTGCTGTGTTTATGACTCAACATATCCCGGTCGGACATGCTAGACTTCGGGGGCAGCCGGGCGCCGTATGGAGACATCGCGGCACACTTCCGTCGTGCGGTTCGGGACCTATGAGATGGGTCTTCAGTCGGGAGAGCTACGTAAGGCAGGCGTACGGATCCGGGTGCAGCAGCAACCGCTCAGGTTGCTGGAAATATTGTTGGAGCGCCCCGGCGAGATCGTGACCCGGGAAGAACTGCGCAGCCGAATCTGGCCGAATGAAAGTTTTGGCGATTTTGATCAGGCGGTCAACGTGGCGGTCGCCAAACTGAGGGCAGCCTTAGGCGACTCCGCCGACAATCCACGTTATGTTGAGACGCTTCCCCGGCGTGGCTATCGCTTCATTGCGGAAGTGGCCGTGGTCAATCTTGCAGGTGCCGGCAAAGCGGAAGTCGCATCCGAGGGCGGCGCTGCGGCCGCGGAAGAATCTGCTCCGGTGGATGTTGCCGGCGCGGTTCCACCTCCGAAGAGCTTTCTCGCGCACCACGCCGGGAAGGTCTCAGTTCTGACCCTCGCAGTGCTGCTCGCGCTGGTGGCCTGGATATTCTTCCCCAGGCACGAGCCACAGGTGAACAGCATTGCTTCCCCCAACCTTGTTCGCTCGCTGGCCGTGCTTCCTCTGGAAAATCTGTCCAATGATTCCCAGGACTATTTTGCTGACGGCATGACCGACGAATTGATTACTGATCTGGCGCAGATTGGCGCATTGCGCGTGATCTCCCGCACCTCGATCATGCCGTACAAAGGAGTCCGCAAACCACTCTCGCAGATCGCGCGCGAGTTGAATGTCGACGCTGTGGTGGAAGGCACAGTGCTGCGTTCCGGCCAGCAGGTTCGAATTACGGCACAGCTGATTCGCGCTCCGGTTGACGAACATTTGTGGGCCCAGAGCTATGAAGGGGATGTGCGCGACACGCTGGCGCTCCAGAAGAGGGTGGCTCGCACCATCGCGGAGCAGATACGGATCACTCTGACTCCGCGCGAGGCGGCCTCGCTCGAGAACGTGAAGGCGGTCAATCCTGAAGCCTACGAGAACTACCTCAAGGGGCGATACTTTTGGAATAAGCGAGGCGCCGAAAACTCGAAAAAGGCAATCGATTACTTCAGCCTAGCAATTGCGAACGACCCAAATTATGCATTGCCCCACGCGGGCTTGGCTGATATCTACCAGATTACCGAACGCCCCCAGCTGGCTCGGAAGGAAGTCCAGAAAGCACTCGCCCTCGATGATCAATCAGCCGAGGCACACAACTCTCTCGCCAGCCTGCTTTACCTCTTTGATCACAACTGGGAGGGAGCCGACAAAGAGTTTCAACGTGCGCTGGAACTTGATCACAACTATGCGCCGGCCCATCATTGGTACTCGATGTATCTGGCGGTACAGGGCCGCAAACAGGAAGCTCTAGCCGAAGCCGAAAAAGCGTATGAACTGGATCCTCTTTCTCCGGTGGTCGGCGCCAATTTGGCAAAGATCCTTCATGAGGCGGGTCAAGATGATAAAGGGATCGAGCAGGCTAACAAGACGCTCGATCTAGAGCCTGGTTCCGCGGTCACGCACGCCGTGCTCGGCATTATCTATCAGGACAAGCGGATGCACCCGGAGGCAATTGCCGAATTCAAGAAGGCGTTGCAACTGGGGGGCGCAGCTGCGGAAATGCGCGGTCTTCTCGGATACTCCTACGCTGTCTCGGGGAATCGACCCGACGCAGAAAAGATGATGGCTGAACTGAAAGCGCTTTTGCCCACGCAAGTGCATGCGGCCCTCGATCTGGCCATAGTATCGTCCGGGCTGGGGAACAAAGAAGATGCATTGCACTGGCTGGCGAAGGCCGAGGAGCTCCACGTCGGCGATCTGATTGGGATGGCGCAGGACGCGCGTTTTACCGAGCTCCGCACTGATCCACGCTTTCAAGCGATAGCGCAGCGGGTGCGAGCGCCGAAATAAGAGCAGCGTCTGTTTGCGCGTCGCTAGGCCTATCGCGAAATTCTCATGGTTGGCAGATCGTGGTTGGCAGATCGTGTTTGGCCGAGCATGTCTTGCCAATCATGGTAATGTGACAATTGCGCCGGCGGACTCCGATCGCCACGCTACACTCCTACGCCAGGTCCCCGCGTCATGCCCCCATCTCCAAACCCAACCGCGCCGCAGCAGGTGGCGCCTCTGCTTGCGTTGGCCGCTGAGCTACTACGGGCTGGGCGACCAGTCGATGCGATCACGCCGCTGCGCGAAGCAGCGCTGCTGCAGCCATCGAACCCCCTCATCCAGCACGATCTCGGCCTTGCCTGCCTCGAGGTCGGCAGCGTATCGGAGGCCGCGGCTGCATTGCAGCGGGCCGTCGCCAGCAACCCGCATTACATCGATGCATATTTCCGGTTGGGAATCGCCCTAGAGAAGCTGGGCAACATCAGCGCGGCACTCGTTGCGTACCACCGCGCCACCGAACTGCTCCCATCTCTCACCGAAGCGTGGTTCCGCGCCGGCGCCTTGGTCTACGAACTGGGTCATCGCGACGAAGCGATCGGCTGTTTCCGGCGCGCGGCGACGACGGGAGGTAAGACCAGCCTCGGCCGTCTGGGCAAGGCGCGGGCGCTGTTGACGGAGGGTCGTAATCAGGAAGCCGAACAGGTTCTGCGAAAGACGCTGGCTCTCGATCCGAGGAACGCCATGGCGCATGATCTGCTGGGCAATCTGCTCTCTGAGTTCGGCCGTTTCGACGAGGCCCGCGAATGCTTTCAACGCGCGATCGCGATTGCGCCCCTGCTGGCGGGAAGCTATTACGATCTGGTCCGGTGTCGCCCGGTCACAAGCGATGACGACGGTCTGCTTCAAGAGATGGAAGCCGCGCTCGCCACGCCGGGACTGGAAGCGGCGCAACGGCTGCGGCTTCACCTCGCGGTGGGCAAGGCGGCGGACGATCTTGGCAACTACGCTTTAGCCATGCGGCATTTCGACGCCGCGGATGAAGTGCGCCGGCGCTCCATGCAGTTCGACGCGACCGCGTTCGCCATCGAGATCGACCGCCTGATTGCCCGCTGCAATCCCGAATGGATCGCGCGCACGTCCGAACTCGGCAGCAGCGATGCGACACCGGTGCTGATCATCGGCATGCCGCGGTCCGGTACAACCCTCGTCGAGCAGATCGTCTCCATGCATCCAGAGGTTGGGGCCGGCGACGAGTTGCATTTCTGGAACGAGCGCGGGGCAGCGTGGCACGGCAACGACGAGACCGCGACCGAGACGCCATTCGCTCTCACGAAGTATCTGGCCAAGGCGGCAGCAGATTATCTCGGCGTGCTGCGCACGATCGCGCCGACGGCGGCGCGAGTGACCGACAAGATGCCGTTCAACTTCCTCTGGGCGGGGCTGATCCACGTGGTATTCCCGCGCGCAACCATCATCCATTGCCGGCGCATTGCAGTCGACACCGCGTTGTCGATCCATCAAACTCATTTCCATCCGGGGCTGGCGTTTCCGACCGGAGGCGCCGAACTGGTTGCGTATTTCCGCAGCTACCAGCGGCTCGTCGACCATTGGCGGAGCGTGCTGCCGGAGGATCGCTTCCTCGAGGTGGATTACGAGGACCTGACTCGCGCGCCCGAACCTGTCATCCGCCGCATCATTGCGGCCTGCGGCTTGACGTGGCACGACGCGTGCCTGCACCCCGAACGCAATCCGCGGGCGGTGAAGACTCCCAGCAAATGGCAGACCCGGCAGCCGATCTATCGCACGTCCGTCGCACGCTGGCGACGCTACGAACCCTGGCTGGGTCCCTTGCGCACGCTCGTCGATGTCAAGCGGGGCCAGGACGGGTCGGAACTGGAGGCGGGTATTGCCCGATCGTGATGGGCGGAAGCAACCTTCCTTATCCGAGAGACCACCGAAGCACGAAGACTACGACCACGAGGCAGACTTCACACTCCAATCAACGAAGATTACGAAAATGTAATCTTCGCGTCATGCTGGTGTTTGGCACGCGCCGCTAAACTGGCGGCGCTGGGAAAAACCCAAGCAAGGAGAATGCTTCATGGCCCGAAAAACTTCTCGAAATAAGTTCCGAACCAGATCTCGAAATAAGTCTCGGATCAACCGTGTGAGTCCGCTTGCCGGCCTGTTGGCGATGGGACTGAGTGTACCGGCGTTCGCTCAGTCCGAGCCGTTCCCGATCTATGTCACAGGCCCGCAGCCGAACGGTTCGTGGGTCGTGGGCAGTGGCCAGATCATCACCCCAGCCGGCACCCAAGTCGACCTCGGCATCCGGGTCCGCGCGAAGGCGATTGCGCTGAACCCTGCTGTCCGCACTCACACCGCGGCCGTCCTCACGATGGGAGCACCGCAGGCCGTCGAGGTGTTCAACACGGTCACCGGCGAAGTCTTGCAGGACTACATCACGTTCGGACAGGATTCGAGCGGCAGCTATAGCGGCATAACTTATTCGGCGGACGGCAAGTACCTGGTGTTCAGCCAGGACAGTAGCCACGTCACTATCGCCAAAGTCGATGAAGAGGGCTTGTTGAGCGACTATGCGCAGGTCAGCGTGCCGCCGAACAATTCCTTCATCAAGTGCTTTCCGAACAGCCCAGCGGGCGCATATGGCACACCCTGTGGCGGGTTCTATACGCCGAGCACTTCTTATCCCGGCGGCATCGCGCTCTCCAAGGACGGCAAGAGCGCGTACGCCCTGCTGAACCAGAACGATACGCTCGCCACGATCGACTTGAGCACTACGCCGCCGAGGCAGAAAAAACAGATCCGCGTGGGCAACGCGCCGCACAGCATCGTAATCGCCAGCAACGGGACGACCGCGTACGTCAGCAACGAGGGTGGCCGGGCCGCCACCCAGGCGGACTTCCAGATCTACTCGGCCGGCACTGAAATCGTCGCCGACCCGGTGGTTGGCGCCGCGATCACCGGTACGGTTTCTGTGGTTGATCTAGCGTCGATGAAGGTGACGGCTACCATCTCGACCGGGCTGCACCCGACCGGGATGGCGTTCTACGGAGGGCAACTGTTGGTCGCCAATACTTATAGCGACACCATCTCAGTGATCAACACGACCACCAACCAAGTGGCGCGGACGATCGACCTCGGGCTGCCGATCGGAGTGCCGGGCGAAGGCAAGGCGGCCTACGGCGCCGCGCCGAATTCGATCGCCGTGGATGCCACCAAAGGCATTGCCTACGTCGCGCTGTACAATGCCAACGCGATCGCGGTCGTCGACCTCACCAAGGGCGCGACGAATCCCGTCAAGGGCATGATCCCGGTCGCGTATGCGCCGAGCTCAGTCGTGCTGGACAAGGCCGATGGTGCGCTCATCGTGGCCAACGACAAGGGCATCGGGACGCGTTTTTCGTTCGAGACCGACTACGGCGTCACCAACTACAACACCCATCAGGACAATGGCACTGTCAGCATCGTCCCCGTGCCGGATAGCGTGACGTTGGCGGGGATGACGAGCCAGGTTTTCGAGAACAACCACTGGGATCTGACGCAGAACATCAAGTCTGCCTCCGGTGGCAGCCTGCAAACGAGGCCGGTCGCACTCCCGGCCAAGATCGGCGATCCGTCGCTGATCAAGCACGTGTTCCTGATCATCCGTGAAAACCGCACCTATGATCAGATTCTGGGCGATGTGGTCGCCGGAAATGGCGACCGCTCGTTGGCGGTGTTCGGCGGCAAGGACACTCCGAACGCGCACAAGCTGGTGAAGCGCTTCCCGCTCTTCGACAATTTCTACGACCCGAGCCGCCAGTCGGCGGACGGTCACCAGTGGATCACCGAGGGCATGGCGCCCTACGCCGACGACATCCAGTCGCCTTACTGGGTCCGCAGCTATCCAGGCGGGAATGCCGGCGATGCACTCGCTTACCAGAAAAAGGGCTTCCTGTTCTCGGAAGCCGCAGCCGCCGGTTTGCCAGTAAAGATCTACGGCGAATATGTCGAGTACGATACCTTCAAACAGCCGAACGGGTCGACCAGCGAGCCGAGTTGGAGGGAGTTTTACGCCGACTCCCAGGCCTTCGAGGCTGGGACCGAGCAGACGCTGTTCCATCAGAACACGATCCAGGCACATTCCTCTGTCCCGGCCGTGTTTAACCACCTCATCCCGAACTTCCCGATCTTCGATCTGAACATCCCGGATCAGTTCCGTGTCGATTTGTGGCTACAGGACTTCCAGAAGGACGTCAAGGCTGGTACGGTGCCGACATTGAGCATCCTGTGGATCATGGACGACCACACGGGAGGCCCGCCGACCGCGGAAGCGCAACAGGCCGATAACGATCTGGCCGTTGGGCGCATCATTGACTACATCACCCACAGCAACGTGTGGTCGTCGTCGGCGATCTTCATGGAGGAAGACGACGCGCAGAACGGCGTCGACCACGTCGACGGTCATCGCAGCCCGGGCTACATCATCAGCCCATACGTGGTGCAGGGCGGACCCACCGACCACACCTACTACACGCAGGTCAACATGACTCGGACGATGGAGCAAATCCTCGGTCTGCCGCCCATGAACCAGTTCGACCTGGTGGCGTCGCCGATGAAGACGGCTTTCGTGGTGGGCGATCCGCCCACGGACAACTTCAAGCCGTGGAGCCACGTGAAGAATCTGGTCCCGCTGGACGAGGGCGTCGCACCGAGCGCAGCCAACACAACGGACACTCCTGCCGTCAAGGATCTGAGGGCGGCGTGGCTCAGGAAGAAGGCGGAGGTCTTCGCCGGCAAACTGAGCAAGCCTGACTCCGAAGACCCGGACACCGTCAACCACCTAAACTGGTACCAGTCGACCGGGTTTACGCGACCCTACCCCGGTGAGAAAACAGTTCGACCACCGAGCGAGTTCAACAACCCAGCACCCGCTGGCGATGATGACGACGACTGAGACGCTGCGACTGTAAACAGCCCTCTCCCCGAGAACCGGGGAGAGGGTTTTTTGTTCGTGCCGAGTATGTGCGACAGCTTGGCATCGGTGGTCCTCTTCACAACCTGATGAACGTGAAGTGTTCGCGAAGCGCAAGGTATCATGCGATGAGCCAAGTCATTGCCGGCAATCTCCGCGTTATTCTGGAAAGAGAATTGTTCCCCATCGAAGACATCCCCGACCCACTCACCCGCGGGGCGCTCGCATTAATTTGGGCCGCACGGCGCGGACTCAGTGAAGCGGAACTCTTGCGCTTGCTGAAGCCGGCGGACCTGCCGCAATTACCGCTCGCCTCCTGGTCTCCGCGACGCGCCGAGCTGCAGAAGACAGAATGGTTGGTGAACCGCGACGGCATTCTGAACTTCGCGCACGACTCTCTGCGCGCGGCCGTCGAGACCGCCTTTGCGCCAGACGAAGACCGGCAGGACGACTTGCGGCTGCAGCTGGCAGATGATTTCGAGCGGCAGCCCATTTCCTCCCGCAGTTGCGACGAACTCCCGTGGCTGCTGTTGCAGACCGAATCCTACCAGCGTCTACGGCAGTGTCTGTTGGATGTAGACCGCTTTCTGGAAATCAAAAGACGCGACGAGGAGGAGTTGAGGCGCTACTGGGTGGACCTCGGTGAGGAAAGGACGATGGGCGGACTCTACCTTGCGGCATTCGAGCGGTGGTCGAAGCTGCAGGATCACGATGAAAACCGAATCTCCTATGCCGCGAATGAGGTTGGCCTTTTTCTCTATCATTCAGGTGTTTATGCAGAGGCCGAGCCGTTGATCCGAAGTGCGCTAGACATCGACGCAAGGAATCTTGGCGCGAATCATCCATTCATTGCCATCCGGCTCAGCAACCTTGCGAGCCTGCTGGAAAGCATGAACCGCTTGGAGGAAGTGGAGGGGTTGTATCGCCGCGCGTTGGCGATTAATGAGCAGAGTTTTGGCCCGGAAGATCCCACGGTCGCTCTATGCCTCTCCCACCTCTCAAGATTTCTGCTAAGAACCAACCGGCTCGACGAGGCTGAGAAGTTGATTCGTCGTGGGTTGGCAATCGCCGAGAAGAATCTCGGACCCGACCATCCCAATGTCGCCATCCGCCTCAGCAACCTCGCGGGATTACTGCAACGCACGAACCGGCCGGCTCAGGCGGAACCGCTGATTCGCCGTTCCCTTGCGATTTTGGAGAATAGCTACGGTCCTGACCATCCAAATGTTGCGACAGCCCTAAGCAGTCTGGCTTCGGTACTGCACGAAACAAACCAGCAGGCCGAGGTCGAACCGGTACTGCGCCGCGTGCTGGCGATCGACGAGAAGAGCTACGGACCGGAGCACACCGCCGTCGCGCGGGATCTCAACAATCTCGCCGGCTGGCTGGAACACACGGATCGATTGTCTGAGGCCGAACCGCTATATCGTCGCGCCCAGGTCATCTTCGAGAAGAACCTGGGGTTGAATCATCCGGACGTCGGAACAAGCCTCAACAATCTCGCGCAGGTTCTAAAGAAAATGAACCGGCTGGACGAGGCCGAGCCGATATCGCTGCGAGCCGTGCAAATCTTTCTCGAAATCACGCGGGACACCAGTCAACTGGATCCGCGTTTACAAATGGCCATCAACAACTACGGCAGATTACTCGAAGCGATGGGGCGCAGCATGGCGCAGATCGATACGGCACTCAGTGAAATCGCGCCGGACCTGTACAGGCCAATGAACCAATAAACGATGAACCAGGGAAGCGCATAGGTCCGCGATTCCGGCAGGGGTTCAATCTGCGCTTGCGCGCCGGGCCGGTTGAGCCGGAGATCCTTCGCTTCGCCTGAAAAACGGCTACGCTCAGGAAGACACCGCTGGGTGGCGATTCCGGCTTTCTCACGCGCACACTTAGCTTTCAGCCGCTTTCGCTGGACACGGGCATCCGGAGCGTAACGCGGGTGCCCTGCCCGAGTTGGCTCGCGATCTCCACTTTGCCACTGTGAAGGAGCATGATGCTCTGGACGATCGCCAGCCCCAGGCCAGTGCCGCCCGAGGCTTGGGAGCGAGACGGATCCACACGGAAGAAACGATCGAACACCCTCGGCAAAGCTTGCGGTGGGATGCCGACGCCCGTATCGCTGACTTCGATGCGAAAAGTGGCGCCTTCTGCATTCGTCGATAGCACAACCGATCCGCCCGGCGGCGTGTGGGCCACGGCGTTCGAGACCAGGTTGCCCACCGCCCGCTGCATGAGAGTGCGGTCCAGTTCGGCGATTACCTGTTCGGCGGCGACCGCAGTGGTGAGCGAGATTCCGCTATCCGCGGCCGACGCCTCGTAGTATTCCTGCAGGCCGCCCAGCAATTCGGCGACGTCCACACGCTCCCGATTCAAGTGGGTCAATGGGCTCTCGGCGCGGGCCAGGAATAGTAGGTCTCCGATGAGATCCGACAGGCGTACGCCTTCTTCCAGGCAGGACTCGAGCACATCGCGGTATTGGTCGATGGTTCGCGCACGAGCCAGGGCCACCTCGGCCTCGCCACGGATGTTATTCACCGGTGTGCGCAGGTCGTGCGCGATATCGGCGGAGAACCGGGAAATCCGTTCGAAGGACTCCTCCAGGCGGTCCAGCATTTTGTTGAAGGTGCCGGCCAAGGATGCCAGCTCGAACGGATATCCTTCCGCGAGGATGCGCTCGCGCAGGTTGGTCGAACTAATCCGGCCAGCGGTCGCCGCCATTTCTTCCACGGGGCGAATTCCGTGACGCGCGATCTGGTATCCGACCAATGGGAAGATGGCGAAAGCGCCCAGCAGACTGGCCCAGAACCAACGCCGAAAGCGCGTCAATAGTTCTTCTTCCTGGGAGACGTCGATCGCAATCTGAATCGTATCGGTTTGAATGGGAGGAGAGCCGACCGGCGCCACCGCACTTGTAACGCGAAACGCATGCCCATGCCTTCCTTTCGTCGAAGTGGTACGGCCTGGGCGGCTCGGTGTCTGATTGGCGAATTGGGTCAGGTCCAATTCTTCCGCCATGCCCGGCGTCGTTAACAGCGGTGTGTTTCGTTCATCCAGCAATCGAATATAGAACTGCTCATATCGCCGCGCTGCCGATTCCAGCTCAACTTCTTCCCGCAGGGCGTCCCAATCATTGGGGCGCTCCCGCAGCAGGGTGCGTAGGACGTTCAGCTTGTCCGCGAGGAACAAATCCGTGCTTTTCTCCAATTCAGTGAGCAGCACCAGATAGAGACTAGCTGTGGCAAAGAACACAAGGAGCAAGCCGGCAAGGGCGTAGCCAGCAGTTAGCCGGAAAGCTAACGTTCTCCAGAACCCAGGGACCGGGCCGACGTTATTGGCCATATTCCAAGACATAACCGGCGCCCCGGACGGTGCGGATGAGTTTCAGCGGGAAACGGTCGTCTACTTTGCTGCGCAATCTTCGAACGTTGACGTCCACCACATTGGTGTTGCTGTCGAAATTCATGTCCCAGACCGCTTCGGCGATCAGAGTCCGAGACAGTACTTCGCCCGCGCGTCGCGCCAGCAGCGACAAGAGAAGAAACTCCTTGGAGGTCAACTCCAGCCGTTGGCCGGCGCGAGTGGCACGCTGGCGTAACAGATCGATCTCCAAGTCGGCCGCGCGTATGGTTTCTTGCGGGCGGGGCGGTGTCCGGCGCAACAGGGAGCGCACGCGCGCGAGCAATTCGGAGAAGGCAAACGGTTTCACCAGATAGTCGTCTGCGCCCAGTTCGAATCCCCGGACCCGTTCGTGTACCGCGTCGCGGGCGGTGAGGAAGATTACCGCCGCCCTACGGCCTCGCTGGCGCAAGCGGGTGAGAACCTGCCAGCCGTCGAGGCCGGGAATCATCACGTCCAGAATGACCAGATCGAATTCCACTTCCTGCGCCAGGTACAAACCCGCCAAACCGTCGCCGGTCACGTCGACGACGTAACCCGCTTCCCCCAGCCCCTTCTTGAGGAACTTGGCAGTTTTGGCTTCATCTTCAATGACCAGAATTCTCATACGCCGTTCTCCCCGACGAGTGGCAGCGGGAATATGAATCTCGTTTAGAAAGCAAGCCTTAATGAGAACTGGATCTCGCGCGGAGTTCCCGTCCCCACCGGGCTTACGGGCGTTGTCGTGTTTACGGTCTGGTTGATGGTGCCGAAGTTCGTTGCCGAGATATTTGCAATCGGCAACCCATACTGCGGATGGTTGAAGAGGTTGAAGAATTCAGAACGAAACTCAAGCCCGACACGCTCAGTCAGGGGAATGTGTTTCCCTATTCCCATATCGATCTGCCATGCGCCCGGCCCACGGGCATAGTCCCGCGGTGTGTTGCCAAATGCATATTGAGCGGGCGCCGTGAAGGCCGCCGGATTAAGCCATTGGCCGATGCTGGAGCCCCCGGGTGGGGTGAGCGACACCCCCGGTACGAGATCGGGACGCTGATTGGTGGTGTTGCCGTCGGGAGTAGCGGAAGACGAACGGCTGATCAGAATGTTAACGGGAAATCCCGTGCGCGCCACGACCATGGAAGTCAGTTCCCACGAGCCGAAGATACTGCTCAAAATTCCCGACTGGTTGAAATAGCGTTTGCCCGGCCCAAACGGAAGCTGATACACGGTGTTGGCACTGAATACGTGGCGCGCATCCCACGCGCCGCTGGCGCGTTCGCAAGCCTGGCAGGCGACATTCTGTGGCACCAGCGAGTCGCCGTCGCCGCTGCCGTTCGAGCCGTCGTCAATTTCATGCGACCACAAGTAGTTGCCGGAGATCAGCAAGCCGTGCGAGAAGGAACGCTTAATGGATAGGGCGAGTGCCTGATAACTGCTGTTGCCGGTGTTGCCCCGCCAACTCACTTGTCCAAAATCCGGGTAGGGGCGGACTTTGGTGACCGGATCTGACAAGACGTTAACCGCGGAAAGCGTCAGCAGGTGCGTGCCTTTGCTTCCAATGTAAGAGACGATCCCCACAAAATCCGCCGGCAGGGTCTGCTGCACCGACAATCCCCACTGGGCCACGGACGTGTCCTGGCGCCGCCGATCATCGTCGCGAGGCGAAACGATGCCGGTCGTGTTCACGAGGAACGGCTCGATTGGGTAGCTGAGACCGGGAGTCGTAGTGCTCGCCAAGGAATAGCTGAACACCTCATTGGAATTGGGAAGATTCTGATCATCCAACTGGCCGTCTTCGTGGTAGATTCCAAAGCCGGCGCGAAAGACCGTCGTACCGTTCGTGCGGGGAGCCCAGGCAATGGCTATACGCGGATCTATATCGCCGTAGTTCGGTCGGCCGAAGCTGGCGCCCACCCCGCAAAAACCTTGCGGTCCGCAGGTGGCGAAATCGAAGGGATTCGAGCGTCCCTGCACTTCATGAAAAATATTGAAGAAACTGTAGCGCGCGCCAAGATTGAGCGTGAGGTTCGGACGCCATTTGAATTCATCCTGTATGTAGCCGAAATATTGTGTCTTGCGCAGGCCGTTGACGGGCAAGGCACCTGTCAGGGTGGACGTACTCACATCGTTGGCCGCGAAGGCCTGCGTCGCGGTTAAGGCAGACGTGGCGGAATAAACGACGGTTCCGCTGGAGCCGGTTCCCTGGTTCATCTGTACGCGTCGAATCTCCACTCCACCCTTCACTGTATGCCGCCCCTTCACCCAGGTTGCGTTGTCGATTCCTGCAAAGGTGTTACCCGCACCGGTGCTCACCCGGTTGTTGTTCAGGGTTGTGAGGCCGGAAACCGCGAACGAATAGAGCAATCCCGTTTGATTGAGGTTGGTGGTGATGGCGGTGCTGCGATTAAAGCCGAACTTGGCCTCGTTCACGAGCGCTGGAGAGAAGATATGCAACAGCTCGATGACAGCATTCGCCGGAGAAGAACTAAGCTGCTGTCGATCCGCGAGATTGCCATTGGGTTGGGTATTCACGGCTTCATCAATGTTCGCGCGGACAAATGCAGTCGTTCTGTCCGAGAAACGGTGATCGAGGCGGAACATCCCAGAATCTTCGTTGACAAGCTGTCTGCTATCGGCAACAAAAGTATCGATATCGGGATTGCCAGTCGGAGCCTGTCCGTGCGGATACGCGTTAACAATTGGAGCGAGGGCCGGGGACTGCGCGATCACCTGGGCGCGCAACGCGTCGCTGGGCACAGTCCCGGCCAGCGGGAAACCCCAATGCTGCCGGTATCCTTCGTAAGAGAGGAAGAAGAAAGTTTTGTCCTGTGCGATGGGCCCGCCGAGCGAACCTCCGAATTGATTCAGACGAAGCGGTTGTTGCACGGTATTGGCTGGAAACGGTACCAGGGCATCGAACGCGTTGTTGCGAAGAAATTCGAAAGCGTCGCCGTGCAGACGATTTGTGCCGGACGGCGATGTTACAGATAGTTGTCCGCCTCCGGTTCCTCCTCCCTCTGCGGTCGCCAATGCCGAGTCGATGCGAAACTCCTGAATGGTATCGAGGGGAATCGCCAGGCGCACATATGCCTGTTGCCCCTGGTTGATGATGTTGGTGGCGTCGATGCCGTCGTAGGTAAAATCGTTGTCATCGCGACCGCGGCCCGCGAACCGGACCGAACGCTGATTGCTGCCTCCAGTATCGACTGCGCCCGGCACGAGCGCGGTCAGGTTGGCCCAGTTGCGCCCATTCAGGGGCAGCTCCTCGACCTGGGCCCGCTCCGTGCGTCCGCCCAGAGCGTCCGAGGTTTGGTCCAGTTGTTCGGAACTGGTCGAGACCTCGATTCGCACCTTCCCACCCGATACCGGCATGGTGGCGTTCAAGATACGCGTGTGCTCTACGCCCTGCACCACATTGTCAAAGGTAAGATCCTTGAAACCCTCGCGGACAAAGGTGACCGTGTAGACGCCGATCGGCAACTCGGGAATGTCATAGGTTCCGGTGGCAGAAGATGTGGTCTCGCGCCGCAGTCCGGTTTCGTTGTGCACAGCGGCAATATGCGTTTGCGCCAAGGCGCGCCCGGAGGGGTCGGTGACCGTGCCCGTCAATCCCGCGCGGTCAACCTGCGCCGACGAAGCGGACGCGAGGCAGAGGATGACACCGGCTGCGCACGATAATCCAGCTGTTCGCGGGATCCCAACGCGGATACGGGAAAGGAGTTTAGCGAACACGATGTATCCAGATCGTCGGATGAGGGGGAGTTTGCCTGCCTTCATAGCTATGATTGCCTCGTCAGAGCGGAGTGATGACGGATGACAATAATGTAATGTTGTTAATTGCGGGTTATGCGCAGATGAATGCTTCGTTAAAAGCGCAATCCGAGCCCTCGCGGAGGCGCTCGCATCCATACAACCGCTCGGTATAATGTGGCCAGCGCACCTCCCTGCTGTGCCTATCTGCGAACGATCACCCGAAACCAGGAGAACGTATCTGATGCGAGTATTGGTAACGGCATTCTTGTTGGCATTCGTAGTCACTGGTGTCCAGGCACAGCACTCCACGACCGTCGCCGCTAAAGCGGAGTGGACTCGTTCCACTATGCGGCCACCCGGCCGCTGCAGTGGCTCCCGGGAAAGGTCGGGCGGTATCGCAATACCGATCCGGTCTTGACGAGCTACCTGATCCGGCTGGCCGTGGAGAAGCGCGGCGAAGAATACCTTTCATTTCCGCGGCGCGCACTGTTTGACAAACTCGGCATGCGCACCATGATCGTTGAGACGGACCCGTTTGGTAATTTCCTGAACCAAGGCTACGAGTTTGCCTCAGCGCGGGACTGGGCGCGGTTGGGCAATCTCTATCTTCAGGACGGCGTCTGGAATGGAGAACGAATTCTTCCCGAAGGCTTTGTGAAGTTCGTCAGCACGCTGGCACCGGCCTGGGTCGCCGACCACAACCCGGTGTACGGCGGTTTTTTCTGGATCAACGGCGACGGCTCCTACCCGGTGCCGAGGAACACTTACTTCATGTCGGGTGCCGGCGGGCAGAAGACGATGATGATTCCGTCTCGCGACCTCGTCGTTGTGCGGCTAGGGCACTACAAGGGTTTGGATGAGGGCATGAAGAGCTTCAAGAAGGCTCTGGCGCTGCTGATGGAGGCAGTCCCTACCAGCAAATGAGCGGGAGTACCCTTTCTTCTGACGGACTTCTGAGACTGTCTTTGAGGGCGGTCAGGGTGGGAAACGTTTCGTCAACCGTGTTTTCCGCGCCGATCGTGGCAGTGCGGGCACGGATAGCAGAGATCGTAGGTCAAGTAACCTGCCCAAGAAGTTCCACTTGGCATCCCACAATCGATCGCCTCCTCAAGGAGGATGAAAAGCGACGTGAGAAGCAATCAGGCCAGACTCAAACTCGTGCAAGGCGAAGACGCAGATTCCCAAGATTCGTCTTCTCCAAGCGCAGCATGCCCTTGCTGTTGGTGCGCAAGTGGAACATGTAGGCTAGAACTCCCGGCAACACTGCGGCGGGTGACGAGGAAACATTCGGGCCGGTGAAACTGAGCTCGTAAACCGCATTCGGCAGCAATCCGCACACGATGAGCGAATCGCACGCCATCTCTGGCAACGATACTTCCCCTCCCTGAGAAGCAGTATCCGACGTACTGAACAATACAAAGGGACCGGCCTCCGAGGCGGCACCCAGGAAATTGACTCCGTCGATCAGTTGGTTACGCTTATTGCCGGTGGTGCCGATATTGCCGATCTCGAAGACGTGAAGAAAGAAATCTTCCTCGGCGGGGATGGACGGCGATACCTCGATACGCCAGGCGCCCGGCACCACGTTTTTGCGATTCGAAGGGGAAATCCTGGAGAAGTCGTCGCCCCAAAAAGTCTTCCACATGTGCTGAAGCTTCGGGTCTTGCGGCAACGCTCCGCCCTCTTGCGGCTCCAAGGGCCAATTGTCACCGCTTCCCCAGGGGCCGCCATGGTCATCCCCTGGAGCATAGAAATCATGACCCGGACCGCCGCGGCGGGTGATGACTCGCTCACGTGGCAGAAGAGAATGCACGAGCAGCTCTCCCGAGCCCTCCCGGAAGCGAAACCTCGAAGCGTTCTTGAATTCTTTTGCTTCGGACGCTCCCTGCCCAGAGTTTTGGTCTACGCTCGGCTCGTTGACTCCGTGCAGCAGCCACGCCTTTTTGAAAGATGGGTTCGTGCTGACGACCCGATCGAAGACGAAGAGCACATCCTGCGCGGGCACATAGAGAACTTCGCGTGTGAATTTCTTCAACTTTTCGCGCGAATATGCATTGCTGGCGTCGCCCATGGCGTAGTGGTATTGGCCGGGTACGTGATCCACCACACGCATTGATCCAAGATCCCACAGATCGCGAGTACTCTGGAAATCTTCCGGGCTGCGGATCGTGTTCCAAAATCGGGAGGAGTCCATGCGCTGCCCGCCATCGTTGGCTGCGGGCAGAAGATTCTGCGACCAAAAGAATTTCTCCGATGGATCGTAAACCAGTATGGAATTGTGAGCGACCGTGCGGCGGTAATAATTGAGATAGTGTGGGCTTTCGCTGTCGGTGTAGTCAGCCCCGCTGTCAATTGCCAAGTAGCCGCCGTGATAGATCGTGATCTGGTTTTGATCGAGATGCTGATGCTTGGCCAGGTAAGGCCCGCAGTCGAATTCGATCCAGGTCGAGTCCGGCTTCCATCCACTGCGCATGACCAGATGTCCTACGCCTGAAAAACAATGCTGCCGCGCCAACTCGCTTTCGCTGGCAAGCGATGGGTCGCGCGGCGTGACTTCAGGGTCGTCCCAGAGGAACTCGAGGACCGGAAGGGTCCATTGTTTTGGAAAGAAGCCACTCTTGCGCAGGAGCCACGCGCTATAGGGATCCTTGAAGCGATTGACGGCGTAACCGAGCACGGAAGTGTCGCGCAAGTCCAAAATTGGATATTCGTTATCACCTTCGCGCGAGGGCGTGCCATCCGGAAGCAGCTTGTAGAGGTAAGTGTTTCCAATATTGCGAAATACCGAGTAGCGCAGCGCGGGATCTACACCGGTCGTGGTGCGCTGCAATTCAGCGAGCAGGGTAAGGCTGGCCCACGTGATCCTCATATAGTCCATTGATTCGTGATAGCTGCCCTCGGGAGAGACCACATTTGTGGTTTCGAGAACGTTCGCCATGCACTTTGCGACCTCTGCACGCCACGCACTGCAACGATTGTTGCAGCCTGCGTAGCCGTCGAGTGCAGCGGAGACGAACGCGGGTAACGAGAGATAGCGCACGGCGTAGTTGTGGTACGAGTAGTTGCCCGGATCGGCGAAGTCGGGAGCCGCGAGCATCGCCGAGGCCCCCTCCATTAATTCGTCCGCAATGCGATCCTGTAAGGCAGGCTCGAAACCGGGATATCCAGAAAGCCAATCGAATGTCAGCGACCAGCGGGCATAATCAACCCAGGAACGCGAAGGCTTCACGCCCTTCGTGATGTGGCCAGCGCGCATCGCAGCCAGGGCCTTCTCCGCAAAACTCTCCTGACCGGTAAGTAGCCACGAAAGAGCCCATCCCTCCATATCTTCGGACGGGCGCATTCCTCTCGCGTACCTGTTCCTTAGCAGTGCCAAACCGGTAAAAGCATCGGTGTTGGCGATCAATAACCGAGGGCGCCGGGCCGGAACCTGAGTGTTGCCCTTTGAGAGCGCGAGAAGGATTGAGGCCGCCACGCCTGCCATGAAGTTGCGCCGCTTCATTGTTAGATCACTCCTTCAACCGGCGAGTAGGGCTTGCGTTCAGTTCACGCGGAGAGTGGCTCCCCTTTTCTACACGTCAGCGCAAGCAAACACAAGTAGTCGCAAGTAAAAGCTACATGCACATTCCCACGTCACGAGTAGCGAGGGGCGCGACTCGGTGGTCTCACCCGCTATAGTAGCTGGTTTCGAGGCAAACTCGGATGAAGAATCTGCTCTTTTCTGTCGCTTTCTTTTGTTTTCCATCGATGGGGAGTATAAAATACCTGAATGCAACCCCAGAGGAAAATGCTCGTGCTGCGAGGGATCCTACTTTAATGAAGACCGGAAGAGACTCCCGGCTCTTGGCAGAGCAACGCCGCCGCAAGATCCTCGAACTGATCGAACAAAAAGGGCAGATCACTGTACGCGGACTGGTCGAGCGGTTTGCCGTCTCGTCGGTCACGGCTCGGGGGGATTTGGATGCCTTGTGCTCGCGGGGCCTGGCGATACGATCTCACGGCGGAGCAGTCCGCAAGTTGGAAGTGAGTCCGGACTCACCCTCTGACTCAACAGAGGCACAGCGCTATGCAGAGGTGGCTCGCCTTGCAAAAGTCAGCACGACGTTGGTTTCACGCATCGCGAATGGAAGAGCCCAAGCCACTCCTTCGGTGCAGGCAACGATTTTAGCAGCTGCGCGAAAACTGGGTGTAACCCTGACCGCGAGCAAGAGAAATCGCACAATCACCTTCATTCTTGGTAACAGGGACACGGTTAACGAGTTCCAGTCGAAAGTGCTTCTGGGTGCGGAAGTGTACTGCGCCCAGCATGACTGGGACCTGCACTTCATCAGTTTTCGTTTTGACCTCGGCACACCCTTGGGAAGCCTGCGTCTTCCTGAAGCGCTGATGCGATCGAATCGACCGAGTGGCGTCATTCTCACAGGCACGCACTCTGTCAGTATTCTGGCAGCCCTTTCGGAGAGGAAGATTCCGTTCTCTCTCGTGGGAAACAACATTGTCGGCGATTGGCAGCCGGAGCAATATGACTGCGTTTTTACGGATGATGTCCGGGGATCGGCTGACATCACCCGTTATCTCATTGCCCAGGGTCACCGAAACATCTGGTACATCGGCAATCAGCGTCTTCCCTGGTTTGCCCGTTGTGCCGCGGGCTACCGCCAAGCCATGAAGGAGGCGGACCTTGAAGCCCGTTTTAGCGAGATCAGTTCCGAGGATCGCGAACTCGGATATCTGGCAGTGAAAGCCCTACTGGCTAGCGGAGAGAGGCCCACCGCGCTCTTTGCGGGCACGGATCAGGCCGCTTCCGGTGTGTACCAGGCGTTGCAGGAATCTGGAATCCGAATTCCCGATGACATCAGTGTCGCGGGCTTCAATGACACCATCAGCGAAGTACTGCATCCCGGGCTTACAACGGTGCGCGAATTTCCTAAGGAGCTCGGCGGCCATCTAGCTGAATTCGCAATGCGGCGGATTCACGAACCAGACCTGCCCCCACAGCAGCTAGTGATGCCAACCGAACTGATTCGCCGGGAAAGCGTGCGGCAAGTTTCATCTGGGCACACGCCGGTGACTTCCGTTCATCTTCACGAAAACGTCCTGTGACACCCTTCGCCACAACGTGTCTTCGGAGTTTACAAAGCCGACAACGCAGAATATTTCTTTGCTTCATGATGGTCGTCTGGACAGGAGTAAACGCATTCGGCGGATCGACGCCGCCGCCGGAGGCGTTCTCGGTTTTGCCAGTGGCTTTGAGAGGTCCGCAGATCACGCCCTATCTTCAATATCAAACTCAGTTGGCCTGGCGCGAAGACGGAAAGAGGATGAGGGTGTGGGACGGGATCCGCACCGAGCAGGATCTACGGCGCGTGCAGAAGGAAATACGTCGTCAGCTTCTGACGATGCTCGGAGGATTGCCCTCGACAAGAACGCCGCTAAACGCGCGCGTCACCGGACGCATTGCGATGGACGGCTTTCACATTGAAAAGCTGATCTTCGAGAGCCTCCCGGGCGTGTATGTGACGGCGCTCCTGTATGTGCCCGACGACCACAACAGCGGAAAGCCCACGAAGCATCCTGCCGTTCTAGTCCCGGCCGGACACGCAGAAAACGGGAAGGCCCACTATCAGGCGCTTTGTCAGAGACTGGCGCAACGCGGCTATGTGGTCATCAGTTGGGATCCCGTGGGTCAGGGCGAGCGCAGCCAGTTCTGGGATGCGAAGGCAGGCAAGAGTCGGTACAACCGGATATGCGCGGAGCATGCAGTGCTCGGTAATCTGGCTTATCTCGCAGGCACGAACCTGGCGCGTTGGGAAATCTGGGATGGTCTGCGCGCCTTCGATTACGTGTTGACCCGTTCAGAAGTCGATCGCGAACGTATCAGTATTACAGGCACGAGCGGAGGCGGCTTTCAAGCGATCCACATTGCGGCGCTCGAGCCGCGGATCAAGGTGGCCGCCATCTCCTGCTACATCACCTCGTTGCCCATGCGAATTCACAATCGGATTTTCAAGGACCCGGACAGCGATCCTGAGCAGGACTTGTACGGCATGATATCGAACGGCGTGGACAATGCGGGCCTTATGCTGCTGATGTATCCGCGGCCGGTCTTCGTCGCCGCAGCGACGCTCGATTTCTTCCCCATTGACGGCACGCACAAGACTTTCCAGGAAGTGTCAACGCTGTATCGCCGTTTTGGTCATGCGGATCGCATCGCGATGGCAGAGGGCTATCACGGCCATCAGTACTCCGATGAAAATCAGAGGGCGGCGTTTAGCTTTCTAGATCACTTCAATCATCTGCCTCGGGGACACGTGCTCGGTTCGGCCAAAGATTTGGACGAGAAGGCCGTGCAGTGCACGCGCACTGGCCAGGTGATGCTGGATTTCGACGATGCAAGGTCGCTGATGGATGTGATCCGGGACTACTACACGGAGCACCAAACAAGATTGACTCAGTCTATCCGGCAACTCTATCTCGGCAGCAATTATCCTGGCATTGCAACCTGGAACATCAGCCAATATGACGGCGCAGTTCCGGCTGAGAGCGAGATCGCGTGGGAGAGTGCGGGAACCTCGATATTCGAGGATACCTCCATCGATCGCTACGTTTTGCGTCACAGCCGTAACCTTGTTATGCCCCTATTACACATTCACCGAACTGCGAGCCAGAATCGTCGGTGGTTGCTGTGGTTCAGCAAAGACGGCAAGGCTGGAGTAAGCAACTGGCCCGAGATTATGAAGTACCTGGATGCCGGATTCGATATCGTCACATTCGATTTTCGCGGGCTTGGCGAGACGCGGATGCCTTACAAGGCGGTGTCGGAAGACGATCCATCCTTCGCGCAACTCGATTTCGACCGCGCTTATGTCAATCCGCTCTCCAGCGTGTTAGCGGACTATGTTTACAATTCGCTCCTGACGGGCAGACCCTATTTCCTGGAGATGATCGAAGACGCGGAGATCGCGGTCCGCTTCTCTCGTTCAAAGCTGCATGCAGGAGACTTTTCTGTGGCCAGTGATGAGGAGGGATTCACGCTGGCAAGTGCAATTGCCGCAACACTACCAGCGGTCAAACTGATTCCGCACCCCGGCGCGGCAAGCATGAAGTGGTCCGATCTTGTAATTCAGAGGCGCGAACAGTGGCCTATTCAGTATCTGCTGCCGGGTGGGGCATACATTCACTAGCGGTCTGAAAGGCAATCACAGCCCCTTCATCTTCGGCTCCATCTCGCGAACAAGTCCCAGTTTCGTTGCCCGCGCGTTCCGAACGAAAAACAGGACGAGGATCATGCCAGATTATGGCGCGGTGAAAACTCCCGGACTTAAGAGCGCAGCCGAATCCGTGTCGAGGTAGATAGTAGCATTTGGGTGGTTCCGCAGAATCGATGCCGGCATCATGGGACTGATTTCCCCTTCAAGGCATGCCTTCACCGCACGTGCTTTCCGCGTATCCGGGACGGCAACGATGATCTCCCTGGCGCGCATGATCTGCCGCACGGACATTGAAATCGCTTTCTTGGGCACATCCGTCAATTCGGGGAACCAACCCTCATTCACCTGCTGCTGGCGGCATACCGCGTCGAGATCAACGATGAGATAGGGGTCAGCGACCTGAAAATCCGCGGGTGGATCGTTAAACGCCAGATGCCCATTCTCTCCGATTCCGGCAAAAAGAATATCTACGGGTTTCGTCTGGAGTTCGGCCCCGATCTTCGCAACCGTCCCGTGTGGATCGCCATCACCGTCCAGCATGTGATACCTGGTGATTCCGGCTTTGTGAATTAATCTCTCGAAGAGATATTTGCGAAAACTGGCTGGATGGGTAGAAGGCAGGCCAACGTATTCATCCAGATGAAAAACCTCGACCCGGCTCCAATCGATATTGGGCGCGCTGGTCAACGCATCCAGGAATTCAAACTGAGATGCCCCAGTGGCGGCCACGATGCGGGCACTTCCTTGATTGCTCAGCGCCCCCCGGAGAGAGCGCGCGGCGTGATCGGCTGCTGCCTGGCCTAAAGAGTACTTATCGTTAAGAACTTCTATTTTAGATTGCGACACTTGTTCGTTTAACCTCGTCATTCCTCAGTTCATGTTTCTAAGTGAAACTCTCGGCGTTGCTCCCGCCGGTCGCAACCGGATCATTGGACCGATGGCGCAGCTTCGGCTCGTGCCATCCGCGTAAAGTGGTACGCCAGCATCCGGTCAGGAAGCAGCAGTGCCTTCTGAAAACTCTGGTCCGCTCCTCGCTGATCGCCTAGAGCGCCAGCGAGCGCACCAGCAGTGTAGTCCCACCAACTGGTATAGCTGCTGGTGTCGGTACGAGCCTTCGCTTGGGCGAAAGCGGTTTGCAGCCGCTCCTGCCACTGCTTCCCGTCAAAACCAGGTAGCTTCTGTGCCGCCCGCCAAGCCCAGAACACCTGATCAGGAGGGGAAGCAGCAGAGGCTAGTTGAAATTTCTTTGTCGCCTCGTCGGGCTTGGCGCAGCTCGCGTAAACAGTGCCCAACTGATAGTTCGTCCGCGCGGATTGCAAAATCGGTTCCAGCCCGTCCTGTGTAAATGACAGGTCCGGCACCTTCGCTCCCAAGTGCTCCGCCCCAGCGAGGGCATCCGCGCAGTGACCCTCCTTGGCCAATGCGAGCGTCTTTTGCAATTCGACTTCAACCCAAACCTGGCGGACGTTGGTACCGCCTTCTTCGCGCGGAAAAAACCGGTTACGGAACAAACCCTCGGCCCGTTGAAAATCGCCAGCCTCCGCCAAATTGAGGATCAGTTCGAAGACCAAGCTGGACGGTGCATCCGCGAGATTCGGATATTTCTCGAGAACTTGCACTCGTTCCCTGGCGGGTTTCGACAATAGGCTAAGCGCCTGGTCGGCACCGAGGTAGACCATGACGTTTGTAGCGTCGCTCCGCAGTCCATCTCGAAAAGCAGAGAGGGCTCGGTCAGCGTCATGCTTCTCGTGCAGCAGAGCCAGACCCAAGCTCGCATCGAGAACGGGGATTTGCGGGTTTGACTTGTGGGACCGCAACCACTCTTCAATCGCCGAGTCTGTCAATCCGCGGGAGAAACGTAACGTACCCAATAAATATTGCGCCGTGGCATCCTGAGGGTTTGTGTTCACGACACTACTCAGGACAGTGAGTTCTTCAGCCGAGCTGGGAAAAACGTAGGAGGTCGAGAGTTTCGAGGCGATCTTGTAGTCGGATATTGGGGATTGTCCGAGACGCTCGCGGCAATAGCCACGGAAATACGCAATCATCGGGTGATTGCCGGGCGATAAAGCGCCCAGTTCACTCTGATCAGGCTGCGACGATGGGTATTCCCGTGAGAGCATAGTCAGCGCCCGCTGGTATAGCCCGAGTCTCATGTATTGAGCGGTTAGATTCAGCACGCGAACTGCGTCATTGGCAAGTTGCTTGAGGTTGGGTTCTCCGAGCTCTTCGCTGAGAAGATAACTCAGTGGGAAAAGCGTGATTCCCTGACGCGCCAGCGTCTTCCCTTCCTCCACGTTACCGGACGCGATCTTTATTGCAACCAACTCCTCGATTGCACGCACGTCGTCGGGTGCGACACGAACGGCTTCGCTGAGATGACGCTCGGCTTCACGTAGATCGTTGTCCCGCGCCGCCATCTCTCCAAGACGCAGGGCAGCGGCGGCGCGAAACGAGGCAAACCGCTGGGCGTCCTCGTATGACATCCGCGCCCTCCGCGTCTCGCCCAGCCCATCGTTTGCAATGCCAAGGTAATACGAAATTTCCGGATCGGAGGTATCGCGCGCGTGGACCTGCTCAAGGAAACTCCTCGCCTCCTCAAATCGCAGCAGACTCGCGGTCAGGCGCCCAGCGGATTTCAAGGCACCGAAGCTGCCCGGAAATCTACGAAGTGTTTCTTCGTAGATTTCGAGCGCTTGAAGATTTCTTCCGTTCAGCTCAAGGTCTTTCCCGAGTTGAAGCCAGTCATCGCAGGTTCTCTGCTCCGGGTCGGGTATACGGTAGGCAGGCTGAGGACCGACATGAATTTCAGACTCCGGAGTCCAGTCATACTCGCCTTCCGTCTGGCGGATCAGGAGTGCTCCCAGTGGGTCCCGAATCTCAACGGTGTACTTAGTGTGTGAATCGGAGATGGGCAGGTCGTGGTTCCAAGCATGTTCGGGGACGAGATCAATTTTCTCGCTGAACAAGCTGTTGGCCCCGCTCAAGATCGAAACCGTCGCCTTAGGAAGGTCACGATTGGCGTTGAATCCGACAAGCAACGCGTTGCCGCGGCGCGCAAGGCTGAGCACTCCTGAAAGATTGGCGCGCGAGATGCCGCCAATCTCCCGAGCCGGCATCCAATACTCCGAAAAATGGATCGACTGCCGCGGCCCCAGGAACGCATACGTCTCCTGATTGCGAAACAAGCCGGCCTGGACTTCAACGTATCCACTGTTGTCGTCGGAGAGGGCCTTGCGCCAGTCCATGCCCTCTTCGTCCACGCCCCACGACCAGATCTTCTTGGCAGGTAAATCTTCATACTGCGCAAAGTGCACGGTACCGGTTCTGGTCGCCGGGTGCCAAACACCCATAAAGCCTTCGCGGCTTCCGTGCGTAAAGAGTGATACCGCACCGTGAACATGATTGCGAATGACGCTCAAGTCATGGCCGTCGCCATCCACGGGCCAGGGAACGACTTCGGTGAAACCATGGCTCGCGGCGAAACGCATCGGGTAGGCAATCTGCGAATCGTCCGAAACCCGCACCGCCGCATTGTTCCACCAGTAGAAACGATGCCTGACGTCGCTGCGGTTGCTGAGCGTCACACGCTCCTCCAGCAGCGTTGACTTGGGCCGAAGCATCAACTCGACGGTCCACTCCATTCCGTAGACACGATCAATGTTTCCCACGATCACAGAAGCGCTGCCATCCGGATTTTTATGGAAGGCGAAATCGACGGGCGACATGCTCACCCAGTTGTGGGAAACGGGAAAGTTGAACTCGATACCGAATGCCGCCCAAGCCCCGCGATAGCCGACCGCCGCTTTCTTGATAGAGGTGTTGGCGTAGAACATGGACTGCCCGGAAAGTTTGTCAATGCAGGTGTAAAGGTGCCCGCCTATGTCAGGCAGCACGGAGCATTTCAGGTACTCATTTTCCAGATAAATGGTACGCCACTCGTGATTCACCCGGCGGCTCGTCAGACTGTCCCGCAGGACATACGGATAGTTGAACTTGTTGTTCGTGAACTGGTCGAACGGAGGATTCGGATCGGGCATCCCTTCTTCGTAAGTGGGCAGAGTGAGCGTCCCTTCCCACACGCGCACTTGCGCCCGCGAGAGAGTTACCACCGTCAGGACGACAAAGAGATTGAGGTAGCGTCGCATTAGATCCGCAAGATCCGGGCGGCGTTCTCGAAGTACACCTTCCTAAGAATCGTCTCCGGCAGTCCAATCCCATAAATTCTCCAGCGGCCCTGCGGCGGGATCTTCGCGGGAGCGTAGTCGAAGTATTCGTCTTCGGTTTCGAGAAAACGAAAATAGATTTCATACAGCTTGTCGTTGAATACCTGCTGGGGAAATTCGTCGCCATGCGGGGTCGCATCGGTTCCAAACAGAATCCGGTCCTGATATTTGTCGAAGAACTTGCGCGCCGTCCTCGGCTGGCGTCCGAGTTCTCCGATACGGGCCGCGATGTCAACGAGCATGTTCGGATAGCGATCGAGATTCTCCGACACGTTCTGCAAATCTTCCGCGAAATTGCCGAAGTGCAGCACAACGAACTGCGTTTTGGGATGTCGGGCGATGACCCGATTGCGAGCGGCAATCAACTCGTCATTACTGGGAAAGTCTCCGCCATGGAACGACCAGTCGGGATGATTATTCAGTTCCTCGTAACGCTCGTTGAAGCGATCGGTGGGCGTAAAGAACGCGATCGGATCTGAAATGTGAATCGCCACCGGGAGATTCAGCTGGCCACAGGCGTCCCACATGGGATCGAACCTGGCATCGTCAATCTTCACCAACGTGCCCGAGGTGATGTTTTCACGGAGATAGAGTCCCAACGTTTTGAGAATCTTCAGGCCTCGCGCACCATCACGCTGCGCTCGCTCGATGGCTTGGGCCTGCAACTTCGGGTAGTCCGGTTCTTTGAAACTCGAATACGAGGGCTCGGTGAAAGTGTAAAAACGATCGCGATATGGACGGTCGTATTTGGCTACAGCTTCCGCAAGACCATGGTCGTAGCCACCAGTCAGGTTGACCATAGCCCGAATGTTCTTGCGCTCCATCACCGCGAGCAGTTCTTGGGCAGTTCCGAGGTATTCGCGATCGGGCGCGAGTTCGACACCCTTCTCCGATTTTGTCGACCCGGAGATGTGCGTATGAAAGTCGACAAGTGGAAATTTCGAACGCTCGACGCGGGACTCGTGCACGCGGAGCATACTTCTCGGTTCATACTGAGACAGCTCCAAGGGCGCGGACTGCGCCTCGTTCCCGACGGTAGCAGCGGAGGACCGGCCCACGTGCATTCCGGACCCTGCCACCAGACCCATTCCATACAGCCACTGGCGCCGATTGATCACGTACTTCCTCCAGCTATTGCCCAGGATCGAGCACCGGCGTGGCGATGTCCGCGTCGCGCCCCTGCCCATTGATCGCACCATGCCAGACACTTCCACCAAATGTCGTGATGTAGACCTCATCGCGGTGCAGCGGATCGGGTATCACCCTGTGTCCCCACTTGAAATTGAAGCCGGGAACGCGAGTCCAATGCAGCCCGCGGTCCGCCGATCGCCAGGCCGACGATTCAAAGCCGGTCGCGTAGAGCACATTGGGGTCCTGCGGATCAATGGTGACGTCGTAAATGTGGCGATCCTTGTCGAGCACTTGCTTCCAGCTCTTGCCGCCGTTCTCCGAAAGAAAAATCCCACCACCGTCTCCGTGTTCTCCGGTCGCGCGAGCCCAGGCAGCGAGGTAGAGTCGATCTGGCGACTCTGGATCGATGGCGAGACCGTTCGGTCCATTCGTTCCCTCAGGTAACGAAACGGGCTGCCAGTGCTCAGCCCCGTCGGTCGAGCGGTACAGAGCGCCATCACCGGCGTTGCCAATGCTTCCATTCTCTGACCGCCGTGCTATCACTGCGTAGAGCGTCCCATTCGAACTTCTCGCCAACCGCCATGCGAACGGCTGTTCTTGCGTGATCCCACTATTCTTCAGCGCCCAACTGCGTCCGCCGTCTGTACTCTTGTAGACTCCTCGGCCAAAACCGGCTACGTACAATACTCGTGCATCCACTGGACTGGTGGGATCGAGCAGGATATGGGTCGCGCCAGTCTCATCCATCCCGGCGTTCGACTTGATCCAATGCTTGCCGCCGTCATCGCTGCGGCATACGCCGCCTTTGTAGTTCAGCACTGAGTTGTGCCGCCACATCTTGGGACGAGGAAGATCGTGGGTGTAGCTGTTGACGCTCCACATCCGGCCCCGCACCTTGGGGTCGAAGAGGACCCAATATGTCGTGTTCATCCAATCCCTGGGCACTCCGGTCGTTGAACTGGTCCACGAAGCACCGCTATCTTCGCTGCGGAAGAGTCCGATATCGGTGTACGTAATGAACTGGCGTTTTGGATCAAACGGGTCGAAATGAATTCCGTAGGTGGTGGTGACGTCAAGACCGACACTGGTCCAGCCCGTGTCATTCACCTTGCGTGAATAGACCGCTGCCCACGTCGCGCCTCCGTCAGCCGTCCGCATGGTTCTTCCGAGGTCCGTACCATAGGCCAGATTTGCGTCCTGCTGAGCTACCGTAAGGTTCAGAGGGTTCTCTCCCCAACCAGGCCCAAAGCGCTCAGTGATCCACGCATCCTTCACGTTCTTGGCCGCCACGTTGGATTCTTTCCACACCAACTGCCAGTCAGCGCCGGAGTTGGTGGTCTTGGCCACGCCCATCCAGGACTTCCCATCAGCCTTCAGGTGATCGTAGGAGACGTAAGCTGTCTCCGGATGATGCAGGCTGGTCGCGATGGCGCGCACTTTTGCTCCTGAACCCGGCAGGTTACTCTTTCGCCAGTTCGCTCCGGCATCATTCGAAATGGAGATGCCCTGATCTGAAGTTGCATAGATAGTCGGCTGCGGCCCACTAAAACCCATTGAAATGTCGCTAACAGCGGTGGGAAGCGGGATGGTGCGCACTTCGTCGCGACTGATCACCGCGATCGCGTGTTCGCTGGCCAGAAACAAGGTACGTCCGTCCGCGGCGGAATTCGGGTCCACCCAAAGACGGCGCGGAACATCAGGCAAGCCTACTTTTTCTTGCCAGGTCTTTCCGTAATCGCGGGAAACAAATAGCGCAGGGCTTCCCTTCGTCCCAGCAGCGGCGTAAAGAGTTTTGGAGTCGGAAGGATCAAGCGCCAGAGCTGCGATCTCGCTCAATGGATCCGGATCGGCAAGAATCTGTTCGTCGGCGTGATCCGAATTCATTTTGACGCCCTTGACGGCTGAAGGACTGGGATAAACCAGATCCCACCGCTCGCCGCCATCCGTGCTGCGCCACAATCCTGTGGCGTGGGCATACATCGTCTTCGGATCCAGCGGGTCGAAAACAAAAAAATTAACGACGCCGCGGAGGTTAAACATGCGCCAGGTACGTCCTCCATCATGGGTGATGTAGGAGCCGCTCATGTCGCAGGAAACCAGCACCGTATTCGGATCGTGCGGGCTGATGGTGGGATTGAACATGGCCCCGCCGCCGCCGGGTCCGATGACGCGAAAATTTCCCGGCCGCTCTGCCCATGCACTGACCAGGCAGAAAACAACCGCGATGCCGATGGCCATTCTAAATTTCATGGGTTCTCCGGACAGAGGCGACTGCCCGCTAGCATCCTTATTCGCAGCGGGCAGTCCTTCTGCAGTCAAACCGCCTACAAGACTAGAAAGTGACTCTAAGCCGCAACCGGATCGTTCGACGGCTGTCGACACCTTCCTGTGGGAAAGTGGAATATGCGCGGCCAAAAAATGGACGCCCAGAATCGTCGGCGTTGAGATTAACGTCCTGAACCGCCGGCATTAGCGTGCTGGGATCGATATTTACGTCAAAGCCACCGAGATAGGCAAAGCTGCCGTCCCCGAAGTCCTGGTTCGGCATTCGGATCGGGTGATTGAAGATGTTGTCGAAGTCCGCTCCAAACGAAGCGACCACGCGCTCGCCAAAATGGAAATCCTTGTGGAGTCCGAAGTTCATTCCCCAACCTCCCGGCCCCCATAACAGATTCTTCCGTGCGACGGCCGAATTGCTGAATACGTCAGCACCCATCGGTGGAGGCGCAAACGCATTGGGATCAAAATACTGGTCCCCGACGCGGTGGTTGTACTTTCCAACGATCAAAGGTCGGTAGCCAATGAAATCGTTGAAATCGCCAAGCGCGTCGATCGATTCGGAAGCGATGTTACCCGGACCCACCATTCGCGCGCCGTTGCCGCAGTTGTCACAGGTCCAGTAGGGCGTAAACGCGGTGCCACTCTTGGCAAACATCTGGAACGTCGTCTGCCATCCACCGGCTACCGCATCCGCCCACTTCGAAATTCCGCTACCAAATTTCTTATTCCGTCCATATGGCAGTTCGTATACGCCATAGAGGATGAACCGGTGGTGCGAGACCCATGCGTCCTCGGTGTAGTCGAGGTTCTGCTGAAATGGATCGTACGGAACGCCTCCGAGGCTGGAATTGCCCTGGTCGATACCGGTCGACTTCTGGTCGAAGTACGCGTAAGACGCGTTGAACATCAAACCCTTGTCAAACCGTCGCTCGACCTGTGTTTGGAAGGTGCTGGATCGACTGTGCCCATAGTTTCCGTAAGTCAGAAGATAATCGCCCAAGGTTGGATACGGCAGTCGCGCATAGTCTGCTGCTGTGGGGAGACAATCTCCGTCATCCGGAGTGCAAGGGGTCACACCGTCACCCGTCGTGGTACCCCATGGGTTGTTGCTGGGCGCAATTTCATTGAGGTCAATGCCTCCAATCAGTCCGCTTGAGTGAACCCCAATGTAAGAGAATCGTACCGATGTCTTGAGACCGAGTTGGCGCTCAAAGGTAGCGTTGTACTGCTGCACCAGAGGTTCGCGCAGACCAACGGGCACGGCATTGACTGAGAACGCGCTGGAATCGAGTACAACATCTCCACCGGTCAGCGGAGTGGGCCATGACTGAATCGGTTGATTCACGGTCCCGGTCTGTTTTGTCAATGCCTGGTTGAATCCATTGGTTGAAATAGGATCACGAATTCCCTGGGCAGCCGATGTCGGGAAGTAGATTCCGTAGCCTCCGCGTATGACCGATTTGCTCCCGATACCCCAGGCAAACCCGACGCGGGGAGCGAAGTTGTTTTTGTCGGTCCGGACCAGGCCTCGGCCAACGCCGAGCCCTGATTGTCCGGCGGTGACCGTCGGTAGGGTAGCGGGGATTCTCGGATCCAGGTATGAAAGAGTTCCGGTCGAAGGGACGATGAACCGCCCTGTGTTGTTGTTGAAGGTGGGATCGAAGTTCAGCAGGATGTCATGCTTGTCGACCCATGGGGAGACCAGTTCATAGCGGACTCCCAGATTGAGGGTTAAGTTGGGTTTGACTTTCCAATCATCCTGGAAGAAGTATCCCTGCTCCCAATTGGTTACGTCCATATCGGGGCGCGTTTTTGTGATGAAAGTGACCTTGGAGGGCGGTAAGCCAAGCAGGAAATCGGCGAAGGGGCTCGTGTTGGTGCCTGAGTAGGTCATCGTTCCGCGTGGATTTCCGCGGCCGGTGGAAAAACCATCGAGGCCCTCGTTGTGCACGAAGTCGGCACCCATTTTGAGGTTGTGGTTCTTGACTACCCACGTAAGGGTGTCTCCAAAGGTCGATAGATATTGGCTCTCCTGGCGATCCGTATTCCGGTCGCCGCTTCGGTCGAATGTTGTGTAGCGGGAACCGAAGCTGATCACGGGGTGGCCGTGCGTGAGAAGCTCCGCTGGCCCCACTACTGCGCCGTAGGCATCGATGGCATTCTGATCGAAGCCAATGCTGGACAGGAAACTCTGCAGAGTCGTGTTGCTATGGCGGTAAATGAATTCGCGATTGAAGCCTCCGCGAGCTTCATTGATGATGTTGTTACGAATAGTGCGCACGTAAGAACCGGAGACGGTGTGGGTTCGCCGTTCCTGCTGAGTCAGGCCGAGTCCCGTAAATGGTGATCTGACGGCCGCGTTACCACCACTGAATGCCTGCCCGTTATATACGCCGTAGACGTGATCCCTATCCGAGAAATCGTGGTCTATACGCAGGGTTCCCAAGTCTCGAGTGGTGTCGGTTGGCATCAGGGTTTGAAATATATCTGCGATCCGACCGTTCGATGTATTGACCGCGATCGACGGATCGATTTTGGGAAAATACTTGCCGATGAGTTGCTGGACGTTCGGGTTCAAAAGCTCAGAGGGGATTTTGACGAACTGCAGGCCGTCTCCTGTGCAGTTGGGCCAGCCCACACAATACGTGTCAGTTGCAATCTCCTGCGACGTCAGCGTCACGCCCGCCGGAACGGTAGGGAGAGTATTCGAATTCATGTTTTCCGGGTTTGTTATTAGCGGAGAAAAATCCCCAGTCCAGAACGACGGATGCGGCAATTTCTGGTCCGTTACTTGTGTCGAATCCCTGTCGTAGTTACGCTCGTAGGCCATGAAAAACCAGGTCTTTTTCAGACCCGGGATGGGGCCGCCGAGAGAAGCGCCGAGGTCGTTCGAATTGAAATAAGGGGAAGGATAGGGATACAACGAGCCTTGAGCCGAGGCTATTCCCATCTGATCTTGAATCGTGAGGCCGGCGAGAGCGGAGTTCTTGTTGTTATAAAAGACCGAGCCATGGAACTGGTTCGATCCGCGCTTGGTGGTCACGCGAATGCTGGAAATGCCGGCATATTCGGCGCTGAAATCATTGGACAGAACATTCAGTTCCCCGACTGCTTCGAGTGACGGCTCACTGGCGGAGGCTGATCCGTCGAGTGTGCTCGTGGAGCGCTGTCCGTCGATGGTGAAGTTCGCGCCATAACTCTGGAATCCGAGAAACTTGAATGTGCCGTCGCCGGTACCCTGCGTGATATTGGGGTTCAAGTAAAGGAACGAGTAGACATCGCGGCTGTCTCGCGGCAGGTCGAGAACCTCGCGGCTGGTGATCGTGTCGGCAATCGTCTGATCGGCGGTGTTGATCGTGGCAGCCTCGGTAGTCACTACTACGCTCTCGCTGGCAGCCGAAATCTTAAGAACGGCGTTGGCATTGACAGTGTCGCTGCCGCTCAGGACGATGCCTGTGATGTCATGAGGGGTCATGCCGGGAGCGGCGATTGTCACCTTGTACGTACCTGACGGAAGTCCGAACATCTGATATTCGCCGTGGGGGTTCGTTTCGGTGTGACGGAGCGCGTTTGTGGCTAGATCGGCGATGGTCACGCTTGCGTTGGCGATGACCGCACCGCTGGGGTCAGTGACCGTTCCCCGAATGGTACCGAGATCTGTGCCTTGCGCCAGCAGAGACTGTGCGCATCCGACGCTGATCGCGAGCGCCAGCAGTACAACCAGATATTTTGCGAAGTTCATGGTGGGGACTCCTAACCTGGGAGGCTTTCAATCACCAGCTCTTTTAAACCAAAACAGTAAAGGAAAGCAAGAAATAAATAAATTATCGAAAGTATTCGACAGCCTCCGCAATCCGGCTAAAGCTGAAAGGGATACAGGGCAAAGCTCGGAACCACCCGGCGAATCACCCCTGCTTCGGATGGCGAATCGGGCCGCAAACCTTCCTGCAAGCAGCGGAACAGCGCTAGCAACTGGGCCACAATCACATCCAGCACGGGAAGATCTTCATCGGCGAGGTCGTGACACTGGTAGGGAATGACCAAATCCTGCACGCAGGCAACGTCGCCGGTGACATCAGGGCCGGCAATGATTCTCGTAAGCCCAAGTTGCTTTTGATCCATCTCTTTGAGGACATCGGCCTCGTACGCTCGTACCATGGGGTTCGAGGACAAGAAACAAACCACCAGGGTATCGTCGTGCACGCTGCTCATGGGCCCGTGGCGTAATCCCAACCACGTTTCACACATGGTGGTAACCCGGCCCGCCGTCATCTCCAGCATCTTGAGCGAGGCTTCCCTCGCCGCTGCGAACCGGGGTCCACTGCCCAAGAACAGAGCACGTCGAAATGGCTTTCGCGCGAATTTCGCCAGCGCGGTCATTTGATTCTGCAGAAGGGCAGATGCGCTGCGCGCCAGCGCGCCAACCAGAGCGGTGTAAGCCTCTAAATCCTTGGAAAATCCCAGAAAACGTGCGCCGATGACCATATTCGTGAAGCTGCTGGTCATGACCAGGCTTCGGTCATTGGTGGCGTCATCGAGAGTGATGACCTGTGCTTTCGGATCGCCGCAGAAGGCATTGGCTAGACGACCTTCCCGGTTGCAAGTCAGAACCAGGTGGCGTGCGTCGGGCTCCAACTGCCGGACCAGAGCGAGCGCACCAACGCTTTCGGGGCTGTCTCCGGAACGAGCCAGCGATACCATCAATGAGGGTTTGCCGACCGGCAACGCATAGCTCCCGCCGGTGAGCAAAGCTCCGGCTGCCACGGCTTCCACACTGATTCCTAGATTCTTGCGAAGTGCGAGGCGCGCGCAGTCGCCCGCGTATTCCGAGCTTCCCGATCCCGACAACGTCAGGCATGAAATCCCCTTGACCAGAGCCTGCACTTCGGCAGCATGGGCCCGCATGAGTTCAGCAGTACGAAGCCAGGTCGCAGGCTGCTGGCCGATCTCGCGGAAGGTATGGAAGTATCCCAGACGTTGCTGGTCCTGATCGCTTCTTTCGAGCATTTCCCTCGCAGTTGGCTCGACTTCGGAGAGGTAGCTCAACCACTCGGCTTGCGACGGGAACGGCGAATGCAAAGGAATCGACATCGAAAAAACAGCAATAATTAGAAAGCAATGGTACAGTAAACGAAAGTAAACGGAGAATCAAATGAATTCAGCAGAATCGATCCAGGGACGCGAAGCTTCCCGCATCGGCGGATTAGCCGCAATTCGGTGTAGTGCCTTTTTGTTTGACCTTGACGGCGTCCTCATCGATTCCACCCCCGCGGTGCAGAGGGTCTGGGCCCAGTGGGCCAACGAACACGGCTTTGAACCGGATGCTGTTGTGGCTCACGCCCACGGCCGACCCAGTTTGAGCACGGTCAGGCATTTTCTTCCCGACGCCGATCACGAATTGGAAAATCGCGAAATCGAGCGCAGAGAAATTGAGGACGTGGAGGGAATCGTCGTACTGCCCGGGGCGGTGGAATTGCTGACGACCCTTCCTCCACATGGCTGGACAATCGCAACTTCGTGCACGCGTCGTTTGGCGGAAGCTCGGCTGCATGCCGCCGGGTTACCCATTCCTCCATGCATCGTTACGGCGACCGACGTGACTCGCGGCAAACCCGATCCTGAACCGTTCCTGAAAGCAGCCGCGAAGCTCGGCGTTCGCGCCTCCAACTGCGTTGTTTGCGAAGATGTTCCCGCGGGCGTTCGGTCCGGCAAAGCTGCTGGAGCATGTGTTGTGGCCCTGAGCACAACTTTTCCGGTGGCCGAGTTGCGCGTCGCGGGAGCCGACTTCGTCGTTAATACGTGCGCCGACATCTCTGTCACCGAGAGTGCAGGTAGCCTGGCGCTGCACCTGAAGTCTAGTAACGTGTAAATTGCTGTTGACCATTTCCATTAAGAAAGGAGATCACCGGCATGCGTCGCAGAGACCTCCTGAAAAGCGCGGCACTCCTGCCTGCCCTGACTCGCCTGAACTTTGCACATACCGGGGCCGGGGACGACCCAATCTGTTTCCCCCAGTCACCCAGAGAACGGTTGAACCAGGGGCCCTTCGATATCGAGCAAGATCAGGGCTGGCAAACCATTCTGTTCACCACCCCTTCCGAAAAACCTTTGCGAAATCCCGGACTCGGTCTCGTGGGATACAGCTGGGAAGAGAGTGGACCATCTCTTGCGGCACGCGCCGGTCGAGAAACGCTGGAACAACATGTAGAAAAAATCTCAAGCCTGCCGTTCGTCGACGTTCTGTATATTCGCTGCGATTGGCGCAACGTGCAATCTCGCCCCGGACGGCTCGATCTCGATCCGGTCTGGGCCCTGACGATGGACGCAGCCAAGCGCAAGGGGTTGCGCGTCGCGTTTCGAATTCAGCTGTCGAATTATTCCTTCCAGCCAGAGCAGGTTGCCCTTCCTCCATTTTTGCGCGAGCGAATTCCGCTGGTGAAAATCGGACGCATCCCTGGCCAGAGCGACGCCCAATTTCGAGAACCTCGCTATGACCACCCCGAATTCCAGAAAGCGTTCGCAGAGTTGAACGATCTACTGGCGGCAGAGTTTGAGGGCAATCCTCTCATCGAATGGATGGATCTGATGCAGTACGGGTTCTGGGGCGAAGGGCACACCAGCGACCTTCCCAACCCTTTCCCGGACTATCCGACCGCGGAGCGAACTTTCGTAAACATGACGACGCGTCAGCTCGAGACGTGGAAGAAGCCCCCCCTCGCGGTTAATACGCAGCCGGATATCAGCAACGTCGGCAACCGTGCTGTGATGGACATGGCCGTGCGCGCAGGAGCATGGATGCGATCGGACAGCATTATCGTCGAAGAACCGATTCAGATCGACGAGTTAGCCAATCGCCCACCTTGGACGGCGGCCATCCTCGAGGACGGTTACCTCCGCCACTACGACACGCAGACGATTAAGCGAGACCCGGCCGGTATCAATGAGATGGAAAACTACATGCTTCACGTTATGGATGTGCGCGCGAATTACTGGGCCCTCTGGACCGAAGCGGACAATCTGGCGCGCTATAACGAGATGTACCCTCGCGGATTCGATCGTCTCCGCACCAGCCTCGGATACCGTCTACGGCCTTCCTGGGTATGGCAACGAAAGAGATACGACACTTTCGAAGTGATCGTATGTGTCAGCAACCGTGGAGTGGGCGGAGTACCGGGAGTGCTGTGGCTGCACCTGGAGAGTCCCGACGGGAAAATCAGTTTGGAGGGTGCTCTCGACGCAGGACACCCTCACGGCGGCGGCCTCCGGCAAGCGTCTTTTCTGCTTCCTAAGGGTTACAGTGGCAAGGTCAATCTCTCTGCCCAGCTTGAGATTCGCGGTGGAGTGAAGAAGCCGATCGCCTGGGCATGTGAACAGCCGGTCAATCCGGACGGCTCCATCACCGTGGAACTCAAAGGAGAACACGATCGCGGCTGGCGAAAAGGCGTTTGATGCTTCCCGATCAACAGCCGATATCGCCGCAGACTCCTGCTAGCGAGTCGCGCGTGCGTTCGCAGTCCGAGCGATTTCGAAGCAGAGTTCGACCGACGGGAAAACCTCGACAATCGAGGGCTCTGGAGTACCACCCCTCAGCGCGTGAATAAACGCTGCGGCCTCGTCATAGCAGCCATTCACGATTTCTTCGGGTGTCTCAGCGGGTACAGTTTCCGCTTCGATAAGTCGGCCATCTCGGAAGCTGTGCCACCCTAGTTTCGGACCGAAGGGGCAAGTCACCGACGCGCGAAAGCCCTCGCCGAATAAGTCATAGGTTTCTTCCAGCATTCCCGCCGTGGGCAGCACGTCGACCCGTCCAGAGATTCCGTTCTCGAATTGCAGGTCCACGGCATACCACGCCGTTGCTCCCGCGGGCGCCTTCAAAGTGCGAAGGTCAAATGCGACGACCTGCCCGGCGATATGGCGCAAAGTATCTACCGCGTGGACTGCTGTGGCCCAGAGAAACTCCGGTTCCTGGCGCGCGTGCCGGGCAAGAGTGCAATGCACGTAGCGAAGTCGGCCGGCATGGCGGGTCCACTCGATCGCTCGGTTGAGAAGCGGCATGAACCGGCGGTTCACGGAAACCATGTTCGCCGTCTTCGTTGCGACAGCGGAGTCACGGAGCGCCTGCGCTTCGGCCAAGGAAGCGCCGAGCGGCTTTTCCACCACGCAGGTAATACCCAGGGTCAGCAGTTTGATTCCGAGTTCAGAAATGTTCTCGGGGGGCACGACGGCGATGCAGCCGTCGAGGTTTTCTTTCGCCAACATTTCGTCGACGTTCCTATAAGCCGCCAAAAAACCGTACTTGCTGCTGAAGCCCCGCGCGCGTTCGATCTGAAGGTCGCAAACCGCCGCCAGTAGGATTTCGTCCGGATGCGCAGCCTTATATCGAGCCAGGGGGATGGCATGCCCGCTCTCTGCATGTGCTCCGCAACCGATCAATCCGAGACGAATCATAGGAGAATTACTCCAGCTGCGCCGGAACCGACAAGCCCCGGCTGTCGACCTTCGGTTTTTCGGGGTTTGCAGTCCCGCGCACGAACCACAGTGACCCTCCCACCGCAATCGTGAGCGCAGCGAACCAAACCACTGTGATCCGCTGATGGGGCGGCACGGTGAAGAGCAGCACCAGGCTCAACAATCCAATGAAGGAAATCGTGCGGCTCAGAAAACGGAACACAGGAGCGGTGAAGTCGGCGGAATCCTTCAATTCCGTAGCAACGTTCACGGGTGTATTCAGGTTCTTGAACAGTAGCGCCCGCCCGGGCGTATCTCCCCGGTCGAACAGCATGGTGAGAAAGAAGACTCCGAAGGAAGAGGGGATAATGATCGCGACCTGCTGAATGAGCGACCAGTGATAGACGAAGGCGCCGAGCATGCCCAGAATCAGTCCAGTTGCGAATGAGGCTAGTCCCGACCACGGCGGTGTCCGGCGCACCACCAGCCCAAGCAAAGCAGGAGGCCCGTAGGCCAGCGACATCAACGTGTTGAATGTCAGCATGATCTGGAAGACGCTCTGCCCGCTGGCAGCCATAATCACGGCGATCAGAGTCGTCGCTCCTCCAATCAGGAATGTCGTGACCCAACCGACGACCAGCAGTTCGTGTTCTCCCGCGCTCTTGCGGAACAGCGACTGATATATGTCCTTGGTGAGAATCGCCGATTTCACGTTGAACTGCGCTGAAAGATTGGCCATGGTGGCACTGAACATGGCCGCCAACATGACTCCGATCAGGCCATGCGGCAGCAACGTCAGACTGGCGACCGCGTAGGCCGCTTCACTGGCGTTGGGCAGGCCCATGCGGGGGAGTTGCGGATAGACCACGCGCATTGCCATCGGCGGAATGAACCACAAGAAAGCCCCGACGAAAAACAGTCCGCAGCACAGCAAAGCGATTTTGCGCGCCGAGCGCTCATCGTCGACGCTGAAGTAGCGCTGCGCCATGGCGCTGGTGTTATAGCCGAACGCGACCATGACCGTCCATGAAGCGATGTAGATCCAGCCAAATTCTCCCGAAACCTGCAGCGTTTTCATTTCCGGCGGCAGCGAATGCACCAGACCGCTCACTCCGCCCACGCGGGCGAGAGACATGACGACCAGAACCATGCAAAACGGCATGAGGATGGAGGCTTGCAGAAAATCTGTGACCACCACGGCCCACAAGCCGCCCAGCACGCAATAGAAGACGATGAGAGCGCCCGCCCCGAGAATGGTCCAGGTCACAGGAAAGCCGCAGGCGGCAGATACGAAGAGGCTAAGCCCAAACAGCGTGCTGGCACTGGTAAACAACTGGAACACGATCGTGGTCCAGGAAAAAACTTGATGAGTAGCCGGGTTGAATCGGCCAGAGAGATACTCCATCACCGTGGTGATGCGACTGCGCCGCCAGCGCTTGGCGAAGATGAAGTAGCCGAGCAGGAAGCTCAAAGCGTTTCCGATGTAGAGCCCGATCGCCGCGATACCTGATCGATAAGCGACGCCGGCCGCCCCTGTGAAGGTCCAGGCACTGAAGCCGGCCATGAAACAACTGAGGCCGGCGACCAGCCAGGGAATGCGATTCCCGCCACGAAAATATTCGGCCGCGCCCCGGTTAAACCGTAAGACGTAGAAACCCACCCGCACCATCAGGAGCGCATAGAGGGCGATGACCACATAGTCTATGGAGTTTGCGCCTGCCACAGGAAAGCCAGGCTTCCTTATACTTTGTTTTTCGCAGAAATAGAAGCCAAGAAACAACAAAAGGAAAGAAAAAGTCGCTATTCGAATGCTATACTCAGACCCGCCATGCGCCGCCCTTCCCTTCTGATTAGTGCCGGAGAAGAGCTGTTTGCGTCATTTTTTTCGCGGCAAGAGCAACAGCGCATGAGCCGTCTATTCCGATGGGAACGGCACGGAACGACCAAAGTTACCGCGGATTTCCGTCAGCGCGTGAGCACGATTGATGCGCTGGTCACTACCTGGGACAGCCCCCATTTCGGTGACGACTTGCCGCTCCTGGCGCCGCAACTGCGCATGATTGCCCACTGCGGCGGAGAAGTGAAATCGCGTTTCTCGCGTTCTCTGTTTAAACGTTTGACCATCACCAACGCTCCCGCTCCCATGGCGCGCGCCACCGCTGAACTGGGCGCTGCTCTGCTCTTGTATTGCGCGCGCAATGTAGACTTCTATCGTTCCGAACTGCGAAAGCGGTCAGACCGGATTTATGACGAGGTACACCTCCACGGTAGTTCTGAATCGCTCATTGGGCAGACGGTAGCCATGATCGGGTTTGGCCGGATCGGTCGCGCGTTGGTGGACTTGCTGCGAGGCTTCGACATTAAGTGGTTAGTTCATGACCCGTACGCCCCGCACTCTCTGGCGCGACAATATCCCGTACGTTTCGTCAGCCTACCGAAGCTACTACCTCAGGCTCGGCTACTAGTCCTGACAGCGGCATTGACAGAACAAACCCATGGACTGTTGGGTCGCCAGAATCTGGCGCAGCTCCCGGACGGCGCTTGTGTCATCAACATTGCCCGCGGTGGACTGATCAATCTGGATGCTCTCAGGAAAGAGGTGCAGCGGGGAAGGCTGCGCTGTGCTCTCGACGTGACCGATCCGCAGGAACCGCTTCTGGTTGGAGATCCGTTGAGGGCGATGCCAGGAGCGATCATTACGCCGCACATCGCGGGGAGCGGACGGCGAGTCCGGGAAGGCATCGCGCGTGTGGCACTGGATGACCTGGAACGATTCTTTAGCGGCAAGAACGTAGAGAATCGTGTGACAACTTCCATGCTGGACCGCATGACGTGAGCTTGGGTGACATGAGTATGAAAGTTTCGTTCTCGACGCTGGCCTGCCCGGACTGGACGATGCCGCAAATCATCGCGATCGCCGCGAGAGAGCGCTATGACGGCATCGAGTTGCGGTTTGTGCAAGGCGAAGACTCGTTGTGGAAGTTGCCGGTGTTTTCGCGACAGGAACTGGCATCTACCAAACGGGCACTAGCAGATCACGCTTTGACCATCTCGTGCCTGGATACAAGTTGCCGCTTTCACTCGCCCGATGCAACCGAACGCGGACGTTGGATCGCTGAAGGAGAGCGGATGGCGGATCTGGCTGCGGAATTGGGTGCGCCGGGCCTGCGAGTTTTCGGTGACACGATCCAGCCCGGAGCGGACCGCGCCTCCACGCAAAGCTGGATCGCGGAGTCCATCCGAGAATTGACGAAGATTACCGCAGAGAGAGGAGTAGGGGTCTGGATCGAGACCCATGGTGACTTTGCGGCTGCGAAGGAGACAGCAGCAATTCTCGCGCAGGCGGCCTGTCCGGGAGTCGGCGTGGTTTGGGACCCGGCGAACAGTTTCGCAGCAACTCAGGAACAGCCCGAGGAAGGTGCTGCAAGATTGGGAACGGCGATTCGCCATGTTCACATCAAGGATTTGCAACGGAACGAGAACGACTGGAAGTATGTTTTGACTGGCGAGGGCGATTTTCCCCTGCTCGATTTGAAGGGCGCTCTGGACCGACTCGGATACGACCGCTTTCTTTCTTTTGAGTGGGAAAAGAAGTGGCACCCGGAAATCGCCGATGCTGATATTGCCCTCCCGCACTTCGCGCGCTGGTTTCGGAAGAACTACGCATGACGAACGCTGGCAGCGAGAAACTGCGCAAGTTGTGTGCCGAGGATATTCCGTATGCGGCTCAGCTGTCAGCGCAGGCGGGATGGAACCAGACCGCGGAAGACTGGAAGACGCTGCTGGAGCTTAGTCCGGAAGGCTGCCTGGCAATAGAGGTCGATGGCCAACTGGCTGCGACCACGACACTGCTTTGCTACGGGCGCAGGCTGGCGTGGATCGGGATGGTTCTGACGAAGGCCGAGTATCAGCGTCGCGGTTTTGCCAGAAAGCTGCTGGCGTTCGCGTTGGAGAGTGCAGATAGAATGGGAATCGCCACGATCAAACTCGATGCCACCGATCAGGGCCAGCCACTCTACGAGAGTCTTGGATTTCGCAGCGAGCAGGAAGTTGAGCGCTGGTCGCGGCCGGGCGAAGACGCCGTGCAACTGTCAGCCAGCCGAGCACCTGCGGAGAAAGTTTGGCGCGATTCAGATTCACTCGCGTTTGGAGCGGACCGTTCCCATCTTCTCGAGAGACTCGCACGGCTCAACCCACCGATACTAGTCTCCCGGTCGTATCTGTTTTCGAGGCCGGGACGCGTGTCCGCGTATCTGGGACCTTGCATCAGCGAGAACCTGGGCACGGCTCAGCGCATAATCGAAGAGTGCATCCAGAACACCAGATGTGCCTGGTCCTGGGATCTGCTCCCGCAGAATCAAGACGCGGTAGTCCTGGCTCGCGACCTTGGGTTCTCTCCAAAAAGACATCTCGTGCGCATGGCCCGTGGAACGGAACTGCGCGAAAAGGAAGACGCGATTTACGCGATTGCAGGATTTGAACTCGGTTAACTGTGAAAATCAAAACAGAATCAGAATTGGAAGAATTGCTGTCGCGTCCCGACGAAGAAACCGCCTCGGCGATGGCTGCGCTGGACGGCGATCTTCTCATCCTCGGCGCAGGCGGCAAGATGGGTCCAAGCCTGGCTCGTCTGGCGCGGCGCGCGATCGACCAGGCAGGTGTCAAGAAGCGCGTGATCGCCGTGGCCCGGTTCACGAACAGCAACCTGCCTTCCGAACTGGCTGCCGAAGGGATCGAAACCATCGCCTGCGACTTGCTCGACCGCAGTTCGCTCGACAAACTTCCCGATATTCCCAACGTCATCTTCATGGCTGCCCGAAAGTTCGGCACCTCTGGCGAAGAACATCTGACGTGGGCTATGAATACCTACCTGCCCGGACTGGTCGCCGAACGCTACCGCAACTCCAGGATCGTCGCCTTTTCCACCGGAAATGTTTACCCGCTCCGCCCACTGGAGGACGGTGGAGCGTCGGAGATGACACCGGTGGGGCCCATTGGTGAGTATGCCCAATCGGCTCTGGGCCGCGAGCGCATGTTCGAATATGGATCGATGCGATGGCACACGCGGGTCGTCATCCTCCGTCTGAACTACGCGGTCGAGCTGCGCTACGGAGTGCTCGTGGATATCGGACGGGCTGTATTCGAACGGCGTCCAATAGACCTATGCATGCCGCGTGTCAATGTGATCTGGCAGCGCGATGCTAACTCGTGGTGCCTGCGGTCCTTTGCCCACTGCCAATCCCCGCCGTTGGTCCTGAACATGACGGGCCCCGAAACGCTTTCCGTCCGGGATCTCGCACTCGAATTTGGCAAACACTTTGACATCAAACCCAGTTTTGTTTCCTCAATGGAAGGCTCCACTGCCCTGTTGAGCGACGTCAGCAAGGCGCGGGGCTTTTTCGGGAGTCCGACGGTTCACCCGAACGAGATGATCGAATGGATCGCGAATTGGATTCGCGACGGAGGTGCAGTGCTGAATAAGCCAACGCACTTTCAGGCGCGGGACGGGAAATTCTGATGCAGTTGCGCGAGAGGCTGCTTTCGGGTCTGGTAATTCCCGCCCATCCTCTGGCTCTGAACTCCCAGCGCCAGCTGGACGAGCGCCGCCAGCGATCTCTGACGCGGTACTATCTGGCCGCAGGCGCAGGCGGCATCGCTGTGGGAGTTCACACCACGCAGTTCGCTATTCGCGATCCCAAGCTTGGGTTGCTGGAACCCGTGCTTACACTGGCTGCCGAAGAAAGCCGGAGCAGTGACACGGTGAAGATTGCGGGAGTTTGCGGCAAAAGCAAGCAGGCGTTGGCCGAAGCCGAACTCGCCGCCAGGTTGGGCTACGACGCTGCACTGTTGAGTCTCGCCGATCTGAAGGACGAGACTGTTCCTCAGCTTCTGGAACACGCACGCGCCATTGCCACCATCATCCCGCTTGTCGGTTTCTACTTGCAGCCTGCCGTCGGAGGGCGCCTGTTGCCGTACGAATTCTGGCGCCAGTTCGTGGAGATTGAAAACGTCGTCGCGATTAAGATCGCGCCATTTAACCGCTATCAAACGCTCGACGTCGTTCGTGCCCTTGCCCAGTCAGGCCGCGCCAAGGAAGTTGCTCTGTATACCGGAAACGACGACAACATTCTGAACGACCTGCTCACAAAGTTTGACTTCGGCACTCAGCCTCTCCGAATTGCCGGCGGCTTGCTGGGGCACTGGGCGGTGTGGACCAAGACTGCCGTTTCTCACCTCGCCCTCGCCAGGCAACACTCCGATCCCGTACCCGGCAGACTGCTGACACTGGCTCAGCAAATCACAGATGCAAACGCCGCCATCTTCGATCCCGCCCACAATTTTCAGGGATGTATTCCGGGCATTCATGAGATATTGCGGCGTCAGGGCTTGCTCGAAGGGCGCTGGTGTCTAGATCCTGAGGAGGAACTCTCTCCTGGGCAGAGCGCGGAAATCGATCGGGTATGCCGCGCCTACCCGTATCTACAGGATGACGCATTCGTACAGGAGCACCTTGATGAATGGCTTCGCTAATGTCGTGCTGCTGATGCTGTTTGTATCTGGCCTGGCAGCAGGTTCTGACCACGCCGTGATCGAGAGCGTGCACGCAACTCACGATGTCCCGTTGGATCTCAATCCAACGTCAGCGTTCTGGCGCGCGTCGCCCCCGGTGTACATGGAGGAGGATAGTCTCGGGAAGATTATCCCTCGCTACCGCACCGAAGTCCGTACGCGTTGGACGAAGAGCAATCTGTACTTCCTTTTCGTCTGTCCATACGAAGAACTCCACCTCAAGCCTGCGCCCAATACTCAGAAAGAAACCAACGAACTGTGGAATTGGGACGTCGCCGAAGTCTTCGTTGGCTCCGATTTTACGAACATCAAGCGCTACAAGGAGTTTGAAGTCTCGCCGCAGGGCGAATGGGTTGACCTCGACATTGACCTCAGCAAACCGCACCACGAAGACGGGTGGACCTGGAACTCAGGCTTTGAAGTAAAGGCTCGCATTGATGAAGCCACGCACACCTGGTATGGCGCAATGCGCATTCCATTGTCTGCGATCGACGCGCGTCCTCCAGTCGTCGGAAACACGATGCGCATCAACCTGTTTCGGAGTCAGGGGCCGCCTTCGCATCAACAAGCAGTAACCTGGCAGCCTCCGCTGAAGGACTCGTTTCACGTTCCTGAACGTTTTGGTTTGATCCGGCTGGTGGAAAAACCTGCGGAGAAGGAGTGATTAGCTGATTATGTGGACTATCAATAAAGTTGTCCTGCTCAGCGCGTTCGCAATTCTGACGCTCGTTCCGCAATTTGCTTTTGCAGCTGATCCCTATGCCGTGACTGTTGAACACGGCGTCGCCGTGACGATGCGCGATGGCACGATGCTTCGCGCGGATATTTACCGGCCAATGGCGGCAGGAAAGTTCCCCGTTCTTCTCACGCGAACTCCTTACGACAAACATAGCGACGGTGACGTCGATTTTGGCCACAAGGGAGCGGCCCGCGGTTACGTCGTAATCAACCAGGATGTTCGCGGGCGCTACACTTCGGACGGCGAATGGTACCCGTTTCTACACGAATCGGACGACGGCTACGACACTGTTGAATGGGCGGCGGCGCTGCCTTATTCCGATGGCAGAGTCGGAATGTACGGAGGCTCGTATGTCGGGGCCACCCAGATGCTGGCTGCGATTGCGCATCCGCCACATCTCGCCGGAATCTGTCCGGTCGTGACCGCGAGCAACTATCACGATGGCTGGACGTACCAAGGCGGCGCTTTTGAACAGTGGTTCAACGAATCGTGGACGTCTGGTCTGGCCCAGGACACGCTGAACCGCTTTGTGCGCAGTCACACCAATGCATTGAACGGCATCGCGAAACTCCCTCTCGCTCAATACCCACTTTTCGAACTACCGCACGCGTCGTCCGATGCAGACCTGCTGCCCCCGCTGGCTCCGTACTTTCTCGACTGGCTGGCCCACCCCCGTTATGACGAATATTGGAAGCGGTGGTCGATTGAGGATCACTACACCGACATCGGCGTGCCTTCCCTGACAGTCGCGGCCTGGTATGACATTTTTCTGGGTGGATCACTACGCAACTACATCGGAGTGAAGTTGCACGGCAAGGACGAAGCCGCGCGCCGCGGACAACATCTCCTGGTCATGATCGGCGGGCATGCCGGCTCCGGCCGCAAGATTGGCGATGTAGATTTCGGCCCCGCCGCCCCGTTTGACGAAGATGAAACTACTTTGAGCTGGTACGACTATCTCTTCAAGAACGTCGCCAATGACTTTTCCCATCCCAAGCAGGTAAAGCTTTTCGTGATGGGCGCCAACCAATGGCGTGAGGAGGATGACTGGCCCCTCGCTCGTGCCCACAACACCAGATACTTCCTGCATTCGGCCGGAAAGGCGAACTCAGCGACGGGCGACGGTAGTCTGGTCGCATCGGCTCCTCGCTTGGGCAAGCCTGACCAGTACGTCTACGATCCGGCAAACCCCGCGCCCACGGTGGGTGGTCCTTTATGTTGTGACTCGGAGCATCTTGGACCCGGGGCCCGCGACCAGCGCGCCGTGGACGCGCGCTCGGATGTTTTGGTCTACTCTACGCCTCCGCTGGAGCAGGATCTCGAAGTAACTGGGCCTGTTCAACTCGAACTCTTCGCGAAGTCCTCCACCGTTGACACCGACTTTACCGCCAAGTTGGTCGACGTCGGGCCAGACGGTTTCGCACGAAACCTGACAGAAGGAATTGTTCGCGCGCGGTATCGAAACTCGCAGGAAAAGGCAGAATTCATGAAGCCGGGCCAGATTTACAAGTTCACCATCGACTTGTGGGCAACAGCAAACGTCTTTCGCAAGGGACACATCGTGCGCCTGGAGGTCAGCAGCAGCAATTTCCCCCGTTTCGATAAGAACCTGAACACAGGGGATGAAACCGCTGTCGGTGGAAAGTCAGTACCGGCTACGAACGCGATCTATCACGATGCCGAGCATCCCTCGGCGCTGGTTCTTCCGATCGTGCCGACCACCTGAAGTGAGAACGAACCAGGCCGCCTTCGACCGCCGGTCAGCAACTACATCCAGGAGATTCCATGCCGCACAGCATGACGAAACGCATCTTCCTTGCCCCGGCACCACGGATCGTGTCCGACATTTTTGATGAGAACGACCTGCGTCGGTTGCGCGCCATTGGAGATGTGGTAATCCACGAAGGCACCCCCGTCACCGATGCAATTTTTGAAGAGAGCGCCGCGCAAGCAGAAATCATCATCGGTCAGGTTGACCTGCCCGAATCACGCCTGAAGCGCGCCACATCGCTCAGAGCAGTGTTTAATGTGGAGGGAAATTTTCTTCCCAACATCGACTATGCCTACTGCTTCCGACACGGCATTCGCGTTCTCAATATAAGTCCGGTATTCGCGGAGCCCGTCGCGGAGGCTGCGTTAGGCATGGCCATTGACCTCGCCCGCGGCATCACCCGGTCAGATCGACATTTCCGCCAAGGTACCGAGCAGTACGGCTTGGCCGCGAACACCGAGGCGTTCTCTCTCTTCCGCCAAGAGGTAGGGCTTATCGGGCTAGGCGATCTGGGACGTGCGATCCTGCCTTTGCTTCGCCCGTTCGGTTGCCGCCTTCGCGCATACGACCCGTGGCTGTCAGCGGAATACATTCAATCCTTGGGATGTGAAGCCGCTACCCTGGAGGAGGTCCTGCAGGGCTCGCGCCTTATTTTCGTCGTCGCCGGGGCCACGTCGCAGAATCAGGGCTTTCTGGGCGCAGAAGAGTTCTCCCTCATGCAGCAAGGGGCAGCCATAGTCCTAGTCAGTCGCGCGGCCGTCGTGGATTTTGAGGCCATGCTCGATTTCGCCGAGAAAGGACACATCCGCTTCGCAACCGACGTTCTTCCAGAGGAACCGCTGCCCGGCTCACACCGCGCACGGCTTACCGACAATGTAATTCTCTGCGCGCATCAGGCCGGCGCCATGGAAGCGACAATCAAAGGGATTGGGAAGCTCGTTGTTGCGGACGCGGAACTGATCGCCCGCGGGCTTCCCCCGATTCTATGCAAAGTTGCTCAGCCGGAGACTGTTGGCCTGTTTCGGAGTAAACCCGTCAGCAAGACCTGACGACCGGCCGCACGCCAGGCTCAGAGCAGAAACAATCGGCGGGCGCAGTCCGTCATGATTTCTGCCTCCCAGACGGGACGCCGTGGATTGTTGGGGTGCGTACCATCGCTCGGAATCCGTCCGATCAGGTTCAGAAATACCGCGGCGGAATGTTTGTACGCGGGAACCGGTGCGCGAAAGGCGACGTTGCCCAGGTACTGCAGCGCGTCTGACAGGGCGTAATACGCGGGGTCTCCGGCCTCCCAGAGTCGGTCGCGCTCGGCGAACTTCTCCGGCGCAAAGGCGGCAAGTCCCAGCAAGTAGTCCGATCCGTATTCGATCATGTTGATGCCCAGGTCGTTCCCTGTGTAGATGAGAAAGTCTGGCCGGTGTGCATCGCGAAGGGCGAGTCGTTCAAGTTCCAGAAGACGGTCGAGAGATGAGTGTTTCATTCCCTTGATCTCCGGAATGTCCATCAAGCGCCGGATTGTTTCCGAGTCGTAGATCTCGCCATTCGCGGCAAACATCGGACCCAGTTCGAACGCGAGAACGTGTGGATAGTCGCGACATATGGCTTGATAGGTTTCAGCAATGATCGCAGGAGTCTTACCGTGCAATCGAGCGGTCTGGAACAGGATCGGTGTGCCATCAAAACGAATGATGGTGTCAATCTGTCGGCGATAAAGTGTGACGATGTCGTCGCCGGAGTGCTGTTCGATGTACGCCCCTGCCACAAACGGAACACCTTTCCCGAGAGCTTGCCGCGTCCAGCCCAGGACTTCTTCCTTTTCCGTATCACTCAGGTAATTCACGTAGCCGGTGTCCATATTGACGGCATTCATCAAGCCAGTTCGATGTGTAGAAGTCAGCTGCTTCGCAAACGCGTCGACAGCGACTCGGCCGTCTGACTCGTACGGCAACAAAGCGGCGGCAATGCCCTGCACTTTGCGTCGAGCTTTTCTGCGCTCGATCAGATCGTCAATTGTCATTCCTGGATATCCACTATGGGCTCGATTAGCCGAGAAAATCGATGTCAGTGTTTCTTCGCCTCTTTCAGTTTTTCCGCCATTTCAGACTCCTTGTAGTATTCGTCCAGCGGATAGCAACCGGAGGGCAGTCCGTTGCGCGGGGCGGTCGTGCAATCGCTGAAGGTCCGGCACACCAGCTTCCGCTTAGTTTCGGTGCCGGCCGACGCCTCCCACAGAAACTCGGGATAGCTCAATACCATCCGGCCAAGCCCCACAAAGTCGACCCACCCTTCGCGCACGGCGGCCTGTGCAACATTCGGCAAGAAATCCTGCAGATAGGTGTACCCCGATCCAACCATGAGCAGGTTGGGGAACCGCTGCTTGAGATGACGGGTCGCCTCCATCTGCCGCGAAACTCCAACGAGCGGATCTTCTGGTGGCAAATATCCGTCGGAAGGTGGATACAGCGCCGGGCGTTGGATGTGCGGATTGTAGTAGGGACTACCCGCTGTAATGTTCACCAACTGAATTCCAAGCTCTTCTAGCAGCGCTAAGAAATGTTCGGGGTCACTCAGTTCAGAGTCCGTCGGGTCGAGCGGATTCACGCCAAACCCCCAACGATAGGGGAGCAACTCTGGGCGGGTTTCCGCAACACCCGTGGCGGATTTCCCGTTTACGCTCTGCGTTGGATCAGAGTGGAACGGAATAGTGTCGATCGCCGACAGCCGTACTCCAATATGCAATCCCGGACAGAGCGAGCGAATTCCCTGGACAACTTCCTTAAGAAAGCGAGTGCGGCCTTCAAAGCTGCCGCCGTAGCGTCCCTTCCGCGTGTGAGCGCTGAGAAACTCATGGCCGAGATAGCCGTGGCAATGCTTAATGTCCACGAAATCGAAACCCAGTTGCCAGGCCATATAAGCCGCCCGATGGAAGTCTTCGATGATCGATTCGATTTCACCATCACTGAGCAGAGGATAGTCGGAGGACAGTTTCAGTCGCCGGTCCAACAACGGATGGTGATACAGAATGCGTGGCTCGGGGCGGGTATGTTCGTTCGGGCGGCAGTACCGGCCGGAATGCGTTAACTGCAAACCGATGACTAGTCCCTCATCGCTGCCGGTTGTCGAAATATGCTCGCGCACTAAAACAGTTCGCAGATACCCGAGGCCTTCTTGCGTTCGAGCGGACGCCAGAAGCTGGTTGGGGTTCGCGCGCCCTTCATGGGAAACCGCAACCGCTTCTCCGCCCCAGATCAGCTTGCCGCCGCTACGGCCGAAGCGCTGCCATCGCCGAACCGTATTCTCCGACGGTGCCCCCTCCGGAGTGGCGTCCCAACCCTCCATCGGCTGCACTGCGATCCGGTTGCCGATTTTGAATGGACCTCGTTCCAGCGGCCAGAGCAGTGGCGATTGCGCTCCGGACACAATCTCGGGATCGCACGGGATCTGCAAGTGGAGAGCCCGCAAGTGATCCTGAAATCTTCCAACGTCCTTCAGGCTGCCCAAGCGAACGATTGCGCCAGCGCTCATACGGACCGCCGCCGCTCCGGCAAACCCAAAACAGCCACTCCACCTAGCAACGCCATAACCACGAGCACAAAGCAACTCAAGGAGTAACTTCCCGTCGTGTCGCGCAAGCGGCCGATCAACCACGGCGCGACAGCGTCTGCAATGGCGCCCGCGGCAAGGAGCACACCCAGCAGTCTCCCGAGGATCTCAAGCCCAAAGATTTCCGCAGTTACTAACGGAATGATCATGTAGTCGCCACCCAGACCGATGCCAAAAATTGCCGCGGACCCATAGAGGACGATCGGCGTCGTTCCAAAGAACAGCATTGGGATGCCTGCAGCGACCAATAAGTACGTCAACAGCATCACGTACTTTTTGGAAAAGCGATCAGCCAGCCAACCGATGAGTAACCGGCCCGCGATACTGAACGCCAGCACCATCGACAAGACGCCTGCAGCATCCCGCTGCGTGAAGTGCCGGTCGAAACTTAAGAACAACTTTAGATTTTGCTGTGTACCACTGACTGCAGCAATCGAGCACACGCTTCCCAGGGTGAGTAGATAAAACGACACTTGCTTGAATGCCGCCATTGGACTCGCGGACGTTACCGATGCAGAGTTTCTTCTTGCAGGTGGTGGTTCTTCCACGAGGTACGCCAGGGGAAATGAGACCACTACGATGGAAAGACCTAATATCCGCAGCGCGGCCTGCCATCCGAAATGCTGGACGAGCGCGTGCGATATCCACGGGACGGTTGCTCCCCCAATGCCGATCCCGAGGTAGGCAAATCCCATCGCCTTGCCGCGCGATCGATCGAACCAACGCGTCAACAGTACCTGGTTGGGGAGCGGGCCTCCGCAAACATAGCCCATCGCATTGAAGAAGTAGAAGAAGTAAAACATGCCCAGGCTTGAGGCCCAGCCCAGTCCTACCAGGGCTACTCCCGCCATCAGAATGCCCATCATCATCATGTGGCGGGGACCGAAGCGGTCCACAACCCAGCCGGCCAGGAATCCGAAGATGGGTCCGACGACAAGTTTGCTCAGTGCATTGCCGGACGTCACTTGAGCACGCGTCCAACCAAACTGTTGGACCATGAAGTCGTAATAGAAAGGCAGCCCCCAGAGTGCGACGCCAACAATACAGAACAGCACCACAAAAGCCGTCGCGGCTGCTTGATACGACTGCTGCCGGCTCGCCGGAGATTGAAAGGCGTTTGACCCGCCCTCTTTCGACAAATCGTTGTTCGACGCGGACCGCGCCGCAG
>Ga0265338_10000571_pt1 | contig 64906 bp, 101 predicted proteins | sample 42126metaG_FD_193579 | JGI IMG/M metagenome (GOLD analysis project Ga0265338, IMG submission 193579) | Rhizosphere microbial communities from Carex aquatilis grown in University of Washington, Seatle, WA, United States - 4-21-26 metaG | ecosystem: Host-associated > Plants > Roots > Rhizosphere...
CGTCGCAATGAATAGCCCTGAGTCGCCCGACGTGTTTCTGGATGTCGGCGATGTTACGCCGGAGTCCCTTTAAGTCTTCCTATAATTCGTCCAACGAGGACCGCGAGCGATGCCTACAGCGACGTTCACGCCATTCTATGATTTCTCTGAGCAATCGTGGAAAGGCGTCCATGATTTCAGTTCCGATACTTTCAAGGTCGCGTTGACAAACTCAGCACCCGATAAGACAGCAAACGCGAACATATCAGACATCACCGAGATCGCTGCGGTGGGCGGATATTCGTTAGGCGGTTACACGCTTGACGGCGTGACGCTCACACAAGCGTCCAACGTCTCAACGGTGACGATCGACGACGAGGTGATTACGGCGTCCGGAGCCAGCGTCGGGCCGTTCCGGTATGCGGTCATTCAGAATTCCTCCGCATCTGGGGCTTTGGTCGGATTCCTGGATTATGGGTCGGCTTCGACTTTGGCAGACACAGAATCTCTGACCCTCGATTTCAATCCAACGTCAGGCGTGCTGACCAACACGGTGCCATTATGAGATTTGAAGACACACAGCGGGCGCAGTTCCAGGCCCTTAAGAAGCGGCGCGATTCAATCCGCGCACAATCGGCACCTCTGCGCCAGAAGCGCGATGCGGCGAAGGCCGCTTATCTCAAGGCCGTCGCCGATCTCGACACGCAGATTTCCGGCATTGAGGCACCCTTGAAAGACATCAAGGCGCAGATGGCCTTCCTTTGCCGTGGGCTCAACGGGAAAACCGGAGCAGTGAAGTCCTAAGCCATGCCAGCTCCTAAAGATCTGATCCACGTCATCTCTGCGACGACGGGGACGGGAAACATGACTGTGTCTGGCGTCATTCGGAATTTTTCAGATTCCGATGCGTTCGGCACGGGGTCGACGACAGACGTGTTCGATTACTTCGGGTGGAACGACGATGTTCCGGGCGAGTGGGAACGTGGCACAGGTCATATGTCTGATGCCGCGACACTCGTTCGCGACACGGTTCTCGCGAGTTCCAACAGTGGGGCAGCCGTAGATTGGTCTGCCGGCACAAAGCATCTGACCAACGACATCCCGGCTGCAAAACAGCTCTATCTCGACGCATCCAATAATCTCACGGTGCCAGGAACAATTACGCAGGACGGGAATGCTGTTCTTGATGCTTCAGACATAGGGTCTAAAGTTCAATCCTATGATGGAGCGGTCAACCTCAAGGACTGGGGTGCGAAGGGCGACGGCATCACAAAGACGGATGGCGCCATTACCTCAGGCGACAACACGCTGACCTCTGCAAGTTCGTCATTTTCATCAGCCGACGTTGGGAAGGCTATCCTCGTTACCGGAGCCGGGACAGCCGGTGCGCTGCTGGTGACGACGATTGCCAGCATCAATTCCGGAACATCTATAGAACTGACGGACGCCGCGTCAACAACGGTGTCATCATCGGGGAGATTCGTCTACGGGACTGATGATACCGCCTCGATCAACGATGCGTTCGCGGCCCTTGTGTCCGGGCGGGCCGTTCTGCCCTTCGGTGATTACGTCGTCACCGACACGATCCAGCTACTCCATAAGAACGACGCGAACAATCAAGGTATGCGCAATCTTGAGATTAGCGCTTATGGAGCGAAGATCACCACGTCCGTCGCAGCGGGAGAAACTGCATTCCTGCTCGACGATGTTAAGAACCTGACGCTACGCGGATTAGAAATATTCGGTGAGAACTATCCTGATTTCAACATCGAGGGCGCATGGTGCTGCCGGTTTGTTGATCTTCGGGCGACGACGCTGCCGCTAAACTTCTCGAAGCTGAACCTCCCCGAGACGACGTTCGACATAAACCTGTGGCTCAAGTTCGATAATTGCGAATTCAGATGTCTGGGGATGTACACAGGCCCCACAGCAGGCGACTCGCTGGACTTAAACGCGACTTATTTTGATGCCTGCCGCATCGGAACGGCGCGCGCAAATATGACCGTGACGGCACCTGATTACCTCATATCGGTTTACGGATCGCGCGGCCCTCGTGGCGTGCATTTTATGAACTGTGATTTGAGCTACTACGGCGTCGCAATGTTCTACATTGACGAGCAGGTGGATGCAGGCGCGGGCATCAACATCTACGGCGGGTATATGGATAGCGCCTTGATCGGAACGCCGGTCGATCTGAAAGGTTTGGTAATCAACTTCCGCGGCGGCGTCGTCGCACACAGTACTCCGAAATACTTCGACACAGCCGTTGCTGACGTGGGATCGCAGCAGGTTCTTGACTTCTCCTGGGGCGACAGAAACGGCTCCCGGTATCCCGTCTCGTCTTCGAACCTTTTTAAAAACGGCGACCTTCGTTACGGCCTGCGTGACATAACCTATAATTCCACAGTCGATCTTACCAAGACCGTCGAAACTGGCGCGGGTGTCTACGGCAAATTCGCAAGGTTCGTGACATCTGCGAACCGTGGCATCAATTTCAGTTCGATCGATCTGCCGTTCGATGGTGTCTATTCCATCGTCCTAATGATCCGTAATCGTGGAGATGCTCTGACGGGTAGCCTTTACGATGGCGTCGGAACAGCCATAGCCTACAATGCACTCGACATCCCAGGAGCCATTGACGAATGGGTTATTGCGTCGGTGATTACACCTGTAATATCTTCAGGAACGAGCATTCGGCTGCAACTCACTGGCGTGGACAGCTACAATCTCGACTTCGATATTGCTTATGTCGGGTTGACCTACGGTCGTATTGCTCCTCTGCTGTCGTTGCCGCCGCCCGATACAAACATGTGGAAGGTGCTCGCCCACGACGCGGCCGGGTGGAGTCATACCGGAGACACGTCGGAGACGGCGCTGGTCAATGTTAAAATCCCCGGCGGTTATCTTGGCGCCAACGGAATGGTGCGCATTACGACACTTTGGACTGGAACCAGCAGCGCCAATAACAAGTCCATGAAAGTGAGACATGCTGCGTCTTCTGGCGTTACCGGTAACACGTACACCTCGGTATCGACGACCACGTCGGCGACATCAAAATATCAGACGGAATTTCACAACCGGAACTCTGTGTCGTCACAAGTCGGAGGATTGTCTGCGGGTACCGGAGGATGGGGCACAACGAGCCTTGGGCTAATCTCTGGCACAGTAGATACGTCGGCGGATAGCTATATCAATATCACGGGCCAACTCGCAAACGGCGGCGAAACACTGACGCTCGAAGCCTACACGGTCGAAGTTCTTTACCAATCCTAATTGGCAGATTGGAACCGTTCGCGCACGTAGCAGCGAAGCATAGGACACAGCCATGATCGGTAACTTCATTGGAGCACCGATTGGTGGTGTTGTCGTTCGGGAAGACAATTCTCTCGTTGTTATCCCGGCAAATGTCGCGATCTCCGGTCAGTCCGTGGCGCTCGTGGCAGACCGTAGGATGGCGGTTTCTGCTGCGGACGTTACAATTGGAGCGCAAAGCGCTGATCTCGCTCTCGACCGTCGCATAACGATCAATGCGGCTGATGTGGAGATCGCCGGACAAAGCTTAGTCCTTCGCGCAACCCGCTATCTCTACGTTTCAGCCAGCAACGTTGCGATTGCAGGTGTTTCCGTTACGCTGAACCTTAATAGAATGCTGCATGCGCTTGTTGCAGGCATTTCTGTTGCGGGTCAGACTGTCTTTCTCAGAGCCCAACGCGCGGCACTGACCGTTCTGCCAGCCAATGTGGCGATCTCTGGCTATGCCATCCGGATCGCCCGGACGTATGCCATTCTGGTCGAACGTGCGAGCGTTCTGATCCATGGCATGACGGTCCGGTTGCTCCGGACGCGGGTTCTGAGCCCGGTCGATGCACCGCCTTCTGCAACGTTAGTTCCGATCTCGTCTCCAGATTCGGCGACCTTGATTGATCTCACTCAACCGGCAAGCGCAGTCCTTATAGATCTTGCAGCGGCTTCGAACGCAACCCTGATACCTGTCGATGCCCCCACATCTGTCACGCTTTTTGAAGATGCGGCCTGACACAACAAGGTTTTGAATTCATGGCAACCAGCGGCAGCACTGATTTCTCGATCAACGCCCGCCAGCTTATCCAGTACGCTCTGGAGAAGATCAACATCGTCGCCGAAGGCCAGTCGATGAGCGATACGGCGGCGGAAAAAGGACGCATCGAACTCAACCTTCTCCTGCATTCCTGGCAGAAACACCCGGCACTCTGGCGGACGAGCGAAGGTTACGTTGGCCTCATTGCGAATACACCCGCGATCGCACTGACGCCACGACCCTATCGCGTTCTCGATTGCCGCTTTCGTCAAACAACCGGCATCGATATTCCAATGGTCGAATTGACCAAGCAGGAATACATGGACCTGCCCAACAAGACGACGACCGGCATTCCAACGCAATGGTATTTCGAGCCGCAGAGGGACAGCAGCAACCTTTATGCCTGGCCGGTTCTTTCCTCAGTCACGACGGAAACGGTCCGCGTTACCTATCAGAGGCGATTTGAAGACATCGACGATCTTGCCAATGACATCGACATCACGCAGGAGCACCTCGATACGGTGCGAATGAATTTGGCGGCGCGATTGGCCGATAGCTATGGCCGGGCCGGCCCCCACATCGACCGCATTATCCAACGCTCTGAATCGTTGCGCGAGGAAATGGAGGACTGCGACCGCCCGGAAACTCTGAGGTTTGTCCCGGAGACACGGTATGGGTGAGTCTCTGACGCTCGATTTCGGGCTCGGCTCCGAGCCTGGACGTTATGGCCAGGATACAGGTCCGAGGCACTGGAACGCCATCGTCGAAGCCAAGCAGAAGGGCAAGGTTCCGGCTCCGATCTATGTCGAAGACGGTTTCACTGTATTCTCGCCGGGACGAACGTTCGCCGCCAATCGAGGCATGGTCGTTCTCGACGATACGACGATGTACGCCCTGCTAGGGACGGTCTTCACGAAGATTGGAGCCGATGGTCAACGCACGGGTGTTGGTAATATCGCAGGCACCGCACGCGCCATCATGGCGCGCAATGAAGCGTCCACGGTTCAAATCGCCATCGTCATCGATGGAAACAAGTTCATTTGCTCCAATGACACGGTTACGACGTTGAGCGATGCCGATCTGCCGGCGGCAAATTCGTGCACGTTTCTCAACCGCAAGATTATTTTCGGAATTGATGACGGACGCTTTTTCTGGTCGGCTGTCGACGATTCCACAAGCATCTCGGCGCTCGATTTTGCCGAAGCCGAAGGCAATCCGGATGGGGGTGTCCGGGTCATAGCGCATCTGCAGGAACTCTGGATTTTCGGAACCGAGAGTATCGAAGTCTGGTACGATAATGGCGATGGGTTCACCCGCCGGACCGGCGTCGTCATCCCAAAAGGATGCCTCGGAAAACATAAACATACCATTGCCGAACTTGATAAGGATCTGTTCTGGGTCGGAAACGATAACGTCGTCTATGCGGCGGCGGGCTATGGATTCGAACGCATCTCGACCGATTACCTCGAAGAACTAATCCGACTAACGCAGGACAAGTCGACGCTCGTCGCCACGGCCTATTTCAAGAACGGGACGGGGTTTTATGTCCTGAGTTCAGACGAGTGGTCCTGGGCCTTCAACCGGACGCTTAGTCAGTCGTCGGGACAGGCGTGCTGGTCGGAGAGATTTTCCAAGGGCGGAACGCGCTGGAAGGGGAACGGCGCGGTTAACTTCGCCAACCGGGTCATCATCGGATCGAAAGACGACGACGCTCTGTATCAGATGAGCCAGGCGGCCTTTACCGAAGCGGGAGAGGAAATCATCTGGCGAGTTCGCTGCGCACCGATGCATGCGTTCCCAAATCAGATTTGCGTCGACCGTCTGCATCTCGATCTCTTTACCGGCTTTGGACTTAACTCCACGGATGAGAAAAAATCCGATCCGAGAATTGGCCTCCGATGGTCCGACGACGGGGGAAGGACATGGAGCAACCAGTTGTTCCGGTCACTCGGCAAGATCGGGAAGGGTATGACGCGGGTGACGTTCGACGCCCTGGGCTTGACGGGTGTTTCGGGAAGGATTTGGGAGCTGGAAAGCTCAAGCCCAACGGTTAGGGGGTTGATGCAGGCCAAGATCGAAGGCGATCTAAACTCAACATGAGGAAACGAGATGGCCAATAACGATCTTCGGGTCCCGCACATCAACGAAAACTTGAGCACGTCTCAGGGCCGAGCCAATGATAACTGGCATCGGTTTTTTGATGAGATGTCGGCAAAGGCCAACGGCACCGCAGCAGCGCTGTCTAATATCGCCGAAGCGACGGTTTCGGACTATCGGACAGATGCCGCCGGCTTTAAAGCGCTCACGCCTGAAACGGTCTGGGATTCGACGGCCTATGTGGCATTGACTGATGGCACGACCATCGCAGTAGATATGTCGGCGGGGTTTAACTTCTCGGTGTCGATTGCAGGTAATCGAACGCTAAGCAATCCGACCAACGTCAAAATGCAGGCCGGAAAATTCAAGGTCACGGCTTCGGGCGGAGATCGAACGATCGACGTCGGGACGAACTATAAGAAAACGGCCGATCTTTCGTTTCCGGTCACGATAGTCTCAGGTGAGACGGCCTTCATCTATTACGACGTCGACGATTCGACGCACATTAACATCACAGCCGTTTTGAACAATCCCGCATGATACCCGGAGCGTTTCCAATTGTTGCTGGCGCTTCGCGGTATCGGGCGAAAGGCATCTCCTTCGATGGGTCTAGCTACCTAGAACGTTCGTCGAATTTCAGCGGCATAGCAGATGGTCGAACTGGGACGCTCTCGTTCTGGATCAGGTTTTCAAACGCCGCTGACGATGGAAAGTCTTTTGTAATTATGTTTTCAGGCAGTTCAAGGATCGTCTTTACTCGAAACTCATCCAATCTAATAAGCTTAAATCTTCTCGCCTCTAACGATGTAACGCTGTTTTCCTTCAGGAATACGACACAAATATTGTCGGATAGTACCTGGCACCATATTATCACATCTTGGGATGTCAATGCTTTCGGCAATCTCCGCCTCTATGTCGACGGGGTTGACGACCTTAATCCAGCCGTAAGCGGCTCAACATCACGTGACATTGACTATACGGATGCGCCTTTCCGAATAGGAAAATTGACGCCGGGATGGTCCGGATCATCACCATTGAAGGGTGATCTGGCCGAATATTGGTTCGCGCCGACCTATATTGACGTGTCGGTTGCGGCAAATCTCGCGAAATTCCGCTCAACGTCTGGGCGGCCGGCGTTTCCAGGTGTTGACGGGTCTTTACCGACCGGAAGCCCACCAACAATTTACGTCACTGGTCCAGCATCGACTGTCACGACCAACAAGGGCGCGGGCGGTGATTTCACGATGAGCGGCGCACTGACGGACGCTTCGACTTCTCCCTCTGACTGAACAAGGCAAAACTTATGGGCTTTCTTGCACCCGTCGAGAACCGGCGGCCTCGGACCATCATGCGCTTTGCCAAGGCGGGCGACGTTCCACGGCTCGTTGATATGGGCCTGAGGTTTATCGAGGAAAGCTCATACAACGGACGCTTAGCCAAGAACCGGCATGCGCTGGAAAAACTCATGCTGCGCCTGATCGAACAGCCGGACGGATATCTCGCAGTCTCAGAACGTCTGGGGATCCTCACGGGCATGATCGGTTGTGCCGCCTACGTGCACCCCTGGTCCGGAGAATGGATTGCCGGAGAATTGTTCTGGTGGGTCGAACCTGAGCACCGGGGGTCTGGCGTGTCTCTGATGGGCGCCGCTGAGAGATGGGCGAACGATAAAGATTGCGTGCGGTTTCAGATGATCGCCCCGAACGAGAGATTGGCGAACCTCTACGAAGCGCGCGGATACATGAAACTTGAAGAAGCCTGGCAGAAGGATCTTTAGACGATGGCTGGTTCATTACTTGCAGCCGCGATCGGAGCGGGTGCGTCACTGCTGGGCGGCAAGATGCAGTCCGATGCCGCCAAGGCCGCCGCGAAACAACAGCAGAAAGCCATTTCGCAGGGCATCACCGAATCTCAGCCCTATTTCGAGCAAGGTCAGAACTATCTGAAACCTTACATCGGTGCTGGAACCGATAGCCTCGGGATCATCAACGACATTCAAGGTTTGAACGGTCCAGAGGCACAAGCCAAAGCCCTGGAGATGTACAAATCGAACCCGAGCGCCGCGCTTTTGACTGATGTCAACAACGAAGCGGTGCGGAAGACGATCGGCGCTCATGCCGCCGATGGCAGCGGGAATTCAGGCTCGGCAACAGTCGATCTTGCACAGCGTCTCTCGGCCAACACGCTCAATGATTATTACAACTGGCAGAACCTGTCGTCGGGTCTCGTCAACACGGGAGCCAATGCAGCCGGAGCTGGAGCGAACCTCTCGCAGAACTACGGCGACACAATTCTCAATGCACGGACAGGACAAGGGACGGCCGCGGCATCAGGAACGGTCGGGGCATCGAATGCGCAGGTCGGCGGCATGATGGGGGCCACGAACTGGCTGAGCTACCTGAGCGGCCAGAACGGCAACGATCTGACCAAGGCCATCAGTCCCGCATCGACGCCGAGATAGGACGAGATCATGGGATTCAATGGAATAGGCGCCTTGCCCGCGCTTCAAGTCGACACCGGCTATCTTTCGAGCCCGACGCCGATCAACGCATTCCGGCAGGGCATGCAGGATCGCCAGGTCCAGGACCAGACGAATCTTCTGAAGCAGGTCGGGCAAGTCGCGAGCACGGGCAACTATCTCGATGCGGCAAAAACCGCGATGGCCGGCGGCGACATCAAGACCGGAATGGACATATCGAATTGGGATACGGGCCGGCGAACGAAGGCGATTGATTTCCTGACGGAAGGCGCGCAGCGCGCCGATACGCCGGAGAAATGGAATGCGCTTGTGGACGTTGCTGAAAACGCGTTCGGCTCTGATCTTGTAGGGAAGTATCGAGACTTCAATTCGCGGCCTGCTGCCTTGACGGCCCTGCAATCGGCACAGCTTAAAATCCAGCAGGCGAACGCAGATCGGGAAGCCCAGGAAAGCGCTGCACGTATTCCCTATCTCAATGCCCAGACGAAATCTCTCGGTCAGAAAGATGCGTTGAACGAAGCCATCGCAGGTATGGTGACGAATGCGACGAAACCCGATGCGACGGGTGCAACTCCGGCACCAGACCAGACGGCACCGACCGTTCAGCCGCAGAGCTTCAACGGTGCTCCAACAATGCCGGGTGTTACTTTGGCGTCAAACACGCAAAGCGTTCCAGGCCCTGTCCCTGCACCGTCCTCAACTCTGGCGGCGCCATCGCCTACACTTCCAAGGTTCGCCCCGACCGACCTCGCAGCGCGCGCGCCGATTGCTTCTCCCGTCTCATCTGCCGGACCACAAGGCGGAAATCTCATTTTTGCCGGGGATACCCCCGCGCCGGCCGCTAAGGCTGCTCCGGCTCAACCTGTTTTGATTGACACCCCTTTGGGGAAGATGACCGCTGCAAAGGCAAAACAACTTGGACTGGCTCTCGCTCTCTCTGGTAAAGGCGATGCCGGAAAGCTTCTGACAGACGCGGCCAATCAAGGAGAACTCAGCAAAGGCGCAACGACACAGAACGACAAGGAAGAACTCGCGGCGACGGGACAGCTTGCGACGCTCGATGCGGTGAAGGATGCTTTTGACACCAAGTTTTTGAATATTCCAAATCGGTTCAAGTTCTGGTCCTCGGCACTGGCAGAGAAATTCACAACGTTGTCCCCCAAGGATCAGGCAGATCTCGCGGCTTATACGCAGTTCCGGCAGGCCACCTTCCATAACGTCAACCGGGTTCTGAAAGACCTGTCAGGTACGGCGGTTACGGAAAACGAAATGCAACGGCAGTTGAAGGATCAGCCCAACGCCGGCAACGGCATCGGAGACGGGGACTCCCCAACCGAGTTTGCCACTAAGCTCCGGGGTGAACTCGCTTTTGCACATTCCGCCATTGCCAGAGCGCGGTATCTCCGGGCGCACGGGTTCACCGGAAAACCTTGGGACAGCGGGATTTCAATCGACGACATGCCGGCGATCATCAATCAGCGAGCCAAAGAAGTCGAACAACAGATCAAGGAGTCCAACCCCAACGTCGATCCAATGAAATTGCAGGGTGCGGTGACGCGGCAGATCAAGCAGGAGTTCGGAATTTGACCGATTATTTCTCGCTTGCGACGGGTCTCGACAAGATTGGTGCGTCACAAACGTCGGCTTCAGCGTCGGCGTCGCCAGGATTAAAAGGTGGCATCGGTGATCGCTATGACGACTTCGGGAATCTCCGAACGTCTGACGCAGCACCCGTTATCCAGCCCGTCGATTATTTCGCTAAGGCCACCGGTCTTGATAAGATCGGCGCGCCCTCGGAATCTCCGACCATCGATCCCAATGCGACCCCCGATGCGCCGACATGGCTTGGACGCCGGGTTCAGGATATCGAAGGCAAGCAAGACCCCCGTTTCAAGGATGTCGGAACCGTATTCGACCAGTTCAGGGGTGAACTTCGTGGTCCAACCGCAACGGCTGCAACCTTCGGTGCAGGCGACGAAGCTATGGCCGATATCGTCCAGAAAAATCTCGGAGACAAATTCATCCGCCGGGAGAAGGACGCCAACGGCTACGATATCTTTGTCACCAAAGGCCCGGACGGCAAAGAGCAGAAGGGCTACCTGAACAAGCCAGGCCTTGATCTCGAAGACGTCGCACGAGCCGGATATGGATCGTTGCCATATCTAGCCGTTGGCGGGGTTACGGGGAAGGTACTGCAGGGCGCAGGCATGGGCTTAAGAGCTGCGGGGCAGTTCATAGCCAATGGGGCCACAAGTCTTGCCGGCGACGTCGGCAATATGGTTCAGGGCTCGGAACAGGGCATCGACATTCCGAAAGCTGGCGTCGTTGGGACGTTTGGTGCCGCGGCAGAACCTGTCTCAAGCGTCGTCGGATCGATGTTCCGGAGGTTCTGGATCATCCCCGGCCTGATCGATAAGTCCTCGGGACAGTTGACGGCCAAGGGCATTGCCGCGGCCAAGGAAGCCGGAGTTGATCCGACGCAGATTAGCCCGGACTTTGCCAAGGCTTTTGCCCAATCGATGGCGACGACAGGGGACCCCGCCGCTGCCGCGACACAAGCCGGATTGGACCGATTTGGTATCCCCGCCACGCGAGGTCAGATCACAAAAGATCCTTACCTGTTGACGCAAGAGGAAGGTATGCGCCGGCGTCTCTATGGCCAAGGCGCGCAAGATACCATGCTCGGCTTTGATAGAGGCCAGCAGGACGCCATTAAGCGCTCGGCTCTGGGCAGTGACGGGACGAGTGCGTCGCCTCCAATCCCGTCCGCGCCGTCGCAAGGCATTGGCGAGCAGTTGAACCCCGGTCGACAGCCCGGCGCCAACCCCAATGACATCCAACCGGCGACGCTGGGTAATTCCGTGCAGGATGCCATCCAGGGAGCAAGGCAGAACGCTGCTAGGCAGGAATCGCTACTGTGGGATGATAAGGTCAAGGACCTCTCGGCCACGCCAAAAGCCCTGAATAACCTCCGGCCGCATATCAGTTCGGCGCTTGCCGACGAGACGGCGTTCACACCCACTGGCCAGAAAATGGCCGAGGCGATCGGAGAATTCGCGGAAGGCACCGCACCGACTGTCGAAGCCGGCGGCGTCCAGTTAAAGCCGATCAAGAGCGTCGATCAGATGCGGCGGCATCTCGGAAAACTTGTCGGCAGCGCCGAAGACGGAAGCGACAAGCATCAGGCCGGAAAAATCTATGACGCCTTTAACGATTGGATTGGGGATTCCGCCTCGAAAGCCTTACTTGACGGCGATCCGGCCGCGGCGATGCAGATCGTCAAAGCCAGAGGATTTACAAAATCCGTCCGGGAACTATTTCAACCTCGCGCCAAGGATGGAACACTAACCCCATCCGGCAACCGCATCAGCAAGATCCTCGACAATGGCAAGGCCGACAGCGGCGAGGCTGTGATCGATACGATTCTCGGTTCGGGAGGATCGACGCGGATCACCGGCGGAACGGTCGGTGCGGTCACCAATATCAAAAAAGCACTCGATACCTTTGCCGATCCCGCCGCGGGAAAACAAGCGTGGGACGATATCCGCTTGGCTTATTGGAGTCGGTTGGTTCTCGACAAGAGCGGGAAACTCTACGGGCCAACGGCCATTCAGAGCAATTTGAACCGCGCTTTCCACGGTCAAAGCTCATTGATGCAGGCGCTTTATTCTCCCCTCGAAATGCGTTCGATGCGGGAGTTCGAGCTGGCGATTTCCGCCGTCGCCTATAAGCCCCCGAACGCGTCGGGATCAGGGTATACAGCCGCTTCATTCATCAAAGACGGGCTGATGAAGATCGTCGACTCCTTCGGACTTGGAGGCCCGGCACGAGCTGCCTTGAAGGGCTTCGGGATTGAGGATGCGTTCGGTGCCGCAGCAGCAAAACAAGCGGTGCAGAAGATCGTTCGGCCAATCCGTCCCAACCTTGCGCCGATCACGACAAGCACAGGATCAGCACTTTACAACGGTCGGCCTCAGTCTCCGGGCGGGTGATAGTCCCAATACCGCCAGCAGTAGATCACGAGAACGACGATAACCCCGCAGAGGTAACCCCAGTGGTGGGTCTGGTGAACCCATGACAGCCACCAGCCGAGCGCGATCAGAATAATCGTCGTGACGACAAAAATTAGAACTTCGCGCCAGAAATATTGATTACACCAGAGGGCTTTCCAGGCGTTGGGATCGATCTTCAACATTCGATAGAATTAGCACAAAATCGTAAAAGGGAACAGATATGGCCGGACCATCCCCAGCTATACAACCCAACTATTTAGAGATTGCCCGCAAGGGCGTTCCGGTCGATGACGAAACCTTCAATGCATTGCAGGCCGCAACACGGCCATCTGTTCCAACCGGGGTTGAGGGTGATACGCGTTCCGAAATTCAAAGATATTCTGACGCTTATGCCCAGCCTGATCCGAGGGACCGACTCGACCGGTCGCTCCTGAGATACGGAAACAACGTCCTGATTCCTCCGGTCGAGGAACTTCCCGGAGCGGCGCTTGATGCTCTGAACAGAGCCGGCGAGATAACCTTAGCCTATGGCCCTCCGAACCTTGGTCCAGCAGGCCCAGTGGCGGAAGCAGTCGGCATGGCGCTTAAAGCTCCGAGAGCCCTGTTTCCAGCAAGCCGAGTGGCAGAGATAGCGGCTTCTCCGGGTGAGACAGCCCTTGCTGCGGAAGGTGATCGGGCGGCGCGCTCTGTGGCAGCCAGAAACGCTGCTGGAGCGGCCCGGCGCGATGCAGCCTATGCTGAGGCCAACCCCGATCTCGGGCCGACAGTGCCCAAAATTGACGCCTACACGCCCATGAAAGAGAGGAACGCCGTCCTCGATTTTCTGCAGAACAATCCGTATGTGCAACCCATAAAAGGACGGCAGGGAATGCCGACCAAGCAAGAGCAGATCGGTCTTGCCAATCAGTTCTTTGAAAGAGGCGGGAGACTCCCCGAGGCTGGCCCGTGGGGCAGGGACGTGCCGGAAAGCGTCCGTTCCGTCCTTCGGGGTGAGAATTCCAAAGCGTCGGGATCGAGCGGCGTAAGACAGAACCGTCCTGGCTATCCCGATATGTTGAACGCCATCAAAAAATCAAATGAGGAAATCCAGGCTCTGACGGACCGGCTTCGGGCAGCCAACGCCGAGGACATTCCGGCGCTCCAGGAACAGTTGCGATTGGTCCGAGGCCGGGCGGATCGGTACATGGATCAATGGCTGGCTTTGAAAAACGGGGCTGACGACATTGCCCCGGTCAATCCGCCGGCGAGACTGCCGCCACGGATTTATCGCAGTGGGACGGAGTAAATTCGTTCCGAAATCCGGTCGGCGCATTCCTCGCCCTGACGGTATGCAACCCAGTCATAATTGCGACGAGCAGTCTCTCTGAATTGAGAGGAAATTTCGCCACGCTTTTCCATCAGGCGATGCTCGGCACCCTTTAGCAGGGACTGGACCATGAATTCATGGTCCGGAAGACGGCTCCAGGCTTCGATCCACGGCTTAACCGCCCGGTGGATGGCCTTCTTGAGTCGCGTCCTGTCACTACCCGCCATGACCCATAACCTTCAAATCGGCATCGGAAGGATAGAAAATATATGAAGCCCATCAATTACTTGGAATTGGCCCAGAGCAAAGCGAGCAATCCTTCCAAGCCGGCACCACCCGATGATCAGGATGAAGACGATAACCCCGAAGACATGCCGGGTCAAATCGCTCTTTTATCCTCCATCCTGAAACGAATGGCGCATAAGCACGCGGCAGCGGACGCGAAGTCATCAAAGGGGAAAGCTGCCGATACCGGCCTTCATCCTTCGATACCGATCATGATGGCGTCGAAGACGAGACCAACTCGATAACCACCTTAACCGTTCATCCACCCATAACGCCCGGACCTTGGTTCCGGGCGTTTTTATTTGAGGAGTCGTTATGGCGGACTCAACGCTCGTCAAGTTCAGCGGCGACTGGATTTTCTATCAAGGTCTCGTCGCGGATGGAGCGACCCTGGCCGTTCTTAACGCCGGGGGCGCAGATAACGACTACGCGAGTATCTTCACCGATGCGAGCCTGACCGTTTCGAGCGCCAACCCAATCACCGCCGATAGCGGTGGGTTGATGCCGTTCGCCTACATCGGAACGGACGATTACAAGATCATTCTGAAAACCAAGACCGGCGTCGAGATCAAAACGCAAGACAACATCCCGGGCGCAAGTTCGACGGCAATCTCAGCCAATGTGGCCATTCCCATCGAAACGGTCAACGAACTTACCGGAGACACGACGCTTGGAACGGCGAATATCGGGCAGACGCTGAACTGCACGCCAAGTTCAGACTTTACCGTGACGCTTGGCTCGGCCGTAACGATTGGCGACGGGAAGGGCTTTCGGATCGTCCACACCGGAGCGTCACACTATGTCAAGATCGTTTCATCAAACGGCGAAACGATTGCCCGAAACGACAAGTCGGTTACGGCCTTTTCTCTTGTCAGGTTCGGCCATGCCGTCAAACTGATTTCGGATGGGGCCAACTGGCTCGTCGTCAGTGAAACGCAGCCCGGTCCCGTGTCAAGCGGCAGGGTTCTGCCGATTGCAGATCGCGTCTCGGCGGCTCCAAGTTCGCCAAACCCCGGAACGCTCTATATCGTCTCGTCGTCGTTTTCGACGTATGCCACGGGGGATGTCCTTGAGGCGGATGGGCAGGGCGGATTTACGGCTCACACACCGCCAACCGATTGCGGGTGGCTCGCTTTCGTCCAGGACGAGAATCTGTTTTATAGGTTTATCGATTCCGCCTGGGTTGCGGAAAACGCCTCAACCTCGCGTGCTGGCACCGTCAAGACCGCAAGTCAATCGGTTCAAGAAACCTCGACGGCAACCGATACGGCGGTAACGCCGGCAACGCAGCAGTTTCACCCGAGCGCGGCCAAGTGGTGGCTCAAGGCCGCCGTCTCGGGTGGAACGCCATCTGTCTCCGCGTCCTACAACAACACCTCGATCACCGACACCGGGCAAGGCGATCTGACGGCCACGATCGCCACGGATTTTTCCAGCGCCAACTGGTCGTGTCTCGCAACGGTCATGGGTCCGGATACCACCCAGGGCCGCGCGGCGTTTCTGCTTGACGGGACGCAGGCGGCCGGCGCGGTGGAATTCCTCTGTTACACGCTCGGCAGCTCGTCGCCCTCGAAGACCGATCCGACGACGTGGAATTTCGCGGGGTACGGCGATCAATGACGCGGGAGCGGATTCTTGACACCCGGCCTAACGGTCGGGTTGCGATCACCTGCCCGGCTGAATGCGGCATCATCTATTTGATGCGGGGGGCGTCCGATCCATTTCACCCCTGGCATGGACGGGAATGGTGGTTCTGGATCGTCCAGTTCAACCGCATGCTGGCCAGAGGCGTGAAGCCCGGGGCGGCCTATCGCTATGCCCGCATGATGGTGACGGGCGGCTGCTCACGTCGAGAAGCAATCGAGATCATTGCCGAGCGTGACTGCGGTCATTTGGGAACAGCCATCGAGATCGTCGACGTGTCTGAGATTCCGACCGACCGAACCTACAGGGATGCTTGGCGAAGGTCGACAAATGGCGGCGAAATCTGGCTGGACGAGAGCATCGTCCAGAAGATTGATGAGCGGCTGGCTTGGCAGTCTTATGAGGCTGAAGATGGGGAGCGTTTATATGCGAAAGCCTGAGGATATGGCGTGGTATGCGGTTCAGGGACCTGATGGCCAGCCAAGAGCCTGCCATTGCGTGAAGTCGACGCCACCTGAGAACGGAAAAGAGATCACGCAGCAAGAGGCTGCGCTGATTTCGAAAGATGTTCGAGACAGGGAAGAAGCAAAAACGTCCTGATTTTGGCTATGGCGCGTGCGCGTTTTGCGAAAGAAACCACGCAATGATTGAAATTATCGTCGTTGCCTGCTTGGGAGCCCAATGCCGGGATTTCTCCCTGACCTTTGCAGAAGTGTCCTTGATGCAGTGTCAGATCGGGATCGGGGCGCAGATGCAGATCGCAGATTGGAAAAAGGGCCATCCGAATTGGCGCGTGGAAAAATACCACTGCCAGATCCCGGGGACGTTCGCGAAACTCTAGGAGGCTTCCTTGATCAGATTGATTAGCTTGGCCTTCGCAGCTTTCTTTATGGTCCTGATGGCGTCCATTCTTGGGATGATGGTCACGCTCTTTGATGCCGTCGAGTGGCAGCCGTTCTTCGTTAAAAGCGCCATTGGGGCTTTTGCGATGCTTATCGTTCTCGGTGCTGTTGAAGCGATCGGCGCGAGAGAAAAGTCTTAAAGCTAAGGAATATATTATGGACTTGAGCTTCGACGCCCTGGCGCCGAAATACGAGAGCCTATGGGCGAGTTGCGTCATTCTTCCAAGCCGGAAGAGCGCCGCCGATCTTTCAGCCTCCCGCATCATCGCCAATAAAGCGCGATATGTCGAAGTCGAAAAGGCGACGACCGTTCCATGGTTTGTTGTCGGCATGATTCACGCCATGGAGGGCGGCCTCAACTTCAACACGCATCTGCACAACGGCGATCCGCTCTCTCGCAGGACAACGCACGTCCCCAAGGGGCGTCCGCTGCACGGCAACCCTCCGTTCACGTGGGAAGAGAGTGCCATTGACGCACTGACGATGGACGGGCTCGATAAGATCAAAGACTGGACGCCGACGCGTCTTTGCTACGAACTCGAACGCTACAATGGACTAGGCTACCTTAAGTACCGTCCGAGCGTGAACACGCCATACCTCTGGTCGGGAACGAACCAGTACACGAAAGGCAAGTACGTCGCCGATGGAAAATGGGACGGAAACGCAGTCTCAGGCCAATCGGGTGCGATCGCGATTCTCAAATGTTTGATGACGCGGGATACGCAGGTTGCGGAAAGCCTTGAGCCTAAAGAGCAGGACATTGCACTCGAAGATGTTCAGTCGGACTCGCTCGTACTTCCTCCGTCATCGGCAGACATTCTGAATGCGCACGACCTTGCCTCTCAAAGTCGAAAGGTCGCTCTGATCGTTCGCTTGCGTAATTGGGCAGCCGGACTCTTTGCGGGCGGATCGAGCCTGTCTCTGGCTGATTTTGAAGACAAAGGGAGCCAACTGCATCAGATCGCGATGTTCTTCAAGGACAACGCTTTCCTGCTTCTGTTGGCCGGCTGCGTGGTTGGGTTCATTGCAGCGCAGGTCCTCATCAATTGGACGATGCAAGACCACGCAGCCGGCCGCTATCAGCCATCTAAGGAGGAATGATGTTTGGCTTCAATCTTCTTCAAACCGTTGTCGGCGGCATCGCGGCTGTTTCGGTCAGCTTTATCTCTGGATATGTGTACGGAAATAGTTACGGAAGCAACGCCTACAAGCTTGCATCCGCTCAGGCTCAGCTCAATGCCACGAACAAGGCTCTCAAAACCCTGCAAGCGGAAGATGCCGTTGCGGCTGCGGAAGAATGGGAACGGGCTGTACGGAGAGACGCGGACTTCGCGAAGACGGCACCCTCATTGAACAAATGCATCCTTGATAAAGATCAGGTCGAAGCTCTCAACAAACTGACGGATGGGGGCTGACGAAATGATACTCAAACTCTCTATTGTGCGAAAAATGGTACTCATCCCGTGCATTTTGGTACTCAGCGGCGTTTCTGGCTGCGGTTCGGTTCCCTACGACACCGCCTCACTCGTCCCACCCGCCAAACGCTGCATGACCTCGCCGGCGGCCATTCCAAGGCTCAAGGCCGGGGATGATCTCGTTCAGTCCTATGCGTCTGTAACCCGGTCCTACGGGCGTGAAGCGTCGAAGACACGCTGTCTTCAAAAGTGGGTTCGCACCGTTCTCAGCAAATAGGAGACTCGAATGGAAGGTTTTACTTGGGCGTCTGTTGCCGCTGCCCTGCTTTCTGGGCTGAAAATCGTTTTCGACGGCATCGTGAGCACGCTGAAAGCATCATACGAAGCGTCCCATAAATGGTTTGCCGTTGGTTGCGTGATTTTCCTCGCGCTCGTCTGGTTCGGCTATGCGCATTTCCCGACGTTCTCCGCAAAAGACGAAGGCGTGTCGAAGCAGCTTACGATGATGTCGGTAAAGCTCGATAGCATGGCCTCTGAGATCGATGGTCTAAGGATTTCCCTCGATACCCTCAAGGACATGGGACCTTCGAAAATCACGACCGGTTCGATCAAAAAGCGCCAGAAGTGAGAGCGGGCCATGACCTTTGCAGAGCTTTCGGGGGAATTAGAATATGTCCTCTATCGATCTGATCTGGGAAACCCTGCCGGCCAAAGATCAGATCACAATCATTCGCCACGAGCAGTTAGACCTCAGCCGCAGAGTTGGCGAGATGGAGAAAAAGTTCAGCAAGATTCGCCCGAGCCTGCTCTTAGAGGTGTTGGGGGTTTTAAAGGAAATCGGCAGCCTGAAGGAGTGGATCGTCGGGATCATATTGCTCGCCTTGCTGCTCAAGGGGACGATCTCTCCGGAGGACGTGAAGTCTATCTTTCTCAGTGCGCACGGCGGCGGATAAGAGTAGGGATCGCACTCATCGGCGCGGTCTGGTTCGGATTCGCTCTCGGACAAATTGTGATGGCGGATACGTCGGTGACGGTGCATCTGCCAGAATTTAGGATCGGCGCAATGCGTTGATATGCGCAGAAACCCGGCTTTTGACGACATATGTCACTCTATATGTCGCTGTCGTGAGCATGTCGGGGTCGGCGCTGGCTTTTCCACTTCTTCCACTTTGAGGCTTTGGGCGTGTTTTCCGAAGCGGAGGAATGCAATATCCAGGGGTCTTTCAAGCCATCTCCAAGCGTTGCGCAGTAGCGAAGATCGAGCACGCTGAACGCGCATCCGGGCACACGTCCCATCGCGACCATCAGCGTGTCCTGATCATGTGAATAGGCTGGGGCCGAGGCGTTCAGATCGCGCCATGCTTCGACGAAAGCGCGCGCTTTGTCAGTCGGCTGAATGAGCAGTGTCCCTGACCGCACGCCCCACTTAACGCCACCAGCTCTCCGAAAGCGCGTGCGGATGTAAAATCCGACATCACATCGCCGGGACTTCAATTCCAATAACTTGCCCGGATTGCGCACCTCGCAATCGACGTCGATAAAAAAGATCGTCTTGTCGTGGTGGCGATTCATGGCCTTAAGAACCTGATCGGCTTTGGCTCTCGTCTTCTGTTCCCAGCTTCCCGTAAGCTGTTCAATTTTCACGACATCATGCGGAAGTCCATGGCTCTTGAGGTTGCTCAAGAGCTTATCCGCCCAAGGCTGATAGTCCGGCGTGTACCAGCCGCAGACAACGATGTCCTGCATTGAAATCCCCCCCGCTGCGTACTCGCAGACATCGGCGATATGTCCGCAATCTGAACAATCCCTAAGAAACATTTAACGTCAAGCGGCGATTATTGCCGCATGAGCGATGACGAACTGAAACCGTTCCAGATCCGCGTTTCCGACCCCTGGATAGCCGCGGTCGACGACTGGCGCCGGAAACAACCGCAAATTCCGTCCCGAGCCCATGCCATCCGTGAATTAGTCATCATAGGCTATGAGGCTGATAAAGCTGGATTTGTTCCTCCTGCATCTAAGCGAGGATCAAAGAGGGGTCCGTCTACTTAGTATTCCTCCAAGACGATTGATTTCCCGCTAGAGAGCGCGCCCCCGCCCTGCTCTAGTCGGGTTGCCCCGTCGCCGGTCTCCCTCCGCTGGGATCGGCGGCGGGGTTTTTTTCGTTACAGGTTTATTATTCCGTCCTCATCGTGGACCAAACTGCGCCCACGCGCTCGGCTCGTGGATCGTTTGTAATCTGCAAGTCGTGCCACCAAGCCCAGATAGGACGTCGCCCCTTCTCCATATTGCAGGCCCGGCAGCAAACGACGCGATTAGCCATGTTGAGACGGCCGCCGTTTGCTTTTGTCACCACAGCATGATCGCGACTGGCTTGTCGTGACTTGTCCCCTGCGTGTGTTGGCGCCTCCATAATCACGCCGCAGTAAGGGCACGGCTGACCTACATACCTCGCCAGCTTCAGCGTCATTCTTCCCCCTGTCTGTGTTCCCTTACCGTCCCCTCGCTGGTCTCCCTTTTAGCTGGGGAGGCTGGCGGGGGTGTTTTGCGTTCTAGTCTTTCCACGGGTCGACCGCTGCTCTTCGTCTTTCCTGCTTTCTTGCAAATGACCTGAATGTCGGCGAATCGGCACCTTCGCCTTCTGTAATGCCGTGCTCAGATAAGTATTGGACGGCTCTTAGGAGGATTTCTGGCCGGTCGGCTGCGCAGCCGAGCAATCGGTTGCACTGTCCGCAGAGAAGGCCTCTCACGGCGAGTGTCTCATGGTCATGATCGACGTAGAGATGAACATCACCTCCACACATTGCACAAACACCGCCCTGCGAACGCCACATGCGCGCATAATCCTCTGGCGTCAGGCCATACTGTTTTAAGCGACGTCGCATAACTTTTAGTTCGCTTACCGTTTTATCAGGCCATGCAGATGACCTTTCAGCACAAGCAGGTGCGTGCCTTCCCATATTCCCAGCACCCATAGAGATACCGCACGTCGGGCAGGATCTCTTGATGTGAATTGCCAATGGCGCTTTGCCATGTAATTTTTCCGCAATGCGTGTCTTGGTCTTGATCGTGTGCCTAAAACCTTTTTTCTGTCCTCGTCCCACAGTCCTAATCCTTCCATGGATCTTCAGTTCTGCTTCCTGCCATCACAACAGCGAACGGGCGAAGCCTATAAAGCACTCGTGTTGATGTCGTGTGATAGGCCAGAACGTCGTCAAGACGGCGATAGGCCATCGGGCTCTCGTCTAGGTCGGCTCCAATCAAAGTCACTCCGCGCTTTTGCAGCCAATCGTTCATCTCTGACTTTGTGAAGCGACGCTTGGCTTCCTTGCGACCAAACAGGCGTCCCGCTCCGTGCACGGTTGAATATAGAGACGCCTTGGCCTCTGGGCTATCGACGCCTTCTAGGATCACTGCATCGTCGCCCATCGAGCCGCCGACAAATCCGCGCTGTCCGGGAAATGCGGGCGTCGCGCCCTTCCGAACAACCCACAAGTCGCGGCCGTCGTGCGTCTCGCGCCACGCATAATTATGGTGGTTGTGCACCATATCCGTCACGTTGCCGCCAATGATCTTTCGGACGCGTTCGACAACCCATTCCCTGCCTGCGTAGGAATACCGGCCGGCAAGCTGCATGGCCGCGATATAGCGACGGCCGATCTCGCTATCTTCGTCGACTACCGCAGGCGGCACGTTGATCCCGTCCTGACCGCCAGCGGCCTTCAGGTAGCGCGTTGACGAAGTATGGCCGAAGCCGCGCGAGCCGAAGTGCACGCCAATCCAGACGAACCCATCTTCGTCGCGCATCAGATCAACGTAGTGGTTGCCGCCGCCGACCGTGCCAAGCTGCCCGACTGCCTTCTGCCGATATGACTCCATATCGGATTCCTTCCAAGCTTCGGCATCGTCGAACAGTTCATGCTCAACCCGTTCTTCGTTATTGCGGCCAATACCGAACGAAACGGCTTTTGAAACGTCTCGGATGATCTCGCCTACGCGGTCTTCGATTGCTGAGAATGGCGTATCGAGGCGAACGGCCATGTTCCCGCAGCCGATGTCGAATCCGACACCGGAGATCGAGATTTGCTTCTCGTAAGCAATGACGCCGCCGACCGGCTGGGCATAACCTAGGTGGCCGTCAGCACAAATCACCCCAGCGACGGCGTTTCCGACTGCCATGCAGTTTTTCATCTGGGCAATCGTTGCGTCATCGTGCTGCCCAATGATCGTCAGAGGGCTATTCTGAAAGCGCGGCTCTTGCGGACGCAGGCTCGCAATCTCTTTGGCTGCTTCGGCAGCTTCGCGCGCCAAATGTTCCTGCCGCGCCGCGTCGCGGAACGTGCACCACACCGGCATAGGCCGCTGGCCGGGACGATCGATCTTCCCGTCCGGATCAAGTCCGGCCACAACGGCCAACTCTCGTGCACGCGCTTGGTAAGGATCTGATCGCTTCATAGATTCCCCCACTTATGCCCCGCTCTCATCAATTCGTTCACGTCAGTTTATGACTCGTTCCCGCGCGTGAAACATCGCGTGAAACAATAAAAACCAATGATTTCAATGAGAGTATGGCGCACCCGACAGGATTCGAACCTGTGACCTTCGCCTTCGGAGGGCCGCGTCTCATTGATTTCTAGGCAGTGAGTTTTTAGCATGTTTTCCTAGCAAAAGCACGCGTTTTTTGAATTTTGCCCCACTCTGTTTCCCCCGCTTTTGCCCCATCGATCCGTCAATCTGTTCAATGAACGCATCAGCAACCTGATGCACCGCCGCGTTCGTTTCCGTCTTCGCCAAGTGACCGTAACGACGCGACAGCATTTCGATGGTATCCCACCCGTACATCTTCTGAACGTGGAGCAGGCTGTAGCCTGCGAGCAGGGCGCGCGTCGCCGCCGAGTGCCGGCCAATGGCGTGCGTTCCGAAGTAGGGCACCGTTCCGTGCTCCCGGATGTAGTCGCGGGCTTTGGCTTCGTCGATCTGCGGCGGCCGTCCTTTGACCTTGCGTTGAAAGTCCTTCGGGTCGAAGCCGTTCGCCTTGAGCACGGCGATCAGAATATCTTTCCGCACGTTGTTGCCCGAGTTCGGACCATCCCGAAATAGCCATCGCCGTTTGCTCCAGTCCGGCATCAGCTTGATGGCTTCGACGACAGTCGGATGCAGGTCGATGAACAGTGGCTTCCCTGTTTTGGTTTTGCCGATCATCAGGGTTCCGGCCTTTGGGTCGAAGTCATCCGGAGAGCGACCAAGCGCATCGCCCAAGCGGCGTCCGTGGATGGTGAGAAAGTAGACCAGAGCCCGCGTGTCGATCCCCATATGCTGTCCGACGATGCGAAACCATTCCTGGTCTGGGATCTGGATCTCGGGCGAATCCTTATGGCCTTCCGGCCGGGTCAACTGAGGCGTCGCTTCCTTGAGCGCCATCTTCAGGATCGCATGTACGGGCGTATAGAGGTGTCGATTAATATAGGACGGTTTTGCGTCTGGTTTGAAGATCGCTTGCTTCGCCGCGAGCATCACGCTGTCGTCAATCTCGATGCACTGGCGAACGCCGAGTTCGTGAAGGATCTGTTCACCGAGCATCGGCACTTCTTTGCCGACGCCGATATAATTGTTGTACGCCTTGGCGAACGTCAGGGAGACGTTCTGTGCGCTATCTTCAAAAGCTTGGTTGAGTTTATCGACTTCGGCTTGCCTTTCCTTAGCCGTGTGGCCTCCAAGGCTGCGCTCAATTCGTCTTCGGGCGAAAGTGCCGTCTCGTCTTCGAACTGGAATGAAGCCTCGCGCCACCCAGTACGTTTCGAAGGTGCCTTCCTTCGTTTTCTTGCGCCGCTTAATTGGTTTAAGCTTGGAACGGTAGCCTTGCATAGGTGCGCCTTGAATTTGTCGATCAGAGCATCAGTCGTGTAACACTCTCGGCCGTCATAGACGACGCATTGAACGGCCGCCATTCTCTCACGCAGGGTACGCACACGCGGGCGGCGGTCTGGCGGATAGATCGCCTCCGCTGCTTCCTCGAATGTACGAAACAAGGCCATCAATCCCTCTCCTAGAGGCTGGGGTCGGAAGATTTAAGTGGTTGGGATTTCAAGCTCACAGCGTCGCTCCCGGCCTCGTTCGAGATAGTCAACTTGCCAGTCGGTAGCGCAGCGAGAGCTTCGTCGATTGCTCCATTCAACGCTTCAGCGCACGTCGCAGGCTGGCAAAGATCACAATGAAAGCCGCCATCGAATAATTTGTCATCGAGCAGAATGGCATCCGGACCGGCACTGTCTGGACCAATAGAAGCGTGTGTCCATGGCCTATTGATCGGTCCGATGGAAGCGTCCGCAGAGACATGACAAGACCCAACGCTCCACCACCAGCCCGGCAGCTCTTTTTCCAGTCGCTGGATTGCATCCAACAGCGCCATTAAATTCTCAGACCCCTCTGGCTGCCACTCAGGAACAGAGTTGACTTTCTCGAACAGCGCAGGTCCGCTGGCGTCCGCTTGAACCATCTACTTCACTTCCTTTCCCGCTTTAGCGACTGCTTCTGATAAAGAGCGGAGATCGCTTTTCGTCAGAGTATCGTCCGTCATCGGAAAGCATCCAATCGTCGGCAAGACCATCCATTAGACCGTTTGCTATCACGAACGGCTCTGCTTTATCTACCAGTAGAGCTAGGAGTTGTTTGAGGGTGGATATTTCAGCACGGCACAAGCGCAAATCATCAAGATCAATATTCGGCACAAAGACGCCCGCAATATCGCTGTCGCCGTTCTCTCCGTCTGCTATGGCGGCATCTAACTTTGCAATCACTTCGCTCATGTCCGACCTCCAGTCGTCCGAAACCATCGTCGCTCCATCTGACGGCGCAGGATGCGTTGATAGGCGCGCGAAATGCGCTCCTCTTCGGTCATGTAACCGTTGGCTACACGCCAACTGTCGAGTTCATCGTCGCTCATGTGCCGCTCCTATTAAGAAGGCCGCGTGCGAAATCGCTGATCTTTATCGGGACCGCCGTCCACTTATCAACAGACGGGGCGAAGGTTTCCGGGGTTGCCAAAATCTCCAAGCCTCGTTCGAGTTCAGCAATGCGCGCCCTCGCTTCTTCGAGTTGAGACGTAAGGCTGGCGATCTCATCGGCCATTGCGTCAGGCGTGTCGCATCCGGCGATTATTCCAACGCGAAGCCCTGCATCACGCAGCCGTTCGTCATCCGCACGAATTGCACCGCGCAACGTCTCTATCTCTCTCTGCTGGCTCTCGATGAGGTCGGCGGCTTCGTCAGAAACTTCCGATGCGTTCGGGCCTCCAAGCCGGAGACGCGAGACAAGTTCCTCGATTGCCGATCGTTCTCTCTGCTCTATTGCTGTGTCAGACATGGCTGCGAAATTTCCTAGTTTGCTGGTCCATCGATATTCTCGACGGTTTCATGCGGTTGACGCAGAGCGAAGGCACGGAGCTTGTCGCGCGCCATCATGCGGATGTCTGTCGGGAGTTTTTCGCCGCAAGCGATGGTCATGTAGAAATCAACGATCTTGTCTCCCGTGTCCGTCCTCACGTTGGTTCTCCTGAAACTAGGGCTATGGTGATGTTTGCTGACGTAAAAAATTCTCCGACCACCCATTCGCCCGGAAGAGCTTCATCAAGAACATCACATGCGCTGTCGGCCTCGACGTCCGTTGATGAGACGTTCACCTGTTGACCCGGCCCGTACCACTGCGCTCGCACGCGGAATTTCATCCCACAGCCTCCTTAGCTTCTAGCTGCACGATTGCAGCGGATATGATCGCGTCGATGAATGTCAGACAGTCGTTGGCGAGACGGTTGGCGCCGTCCACCATGCTCCTGCCTTGGGCGCCTAATCGATTTCGTCCGCGCCAAATCCAAAAATCACCATGCCGATCACGGTTCCACTCGCACCCCGGCAGCACTTCACTGAGCAGAGATACGCAAGCATCAAGCGAGGCGGTGTAGCGAGGCACTCCGGGCTTGCTATCGGCTTCGCGGAATTTCCGGGGTGATCCAGGAGCCAGCAATCCAACAACGTATTCGTCGTGTGGAGGTTTCGGGTTCCGCGCAAGAATGAAATCCTGATGCTCGCGGACCGCCCGCCCGTCCCGAACAACCGCGCGGAGCAAGCAATCAAGCTCTCTATCCGGTCCCGTTGCCTCACGGATGCGCTGCCGTAGAGATTTGAGAGTGGTGATGTTCATGTCCCGACCTTTTCGCCATCATCCCAGACAAACTCACCGTCCTCGCCGATGGGGAAATGTGAGCCGCAGCCGCAACAGAACGTGCCGCTGTAGAAGTACGGGTCTCGGGCGTAAGTCTCAGCAAGCGCCTGCCCCATCGTTGTGGCAACGCCGCACTTCTGATGCACGTAGGTGCGTCGCACGGGCCGCACGAAGCCCTTGGCGCGTTCCTCGGCGGAGAGAACCACGTAATCCTTTTGTTGGCCGTTCGGCTTCAATTCGGTGTGGCTATTATCAGCGGGCACAGGCGAGCCGCTTATCAGCACGCGGGCATTACGATCGACGGGATGGGCTTCGTTCGTCATCTGCGTTTCTCCTGAACAACGAAGTGGAAAATTCGGGTGTCAGGATCGAGCGAAAACGCGAGATTAAATTTGCCGGTCCCATCGACTTCGGACACCGGAATATCGGCGGCGCCTCCGAGACGATTTAAGAGCACAATCAGCAATTGGCTTTTCATGGCCTCGATAGCCTGCTGGTGATCGTATGAAAGATCGTTGAGGCTGAATGCTGTCATCACCCCTCCTGCTGTGATTGGGATTTGGCGCGGCCAATGCAGTAGTGCTCGGCAAATTCTTCAAGTGTGTGCTCGCCGTTCACGAGGCCAACGATGTGATCGTGCAGTTCTTCGAGGCAAAACGCGTAGTATTTGCGCTCGCGTGAGTTCAGCGCCGCAGAGACGTTTGCCAATAAGCCGCTAAGGCTAACTTTCATCGCGTATCAGCCTTCTGTAAAGCGGCGCGGTCGCCAGTGATCTTATAAAGCGCCGAGAGACAGGCGGTGATGTCGTCCCTAACGCTTTGGTCCCATTCGGACCATGCGTTTTCCGCGCTCCATTCGATCTTCACGACGTCGATAATTTGGCAGACATTCGTCAGTGTGCGCTGGCAGGCAATAATGGCCGCAATCATCTTTGCGCGCTCTGCGAGGCTTTCGATAACGGCTTGATTGTAGCCTTCGTCTCGTTCTGATGGCGTCAGCGTCATTGTCCCCCCTCCTGCTCTGATTGGGATTTGGCGCGGGACGTCAGGATGTAGTCGCCAGTCACATCCAATGTGACGTTCAATTTTTCTCGTTTGGCCATCGCTTCGACATCGACCCAGCAAAGGCATCCACGGTCGTCTCCCCTTGCGCCGTTTGGAGTGTCTGGCAGATAGATGATATCGCCGAGGCGAGCCTTAAGATCGCCCTGCCGTTCAAGACGTGAGGCACCAATTATGATCGACACGCACATCGCCTATCAGCCTTCTGTAAGAGCGGCGCGGAACTCGTTCCACATGATCCGGTAGCCTTTGAACGGCAGCGAGCCGTATTGATTCCGAAACCAGTCGCGCATGGCCGCGAGGCTTTCAAAGCCGTCGATTTTCGCGATGTGGGCAGCGTCGCCGGAAGGTAGCCGAAAACACCCGACAGCAATGTAATCCTCGGCAATTGTAATCGGCTCGCAGATCGCGCATGTCGCCGTTCCGATTAGCTCGCAAGCGTTGGTCCTCTGTCCGGTGTAAAGCTGCATCTCGTCGCCTGTCTTGCAGCGTTCTGTGGAGCGGATCGTCTGCGTCTTCCGGCCGGCGCGAATATCGGACGCGAATTGCTTCTGAAAATTGATCGCGACCATCTATCGTTCCTCCTGTGCATCTGATAGAGCGGCGCGGACTTGAAGGCTGATGAATTGCTGAACAGCCTCGGAGATAATGCTCGAAATAACAGGTCCGAGTTCGGTGAGGCGCTCAAGATCGTCATGGTCGGCGGCCGACGTCGCAGCACAAGCGACGGCAAAACCCGCCGCGCGAGACATTTCCATGATCGTGTCAGCGTAGGCCGCGCCCGCCTCCGTCGATTGCCGCGCGCCCTCAATTGCCGCGACGGTGAAAAGCCGAATGAAGCGCGTCAGTTCGCGGTGATGTTCATTGGACGACTTGAGATACTGGCGTGTTGCGTCCTCAAGACCTTCCCAGCCGTCCCCGCGCTGCCCGTCTCCGATCAATTGTGCAAGCGTTGGAATTGTCATCGTTCCCCCTGTGCATCAGACCGGCGTTGTACTTCTCCGCGCCACAGCAACCCGACTAACTCGAATGGACCTACGAAGCGGGCATCGCCGAACATACAGTTACGCAGCATTGCGATAGCGAAAGCGATGAGCCAAATGCCGACGCCGATTTGCGCAATCGCCGTCAACAGGTCAAAGATGATGAAAAGCCAATCTGTCATCTGGTCGGGTTCCCCTGTGCATCTGATACGCGCGCCTCACCAAGAGAAGAACGGGCTTTTTGGACGAGATCAAACATAGGTCCGTAGTGCTCGCCGTACTCGCCGCCCATGATCGCCTCAGCTTCTTTAATTGCTGCCTCGTATAGATCCAGCGCATCCCGCATTGTATCGATAAGGGCCTGATGTTGGTTCAAGCTATCAGCGGAGCAAGGTTCTTCTGGTTTGCGTTCACCTTGCCTTGGGAGGAATTGCACGACCACATCGCCGGGACCGACGACAGTCGTTACCGGAACACGAATAGTGATGAATATTCCGTTCAGCCGATTGCCATCGTCATCTTCCGGATCGAAAACTGCGGAATACATCGTGCCGCGAACGACCTGGTAGGGTGAACGCATTAGCTCATCCGAGAGTGACCCTGTTTGTTGAACCATTTCCTTTCCCATTCTTTTATTCTCCTGATCCTTTAGAGCGTTCATCCCGTCGTCATTCCCGTCCGTGATGAGGTCATGAGGTGGGGTCCTTCGCGCTCTTTGGCTTTCGGTGAGCTAGGATGATGCGCGTCATGGCAGAAGCATCCGGGCTTGCTGCCCAAAGTGCCGCTGCTAGTTCGATCGGTTCATCGATGCCATGATCGCGAAACCATCCCGGCTCTCGTTTGGCGTTCGGCGCATCGACTTCGACGCCCATCATGTGATGCGCGTGGCATAGCGGGACCAAGTAGCGATCGGTTGCTTTCCGCCCCATTGAGCGCTCTGCGGCAGCGGGTCCGTGCTTAAGGTGGTGCGGCTCGACTCCGACGACGTTGCAGCCCGGAATGCAGCATGGAAGTTTTTGGATCGCGAGCTTATGCGCCTCGCTATTGCCGGGGCGCTTCGCACGCCTCTTTTTCGGAGCAAGACGTTTTGACTTCTCCCGTTCTGTGACGGTAGGACGGAAGTTCCCTATGACCTTCTCTCCGAGGTAAGCCATCACGCAGCCTCCTTGATCGCGTCGAGTTTTGCTCCCATGCCGATCAACCTGCGGAGTGTTTCAAAGAGTTCAGGTTCTTCTTTTCTGAGACGCATGAGTTCCTTCAAAACAAGTTCGCCCTTTGCCATCCATTCGAGAGTCTTGATGGCTTGCCCTAAGCCTGAGCGAATGTCCTCGTTGCGAGCCAAGGGGAGACAATCCCGGAGGCACGAAGCTTGGAAGGCGAGGCTTCTGAGTTCGCTCATGCTGCACCCATCAAGTCCAACAGAGTGCCGCCAGAGACTTCCTGCTCGATGCCTGCGAGGTTCCGCGCCGCTTGGCGCCAGTAGCTTTCCTTAAGCTCGCAGCCGATGAATTTCCGTCCCGCCTTGATCGACGCAAACCCTTCCGAGCCGATGCCCATAAATGGAGAGAGAACCACGTCCCCAGGGTTCGACCAGAGCCGTATAGCTCGCTCGATCAGATCAAGCTGTAATGGGCAGACGTGGCGTTCGTCGTCGCTCTCGCGCGCTGTACGCCCGTTCAGAACGTCTGTCTGGTCTATGTCCATCCAAACCGGAGACGCCCACTTCTGCCAAAGATCGACGGGGAATGAGCCCTTGTCTTTGCCGACCGGCTCCGGGTTATCTCCGGGCTTACGGAAGACGAGAACGTAATCCGCCAAGCCAACCCGGCTCATTGCACTGTCTTTGCAAAGCTGCTTGTAGAGAAGTCCGAGAGCCTTCGTGCGCTGCATTTCGACTACAGGGTCACGCCAGACGGTTATGCGGCAGTGATAAATCCAGCCCTCGGCCTCATGCGCATCACGGATTTGATCGGAGAACGCCTTGATGCCGATAAACCCGTCTCTGAATTTGCGCGTCGGCAGATCAGTACAATGGACGGCGGTCAGCCGCCCCGGCTTCGTCACACGATGAACTTGCCGGATGATGTGCCGATACTGCTCGAAAAACTCGCTCTCATTCTTGCAGTTTCCAAGGTCAGCGGCGCTGTCCGAGTAAACAAACAAATCAACGAACGGCGGCGAGTAGACCGAAAAATGTACCGACGCTTCCGGCAATTCCGAAAGAGCGTGTGCGCTGTCGCCGTGAATGGCGGTCCAGTTCTGGCCCGTCTCTTGATTGAGAATGGTCGTCATGATGCCCCCAAGAATGCCGGAAGTTGAACGGTGCGGTTCGGCTTATATGGCGCGCGAGCCACCTGCTTGTTCGCGGCGCGGGTCATAGCGGCGCGCATCGCTTCGCCCATTTCATCGAAGCCGTCAGCCTTGCGCGATATTGCTTCGATGATCGATTGCTCCGTGTCCGCCATTGCCACATGGACATGCACGGGCCGTTTTTGCCCGAATCGCCAGCACCGCCGCACGGCTTGGTAATAGCTCTCAAACGAGAAGGACAAGCCGGTAAAGGCCATCCTGGCGCAGTGCTGTAAGTTTAGCCCCATGCCTGCGATCGACGGTTTCGTGACTAGGATGCGCGACTGCCCACGAATGAACGATAGAAGGCGTTCCTCTTTCTCATCCGGCTTCATGTTGCCGCGAACTTCGATGGCATCCGGCAACAGCGGCATGATGGCGTCGGCGTCATAGTCGGTATCGACCCATATCAACCAAGGCTCATCGGGTTCGGCCGCAACGAGTTCAGCAACGACGTTGGCGCGTCTTTGAGCGGTCAGACGCTTCTCTTTATGGATGGACGTGGCAGACGTATCCGGGATGCGGAAAATACGCCCCTGACCGTCCTTCTCGGCTCCTACGTCAATCGACCGATCGGCTTCAACGATGTGCGTCTTGGTGATCAGCTCCGGAAGGACATGCATTGCGTCATCAAAGCCAAGGTCGCTCGGCCGCGTCATGCACCGCGCCCAAGATGCGACCCAATTCCAGAAAGGTTCGACTGCGTGACCTTTGAGCCGCCAGACTTGGCTCGCCGTGCTCGTGTCGTTGATGAACCAGCGCGAGAGCATTTCCATTGAGCGCATTGCGCCGAGAAATTCAGCTTGCTGGCCAAGCTCCATATGATCGTTCGGCGCCGGCGTCGCGGTGGCGGAGAGCTTGAACGGCAGACCGGAGAACTTCTCAATCAAAGCGCGAGAGGTTCGGCCGTTAAATCCCTTGAGGATCGAGCTTTCATCCAGAATGACGGCGCCGAAGTCCACATCGTCAAACAGGTGCAGGCGTTCGTAGTTGGTCACGTAAATGCGCTTTCCGGCGATCTCTGACGGATCACGAATGGCCTTGGCGTCGATGCCGAACTTCTCAGCTTCGCCTTGGTGCTGATTGGCGACCGCCAGAGGCGCGAGCATTAAGACGGGCTTATTCGTTGCCCGAACCAGCACTCGGCCATAGTCGAGAGAGCAGAGCGATTTACCCAAGCCCGTTGCGAGAAAAAGTCCCGCGCATCCGGTGCGGAGTGCAAATTCGGTGCAGGCCGCTTGGTGCGGAAACATCTGAGAGTTGAGCGCCGGGATACGCTTCAAACCCTTGGGTTCGAACGTCACCGCTTTGCGGGCGATCAGATCGCGGTAGGCCGCTAAGTCTGTCACCGTATCGTCTCCACATCTTCCCCAGCGTCTTTCAAAAGACGAATGAAGAATTTAGATTCCGCATAAAACTCATCTGCCTTGGCGTAGTCTCCACGGGCACGAGCCTTCAGATGCTTTTCCATAAGCTCCACGGCTTTTGCTCTGGCATCTGCAACAGGGTCGATCATCGTCCGGCTCTTGCCATGCGTTTATGAACTGGTAAGCTGGTTGGCTCCGTGAGGGCGCGTTCGACACTCCAGCCGTAGTTTACAAGTCGAGCCTTCAGACAATCCTTGTGCAAGCCGACTTCGCGAGCCCACGCTGATAGATGTTGGGTGCGGCCATTCCAGGTGATGTAGTGGTTGTCGGTCCGATGCTCGCCCTGTTCTAAGGGAGTTGCCCAGCGACAATTCCCAGGCTCGTAGTGCCCGTTCACGTTCAGCCTATCCACGCTGTGTTTCAGGGAGGGTCTTGGGCCGAGTTCCGCAAAGAATGAGGCGAAGTCTCCGAAGTGACATTCGATGCCACGGCCCCCATAATATTTGTAAGCCTTGTTCTTCGGGTTTGAGCACCGAGATATGATATGCCGCCAAGCTTGATGCTCTGGCGTGTTTGTCATGCCGTGCTGAAACTGATTCCTCGCGCCCATCTCTTTTCGCATGCAGCCACACGACTTAACGTGACCGCTCGATAATTCAGACGCTCGCGCGACGATGGTTCGGCCGCAGTCACAAACCGCAGTCCATTTGTTAAGCTTGAGGTCATTGCGTCTTTCAATGATCACAAGACGCTCGAAGCGCATCCCCGAGGCGAGTTTTATTGCAGCTGCCATCAACCCCTCGCTAAGCGCATCTGCATACGCTCAGACGCCTCATTTGATACGCTGCACCAGTAATCACGATCCAATGCTCGCCAGTCTGCGCGGGCCAAATTTGCGGCGTGGCGAGCCTCATGCATTTTCTTGACGTAGGACTTCCACTCGTCAGAACCGCGCACCATGTCTTCTGCTGCCGCCATGCTCTTGGCTATTTTGTTTTCGACCAACGCCAGCTTCATTTCCGCCATGACGATGGAGCGGCCTTCCTCGAAACGAGCAGCGCGATCCTCGCAATCAGCCCAAGCCCGTTCTGCAACCCGTACCTGCTCTGATAGGTGCAGCCGTTGCTCGTGGGCTGGCATGTCGGTGACGATGCGTTGGTGCGCGTTCATCAGGCCGCGTCCTCTTTGCGGATCTGGTTCTCTATCCATCGCCGCACTCGTAGGAACCGCGCTTCTGGCGTCTCTCTTCCGAGGCCGCCTTCGTCATTCACGTAGGCAATCTCGCGAACGAGAGGTTCGGCAACATCAAACAGTGCTGCCACCTGGGGCGGGTCGTCAGGATCGACGTTGCTGGTATCGAGAGCATGATGCTTGGCGTAAGCGCCCATCGCACATACTGCGCCCATAGGTAGTTCGCGTCCGCATTCATCAACAAGCTCGTCGCCGCCGACAATGATCTCATCCAATCCGGGAAGGCCATCATTGACGAGCACGTTCGGGTAAAGCTTCTTTTCCGGCATCGCGTCCATTGCCGCGAGAATGCCTTTCAGAAATTTCTGACCCCGCTTGCCGCGCGTCGCGCTTTTAACTTGCGCGCGGTAGCGACCGCACCAGAGAACGTCGTCATCGTCATAATCGTCAATGTATCCGCTTCGGCTCATCAGTCGTCCTTCCGGTTCTTCTGCAATCCTGAAAAATCATCGAACGCAAACCGAACGCGGGAAACGGTACAATGGGCTGTAACGCGAGATAACTTTGTCTGCTCTATGATGGCGTCGAGGCTGTAGCCTTCTTTCGCCATCCATTCGGCGTCTGCTATGCGCTGCCAAAGCTGGCGGGTGTCATTAGTCTCCGGCATCCTCATGCAACTTCCACTTCTGACTTCGCTCGGCATGTCGAACACAGGCGGTTTCCGGGTCCGTCAGAAACGAATTCGGCCGAGCATGTTAGGCATTTGCGGAGATGCTTCTTTTCCACGAATTCAAACAGACGTTCACATTCGCATATGGCCTCGTGCGCAAATCGAAGCTGGCTCAATGTGTCAGACCAAAGTTCGCGTGCCTCCGCGTGCTCTTCCGCCCACTTTTTGAGATCGGCAAGGGAAGCCTCAGTTTGCTCGGCTATGTCGGAATCGGTTGCGATCTGCTCTTGCATCTCGTCAATCTGCGCAAACACTCCGACGAATGCCTTTCCAATGCGCTCCCACTCGTCTTGGTGCTGCTCGTAGCGGGCACGCCAATGGGATAGCTCTTTAAGCGCGTTACGCATCATGTGGACGGCGACAGCGCGATCTCCGTGAAGGACTGTGAATTCCTTGTAGCGGCGGCCGCCATCATTTTTGGCTTGGTCCTTGGTCACCAAGAACGCTCTGCCGCTCTTCGGTGTGCCATTCTCTGTGTATCGAACACGCACCGAACGGAGCATGTGGCGCGCCTGCTCAAGCCGAAAGAGGTCCGCGGCTCTGGCATCATTCCATTCAAAATAGCTATGCAACGGCGAATTGGACGACTTCGCCACGTCAACGATGTCACGAGGCTTCACTTCGCCCTTTGAGGCCAACTCGGAAAGCGCCGGACCAATCACCGCCGCGTCCTTGTCGGATAGGCGAGAGCCAACTACTGCATAGTATTCTTTGATCGAGATAATGGTCATTGCTTTGTCTTTGCTATTGCGAGCCGGGCTGCGCTTAGGTTTGCAGGACTGGTCGCAGGTGTGCACGGCTCCAAACGAAAATCATAAATTGTCTAAGTATCTTTGCTTTGGCCTGGTTATCTGTGCGACGGTTTGCATAGCAAAACATTGCATGCTCGGCGGTGCGCAGCAGAGAACCTGAAAATGGAATAAGAAATCTTTGCATCGGTTTGTTCTTCGCTAATCAGGGCAACGCATATCAGGTCAAAGGTCGGCTCTACTACGCTCAGCCATTTATTCCGCAGCCTCAGCGGCGACAGAATTCTTCAATGTGAATTGTCCAAACACGCCGTTGCACTCTGGACGCCATGCCCCGAAGCCAACGGCAAAACCGGCGATCTGGAACAGGTTTAGAATTTGCGCTTCGCCAATCAGGCCCGCATTGAAAACAACCGGTATATCCATCGACCACGGGTTAAACATTGGACGATAGGCGATGCTGGTGATGCCGCCCTGCAGGCGAACCGTATCGCGGCGCATCGTCGGTTTAGAGCCCTTGATCGGGATCAGATCTCCCATGATGTTTATGAGACCACGAAGGTGGGTCATCTTCTCATCGGCAAACCGGCCGCCTGCCACGACGAGAGCTTTTTTGATGCCAACTGCCGGGAAGCCGTACACACCCTTGGAGATGACGTGCAGCGCGTCTTCAAACTCTTGCTGGGGGATGCGCGCCTCTTTCGCACCCTTGGCTTTCTTCTGCTGCTTTGCCTCAATCATTTCTACGGCGCGATCACCGAAGCGATTTGTTAGAAGCGGTGTTTGTCCCTCGATGGAAACAAGCATGCTCTGAAGGCGTATTTGAGGGATTTCGATTATTCGTTCGGTCATCGGGATTGATCCTAAAAGTGATAATTCATGCCGACGCGAACAGAATCCGCATCGAGGGTCGTATGATTTCCATAGCCGTGGCCGACAGGAGGATCGGTCAGAGAGGTCTGATCGCCGTTCTCAGTCCCGAAGTCGTAGTGGGCATATTCGAGCTTGAGGCTGATGTTCTCGGTCAGCTTTCTCTCAACGCCGCCACCGACAACAAATCCCGTGAACGTGTCCGTGCCGTGTGTCTGATAGCCTTTGGCTGTCGTCGTCTGCGTGGCTTCGCCCGTGTAGAGAGAAAAGCCGCCCTTTGCGAAGATCAGGGTCGCCGGATCAATCAGGAAGCCTACGCGGCCCGTGAAGGCGCCGAGGAAGCCACCATCAAGTGAAATGTCCTGATGGTTGCCAGACTGCGACGAAGGCGTCGCGATGCTGCCCGAAAGATCGGCATAATCGAGGTCCGCTTCAACGCCGAAGACGAAGCGATCCATCTGCAGATTGTAGCCGAGAGTGCCACCGCCAACGAAGCCGCCGACACTGTTATTAAAGGGTCCGACAAACTTGGGGTCCTTGCCCCAGTCCTTCACGTTGTCCGTGGTCGTGGCATCGCCCCAGACATAGCCAAGGTTTGCGCCAGCATAAGCACCGGTCCATGTGTCACCGGCCTGTACCGGGCTCGCTGCAAGGATCGCAGCAATTGAAACAGCAGTTAGAGTAAGAGCTTTCATTATATCCCCCTTGTTGGAAATTATTGAACGGCTTCGAACGCCTTCTTGAGTTCGAGTGCCCCGGCCTTGTCCTTCGCCCAATACTCTTTCAGCGCCGCAGCATTGCGGTTGTGGAACATGCGAACACGGTCGGGATCTTCAGACTTGTGCTGAGCTATGAAGGCGAGAACCTTGTCGCCAAAGACGCCGACAGGTTCGCGAGCAAGCGGCTCGCCATCGCACCAGTCGATCGTGATGCAGTTCGCACCACCGATGAGTTCGAAGCGCCGCTTTTGTTCCTCGCCTTCGATGATCTCGGTTGCGGTTAGGTTCAGGACTTCCGCCTGATCCAGTTCGCCTTCGGAATAGGAACCGGCCGTCTCTTCTGGGAATGCCTTGCGGATGACGGCAGCTTCAACGCACTTCGCCATCATCGTTTCTGGCATCGTCCACCAGTTCTTTTTCTTGCGATCGAGAGTGAACTTTCCGGTCGGTTTGTTGTTCTCCCAAACCTCTTTGATCGGCGCGCGTTCTTCCCAGCGGAGTTTTTCCGAAACCTCAAACCATTCGCCGTGTGAATGGACGAAAACAGACACCTCGCAATCGACCATGCCGGTCGGATTGCTGTCACTCTTGAGTTCTTCGTCGTAGGTGAAGCGGGCAGGGCGATTATCTGGTCGATAGTTCTTCGACCGTGCGGCGATCTTGCGATAAAGGCCAATGCCGAGAACGGGCACCACGTTGCGTGACGGCTCGTCAGGGTCGAAGCAGAAAAAATATATATCCCTTACAAAAGGGTTCGCCCCATAGATTTCGCACCATTCGATTGCTTCATCTATTTCGGCGCCTCGCAGTTCCTTACCGACCGTCGCTTTGAATAGCGACAGCTTGCGGGCATCTAGGCGGGTGAGAGCTTTGTTTGTGATTGGAACAATATTAGACATTCGCGGACTCCTTATTGGCCCAATATCTCCGACGTTCGGCCGCTCTGAATTTCTCTGGATTGGCGGCGCGTCTGGCATTGGCTCTCTCTCGTGCGCAAGTCCGGCACGAACGCGCGTTGTCAGGTCGCCAATGCGTGTTTTCGTCGTCGTATGCATGACCATGCGGGCAATGCGTCTTCATCGCATTGAACCGTTGTGTTCGGCCTTTCGAGACACAATCTGCGACGTTGTCAGTTTGCGTTCCGACGAAGAGATGGTCTGGGTTCACGCAAAGCGGCTGGTCACACCCGTGGCAGACGACGTGACCTTTCGGGATGGACCCTTTGTGAAGAATGTAGCTGACGCGGTGCGCGGTGACTTCGCCCGAGAAATGGAATATGCCGTATCGAAATGCGCCACGTCCGCTTGTCCCGGCTGTCCAAAGCCAGCATCCGGTGTTTGGCTCCGGCGTATACTTACGGGCGAAGCGCTCTATGGCAGGTTTCGATCGTTGCGTATTGGGTCGTAACTGATAGCCAGCGGCCCGCATCATCACGCTGATCGTTCCGATCGATGCGCCGCAGGCGGCTGAAATCTCGGCCAGAGTCAATCCCGTCGCGTACAAATGTGCCCACTGGGAAACATCACCTGCGCCGTACAATTTCGTCGGTGCCATCAGCGCACCCGTAAACTGATGGTTTCGGACCCATTGCTCAACGTCGCTCCAGGCACTTCCTCTTTCGCCTTGAGCGCGTCTAGGATGGCCTTCCGATCGAGCTTCGGGTCTTGCGGCTTGAAGAACTTCGAAGGGATCAGCGCTTCGTCGGTGATCTCGGCTTTCGGCGGCACGGCGCGCACGCCCAAGGTTGCCTGCGGGAGTTCGACCTTGCGAAGCTCCGCCTGCCCCATAGCAACGTGGATTGCCGCTTTGATGCGCTCCGACTGATGCGAGAACCGTTCCTTGCGCTCTGAGAGGGCCTTGATCTGAGCCGCAATGGCTTCCTCATGCGCATCGAGTTCAAGGATACGATCGACCGCAGCCGAAATGGCCTCCTTGAGGTTTGTTTCGCCCTCTATCGCCGTCTCGATCATCTCGGCGTCATCTTCGACAACGTCTTTGATGTTGAGCAGCAACGCTCTTGCGGCTTCGCCCTGAATGTGGAGTTCACGCGATACATCCGCCATTACACAGTCTCCTTCGTGAACATCTTCCGCGCTCTCGAACGCCAGTCGTGCGTGTTCGCAATGCTGTCTGCAATCTGATACCGACGAGCGATCACAATGGCAGTGACGCGTTCCCCGTATCGTTTTTCGCAGCGATCGATTGCTTTAAGCAGCGCTGTTGCAGGGTCTTCGCCTTGGTCGTAAGCCGTGGCGCGAGGCACAATGTCGAGATTAATGACGTTGCTCATTGTCCGACAATCCCTCGCATCAGTGCCTCTAGAGCGTGCATTTCCATCGCGTTGATCTGCGCTCTCTCTGCGCATCGCTCTCGGTCGGCTAGGTCCCAGAGGGTCCCCGTGCGTTTGTCGAAGTCCGCTAGGAGCTGTTCGCAGCGTTTCATGTTGCGATCAAAGCGCTGGCGGGCGTTGCGGTACTGGCGTCGAAGGCGCTTGGCGGATTCCTCGCGGTCCTCTTTCGAGAACACGCGGTCAGCTTCGGCTTGCGACAATGGGTGAACCATCAGGCCGCCACTCCCGTAAGAGCGCGCTTCATCCCCTCGGTGACGCCACGTTCAAACATGAGTTCGAGAGCATCCGCGAAAGAGCCGAGAAGTTGTTCCGATTGGCCCTGAACGAAGCCATCAAGCGAGTGCGTGTCGCTGAGGTAGATGAACAATCCGCGAGCACCGAGTTCAGCAAGTTCGCGAGATAGGTCAGTGGGTTTCATCGCTACTGCTCCATCTTCGCCACAAAGGCGAGGTATCCAATGATGAGGTTTGGAAGAAGAATGAGCGCTGTTCCAAGCGCGATGCTCAGAAGGTCTTCCATCACCGGTCCCCATATTTGCGTTCCATCCGTTCCGACAGATGCGCGAGAACACCGATGGTGATGATCGCGACAACGATGACGGAAAGGATCGGGTGCTCACCGATGAAGGAAAGGATTGAACAGGTGTTCATGTGCTCACCGTCCCTTCGCATAAATTCTGTGATGGGTTCCGAAGTGGCTGCGAGGATTGAAGCCCTGAGCGGCGCCGTCGATAAAATCGGGATCGGCAACGAAGCCCTGCCCATCGCAGCACGAGCAGACTTCATCCATGTCGAGGAAGTACTGACAGGGAGAGCCTTGGCACTCGCCGCAGAGGATCAGTCCGCTGTCGAGATAGAGCGGGTTGATTTCCGGCTCTCGGTGTAAATCGCGTAACCCAGTTTCCACTCGTCCATCGCGACCGGGTTCATCGGCTGCTTCGTCATCGCTGCGAAGTATCCAGCCTCGACGACTTGCTGCAGCCAGGTCGGCATCTCGCTCAAGTTCGGCCATGATCCGCTGTCCATCTTCGTCACGCTCACACGGGGTTAAAAAAGGGAGCCGGAACTGACGGGTGCTGATCTAGAGGGTGTCAGTCCCGGCTCAACCGTTGGAGCCGCAGACGGGATGTCTCTGGCTCCAACCCCGCTGCGAACAAGAACGGCTAGGGAGGGTGTCGTTCGCTTCGGTGATTTGGAAGGTACAAAATGTACCCATCACCGTCAAGTACAAAATGTACCCAAACGCATTTTTAATTGCGAATTGTGCGTCGGCGGAAGCGCGCCATTGACTTTGTTCCGTTTTGGACAAAGCTTAACGCAGGGAAAATGGGGGTGAATCTATGCGGACTGTGCTGATACTAAGCGGATTGGCTCTGCTCTCATCATGGGGCAGCGCAGTAGCCGACAACTATGTGCGGGGCTATACCCGCGGCAACGGCACCTACGTTCAGCCGCATTACCAGACGGCACCGAACACCACTAAGTTCGACAACTACAGCACCAAAGGCAATTTCAATCCCTATACGGGTAAGGCCGGCACGGTCGATCCTTACAAGGTGCCGTCCTATGGCAGCTATGGCCAGCGCCGATAATCCGGTGATCTGATAAAATGCCAGCCTTAATCGCGATCCTTCTGGCACTCTGGTACTTCGGCTACATGCCGAGTTGCGATTTCTGGCGAAAACACTATGCGGCCGAAGTCGGCTACTACCAGGGGACGGAGGTCGCATGGGATCTTTGGGGCGACTACACGACTCTGGACGAGTGCCGTGACGCAGCGATAAGCCGGTACAACTTCTACTATGCACAAAACCGGCGCGAATACACTTGGTCTTGCCTGGAGAAAAACGGAAATGGCGGATACGCCAACCGGTCTAGGTAGGGTGAGGGGTAGGTTGGGAAATTATCGCATGAATTGGCTGAATATCAGCCGGTCTCGGGCGCTAGTCCAGATGCTGGCGTGGACTTTTGTTGCCATAACGGGCTCTCATTCCGCTTTGGCTAAATGCAACCTATCCAAGATTATTGGATACACCGTTGTTGCTGAAAAAATAGTGTCGGGCTTCGTTCAAGGTGGGACAATAAAGGACGGGTTCGAGGGATGCGATTTTGATCGAACCATCATTTTTAGCGACAATACAGGCGTAAGGTGTGCAGGTTATTCATATACTTACGCCTTTTCTCCAACGGCTTACATCTTCGTCAACAAACTGGGCTCGGCGAAGATGTGCATCGACGACGAGATGTATGAAATCGAATTACTGCATTGATTTTTGGGGAGGCGTCGCACAGAACGGATTGAGCGGCGCCAGCGATCGTCTATCGGCGGTAGCTGATGTGCTGGATCATACAGCCTATTACTCGCCCAGGGTTGGTCTTCGGGTTCACGGACTCCGTCCTGTAGCTGCCGTTTAAAGGCTTCAGAATGAAGTTCTTTTCAGGGTCCAGACGACTATCCGACTCCTGCCATTTCCTAAAGATTGCAGTGTCCTCAGACTTCACCTGAGCGCAAACGAAATCCCCTGGTTTTGGCCGCACATCTGGGTCGATCAGAACATCATCCCCTGGCAAGAAACGCCTCTCCTCATATGGAAAGCTCGGGACCATGCTGTCGTCTTCGATAGGCATGAGAAAGGAGTTCGGTCCGATCTCATGACCCGGTTTCGACGCCACGGGCTGAAGTCTATTTTCTTTTTTTGCCTGCTCTTTCACCGTCTCGAACGCTGATGGTATCATGACAGCCTCTCTGGCAGTCAGTCGCGGCAGCATTAATAATCTCGGGCGTGCTGCTGTATGTTGCGGCCGACTTCCCCACTCTGGTTCCTCATCGCCCAAGAACAGCCAGTCGAAAGAGCCCTCTGGAGATTCAAAAACTCCGAGCGCCAACCTGGCTTCGTCGGCAGGTATCTCTCGCGTGCCTTTTTCGTAGGCTCTGTAGGAATCCACCCCCCGCTGGAATCCCGCAGATCTCAACGCTTCGAACGCCAAATCGGTATTATTAAATTTGGCCTTCCTGAGCTGAAAAAGGCGCGCACCTATTTTTTTCCTGCGCTCCGAATTCTTCTTGGTTCGCTCAACAACCAGCTTCTTGGTTGTCATTTCTAACGCACCTCTCTAAGGTACGATACGTGCCCCTTGACAGCAATGGGTACTTTTTGTACCTTTAGTAACATGTTCGAGACCCACCGACAGATCATAATGGCTTGGCCGCATCTCTCAGACTTCGCTGGCGACATCGGAGTCTCGGAGAATACTGCCAAAGGTATGCGACAAAGAAATTCAATCCCAGCTGACTATTGGCCTAACGTTGTGAAGGGTGCGCGAAAAAGAAAAATAGAAGGTGTTTCAACGGATTTGCTCGCCGCATTGAGAAACGCAGCGAGGATGCAGCGAAGGGTACAATCCGTACACGCGGCGTAACAAAACACTCTGTGACGTTTTTGTAAACGGGGTTTTCCTGAGTTCCAGTTTCCTTGCGTAACGAGCCCACTTCGCTGGGCGGCTACAGAGGGTTGTCAGGTCATGTCTCCAACACCTGATGTCACTCGCGATCCAGTGTAGCCGCCTTGGGAATTGAGTTTCGTAGCAGGTGCCGTACTCATCACCGGCCCGGGTTCGGAAGGGGTCGGAACAGGCCTGATGCTTCTCGGGGGAGAAGTTAAAGCGGTGGCGCTGCGCAGATCCTCGACGGTCTGTATTGGAATGCCGCTAATCAGGCTCAAAACTTCCGGCGTTGAAGTTGTGTACACGCGTCTAAGCGTTGTCACCACAGAAGGGGTTCGGACCTCACCGAACCAACCCGGGATTAGTCGTTACCTCTGCGGACCGACGCGGAGTGACGGTCTGAACGGGAAGCAAGGTGAGATTCGGGAAGCCGATCGCTGAGCCGGTTAAAGCCTCCGGGCGCCGCTGCGATCTTGATGGGGGAATTGATCACCTCCTGCTCCGGGCCCCTTCTGTTGTGCCAGCGTCAAGCTGCAACCGGGCCGCTTTTGTCAGCGTGCGGCCGAAATTTCGCACGCGAAGCAAAAGACAAATGGCAAACCAATTTACGGGACGACACGGCTGGACCGATGAGCGGATAGCGCTTTTGAAGCAGCTCGTCCGCGAGGGATATTCCGGAGGCTTGATCGCCGCGAGGATGGGCGTCACCCGAAGTTCCGTGATCGGAAAAGTCGTGCGTCTCGGAATGCAGCTCGGCAACACCCGCAATTCTCAGCGGAACCTAGACCAGCATTTAAGGCTCAAGGCCAACTACACAAGACGAAAAAAGGCCGGTGACCGGCTTCGCCCGCCGCCTCCAAAGGTCAGGTTCACGGTCGAACCGCTGCCCGTTCAGAATATCGAGGACGTGGCGCGGAAATCTCTGCTCGATTTAAACCTCAATGATTGCCGTTATCCAGTTGGAGACCCCAAAACTCCGGGATTTGGTTTCTGCGCCTTAGAGCGCGTTCCGGGCTCCGCCTACTGCCATGCGCACAAAGAGCGGTGCTCCGGTGGTCTACCTCCAAAAACCCGTCAGAAGCCAGTTCTGGCCCGTGAAACAGCCCCCGTGAAGGAGACGGCCGATGCTTGATGGCTCCTACCTCCTTTCAACGGCGATGTCATTTGTAGGGTATTCGCCCAATACCGGATTTGTGCGGACCGATCCGCCGCCACTCCAATTCGATCTGGCATTAATCCCAGACGTTCCTGTCGGTCGTCCGACAACGACGGTATCCCCACGGCCGGAACTGGGATTAATGCCAGTCAATGCGTCATTGAAATCCAATAAGAAAACGCGAACTGGCAGCAATCCGGAACAGAAACGAGCCGAAAAAACGGCTGCTGGTATTAATGCCATTCGGTTCTTTATTTCCGATTGGCTGGATGCGGCCGGCGAAACCATCACGCGTCTTGATGAGCTTTTGTCCGCCTACAACGATCTGCGTTCGAGGCATCCGGAACTACCGGAGTGTTCGAAGATCAAGTTCAGCAAATTGCTCGCCGCAGCCGGTTGCCGGCGCATGACGGAGTCCCTCCCGAGAGACGGCAAGGACGAGCGCGGCAGGCGCTTTGTCGTCTTTGAAATGCGGGCACCGCGCAAATCTTCACATCGGAGGGCGGCATGACTCCCCGATCTCCCCGATCTCACACCTTTTGGATGCTCTGGTTCGCGTTCTTAGCGCTCGGAAACGCCTATTACGACACGCCGCTGATCGCGTGTTTGATGATCGTTTTATCGACCTATTCGATGTTTCAGGTTTGGGCCGATCTTCGCAGGAGGGCAGCGCAATGACCCTCTACTTCATCTACCCCGCCCTGGTCTTCTGCGGCTTGGCTCTTGCCTGGTCGATGTACGAGCTTGCGAAATTCATGGTCAGGAGCAAGCGCAAATGACCCTCATCACGAAGGCTGTTTCACGGTTTGAATGCAGGGATTTTCAGCGAATTCAGGCTGAGGCTCGGGCTCAGATCGCGCTCCATCATTTTTATGGTTTCACGGGCGGGAAGACTACAATGGAACGTCTTTGCGAGGGTCTTGAACGCCGCAAACTCATCGTCAGGAGGCAATATGGACGCCCTTCCTGATGCCATTGAGCGCGCCAGCCGCAGGGCTCTGGCACACCGTGCCTATTTCTTTTTCGGTTCGGGCTGGAACAGCTTCGAAATCGCTCGTGTACTTCACGTTTGCGAAGATTTTGCCGTGGATCTCATCCACGAGGGCCGCAAGCAGGCGCGTGAACCGGAGGACTAAAAGCAGGAAAGCCCCCAAGCCTGCCAGGGCTCAGAGGCTTTCGAATTTGTTGCTCGAAGACTGCCAGGTCAAGAGCGTTGTGATGAAGGACCTTGCCACGGTCGATCGATAGAAAGTTCGTAACGATGCTTCTACACGAAATGGCATCCCGGCGCAATGGCCGCCACTGGATAACCTGTGGATTGTGGAGGTGCAAATGACCTCCATCGGACACAACGGACCTCCGACGTTCTCATCCGACAACGGTTGGGTTGCGATTGCTCGATCTATTCGGACGCATCCGCTTGTCGGCATTCACCTCTTTGCGAAACCGGCCGATCCGTTGCGCGGCGCCGTGCAGCCCATGCTGGCTTTCATCGATTTGATCATGGAATGCCGATACGAGGACGGCTTTGTCCAGAACGGCGGCCGCAAGATGGAAGTCAAGCGCGGCCAGCTTGTTGGTGCCGTTTCATGGCTTGCCGCCCGTTGGAATTGGACGCCAATGGCGGTGCGTATTTGGCTCGATAAACTCGAGGCAGATATGATGATTTCGAGGTTCGTTCCGGGTGCTTCTGAAAGCAACAAACACCGTGGGCGCGTTGCAACCATCCTAAGTCTTTGTAATTACGATCAATATCAGCAATCGACAGCAAATGAACAACAAACAAAACAACAAATAAACAGCAAACAAGCAACAAACGAGCAACAACAATATAAGGATAACAAGGGAACAAGGGAACAAGGGAACAATATCTCTCCGCCCTTACAGGGCGGAGAAGATATAAATATTAATCCTTCGCGCGCCGAAACCGCGCGTGTCGGAAAGGGAAGTCGGAAGTCTATTCGATCCGATTGGCTTCCTGCCGACCCGCCCGATGGTTCGCAAGGGCTCCTGTTCGAAAATGGCAAGCTCACTGCCTTGAACGGCTTCGCAGCCTCGCTGCGAGAGGAATTCGAGGGCATCGATCTCGCCGCGGTCTGCAACAAGGCTGCTGCGGATATCGCCAAGCTAAACAATCCGACGCATCTGCAATGCGTGACCGCGCTCCGGCGCCATTGCCAGTACGACCTGGACTACCGGAAGCGGTATGGCGTCGCCAGCGCATCGGGCGGCCGCGGACCCAAAAGAGATTTGCTGGCGGGTCTATCCCCTGAGCAGCGGGCGGCTGCACAACATGCGCTAGCCAGCAAGCGGGGGCCGCACTGATGCTGGACCTCGCAGGAACGCCGTTTGCAGACGCCGAACTCGAGCGGGCGCTCATCGCGCTGGTTCTGAAGGACGGCCGCGCAATCGAGCGCATCGGCAATCTCGAGCCGGACGATCTGACCGATCCGTCTCTCAGCGCCGTGCTCGAGGCGGCGCAAGCGATGGCGAAGGACGGTAAGCCGGTTAGTGCCGTGACGCTTCTGCCGCGGCTCCGGGGTATCGTGGCGCTGGACGGATCGACCGGACTCGATGTCGTCGGCAAGCTGACCGTTGTCGGCAATGAGCCCAAGGTCGAGGAGATCGCTCGCCGTCTGAAAGAGATCGCCCTTCGCCGCGGCATGAGCGATTATCTTGCGGCCATAGCTCAGCAGGCGACGGACGAGAAAATCAAACCGCGCGCGCTCGTCGAAGAGGTCGGCAAGCATCTAGAAACCTTCGTCAAAGTCGAAAATGACGCGATTGCGCCGGAGACGATTAGTTCCGTCTCGGAAAAGTTTCTCGAATATCTGAAATCTGATGTGGCGGCCATCGAGATCACCACCGGGCTCGCGGACCTGGATGCTTCAACAGCCGGATGGCACCGCGGACAATTCGCCATCGTTGCCGGTCGCCCGTCGATGGGCAAGTCATGTTTCGCGCTGTCGTCGCTTCTTAAAACCGCTCAAGCGGGGCACGGCGTTATGTTTTTCTCGCTCGAGATGTCGGCGTTCCAGCTTGCCGCGCGCGCCTTGACGGATCTCGCCTATACCGAGCCTGTGATCCACTACAAGGATCTCCGACCTGGAAAAGCCGAAGCGCATATTCGGCGCCTCGAGAACGCCGCGGCGACATTCAAGGGTCTGCCGATCCAGATCGACACAACGCCTGGTCTAACGGCTGCGGATATCTTCGATCGCACGAAACGCGCCGTCGAAGCATTCAAGCGGGCAGGCAAACGCCTCGACTGCGTTTTTATCGATCACCTTCTGAAAGTCTCGCCCTCCGGCCGGTATGCGGGACAGCCGGTCAAGGAACTCGATGAAATCAGCAGCGCCATGTGCGACCTCGCGAAAAAGCTCGATGTTGCCGTCATCGGATTGCACCAGCTCAATCGCCAGAACGAGGATCGCGACAACCAGCGTGCGTTGCTCTCCGATCTCCGCGGATCTGGCTCGCTCGAGCAGGATGCTGATTTGGTTCTGTTCTGTTACCGCCCAGCCTATCGCCTCGAGCGGCTAAATCCTGAATCGGAAAGCGAACGCGAGGAACGTGACCTCGTTCTCAGCGCGCTCCGCTACACGCTCGAACTTCAAATCGCAAAACAGCGGCAGGGTCCGACCGACACCATAGAATTGTGGTGCGATATCGGCGCCAACGCCGTGCGCAACAAGTCATGGAGGTAGGAATGTTTATCGAAGCAGCCGACCTCTACGTGAGTCTTGGATTCAAGGTTTTTCCGCTCGGTCACGGGTCGAAACTTCCTGCGATCAAAGGCGGGAAGGGCTTCAAGGACGCAACCGACGATCCGACCCAGATCGACGCTTGGGCTCGAGCTTATCCCAAGTGCAACATCGCAATTGCCACGGGCGAACCGTCCGGGATTGTCGTCATCGATGTTGATCCAAGGAATGACGGCTTTGCTAGTATTTCAAAGCTCGCCGGCGCCGGTAATCTGTTTCCGGCATGTCCGACCGCGAAGACGGGCAACAACGGTCGGCATATGTACTTCCGCCTTCCGGAAGGATTGAAATCGAGCAAGGACCGGCTCGGCCCCGGCATTGATGTGAAATCCACGGGTGGCTATGTCGTGGCGGCGCCGAGCTGGATTGCACCGACTGAGGCCGGACCAGGCGGAACCTATCAGTGGCTCGTGTCGCCCGAAACGACACCGATCCAACCGCTGCCGCGTTGGTGCGTTGAAAAGCTCATGCCGAAAGCTCGCGCCCTTCCGCGGTTCGAGCCGATGCAGACTTCCGAAATGGCACATCGCAGCCTCGAGGGCATGGCACGAAAGCTGGCGACGGCCGGCGCCGGAACGAGGAACAGCCTCCTCAATTGGGCCGCATACACAGTCGGCGCGCTCATTCGGCAAGGCAAACTCTCGAGCACATTAGCGGACCAGCGTTTGACGCAGGCGGCACTCGCATCTGGACTGACGCTTCCCGAAATCAAGGCAACTATCGCAAGCGGCTTCCGTGCCGGGGCAGGTGCGGAATGAACAACTACGACGGACGCACGAATGGATTATTGCTGCTTGATCTGATGCGGACGCTAGGCGCAAGCGACGCTGGCAATGTTGGTGGTTTTTTTGACGTCCCAGCGGAGTGGAGGTGTCCATGCTGTTATCGCACCAAGCCCGAGATGGCACGTCTCGACAAGAATGGGAATCTTCTCTGTTCAGTTCACCTGCATCACGATCACTATTGCGAACGCTTCGACATAGACGTTCGCAAACTGTCGCCGGGTGATTTCCAATTCAGCCGCGTCGTTCAGGATAGTCTCATCCGGTTCCCCGACACGTTCATCTGCAACGATTGCAACGTAACGGAACCAAGAGCCAAGAAAGTAGTCGGGGCGCCGTCGTACTTCACGTTCGCACCGGTTGAGATCGCCTACTTCATCACTGTTTCAAGTGACGGTGAGGTGAGTCTCGATCCGGACCGGGCGAAGCGCGCCTATGATGCCGCAATCCCGACGATGAAACTGCTGTTCGAGAGAATTCAATCCATCACGAAAGCCGTCGCCACTGGTTCGGACTTTGAACCGCTCGCCGCATCTGTCGGCCGGGTCATGTCTCGGCTCCACGCCAACATCATCAATCGCAAAGAGGCCGCTGAATGAAATTCGGAACTCGCATCAAAGGCTTCAAGGTCAAGCAGGACGGACGCGGGAAGGTCACGCTTGAGCCGATTGCATTTTACAATCGCAAGGATGCGAGCGCGAAGCTTCGTGCATGGAAATCTAGCAAGGCAGTTCCAGTGCGTCAGGGTGTGCTCGGTTTACATTTCAAGGGGGGAAAATGAGTTCTGAAATCGACCGCTTCAACCAAGGTCTGCAAGACCTGATCTTCATCCGGGAAAAGCTCAATGCTGAACTGAATGGAGAACTTGCACGATCAGATAAACTCGCAAAAGCTGTTGCCAATCTTCAGCACCTGAACGACGCGGCGCAGAATGTGATTGAAGATACTCTGTATCGGATTGGAGTTTGGCACGATCCGGATTCAGCGGGAGAGCCGCCGCCCCTTCCGGATATCAAGATGCCCAATATCGCGAGACCAAAACCCCTACCTTCGGAAAACTACGCCGATCATCTTTTGAAACAGGCAAACGGGAGCCGGGTGAATTGAAAATCATCTCGTCTGCGGCCATGCTGAAGCAACGCCTATCCCTGAAACGGCAGGGACGATTGGGCGAGAATATGACCGTGCCACCTAGAAGCCCTGAGGATCGCGTCAGAGCGGCAAGAGCGCGTCTGGCTATCCAAGGAGCGCCTCACCTCTACAAAGCTCCACAGCGCGCTCCTGCTTACGAGAACGAGCCAACTGCGGAGTGGCTAGAGAAGAACAGCGGCAACATAGAAACGCGCCACGTCAAATATGGAAAGGGAGGCTCTCACAAAGGCTACCGTGTTCGCCCGATCACCGAAGCGCACGCTGAGTCATTCCCAGATGAAATGCACCTCGCTTTTGCGCGGTTTATGCAGGATAGCGAATATCACCTCCGCATAGGTGTCTCGGATATCAACCGATCTGGAGGGGGAAGTCCATCCGCGCGGCTCGGAGGTCTGGGGTTAGTTCCGCAGTATGTCCGTGAAGGTCACCACAGACACGTCTGGCTGGAGCAGCAGCTCGCCGGCAACGCAGTCTTCAACCAGGTGCTCCGGAAGCTGGTCTACCGCTCCGACGTTCACGCAGATGGGAAGTCCTTCGATCTCGTCGAATTCGGGAAAGTCCTTTGGCCAGCGCTCAAGGATCAAAGCGCGCTGAGATGGAGCACGAAGACAGCCTTCCTCGCCTTTGGAGCGGAATTGATGCGGCTTTACAAGGATCCGAGGTGCCCAAGGGTTATTTGGATCAACGACGAAGAGCGGGAAGGGGTTCGGAGACTGGAGATGGCACGATGAGCGGCATCATAGAACATTTGCCGACGTCGCGGCTGACGCCGGACGTGGTACTTCATAGGGCTCTGGGTGATATTGAAAACACCCAAGCAGTCGTATTGCTAGTTCAGGACACCGATGGACTTTGGAGCATTGAGTGGTCGCAAATGTCCGCCAGCGATCTGTGCTTTGCGGAGAAATGGCTTTCTCTCGAAATTGCTGATGTTCTACTCGGAATAGAAGGCTGACATGACATTGTCTCGATGAATACGACTGATGCATTGACGCGAATAGCGGGGGTTTAGATGCCGAGATATTTTACGGTCGTCCGAGACGAACGGCCCAAAAGCAGTCGGCGCGACGAATCTTCGGTCGATGGGGATGGGTGGGGAAGGCTCTCGCACTTCCGTGGCAGGCGTATCTCGCTTGGCAGTTTTTCGTTCTTGTGGCGGCTGGCCTCATGACGAGGTGGGCCGCAATGCAAACCTATGCCCCGAACCTATCCAGTGTGGGATGGCTGCTTGTTTATATTGCTCTGTCATTTCTCCTTGTCGTCATATTAGCCGCCTGCGCATGGCTCGCGGGCTGGGCGCGAAAACAATGGATGGCGACTCCGGAGGCGGGACACACAAAAGGCGAAAAAGCCAGCTCCAGCGGCGTTGCACACGTCCCTCCAACCAATCTTGCGACAAGGCTGTATGTTGGAGAAATGGGCGTTGACGCGAATAGGCTGGTCACAGAACAGATTATAGAAATTTGGGGTCGTTGTTTTAATGCTACCGGCCATTCCTTATGGCTGCATCGCGTAAAGGGTAAAATCGAGTTGGGGCTTCAGTCCGATGGCACTGTTCGCAAGTTGGGAATGCTCCCGCCACCACTTATTTTAGCAGAGAGATCGAAAACCGAGAATCTGGCTGATGCGACAGAGATATTCTTCGTCCTCGAACAACGCATCCCGCAAGAATTCACCGAAATATTGCAATCTGTGACAGATGCGAAATCGGTACAGCTACTTTTTGAAAACCTGACCTTCGTCTTGGCATCGCACGAGTCCGCAACGGTGCAGCTTGAGATGCCCTTATGGGGAGGCGTCAGGATATACCGAAATCCCGAGCGAATACAGTCATCTCGCATCTTCATAATGCGGGTGGAAACGGCGACGCTTGGCGGGGTGAAAAACTCCAACGGCGGTGCCACGAAAATCCCACTCATCGAGGCTGCGACCCGGTGCTTGGAGCAGACCGAGCATACAATCATCCCTACATTTGATAAGATGTTCGATAATTCGCCAGACGGGCGTTTGAGGTGGCATTGCAATGCCCTTTGGGAACGCGCCCCGATCTACGGCGTTGCACCACCATCCCGGGACGTGAAACAATTTCAATGGGCAAAATGGCGTCACACATACGGCATGAAAGTCGAAAACGGCGTAGCCTTTCTGAATCACCGCTACGAAAAGACTCGAATTGAAAAGCTGGAAATCAGAGAAGAGGATTTGAAAAAAGCGATTGTTGCGCTGTTAGCAATCGCCGGAGACGGTCAAGGTCAACAGGAGGAGAGCAATGTCTAGAGAATGGCGTGCCTGTTGCCCGCGTGCTGTATCGGACAAAGGCTGGGGCAAGAGTTTGGACGACCGCATGGTGGGCGTTCAACGAGCACCGGAACGAGTATTGCTGGCATCGTGCGTTTGACGACTACGGCCCATTGGGCAACGTGATCGATGTAGATCAAGCCTCAATGGATGAGGCGGCGGCGTTTGTTGAGCGGGAATGGAAGCGGAGGATAAAGCGGTGACGGTCTACGCTGTCGTAACGTCATACGACTATGAGGGCTACGGGCGACCTGTCATCTTCTCATCTCTTGAGAAGGCGATGGCATATGCCAAATCAGACCGCTTCTCGAAAGCCGTCGATGATGTCGAAGTTCGCGAGATCGCACTGGACGGCGAGGACGAGGGGAAAGAGGTTTGGTCAAGACGGCGTAACGCGGCATAAAAAAGAGGATTGCCTGGATGACAAACCCAGCGTCGTTTTCAACTAGGGCGTGCGCTGTAATTCAGCGATCAGCCTTTCGATTTTTCGGATTTCTTCGCCTTCCCGATGGGCGCTTTGGCCAGCGCTTTGAGGGCGCGGTCGAAAGCCTCTGGGCTCTCGTCTGTTTCGAGTTCGCGCGCCTTGTCGATGAACTTCTGGCGCTGCGTTCGCGTGTCGGGCTTTTCGACTTTGGTTTTCGTCATGGTCTCAGTCTAGCTGATTTGGCGGCGTGCCACGAGGTGCGCCATGGATGAGGTAGTTGTAACGCCAGAGATGATAAGCGCCGGGCTTGCAGAAATCAGCGGCACTGAATTGATCGACGCATGGGAAGGTTGGCATAGTCGAGAAGAACTGCTTACGGCGATTTATCAAGCGATGGAGAAACAGCGACGCGCGTCTGAACGAGCACGTCCGAGGGCCTGACTTTGAGACGGAGGTTCCGGGTTTGGGTTTCCGCCGACGAAATACCCGCGAGGCCAGGGAATTTTTCCAAGTAGAGCTTCGGGCAAAAATGATGTGAAATTGTCTAAGCCTAACTCGGTAACGGAAAAGGCATGGGCGATTAGAAACAATAAAGGGCTTGACATCGCGCCGAATCACCTGCATATTGCGCGTACATCAGGCCACGCCCGGAGCAATTCGCTTTCGGGCGTTTTCTATTTCAAATCAATATCTTAAGACCAAATGCCACTATATTCCGACATGCGAATCAAACAGGGCAATAACGGTCTAAGGTGATTTGGAAGGTAATTGGATCTCAATCTGAGGTGCTGTCCTAACTAGGACAGTCGCCCGTCCACAACCCACTTGACTTAGGGCACGTGCTTGATGGGAACGATTGAAGTCGATGAGCTTGCTAGAGTTCTATTTGAGAAAATGGAGACTTTGGAGCCAACTGAAAAAGGAGATGAAGGCTGGGACGCGCTCTCGGAGCACGATAAGGATTTTTATCGAATCTCCATTTGGGCCATTATCGAGGCGCTAGGAATTCCGGTCGCCACAAACAACCTCATCTGCAAGTTGACTATCTTACGTTCGCCACTTAGTGAGCACGACAGGGCGGCGATAATTACAACTGAGATGGTGTACGAGGGGCGATTGGCGATAAGTCGGGGGCTTTGTACGCTGTTATAATCGCGCTCGGAGTCATCGGCGTTTTAGGCTACGCGGTGTTTATTGTGAGGACTTTGGTAAGGTCACGGAACAGATTTCGATGTGTAATGATTCTTCGCGACAGGGCGGCAATGAAAAGGGGGTCCCTCAGATAGAGGTGACGCCTGAAATGATTGAGGCTGGTGTGAAGATTTACACCGATTGGTGGGAAGGGCGCGCAATATTGCCCGCACCTACCGAGGCGGCTTTTGTCGAGCATCTGTTTCGACATATGGCTGCCATCCAACAGCGTGGCAGCCAGAGGTCGCCATAAAACCACGGTTGCCACCACTTACCGGAAATCACGGATAGTTGCTCTATGCAACAGTCGAATTAGGCCAGCCATCCGGCCTATACGCTTGTCTCGCGTATCACATTTTCCAATGTGGAAAGGATGGCACCATGGACAGCAGCAGTCTCGAAAAGGCCCGCAAAGACCCGTTCGGCGGAAACGCCGTCCCGTGGCTCATCTTGCCGGCTGAGCCGAGTAGCTAGAGATTCACGCCGTCCTGAACAAGACAACGGCCTGGGGAAACCTGGGCCGTTTGGAATTTTGGAGGCACTACCATGGCTGACGATTTCGGAGCATGGCTCGCAGGGCAGACCGCAAGTCTTGGCATTCCGAGATCCGCTCCGGTTCCGAAGAATTTCCTGGATCAGGTTGCTACGCACCCATACGGGTATCTGAAGACCAATGCTGGCCATGAGACTAGTGAACCGACCTATCGCATGAGCATGGCCGATTATCGCGACGACAGCGCCGGAAACTACGGAACGTGGTCCAATCCTCAGGATCAGTCCTGGCCCGATTGGCTCAAGATGAAAGTTTCCGACGTTCAGGAAGGCGGCCGCAATGCTGAACTCAATGTGCTTTCGGCTCTGTCGCCCTATGGCAGCGAAGGGTGGCAAGTTCCCCCCGCCGTGCATGAGCCCGTCAATGCGTTGATGAGGCTGTTCGGCACGCCATCTAATCCAGGCACGTTCACCCAAGGACCGGATGCACCCGGCAACGCTGACGACATGCGGACGCTTCTGTTCTCGATGTACGGCGGCAACGCGCTGAACCCGGGAAGGATGTTTGAGGGCACGGCGGCGAAGGCGGCAGCAGCGCCAGATGCAGTGCGTGCCCTCCAAGACGCGGCACTAGCATCAAAAGCAGATCGGCAGTTCCGCAAATCCATTGATACGGATTGGTATCACGCTGCGTGGCCAGATTTTCAACAGTTCAACGACCCAACCGACTATCTCGGTGTTCATGTTACGCGCCATCAGCCGACTGCGCTTGATTTCCAGGCGGAGCGCGGCGGTCCTCTCCTGAGAATGGATGCCCCGTTTCAGAAACCGTTCACGATGCCGCCTGCTGACTCTCCTGCTTATGCGACGGCTCTCAGGGAGGCGCAGGATTTCCTACCGGGTTTCGATGGCACAAAGGAAAGCCTAGAACAGAACGCAAAAGCCTTCCGGGACGCTCTGACGAGCCGGGGCTATGATTCGATCGTTTCTCAGGACGGTCGGTTACTCGACGACGCCTACGAGGCTATAGCACTCAATCCAAGATCGCTGAACGATGCAATTTACTCCGACACCGGTAAGCCCACGTTGATGGGTTCGGCTTTGGCGGGAGCAGAAAAAGCAAAAGCCCCAGACCGGAGCCTGGGGCTATCTTATGGCTCCCCATCCAAAGACGGAGCCTTGTCAACGGAGGCCGAAGCAACCGCGACACCCCTGCACTTTTCCGATGCAGCCTCCGCCCCACGCTCAAAGGTTCTAGCAGAGAACGGCGCGACGGAGGCCAACCTTGATAGCATTCGCAGCGAGGCGTTGCAAGCGTTCCGAAACGACATAGACCGCAATGGATCAAGATATTTCGACGATTTCAGTCTTGCGGAAATACCCGGAAAGTTTGACGCATGGGGCGCTCCCGCTTGGGGCACCATCAGTCCTACGCAGCAAGAGCTTTTAACCACAAATTTCCTGTCCAACAATCATCCGGTATCGGCTCTAGGCGAAGCCCTGAACGCCGCGGCCCGTGCATCGGGTCGCGAACTTGATCTCATGCCCTACGGTAGTGCTCCTCTTTCTTCCAACTATGGCACGCTTCGAACACCTGCCGGAAACCAATATAAGGTCCGTGTCGCAGATCATGCACGGACGTCAATGTTTCACGACGCGCCCGACTTCAACATCGCTCCGGGAGAAATGACGCCCGACGAATTCATCAACCTGCTGCCAACGCTTTATAGCGACACAGGTAAGCCCTCCCTTATGGGAAGTGCGCTCTCACCCCAAGATCAAGACTTCGACCAAGAGCTAAAGGGAATTGCGAATAAGTACGGCATCCCGATTCAAGTCCAATCACCACAGCCACAGAACTACCTAGCCACACACTAGAGAGCCAAGAGAGGAAAAACGATGGCACGGGCAAGAAAGGCCAAGCCAGCGGGTAAGGCAAAGAAATCAGCAAGCAGCAACCAGAAAGTAGGGCGTCCGTCTGAATTCAAGCCCGACTATTGCGAGCAAGTTGTGAAGCTTTGCCGCCTAGGAGCTACGGATCAAGATATTGCCGAGTTTTTCAATGTATCAACTACAACAATAGATAATTGGAAGATCAGATATCCGGAATTTCTTGGGGCCGTTCGCGCAGGAAAGATCGAAGCGGACGTTCAGGTCGCCAATTCTCTGTTCAAAAAAGCCACTGGATACGTGGTCGAAGTTGAAAAAGTCGTTGGTCGCGCTGACGATCGCAAGATCGTCAAGATGAACATCGCGATCGAGCCAGATACGCAAGCTTGTATGTTCTGGCTGAAGAACCGACGCAAAGATCAGTGGCGCGACAAGCAGGAAATCGACGTCACCGTTATGAACCATGAGCAGGCTCTTGAGGCTCTGGAACAAGAGGCCAATGCAGACGTCACCCGCGTTCACTGAGCGCGAACTTAAACTGCGTCGGACCTTGCGAGATGATTTTGAGTCATACTCACGATCTTGCCTAAAGATCAGAACGAAGACCGGACAAACAACCCCACTGCTTTTAAATCGGTCGCAGCGTTATCTGCACGACAGGCTTGAGCAGCAGCGGCAGACCAAGGGGCGGGTTAGGGCTCTCGTCCTCAAGGGACGCCAGGTTGGGATATCCACCTACATCGGCGGGCGGTATTACTGGCGCACCACGCATGGCCGTGGTCTGAAGACGTTCATCTTGGCGCACCTTGATGATGCCTCGACGAATCTTTTCAACATGGCGAAGAGGTTTCACGATAACTGTCCGCCATTGTTAAAGCCTGAGACCGGCGCAGCGAATGCGAAGGAACTGAGCTTCCCGCGACTGGATAGTGGATATAAGGTTTCGACAGCCGGGAGCGCCGCAACGGGCCGCTCGGATACCCTGCAGCTTTTCCACGGAAGCGAGGTGGCCTTCTGGCCTGCGGCTGCTGACCATTTCGCGGGTGCTATGCAGGCCCTTGCCGACGCGCCGGGTACTGAATGCGTCCTGGAAAGTACTGCGAATGGAATCGGGAACACATTCCATTCTCTATGGAAATCTGCGGAGCGCGGCGACAGCGGTTTTGAGGCGATCTTCATTCCGTGGTTCTGGCATGAAGAATACATTCGGGAAGTGCCTGAGGATTGGCATCCGCCTGCGACGTTCGAGGATTACGCGGTCAATCATGGACTTACGAGAGAGCAAACGTACTGGGCTTTCGTTAAGAACCGAGACTTGGCGGTCAGCGCTGGCGGCAGCTTTGACGAGATAAACTGGAAATTCATGCAGGAATATCCGGCGACCGCCGAAGAAGCCTTCCAGACATCAGGCGCTACGTCCTTTATCGCGCCGACGGTCGTTCTGAAAGCCCGCAAGACAACGACGGTCCAGCCATACGGGCCGATTGTTCTAGGAGTGGACCCGGCTCGAGGCGGTGGCGACAAGACGGCGATCATCGACCGGCAAGGGCGAGTCCTTGGCAAGAATGTCTGCGCGATCCTCGATCATAACGACCTGATGGCCACGGCCGGTGAAGTCGTTCGCTGTGTGCGCTGGTTCGGGAAGAAGGACCTGCGCAAGGTCATCATCGACACGACGGGCTTAGGGGCTGGGCTTTACGACCGGCTTCGAGAGCAGCTTGGCGACCTCATAATGGGCGTCAACTTCTCGTCTCGCGCTTTCAATCCGGATGGATACGTCAACCGCCGCGCTGAAATGTGGGACCTGATGCGCATGTGGTTCGATGATCCGGCCGGGGTTTTGGTTCCGGACAGCGATCAGTTTCAAGGCGACGTCTGCGCTCCGACACGCGGCAAGGGCGCGACACGTTTCGATAGCGCAGGTCGTTTGATCCTTGAGGACAAAGACCACATTCGGGATCGGCTAGGGTTTTCTCCTGATCTCGGAGACGCAGCAGCGCTGACGTTCGCGGTTGATATGGGAATGTTTCGAGACAATACCGCCAATGACGACGAAGACAACGACATCAACTCACGTCACACACGCAGCGGCGTGACAGGATACTAAATGGCATCAAAGCGCAGACCTAAATCGGCAAAGCCTGAAAAGCGGGTGAGTGCCGAGGTCGCCCTGCGTCAACTTCTGGACTGGGCCGACTCCATCAACGTGGCCGAAGACCTGGACGATGATATTATCTCGAACATCGGCGCCAAGGTCGTTTCGGAATTCAACATCGATTTAAGTTCCCGGTCGGAGTGGGAAGAAAAAGCCAAAAAGGCGCTTGACCGCGCTAAGATGAAGACCGTCGAAAAGACCTATCCGTTTCAGGGCGCTTCCAACGTCAAGTATCCATTATTGGCGACAGCAGCGCTTCAATTTGCCAGCAGGGCATATCCGGCCATCGTCGACGGTCAGAAGATCGTCAAGGGCCAGGTGATCGGGGATGACAGTGGAATACCGGTGCAAGGTCCGAACGGTCCCGCAGTAGACCCGCAGACCGGTCAGCCGCAATGGCAGGTTCCGCCGGGTGCCAAACGGGCTAAGGCCGAACGCATTTCAAAACACATGAGCTGGCAGCTCATTAACGAAATGCCGGAGTGGGAAGAAGACACAGATGCCCTGCTGCATCAGCTTCCGATCGTCGGCTGCGCGTTCCGCAAGGTCTGGTTTGATCCGACGCTCGGCCGAAACCGATCCGAGATGATTTCCGGCATCGATTTTGTCGTCAATCAGAAAACCCGCTCCCTCGATACGGTTCCTCGGGGAACGCATTGCTACACCCTCTATCCCCACGAGATCGAGGAACGTCAGGCCGATGGTGTGTTCCTTGATGTCGATGTTGGAGCTTCCGTTGGAACAGGGGATGACACCGACGCGCCGCATGAATTCCTCGAGCAGTTCCGCTATCTCGATTTGAACGAAGATGGCCACCGCGAGCCTTGGATTGTCACGGTCCACAAACAAACTGGTAAGGTGCTGAGGATTGTTGCGAACTTCGATCCCGCAACCCTCGCGCTCAGGGATAACAAGCTCGCCCGCATTGCCCGTTACAACCTCTATGTCAAATATCCCTTCTTCCGCGATCCGGAAGGCGGGTTTTATGACTTAGGGTTTGGCGAACTTCTCGAAACGCTTTCGGAAGTCATCGATTCTACCCTCAATCAAATGTTGGACGCCGGCCATCTGCAGAACGCCGGCGGCGGTTTCATCGGCTCGGGTCTGAGACTGAAGAAATCACAGCTTCGTTTTGCGCCGGGGCAATATCACGTCGTTGAAGCGCAAGGCGCGAAGATCCGCGAAGCCATCTACAATATGGAGCACCCCGGCCCGAGTCCGGTTCTGTTCCAGTTGCTCGGAACGATGATAGAGTCCGGGAAAGAAATCGCCAACATCAAGGACATTCTGACCGGCTCACAGAATTCCAACACGCCAGCAACGACAACTCTCGCGCTCGTTGAGCAGGGCATGAAGGTTTACACGTCGATTTACAAGCGCATCTATCGGTCGCTGAAAAAAGAATATGGGCTTCTGTTCGATCTCAACGCCAAGCACTTGGACGATAGGCAATATTTCACGGTGATGGACAGCCCTGAGGCGGTGGCGAAAGAAGATTACGACGCCAAGTCGTTCGATGTGTCGCCCGTGGCAGATCCGAATGTTGTGACGGACGCACAGAAGATGGCGCGGGCGCAGATTTACCTTCAAGTGGCTCAGGCTCCGCAGGTCAACGGCCACGAGGCCATGCGGCGGTTCTTTGAAGCAATGGGCGCCGAGGATATCGATGCGATCCTTCCGCCGCCTTCAGGTCCAAGCCCGGCAGATCAGTTGAAAATGCAGGAAGCAGCGGCGAGCACCGACGAGAAGAAAGCCAAGACCGAAAAGGCAACGCAGGAAGCCCGCAGGACCGGCGCTGAAGCGACGATCATGGAAAACGCTGCCGCTAAAGATCAGCGCGTAACCGAAGCCTTGGATTTCTCGAAAGAATTGCAGAACGGCTTGCAAATGCTGATGAACCCGGGCCCGGCAGCCCCGACGCCTGAAAGAGTGCAATGAACAACCAGCCCCAGATTACCGAGGAAGACTTCTCGGCATGGAAGGATAACCCCATCACGCGGGCGGTGATTGATTATCTCGCGAGCCGCAAGGACATGGCCTACGGCATCTGGATGAGCCAGGTCCATGACACGCAGAGCACAAAAGATCAGGTCGAATTGTTGCGCGTCGAGTTACGAGCGAAGTTGGAGTTCATCGAGGACTTTATCGAGCTAAAGCTGGAGGACATTCAGGACAATGACACTGGAGCTAACGTCGTTCCCATCGAGCCTGCCAAACGGACCGGCAAGCCCAATCGCACCCATTGAGGGGAAGAAGAAGCGCGGCCGTCCGGCCAAGGTCAAAACCGTTGACCCCATGGAAAACGCATCAGGCATTCACCCGACAGAATTCAAGGTCGTGATCCTGCCGGATGAGGCGGAAGATTTCATCACGCTCGGTAATGGGCAGAAGCTCTACAAGCCGACCGATGTGGTTGATAAAGAAAAGCACGCATCACAGTCCGGGGTCATTATCGCGGTTTCGCCGCTGGCGTTCCGTTATGAGATTTGGCCGGAAGGATCGGAGCCGCCGAAGGTCGGGCAGAAAGCCCTCTACGCCAAATACGCGGGTATCGCGCGAAAAGGCAAGGACGGGAAAGAGTACCGCGTCATGAATGACCGCGATGTCGTAGCGGTGCTGGAGGACTGATCCGCGTTGATTATAAATTGAGTCAAACCGGCCCGCCAGCGAGCGGGCTTTTTTATTGAGCCAAGAGGCAAGCAATGACAGTCGAAAACCAACTGGTCGTCGCACCGGATCCGGGCGGCGAAGGAAGCCCTGCGCCCGAAGCGATACAGACCGACAATGGCACCGGTGCGGATGACGGTGCACCGCAAACCAAGGCCGTCAGCTATGAGACGGAATCGGAAGCCCGCGGCATGGGCTGGGTCCCGCAGGCTGAATGGCGCGGCGATCCCAAGGCATGGCGCCCCGCCGATGAATTCGTAACACGTGGCAAGGAAGTCCTGCCGATCGTGCGCTCTCAGTTGGACCGGGAACGCCGCAAGGTGCAGGATCTTGAAAGCAAGCTCAATGAGCTTCCGGGATCGATCGAGGCCAAATACGCCGATCGCTTCAAGCGCCTTGAAAAGATGAACACGGTGGCGCTGCAAAAGCAGGCCGATCAGATTTACCGACAGTTCGAAGAAAAGAAACGCGCCGCCGTCGAGGCCGCCGATCCTGCCGCCTACGATCGAGCATCAGAGGCGCAGCGCCAAGCCCTGGCCGATCTCTCGACCGATTACGAGTCACCGGCAGAAGTCGAAACAAAACCGGCGCCGCAGCCGCAGCAAAAGGCACCTCCGGAAGTGTCGGACTGGATCGACCGGAACAGCACGTGGTTTAACAAGGACCCGGTTTTGACCGCTGCGGCGTCGGCCTACCACGGCCAGCTTCTGAAAGACGTTCCAGGCATGGCCTTGGACCAGAACTTCCGCAAGGTCGATGAGTTCTTGCGCCAGAAGTTCCCCGAGAAATTCGGCATCGAACCGCAGACCCGAGCGCATGCTCCGCAGGTCGAGGGCGGCAGCGGACGTCAGGCTGCCGGCACAGGCAAGGCAAGAGGCTGGAACGAACTCCCTCCTGAGGCCGTGAAGGCGGGACAGAAATTCATCGACCAGGGGCTTTACGGAACAGATCAGAAGAAAGCCCGCGACGAATACGCGAAAGATTATTGGAGCCAGGAATAGAGCCATGAGCAAAGCACCCAAAGCAGCAGACATTATTGAGCAAGACAAGACCACCGATTCCGTTGGTAAGCGCATTGAAGAGATGCGCGCCAAGAGGAAAGAGCGCAGCGCCATGAGCGAGACCGGCTTTCATCAGAAGCTATCGGTCCCGCAGAAGTTCCTCGACCCCCGGCTTCAGCATCGCTGGGTTGTCGATAGAGGAACGCGCGTCATCGAAATGGAGCAGAAGGGATATTTCCCTGTTTCCAGTGAATCTCTGGTCGACGATGACCGGAACTCAGGCATTGGGAGCGTGACACAGCGCGTAGCAAATTCGCGCACTACAGAAGGTGGCCGCGTCGAGCACACGATCCTGATGGCAAAACCCAAGGAATTTTACGAGGAAGACAAAGCGAGAGAGATCGCAAAGATCAAGGCGGAAGAGTTGGCAATTACGCGCGGAGAGCGACGCGACGCTGATGGAAAGTCTGCCGAAGGCACATACGTTCCGTCAGGCGGGACGAGCATCAAGCACGGGGGCTGATGTCCCTCGTAACTTCCATAATTATCGGAGAATTTAAATGGCAAACGTTGATACGCCGATGGGGCTCCGGCCTCTTCGGCACAAGAGCGGTGCGCCTTATAACGGCTCAGTGTCTCCCTACTACATTCCCTCAAGCTACAATACGGCCCTGTTTATCGGTGATCCCGTTGTCAAAACCGGAACATCGAATACCACAGGCATTACCGTCCCTGGCGGAGGCTCTTTCAACGTCGGCACGCTGCCCGAGATCAACAAGACGGCAGCCGGTGACGTTGACGGTATGACCAAAGCGATTACCGGCGTCATCGTCGGCTTCTCGCCACTCCCGAGCAACTTGGACCTGAAGCACAACCCGGCCAGCACGGAACGCGTCGCGTACGTCTGTGATGACCCGGATGTCGTGTTCGAGATCCAGGCAGATGGCGCGGTCCCGGCAGCTTCGATGGGACTAAATGCCGTTCTGATCTACACGCACAGCGGTTCCGAAACGACCGGATTGTCGGGTGCAGAACTCGATACGACTTCTGACGCTCCAGCAGCCGACGCATCGAACCAGCTTCTTATCCTTCGTGCTGTGAATCGTGAAGACAACGACACGACACTCACGCATGCGAAGGTTGAGGTCATGATCAACGCCCATACTGAGGGCTCAAGCTACACGACTGCCGGCAGCGGCACGCTCGGTATTTGATAGGAGGGCTTTCGATATGGGTGGTGTAATTACATCCGGTTCGCATCCAAAATCTCTTTGGCCGGGCGTCAAAGCATGGTTTGGACGCGAGTATTCAAAGTATCCCGAGGTCTGGAAAGAACTGTTTGACGAAGACAGCTCGGACAAGTCGTATGAAGAAGACGTCGAGCTTACTGGCTTCGGGCTTATTCCGGTAAAGCCTGAAGGTTCGGCGATCGAGTACGATTCGGAAACGCAGGGATACACCAAGCGCTATACCAACGTCACGTATGGTGGTGGCTATATCGTGACGCAGGAAGCGCTTGAAGACGACCTCTATGAGAAAGTCTCCAAGCGCCGTTCTGCGGCTCTTGCGTTCTCGGCTCAGACGACCAAAGAGACGGTGCACGCCAACATCTTCAATCGCGCCTTTACCTCCGGATACAACGGCGGTGATGGCGTGTCGATGATTGACGCGAGCCATCCTACGGCATCTGGCGTGCAGTCGAACGAGTTAGCCGTCGCGGCCGACCTTTCGGAAGCCTCCCTTGAGGATGCTTGCATTCTGGTGATGAATGCGACGAACTCACGTGGCCTCCGCATCCAGCTCCGTCCCACGAAGCTGGTTGTTCCGACGAGCCTCCACTTTGATGCCCGTCGCATCATCGAGTCCGAACTGCAGAACGACACTGCGAACAATGCCAAGAACATCGTTGGCGGCATGTTCAAGGGTGGCCTCGTGTCATGGTCGTTCCTGTCGGACCCGAACGCTTGGTTTGTTCTGACGGATTGCCCTGAAGGTCTGAAGCACTATACGCGCCGGCCGGGCAAATTCGAGCAGGATAACGACTTCTCGACGTCAAACGCCCGTGCCAAGTTCACCGAGCGCTACAGCGCTGGCTGGACGGACTGGCGTCGTGTGTTTGGGTCGTCTGGCGCTTAACCTAGCTTCCAAATCAATGAACCCGGCTGCAGCAATGTGGCCGGGTTTTTCATTCTGACAGCGCCCCTCGCGGGCGTTTAAACCTGAACGCTTTCAGATCAAAGGATCTTACACATGGCCGCCCCTTCACGCTTTCCTTCCGGCGTTACCAACGTCGTTAAGCAAAATCCGATGGGCATGCTCGGCATGCCGGATCCGACGCAGTTTCACACCTTCTTCGATGACTTCGATCGCTATGTCGTCGGCGATTGGACCATCACGACCACCGAGGCTGGCGGAAGTTCGGCGTCGGAAGCCTTGGCCGATGTTGATGGTGGCGTTCTTCTGATCACCAACGACGCTGCGGACAATGATGCTGACTTCTTCCAGAAGATTGGCGCGAGCTTCTTGATGGAAGCTGGCAAGTCGGCTTGGTTCAAGGCCCGTTTCAAGGTCTCGGACGCGACGCAGTCGGATTTCGTGATCGGTCTGCAGATCACCGATACGTCACCACTCGATGCAACGGACGGCATCTATTTCCAGAAAGATGACGGCGACGCCAACCTGGACTTCTATGTCCGTAAGAACGCGACGACGGGATCGAACAGCGCCTCGGCGATTGCGACCGTGGCCGATGATACCTTCATGACGGTGGCCTGGTATTACGACGGCAAATCGAGCGTCGCATACTTCGTCAATGACGTGCAGCTTGGGACGTTGGCTGCATCATCCACGTATCTGCCGGATGCGCAGTTGACGGTGAGCTTTGGGGTGCAGAACGGTGAGGCTGTCAGCAAGACGATGAGCGTCGATTACGTCCTCGCCGTCAAACAGCGCTGAGGTCATAGCAGATCGAACCAGTGAGGCGGTCTTCTGGCCGCCTCTTTCATTTGGAGATTTGTAAATGGCCAACACGATTACAACGACCGTCATTAATGACGGGTCGAAGCACCTTGATGTTGTCGTGAACATCTTGGGCGACGGGTCGGGCGAAGAAACCGATACGCTCCTGATCGATCGCTCCACCTATGCTCCCGCAGGAACGAAAACGAGCGTCGTTGAGGTCTATGGAAACCTTGGCGGGTTTACTGCGGCGCTGTCATTCGATGCGACGGCTGATCTTGTTTTTGCCCGTCTGCCCGATGGCAATCCGTTCAAGTACCAATGGTTCGATGATGAACCGCAAGGCATCTCGTCAACCAAGGCTGGTGCGGGGGCGACAGGTGATATTCTGATATCGACGTCCGGTCTCGGCAATGGCGAAGGTGGCACGTTCACGCTTCGCATGCGGAAATTCTGATGGGCAAAGCCGATTTCTACCGGGCCGGATCGCACAACTGCATCTGCATGCGGTGCGGGTTCAAGCGCAAGGCCGAAGATATCACGAAGGAATGGACGGGTTTGCTCGTCTGCCGTGACACGTGCGCCGACAAGCGCAACCCGCAGGATTTCGTCAGAGGTGTCGCGGATCGGCAGGCCGTCGCCATGAATAGCCCTGAGTCGCCCGACGTGTTTCTGGATGTCGGCGATGTTACGCCGGAGTCCCTTTAAGTCTTCCTATAATTCGTCCAACGAGGACCGCGAGCGATGCCTACAGCGACGTTCACGCAATT